>ENA-ORCR01000245-ORCR01000245.1-marine-metagenome-genome-assembly--contig:-NODE-245-length-46157-cov-3.217383_pt1 | contig 46157 bp, 39 predicted proteins | sample MGYA00237782_ERZ508514 | MGnify/ENA primary metagenome ERZ508514 (study PRJEB26185, sample SAMN06268960) | marine metagenome | isolation source: Eden Landing Ponds, San Francisco, CA, USA | place...
CAGAGATAGCACGTCTGTAGAACTCGACTCACTTACGCCCCAGTCCACCCCACGTTTCTAGGGATTGCGGTCAAACGTTTTGACAGAGACGGACGGCATGAAAACGCGAACCCCTGTTGGATAACTGCTGGCACGCCCGACGCGATCCACCTCACTCCAGTGACTCGGCCGGCGCAACGCGCTCCAACGCCGCCTCGAAGTCGGCCATCGTCACCGACAGCGCGTCGGCGTGGTCGTTGAACGTCGCGACCGCCTCGGCGGCCGTCCGGTCGAGCCGTGTCCGGCACTCGCGGAGGTCCGAGCGGAGCTGTTCGCGGCGGCGTTCGAGCCTGTCGCGTTCCTCGAGGCGTTCGTCGAGCGCCGACAGCTCCGATTCGACGGTCGCCAGGTCCGACCGGCGCTGCTCCAGTTCGACCTGGCGCTCGTTGGCCCGGCGGTGCAGGTCCAACAAGTCGGCGTAGTCCTCGCTGCGTAGCTGTTCGACCGCCGCTTCGAGATCGCGCACGCGGTCGTTCAGCTCCCGGCGGCGCCGTTCCAGATCGCCGATCCGCTCGGTCCGGCGGTCCAGCTCGGACTCGACCTGCTCGCGCTCTTCGAGCAGCTCCGCCCGCTCCCGTCGGCGCTGTTCCAGCCGCTCGCGGCGCGCCGCGAGTCTGTCGATCCGGGCAGTGAGGGCGCGACGCTCCGTCAGCCGCCGCTCCCGGAGGTCGCGCAACTGCCCGAGCGTCCCCTCGATGGTCGCCCGGTCGACGGTCGAGCCACAGGTCCAGCAGGTGACCGCCTCCGACCCCGTCAGCCGCTCGGTCACGTGGTCGTCGTCGTTCGGTCCGGGGTCAGTATCGTCGCCCGACCCGGAGCCGGCGTCGCTCGACAGACCGTCGATATCGTCGACGCTCCCCGATTCGAGCTGGTTCTCGTTGAACCGGACGATCCCCTGGAGCGCGCTCACGTCGCTGTCGAGCCGGCGCTTGCGCTCGCGCAGGGCCGCGATGTCGTCGGCCAGCGCCGCCAGCTCGTCGTCGTCGACCGGGGAGGTGTCGACCAGATCCGCCTCGATCCCGTCACGCTCGCGCTCGACGGCCGCGAGCGTGTCGCGTTCGGCGGCGAGGTCGTCGATCACGGACTCCAGGTCCGTCCGCGCCGCCCGCAGGTCGTCGAGCCTGGCTTCGAGCCGCTCGTCGCGCTCGATCCCGTCGTCCAGCGACGCGTCGGCCGCCTCGATCGCCGACTCCAGGTCGGCCAGCTCCCCTTCGAACGTCTCGATATCGGCTTCGAGGCGCCGGCGCTCGGCCGCCAGGTCCGCCCGCTCGCCGTCGAGGGCCGCGAAGTCGTCCAGTCGGTCGTCGACCCGACGCTTCTCGGCGCTCAGCCGCTCTACCTCCGCCTCGATGGCGTCGGTGTCGACCGGGCGCATGACTACCCCGGCCAGGTCGCCGCCGGTCCTGACCGCCCGCCGAACGTCGTTGTCTTCGAGCAAGAGCGCGTACGTCTCGGCCGCCGTGGGGTCGGCGAGGTACGGGTCGCCCGCCGCGACCACGCCGTCGTCGGTTCGTTCGAAGCTCCTGGTGTGGGTCTCGCCGTCGAGTGTCAGGTCGACGCGACCGTCGTCGGCACCGCGACGCAGCGGTCGCGCGTCGGCCCCGAGCGCCGCGCCGATAGCCCGCAGCAGCGAGGTCCTGTTGGTCGCGTTGCGGCCGACCAGCACCGTCACGCCGGGACTGACCGTGACGGTCGTCTCGTCGATCCCGCCGACGTTCTCGACGGCGACCCTCGCGGTCGCCGTCTCCCCATCTGCCCCCGACCGCTCGGCCGCCGCGCCGCGACCGTCGGCGGGCTCGCGGCCGTCGCCCCCGGTGTCCACGGGGGCGTCGCTCCCTGCGTCACCGTCCATGCCGGGACCCGCGAGCGGAACGCCTAAATGCGTTCGCATGTCAGCGAGGGCGATCGTCGCAGGCACACCCGCCCTCGCGGAGCAGCGAGACCGCGTCGAGGTCGGCGCCACAGTCGTGGCAGATGACCCGGATGTCGAGGAGCACGTCGAACTCGCCGAGCGTCACCCGGTCGGCGTCGCGGTGGCGCTCCAGGGTCCCCTCGGCGACGGTCGTCGTCCGGCCGGCCAGTCGCTGGAGCGCCTCCACGTCGGTCCCGACGGGGTCGCTCCCGCGGTCCGGCGCCGCGGTTTCCCTGACCTCGGTGAGGTAGGTGTGGACGGCCTGGTGGGAGACGAAGTCCTCGCGCAGCGCATCGGCGTCGAGGCCGCTCCGGGCCAGGTCGTTGCGGAGTTCGGCCCTTCGGCCCTCGCTCACGTCGTCGCCGGTCAGCGTCCGATAGACGTCGGCGACAGAGTGCTCGGTGGGGGTGCGGCCGGCCCCGCGCAGAGCCGACCGAAGCACCGCTCTGTTGAACTCGTCGGCCAGATCCCGGAGGCTCGTCCGCGACCCGTCGGCGCCGGTCCATCGGTCGACCAGCCGGTCGCCCATCCCGTCGAGGTCGTACGCCGCGAGGAGCCGCTCGACCTTGCTGCGTGCGCTCCGGCGCCCGTCGTCCGAACCCATGGGAGCGACTCACAGAGGACGGCCGTATACCTGTCGGTCGTCGCGAACGTCGTTCGACAGAAACGGTCGAACCGGACGCGGCGTCGGCCCGTCGGGTCACGGGCTGGTGGACCGACGCCGCGTCCGCGGACCGCTGGTAGACGCAGCCGTCGCCCCCCGTGGCGCCCCGGGCGAGAGGCGCCACACCGAACGAGCGGCCGACCGGTGGGCTGGGAAGCCGACGGGAACGGGAGCCGCGTCGGCGATGCACAGGGGTTCGGGCGTGTCAGGTGGTCCGGTCGACGGGTCGACGGCACTCCGAGGGAGGGGGCTGGGACGGTTAAACCGGGCCAATCGTTCACGCCCGAGCGGACCGAGTAAAGAGCCGCTACGACGGGGCTAAACCGGGTTCGAACGTTGCGAGCGGGCCGTCCCCGGCGACTGGGCCCCGCCGCTGGCCCGTCCCCCCGAGCGGGCGCGAGCGCCGCCGCGACGAACCCGTATGTGACGGCTAATGGGCCCCGTATGCGGAGTATAACGAAGTACGAGCCGCCACCGGCTCCACGTGGGGGTCGGGGGACCGTCCACCGCCGCCCGCTCGACCACACCGGAGCCCGCCCGCCGGAGCCGCCGTCGGCCCCGGTCGCGACGGGCGCCGCCCTGAGTCCATTTTTATTCCCGGCGTCGGACGACAGACAGCTCGACCGCCGGAACGGACCGCAGGTCCCACGTGACGAGCCCACCCGCGTGTAGCCGACCTATTACTATCGGGTCGTGGTCCGTGTCGGTCGGACGATGAGTTACCGGACCGACCGCCTCGTCGTCGCGGGCGGGACGATCGTCACGCCCGACGGCGCCGTCGAGGGTGGCCGCGTCGTCGTCGAGGACGGCCGGATCGCCGCCGTCGACCGGCCCGAGTGCGACGGAGCGACTGCAGATTGCGACGAACGGACCGACGCGCCTCGTCTCGACGCCACCGACCGCATCGTCCTCCCCGGACTGGTCGACCTGCACGGCGACGAGGTCGAGCGCTACCGGTTCCCACGCTCGGGCGAGCGGGTCGACGCGTCGACCGCGCTCGCGACCGCCGACCGGCTGGCGCTGGCGGCCGGCATCACGACCAAGTTCGACGCCATCGCCTTCGAGGACGCCCCCGAAAAGAACCGGTCGATCGACGGCGCGACCGAGCTGCTGGAGGCTGTCGCCGCCGGCGACGACCTGGTGGCCGACCACCGGGTCCACGCCCGCTGTGAGGTCACCGACCCAGAATCGATCGCGGCGGTCGCCGACCTGGCCGACCGCCCGGTCGTCGATATCGCCTCGTTGATGGCCCACGCCCCGGGTCGCGGCCAGTTCGAGGACGAGGAGGCGTTCGCCAGCCGCTACGCCGACGGCCGCGGCGCCGCCGCCGACGAGGCCGCCCGGGCCGGCCGGGAGCGGCGCGCCATCCCGGAGACGACCGTCAGAGAGCGGGTCGCCGACCTGGCCGAGGAGCTGTCGGCGGCGGACGTGCTGGTCGCCTCCCACGACGACGCCGACCCCGCGGCCGTCGAGCACGCGCTGGACCACGGCGTCGAGCTGTGCGAGTATCCCGTCTCGCTGCCGGCGGCCCGGCGCGCGACCGAGCGCGGCGCCGCGACCGCGATGGGCGCGCCGAACCTCGTCCGCGGCGGGAGCCTCTGGGGCAATCTCGACGCCCGCGAGGCGATCGACGCCGGGGTCGTCGACGTGCTCTGTTCGGACTACCGCCCACAGGCGCTCCTGGCGTCGGTGTTCGTCGACACCGGCGAACCCCTCGCCCGCCGGGCCGCCCGTGTCACCAGCGAGCCCGCCCGCGTCGCCGGCCTCGCCGACCGCGGCGAGCTGACGGCTGGTGCCCGCGCCGACCTCGTGGTCGTCGACCCCGACCCGGTACCGACGGTGACCCGCGCCCTCGTCGCCGGCCGGGAGGTCTACCGCTGCGGGCGCTGACCGCCCGAGGGGACCGGAAGGTCCCGCCCGACCGAACAGTTTCGACGGTTGTCCCCAGTTTTGGCGCGTTATACCCTCTATACGGGAGGGACGAGGGGTGTAGACGACCTATTACAATGAGTCGCCGGGCCGTCCGACGCGATATGTCGACGGACACGACCAGGCAGGGACAGAGCGACCGAGCGGCGCCGACCTGGGAGCTGCGAGCGGTCGTCGAACGCTACGACGACGCCCCCGACGAGTGTACGATCTACCCCGCGGGCGTCGACGAGCACAAACGGATGGCGACCTGGGTCTCGGCGACCGAGCCCGCGTTCGTCGAGCTCGGCGCGGTCCGCTGACGGCGACCGCGGCCCGCCGATTCCGACCGCGGCAATCGATTTCTCGACGCGGTTCGTCCGTTCCGTCGTTCGTCAACCTCCGAGCCCACCGGCTCGCGATAGTCCTGTTTCCCGGCGGCCGAAGCCGGCGGCTGGCTTCGATGGAGCCGATAAAAGACGGAGTGGAAATGGACGAGTTACTCGTCGTCGCGACGGTCGAGCAGTTGGGTGGCGGAGACGCCGGCGAGAGCGACGAGCGCGACCGCCGAGACGACGGTCGGCGTCAGCCCGACTGCGGCGCCCCCGAGGTGGCTCGCGAGCAGCCCGAGCGCGCCGGCGCCGGCGACCGACCCGTAGTACAGCGGCCACGGGCGATCGACGGCGTCCGACTCCTCGAGGTACTCGTAGAGCTGGGACGCGTTGGGCCCCAGCGAGATCCGGCCGCGGTTCTGGTTGAACTCGACGATGTCCATGTCGTCCATCTTCGGCAGGTGACACTGGTAGAGTCCGACGTACACGCACTTGCGCTCGTTGGACGTCACCTGCGCGACGGTCGTTCCGTTCTCGACGGCGGCGACGTGCTCCGCGAGTTCCCCCAGTGAGACCGTTCCCCCGTGGTCCTGCAGGTAGTGGAGCACCGTCCGTCGCCGTTCGTTCTTGAGGATCTCGAAGACGTGGTCGAGCGGCAGGTCGGCGACCGGTTCCGATTCGGCCGACTCCTCCGGGACCGACTCGGTCTGGGTGACCTCGTCGTCCGCGGATTCGTCGCCTTCCTCGGAGAGGATATCGCCGTCGCTCGCTCGCTGCGAGGTCGACGACATCAGGCTCGTCCCTCCCGATACACGCGTCTTCGAGCGTCGGTCACGCCCCGGCGGGTCCTCGCTGCTGAGCACTCACTCATGAGTCGCCCGCCGAAGCGCGTCGGTGACAGTTAGCGTTCGATTCGTGGTCGATTCGTGGGATATGTCGGCATTCATGTGTCCGTACCCCCGGCGCTGGAGACCCCTCCACAGAGTGTGTTGCGCCGTCTGACCGTGATGGCTCACGCCCACTTAATCTTTCTTGATTGAACAATCCGCAACAGGTGCATAATTCCGTGGCTACTCCGGCTCCGTCTCACCGCTCCGAGCGTAAGGGCATCGTTACGGGCGTGCCCTCGGCGGTATGGATACCGTTCGATACGGAATGGAGGCGTTTCTAGCGCTATCAGGCTTCGAATCGGTCGAAATAGCCGGGCCGGTCGCCGGATCGAACGGACGGCCACCGGTCGCACCGGTGCCGACCGCGACCGCGCCGCGGCCCCCCAAAGTCGGTCTTACTCGGGTCGGCGGATCGGCGCGCGGATACTGTCCGAGAGGTGAGTTGTTCAACCCCGGGCGGCGGCCGCGAGGGACCCGTTGGCCGCCACCGCGTGTCGGGCGAAGTCCGGCGGCCGGGACCGCCTCGTCCCGAAGGTTCTTTGGGGATCGACGGGCTCTCTGGGTGTGTACTGGAATGGTGTTCGGAACAACTGCGGGACTATGGGTGGCGTGACGATGGCGGAACGAACGACCGACGACGACGATTCCGTGGGGGCGGGCGAACAGGGGCCGCGGGTGGTCCACTCTCGGGCGGCCGACCGGGACGCGGGGACCGACCTGAGTATCGCCGTGGTCGAGGCGGTCGCCGAGGCGGAGGGCGTCGAGCCCGTCGAGCTGCAGTCGACGCTGTACGAGGTCGTCGACCCCGACGCGCTCGACCGGCTGTTTACCGACCGCGAACGCGAGGAGTTCGCCGGACGCGTCGTCTTCGAGCTGGGCGCTCACGAGGTCACGGTACAGTCCAACGGGGACGTGCTCGTCAGACAGGTCGAGCCGCGCTAGTTCTCCCCGGACCCGTCCCCGAGCCGCGCGACCCGCTGGGGGACGGCGTCGGCGTCGAGGTCCCGCCGTCCGTCGAGGACGACCAGGTCGTCGAACGCCGCCCAGGGGACCGCCTCGAACTCGTCGTGGGCCGTCACGACGACCGCCAGGTCGAGCTCGTGTGCGTCGATCTCCTCCAGCGAGACGCGTTCGACGCCCGCCGGCGGCGAGTCCGTCGTGACCGGGTCGACCGCGTACACCTGTTGGGCGCGGTCGGCCAGCAGCTCGGCGATGTCGACGCCGGGCGAGGCGCGCGTCTCGTCGACCCCCGGGCGGTAGGCGAGTCCGAACACCGCGGCGGCGGCCGTCGAGAGGTCCCGACCGGTCGCTTCGAGGGCCTCGGCCGCCCGGTCGACGGTGTACTCGGGCATGTACTCGTTGACGTGACGGGCCGTCTCCAGTAGCGGCGTCGCGCTCTCGGACTCCGAGATGACGAAGTAGGGGTAGTAGGGGATGCAGTGGCCGCCGACGCCCGGGCCGGGGTCGTGGATGTCACAGAACGGCTGGGTGTTCGCGACCGCGATCGCCTCGGGCACGTCGACGCCCAGCTCCCCCGAGAGCGTCGCGAGTTCGTTCGCCAGCGCGATGTTCACGTCGCGGTAGAGCCCCTCGAACACCTTCACGCACTCGGCGGTCGTGGGGTCGCTCACCGCGTAGATCTGGGCGTCGGTGATCTGCCCGTAGACCAGCTCGGCGACGCGCGTGCTCTCCTCGTCGGCGCCGCCGACGACCTTGGGGTGGGCCCCGCGGATGTCGTCTAGCGCCCGCCCGCTCATCGTGCGCTCGGGACAGAAGGCCAGGCCGAACGTCCCGCGTTCGAGGCCGCTCTCGGCTTCGAACCAGGGGATCACGCGGTCGCGACAGGTCCGCGGCGGGACCGTCGATTCGATTATCACGGTGTCGCCCGCGTCGAGTCCCGCGCCGACCGACCGGACCGCGGCCTCCAGTGCCGACAGGTCGGGCTCGTCGTTCTCGATCAGCGTCGGCACGATGACGACGTGGACGCTCGCTTGGGCGGCGGCCTCGGCGGCGTCGGTGGTCGCCGACAGCGACCCGTCGGCGACCAGGCGCTCGACCGCCTCGGGGAGGCCGGGCTCGCCCTCGACCGGGCACTCGCCGGCGTCGACGGCGTCGGCCACGTCGGGGTCGATGTCGACGCCGGTCACCGCACCGGACACCTCGGCGTAGACCGTCGCCAGCGGCAGCCCCATCTTCCCCAGTCCGTAGACGGCGACGGGGACCGACCCGCCGGTGAACGCGCGCCGCTGGGCCGACGCTTCGGCTTCGGCGCCGTAGAGCGCTGTCGGTTCCGAGCGCTGACTGCTCACGGGCTGGGCACCTCCGCGGAGGGGCGGTCCGAGCCCCGCTCGACGGCGGCCTCGATCCGCTCGGCGAGTTCGACTGCGCGGATGCCGTCCTCGCCGGTGGTCTCCGGTTCGGTGCGCTCGCGGACCGACTCGGCGAACGACGACAGCTCGTTTTTCAGCGGCTCGCCGGTCTCGACGGTCGGGCGCTCGATGACGCTCTCGTGGCGGTAGCGCACGTCGCCGTCGGTCGCGACGTACTCCGGCAGCGAGTGGCGGTGGATCTCGACGGACTGGTCCATGTAGTCGACCTCGACGTGGCAGTCCTCGGCGGTCACCGCCAGGTCGCGGACCCGCTCCTGGGTGACGCGGCTGGCGGTCAGCGACGCGACGCGGCCGTCGGCGAACGACAGCTGCGCGACGACGTGGCCGCCGTCGGCCGCGCCGAACGCCGCCACGTCCGTGACGGGCTCGTCGGTCAGCGAGCAGATCACGTCGATGTCGTGGATCATCAGGTCGAAGACGACGCTGTCGACGCTGTCGCGGTCGACCGGCGGGCCCTGTCGCCGGGCGGCGAAGGCGATCGGGTCGGCCTCGACCATCACGTCCCGCAGGGCGACGACGGCTGGGTTGTACCGCTCGATGTGGCCCACCTGGACGAGGCAGTCGGCCCGCCGGGCGGCCGCGAGGAGGTCCCGGCCCACTTCGGGGTCGTCGACGAACGGCTTCTCGACGAGGATGTCCGTCCCGGCGTCGATAGCCGCCCGCGCGACCGCCTCGTGGAACCGGGTCGGGACGGCCACAGAGACGGCGTCGGCCCGGGCGAGCAGCGTGTCGCGGTCGAGCGCGGTCGTGTCGAACTCCGCGGCGACGGCGGCGGCGGTGTCGGGGTCGGCGTCCGCGATACCGACCAGCTCGACGCCCGGGAGTTCGCTGTAGACTCTGGCGTGGTGGCGACCCATGTTCCCGACGCCGACGACGCCGGTCCTGACCCGCTCGCTCATGCTCGGCCTCCGGCCGAGGGTGCGGTCCGGCGGCGTCGCGCGCCCGTCGCGTCCGCAGTCGGCCTGACCCGTCTCCGGGCGTCGTTCGGCCCGATCCGAGCGTCGTCTCCCAGCGGGGCGGCTCCTGCCGATGTCGACCATCCGTGCGTCATGAATCACCCGGGGGTAGCGCCGAGCGTCGGCTTTGTTATGCGTTTCCTTTGACTGGTAGCCGCTCGATACGGGTCCGGCGGCCCGGTGGGGGTGGCTCGACGCCCCGCGAGACGGGCAAAACAGCCTCGCTTGGGCCGATCTATCGGACGCGAGAGACCCGGGGTCGGGTAACCGGTTCGTAACAAAGTGAGACCCACTGATTTCCCCCTTTGTGTCGAGATACGACAATGGGGTGGCTGCCGGCCGGAACGGCCCACCGACAGACCGACGCGAGGGCTGATAGGGGATGTCGACAGACGAGGAGGCGCTCACGCAGGACGTCGTCTTCGACATCCTCAGCAGCGCCAGACGACGCTACGTGCTCTACCTGCTCCGGACCGAGGACGCGCCGGTCGAGCTGACGGAGCTGGCCGAGGACGTGGCTGCCTGGGAGAACGACACGACCGTCGAGGAGCTGACGAAACAGCAGCGCAAGCGCGTCTACGTCTCGCTGTATCAGACGCACGTGCCGAAACTCGAAGACGCCGGGCTCGTCCGCTACGACCAGGACACCGGCGAGGTGGAACTGACCCCGGCGGCCAACGACGTCGACCAGTACCTCAACCCCGGCGAGCGGGAGGTCCCCTGGCAGTACCTGTATCTCCCGCTCGCGATCCTGGGGATCGCGCTGGTCGCCCTGTCGAACCTCGACGTCTGGGTCTTCGCCGACATGACCGAGGTGACCCTCGGCGTCATCATCTTCTCCGGCTTCCTCCTCACCGTCGGCGCTCACATCGTCGTCTGGGCGATGAACCGACGCCAGGTCCCCGACGACCTGCGCCGGCACACCTGAGCCACACGCGCTCGACGCCACTGTCAGACACCAGCGGCGTGCTGACGAGCCGGTGGGCCGCGACGCTCGACGAGCGGGCGGCCGTGAGAAGATGGCGACCGGTGAGACGCGACAGCGGACGGCCAGCCCCGCGCTACTCCTCTTCGACGTCTTCGGGCAGCAGCTGCTCGGGCTCGCGCTCGTAGGCAGGTGTGTCCACGAACTGGGCGATCCGCTCCAGGTCGCTGTCGGAGATGTGTTCCGTCATCGGCTGTGATCCCGTCCTACCGACCGATAGTAATCCGGCCCCTAAATCCGCTTCGCGGTGTGACCCCGTCCGGCAGCGACCCGGCACGCGACTCGCAGGAGATCGGTAGCTACCCGGCCGGGACGCCGCAACACCCAGAAGCCGACCCGCAGCGAAGTCGATCCGTTCCGGCGCGGATTCGACACGCGAGGGGGTTCGCCCGCGCCCGACGGCCGGGGACCACCACGTCGTCCGGTCGCGCGACAGGCGGCTCACGGCGACCGTCGGGGGCGGTCGACCCCGTCGAACCCCGGCGAAAGGGGAGGCTTGCACGATTCCGAGACGAGTAACGTCGTCCATACCCGCGGACCGCCATTACAAACCTATGTCTGTAACGTCCGGCCGCGGGGCGGGCCGCTGCCGGGTGGGTGTTTGGCGACGAACGGGCGGCAGTAAGGTGACCGTACTCGGGGGTCGGACGGAACGACCGGTACTCAGGGCGACCGGGTGGGCCGCCGGCAGCGGACGGCTCGTCGGGTCGCGACGGGGCGGTGTCAGACCATGTTTTCGGCTTCGATCTTGTCCCAGACGGCTCTGCCCTGCTCGGTGAGGCCGTAGACGCGGCCTTTCTTGCGGTCGTCGGAGACCAAAAGGTCCACGAGCGACCGTTCTCGGAGGCGCTGGAGCGCCCGCGAGACGTGTGCGATACCCACGTCCTCGTCGGAGGCGATCTGCGACGGCGTCGAGGGGCCGTCTGCGAGTCGCTTGAGCACCGCGACGCGGTACCGCGAGCTGATAACGAAGCTGACGTCGTCCCAATCTGTGGTCATTGTTGCGATGTAGTGTCGGGCGGGTGCGTCCTGCTGCCGGTCGGTGACCGGGAACTCACACGGATACTGTCGTCGGGACCCGGTTGCGTCCCACTTTCCGCTGTACTCACACCGAGTCGGCTACCACGTAAAGAGGTTTCGACGCTCCAGATCTTTCGCTCTCCGTACTGCGATTACGGCCGCGTGAACGGCCGCACGGAGCGGCGCGACCGAGCCGTAATCTCGACATAACGAACCCCTACCGCACCGGCTACTCGCGGGGGCCGCCCGCGCGCTATCGAGGCGCGACTATCGGGGATGCTTCGTCGGCTTACACCGGCCGCACGCAGTCACCCGACACCGGGTGGTAGCCCTCGACCGGCGCCCGTCGGACCCCTCGCCGGCAGGGGTGGGCGCGACGAGGCGAGCATATATAACAATCGAGTGAGAAGTGTGAGACATGGGGTCAGAGAACCCGAAAGAGCGTCGGTCCAGTGACGACGACCGACAGCGAGCCGGCGGTAGCGGGGGGATCGATCGGGGTGCCGACCCAGCGGAGGGATCGACCGGAGAGCCGGGGGAGCAGAGCCGAGGCGGTCCCGCTCGAACCCGTCCGGTGTCGGTCGACGACCTGTTCGAGTTGCTCGCCCGGCCGGGCAACCGCTACCTGCTGGCGTACCTGAGCCGTGCGGACGAACCGGTCGGATTCGAGGAGGTGGTCGAGTCCGTCGTCGACGGGGCGGACCCGCCCGCGGGGCTCTCGACGGCGGAATTTCGCGACCGTGTCGCGACCCGACTGGTCCACTCGAACCTCCCGAAACTCGACGCGGCCGGCCTGATCGACTACGACCGCGAGGCGCGGGCGGTCCGGACGACCGACGCGACGGCCGTGGCACTCCCGTACCTCGAACTCGCGATGGACCAGTTCTCCCCGGAGTGAACGCGCCGCGGGGGCCGACGGCGGCCGGCGCGAACCGACAGCGGCCACAGGCGCTCCATAACAAAGGTCGGGCAGTGCCGACCGTCGAGCGTCACATGAGCGAACAGGACCTCTCGACCGTCCGGACCGGCGACGACTGTACCATCGCCGAGACGGCGGTCGTCGGCGAGCCCGGCGGGTCGGGCGACGCCCACATCCGGATCGGCGACGACGCGACAGTCCGCGGCGGGACCATCCTCTACACCGACGTCGAGATCGGCGACGGCTTCTCGACCGGCCACCACGCGCTCGTTCGCGGCGGAACCACCGTCGGCGACGACGTGCTCGTCGGGAGCCACGCCGTCCTCGACGGCGACGTGCAGTTGGGCTCGCGAGTCAGCTGCCAGACCGGCGTCTACCTCCCGCCGGAGACGACCGTCGGCGACGACGTGTTCCTCGGGCCCCACGCCGTCGTCACGAACGACCCCTACCCCGTCCGGGAGGCCAGCGAACTCGTCGGCGCCACCCTCGAATCGAACGTCTCGGTCGGCGCGAACGCGACGATCCTCCCCGGCGTCACCGTCGGCGCGGGGTCGTTCGTCGCCGCCGGGTCGGTCGTCACCGAGGACGTGCCGCCGGGGACGCTCGCCGTCGGTAACCCCGCGCGCCACGAGCCGCTACCCGACGACCTCGCCGGGGGCAACGAGCTGTGAGCCTCGAAGACCACCGCCGGGTCCCCATCGCCGAGCCCGCCATCGGCGAGGAGGAGCGCGAGCGCGTCCGGGAGGTACTCGACAGCGGGATGATCGCCGACGGCGAGGAAGTCCGTACGTTCGAGCGGGAGTTCGCGACGACCTGTCACGTCGACCACGGCGTCGCCACCTCCAACGGGACGACCGCGCTGCACACCGCCCTGCGGGCCTGTGGGATCGGCGAGGGCGACACCGTCGTGACGACGCCGTTCTCGTTCGTCGCGACGGCCAACGCCGTCCGCTTTTGCGGCGCCGAGCCCGTCTTCGCCGACATCGAACGCGACTCGTACGCGCTCTCCGTCGATTCGGTCCAGGACAGGATCACCGCGGACACGGCCGGGATCGTTCCCGTCCACTTCGCTGGCGACGTCGCCGCGGAGATCCGGGCGCTTCGGAGACTCGCAGACGAGAACGGCCTGTTCTTGCTCGAAGACGCCGCCCACTCCCTGGGGGCTTCCGCCTACGGGACGCCGGCGGGCTCGTTCGGAGACGCGGCCACGTTCAGTTTCGCCTTCAACAAGATCGTCACGACCGGACAGGGGGGGATGATCGTCACCGACGACGCGTCCCTGGCCGATTCCGTCCGGACGTTCCGGACACAGGGTCGGAACGGGGAGGGAACCTACGAGACGTGGGGGCTGAATCTGGTGATGTCGTCCATCCACGCGGCCATCGGCGTCGCTCAGATGTCCAAACTCGACGAGTTCGTCGAGCGCCGTCGACAGATGAAGCGACGTTACGACGCCCATCTCTCCGACGTGCCCGACGTAGAGACACCGACCACGGCCCCGGACCGCGAGTCGGTCCACTTTCTGTACAACGTCTCGTTCGAGGACACCGACACTCGCCGTTCGCTGCAGACGTACCTAGCTGACGACGGGATTCCGACGAAGGTGTACTACCGGCCGGTCCACCTCAGGGAGTACTATCGACGGGAATTCGGCTACGACGAGGGGGCGCTCCCCGTCACCGAACGCGTCTCCAGTTCCATCTTGACGCTCCCGTTCCACCTGAACCTGTCCGACGACGACCTCCAACACATCGGCGAACGGGTCTCCGCATTCTTCGCGTGACTCGGCCGCGTTCGACTCGGCCGACCGCTCGCAGTACAAAGGCTCGGACCCAGGCTCCGGCCTGCGCCACGGCACTCAGGAACGAGTCTCCGGGCTCGGTCAGAGGTAATGGTCGACCGTCTCTGCCAACCCGTCGTCGAACGACCACTCCGGCTCCCACCCCAGCGAGCGCATTTTGCTCGAGTCGAGCGCGTACCGCTGGTCGTGTCCCGGGCGGTCCTCGACGAACTCGATGAGGTCCGCCGAAGCCTCGGTCCTCCCGATGATCTTCTCGGTAACCTCGACGTTCGAGAGCTCGTTTCCGCTCCCGATGTTGTAGGCCTCCCCCGGTTCGCCGTCACGTAACAGGGTCTCGATGGCGGCACACGTGTCGTACACGTACGTCCACTCCCGGACGTTCGAGCCGTCTCCGTACACCGGAAGCGGCTCGCCGGCCGCGGCTAACTCGATGAACTTCGGGATCAACTTTTCGCGGTGCTGTCTCGGTCCGAAGTTGTTGGACGGCCGAGCGATGACCGCCGGCAGTCCGTGGGTCTCGTAGTAGCTCTCTACGAGGTGGTCTGCCGCGGCCTTCGTCGCCGAGTACGGGTTCCGGGGCGACAGCGCGTCCTCCTCGGTGAACGCCCCCTCCGCTATCTCACCGTACACCTCGTCGGTCGAGATCTGGACGTACTTGTCGACCTCCGACTCCGCCGCGATGTCCATGAGCGACCGGACCCCGTCGACGTTCGTGAGTACGAACGGCTCCGAGTCGTCGATCGAATTGTCCACGTGTGTCTGTGCGGCGAAGTTGACGACCTTGTCGGCGTCCTCGATCTCCGGTTCGACCGTCGCTTCGTCGCGGATATCGCCCTGTACGAACCGGTAATCGCGCGTCGCCTCCGGCGACGGGAGATTCTCCCGGGACCCGGCGTAGGTCAGCTTGTCCACCACGACGACCTCGTAGTCGGTCGCCCGGAGCAGGTGCCGGACGAAGTTGGACCCGATGAACCCCGCCGCGCCCGTGACCAGGACTCTCTCGGCCATCGCTATCGAACACGCTCCTGCACGCCGTCGGACCCCTCGCCCGTCCGGGCGGAGGTCCCCGGTTCGCCGGCGAGAGCGAGCTGACGACGGTGTCGTCCCGATACCGATCGAGGCGGAGTCACGTTCGAAGGCGTTCGGTCAGACATCCGACTCTCGATCTCGGCGGGACCGGATGTACTCACTCGCTCGAAACATCCCCTCCGGCGTTCCGACGTCGAACCACCGGGAGTCGATCATCTCGTACGATAGCTCGCCCTCCTCGAGGAACCAGTCGTTCACGTCGGTGATCTCGTACTCCCCTCTGTCACTCGGGTCGAGTTTCGGAATGACGTCGAACACCTCCTCGGTGTAGAGATACAACCCGATGATCGCCGAGTTCGATTCGGGGTCGTCCGGCTTCTCTTTGAGCGCAGTCACTTCACCCTCGGAAAGTTCGGCGATCCCGTACCGGGACGCCTCCGACACCTCCTTGAGGAAGATCTTCGCGCTCGTCTCGTCGCGCTCGAAGCTGTCGAACACGCCCGAGAGGTCCTCAAGAACGATGTTGTCGCCGAGCATGACGGCCACCGATTCGTCGACGAAGTCCTCTGCGAGTCGGAGTGCGTGCGCGATGCCGCCGGGCTCTTTCTGCACGCGGTAGCTGAAATCGGCGTCGAACTCGTCTTCGAGCAGTTGGATGTATCGGCCGATGTCCTCGGGCGTGCTGATGACCATGATGTCGTCGACTCCGCTCTCGATCAGCGTATTGACCGGATAGAATATCATCGGCTCGTCGTACACCGGGAGTACGTGCTTGTTCACGACGTGGGTCATCGGTCGCAACCGAGTCCCTCTCCCGCCTGCGAGAACGACGCCTTTCATGAGAGTGTGCTGACTCTGCCGGTACAAAAAGACACCGTATGTAGCTATTCACCGCCAGTTTCGTTACGATCTCCGCCGTCGGGTGACGGGCGTCGCAGCCCCACCACCCGGCACGGTGCCCTATTTGTACCCCATCTGTCGAAGCGTCTCTTCGACCTCGTCGTCGACTTCGAAATCGACCACGTCCCGACGGGGAGTCCCGCACGATTCGATCCACTCGTCGAGCCGTCGCTCCAGGTCATCGGCCACTTCCCGCTTCTCGTCGTAGACGTTGTCGAGTTCAGACGGGTCGTTCGACAGATCGAATAGCTCCCTGTCGTCGCCGTGAGCGACGTCACAGAAGTCGCACGGTTCGGCCCACTCGAGGCGCTTGATGAACTTGTAGCGGTCGGTCCTGATCGCTCGCTTGCGCGTGACCTTCCCCTCTACGGCGTAGGCCGCCTCGCGGTCGACCGGACGGTTCGGCGGAACCAGCGACTCGCCGTCGAAGTCCTCACCGTCGTAGCTCTTCCCGAGCAGGTCGAGGATCGTGGGGACGAGGTCGAAATGCTGCACGAACGCCTCTTCGCGGCCCTCGAATCCGGGTGCCTTGATGATCAGCGGGACGTGGATGCTCTCGTCGTACAGGCCGTGGTGTTCGTAGTAGATCCCGTGTTCGGTGAGACTCTCCCCGTGGTCGCCGGTGACGATGATCGCCGTCTCGTCGTACTCCCCGCGCTCTTTCAGGTCGGCCACGATCCGACCGATCTGCTCGTCGACCGTCTTCAGGCCCGCGTCGTACTTCCTGTTCATGTCGCCGACCGTGGCGGCCTCGCCCGACCTGCCCCGCAGCTGTTCCTCCCAGTGGCTCCCTTCGATCTCCTCGTATAGCTCGCTGAGTGGCTGCTCGCCCCCCTCGTAGGTCCGCCGCTCGATCTCGTCGTCGTGGGCCTCGAGGGGGATGTACGGGAGATGCACGTCCCAGTAGTGAGCGAGGGCGAACCAGGGGCGGGACGTGGAACGAATGTGGTCGATTGCGGTGTCGGTGAGCGGTTCGGCTCGGATCGCCGGCCACTCCCGCTCGATGTGGTCCTGTGCGACGAACTCCGCGTAGGTCCACCGCGCGGCCCGCTCCAGTGGATCGGGGACCCGCTCGAGGAACTGGTCGCCTTTCTGTACGGCCGTCTGCTCCCGCGGTCGGACGTAGGTGTCGAACCCGCGTTCGTGCCAGCGTTTGAGGAGATCGAAGGCGAGCGTGGTGTGTGTGTCGTTGATGCGCCGCGGCAAGGGCGTCGTACTCGCCACGTACTCCCGTTCTTCCTCCGTTATCCTCGACCCCTGGTTGAGGATCCCGTGACGGGTCGGAAACTGCCCGGTCATGATGGTCGTCAGCGAGGCGTCGGTCATGTTGATACAGGAGAAACACCGGTCGAACACCTCGCCGTCTTCGGCCAGCGCGTCGATGTTGGGGGTCAGCGAGCCGCCGTCGTACACGCCGACGCGGTCGGCCCGCAGCGCGTCGATGACGACGAGAAGGACGTTTTCGATATCGCTCGACTCTGCGTTCATACGGTTGATTAGATAGCAGCGGACACATATACTTTATTTTGCGATCCCCGGTATTCACCGTCCGAGGCGGCCGTTCGGGTCGAAGTTTCAGTCGGCTCTGCGTGAGTGGTGACACACCGCTCACAGGAACTCCCTCGAACTTCGTGGCTACAGCCTCGGACGATAGGTGCTGCCGACGGGATCCGCGACCGAGTCCACGAGCGGTGACCCGAGCTCACGGTCACTCACCCGACAGCCACGAGGCGATGGCACTGGCTTTGGTCGCGACGTGTCCGGAAACGTACCCCCCTCGGCCCGCCGGCTGGGTCCGCCCGGTCCGTATCGCCGCGAACAGGTCCCCCTGACACTCCGTGTACGCACGGCCCACCTCCATCGGGAAGTGCGCGTCGCTCCCACCGACCGACGCGAGACCGTGGGTTTCGGCGTAGGACCGTGCGCTTCGATTGAACCGCGGCAGGAGACACCGTGAGTTTACGGTTTCAGCCCCATCGACGCGTTCGGCGAGCCGGTCGAGGTCGTCGGTGTAGTGGTCTCGCAGTCGGTCGAACGGATGGGACATGACCGCGAGACCTCCCTGGCTGTGGATATCTGCGACCACGTCGACCGGATCGGATCTCGGGGGAACGGTCTGGACGCCCAGCGCGAGCATGTGTCCCCGCGTCGTCGTCACCTCAACGCCCGGGATCACCGTCAGCTCCGGGGGGGCGACGCGCTCGACGGCTGCGTAGCCGTCCAGCGTGTCGTGATCCGTGATCGCGATCCCGGTGAGTCCCGCGTCCAGCGCGGCGTCGACGATATCCGCCGGCGCGGCTTCCGAACAGGGCGATACCTCGGTGTGGACCTGTAGGTCGTATCGGTTCATCCGATGACTCCGGAAGGGATTTCGACCGACCCGTAGAGGATAGCGACAGTGATCAGTCCCCATAGCACGAGGTTCACAACCGACGGCGTGTCGGTAAACACGGACTCGGGCTGGCCCGCGGCGTCCTCGGCGCTGACGAGGTAGTGATACCGAAACACTCCGAAGAAGGCGAACGGGAGAGTACTGACCATCAGCGGGTCGGTTCGCGAGAACGTGTACAGCGAGTAGGCCATCAGCAACGTCGACATCGTGACCACCAGCAGTTGGTCGACGTGCTCCTCGGAGTACTTCGCGAGGACGTGCCGCGTCTCCGACGGCTCGACCGCGACCGAGAGTTCGTGGCGCCGCTTTCCGAGCGCGAGAACCAACGCCAACAGAAACGTGCTCACGATCAACCACGGGCTCAGGAACACGCTGATCGCGACGACTCCCGCCACCGCCCGGAGGACGAACCCCATCGCGACGACGAGGATATCGACGTGGAGTAGTCGCTTCAGGTACAGCGAGTACGCGAGGTTCTGGACGACGTACACGCACAGCACGGCGAAAAATAGGGGTCCAGAGTGGTACCCCGAGACGAGTCCGATGCCCGCGAGGACCGATGCGAGTCCGGCAGCGAGCCGCGGTGATACTTGCCCACTCGCCAGCGGTCGATGTTGTTTCTGCGGGTGTCTCCGGTCTTCCTCGACGTCGTTGATGTCGTTGAAGATGTAGGCGGCGCTCGCGATGGCGGTGAAGCTCACGATACCGACGAGCAGGTCTAGCCACGCGGCAACGTCGAAGAGGTTCCTCGAGAAGACGATACCGAACAGCATCACAGCCTGTTTGTACCACTGGTGGGGGCGAACGAGACGGGTCAGGCTCAGAACGACCTCCGAGAGAGATGATTGCCGCAGCGATTCGGCCATCGTAGAAAGAAGCGAAAAACAGGCTTATGAATCGTTTGGTCTCCCAGCTACTGGCACAGAGCGCCGCGCAACGCCGGAACTCGACCACTTCTCCGGACGGTGCGACGGCGAACCACCGGGGACCAGGCCAGTGCGCCGGAAGCAGGCGGGGCTCACTCTCGCGACGAATTGCCGATCGTCGGGGTGGAGACGATATCGATTGCCCCGCCTGCGGACGCGTACACGTATCCGCCGGAGGCGGCCAGACTCACCCGTCCAGTGGCGTCTTCGTCCAGGGAAACGCTCCCGATCCGATACGGGTCCTCGGGATCGGTGGCGTCCAGGACGGTGACGCCTCTCTCGGCCGGGCCCGCGACGTACAGATACCCGTCCGCCGGTTCCGCGGCGATGTTGCGTGCCCCTCGGAACTGCGCCCCGGTGAGGCTGGTGACGTGTTCCGGCGCGGAGGGGTCCGAGATGTCGACCACTTCGACTCGACCGCGCCGAGCGTCCGTGAAGTACAGCGTCCCGTTCAGAACCGTCGGGTCGTGTGCGTTCGCCACGCTCGGAACACTCGTCGAAGCGACGATATCCGGGGCCGCCGGGTCGGAGATGTCGACCACGGTCAGCCGACCGTAGGAGTTGAGAACGTACGCGAAGTCGCTGCCGTCGCCGATAGCGATCCCGCTGGATTGGTTCAGTCGTTCGGCGTCGCTGACCTCGCCCGCGATGGCTGGGCCGGAACCGTTCCCGGTCTCGATGACCGTGACCGAGTTTCCACCGGGGTCGCTCACGAACGCCAGCCCGTCTTCGATGACCACGTCGTTGGGTCGCTTGAATGCGTCCGCGAAGTAGCTCCCCTCGATCGCCGGGTCGCTACCGTCCGACACGTCCAGAACGGTGAACGTTCCCGGTCCCCACTGCACTGTGCCGACCCGTTCGCCGTTCGCGTACGTGTCCAAGGCGGCGGTCGAGTCCAACTGTCCAGGTCGGGATACTGTCCCCGAAACCCGGGGATTCGAGCGGTCGGACACGTCCACGGCGACCGCGGTCCCGTTGTTGGAGAAACCGGCCGCGTACAGAACGTCGCGGCCGAGCGCCGTCGACTGGGGGCCGGAGATCGGCAGGCCACGCACGCTACCGACAGTCTGTAGCCCCTCGTATTCGGGGAGCCGCTCAAACAGTATCCCGCCCGTCTCGAACCGTTCGACCGCCCGGTACTCCTCGGAGATGTTCTCGACGGTGAATCCCGACCGCCGTAACCTGTCTCGCCAGTAAATGAACTCGGGCTCGGGACCGCCCCAATCGTCTAGCTCCCCGTACGTCGGCGCGATCGTCGGATTCCCGGAAACCTGTGAGAACACACCGGCGTACGCCGCGAGGACGACCGCGTCGTCCGAGATCCGGTCGTCGACGAGTTCGGCCTCCTCGCTGACCGTCTCTCTGGTCGGGGTCGGCTCGACCGCGACCACGCCGGCAACGCCCGAAACGACCAGCATACACACGACGCCGACAGTCACGACCTGTCCGGAGCGGTCGGCGGAGCTCCAGAGCGTCGAGACCGCGTACCCCGCCGCGATATACCCACAGACCCCGAGAAACAACAGGTACCGTCGATGGATGAACGTCAGCGCGTGAACGAACACGAGCAGCGCGCTCGCCGACAGGAACACGCCGGTGATCGTCCTCCACTCGTCCTGCTCGTGGGCCGCCACGGCGACGCCGGCGACCGCGAAGACGACCACGGCCTCGGGCTGAAACAGCGCCGGGAACTCCTCCAGGGTGAATCTGAGGAGGTTTCGCTGGAACTTCTCGAGTAGCGCGACCGGATGATCGAACACGTATCCGACCGGGTCCGGCGGATCGTTCAGTCTCCGGTAGGGGCCCGGGAAGATCCCTTCCAGCAGGACCCACTCCTGTGTCGATGCGAACGGATCACCGACGACCAGATAATTGCGCAAGAAGTACGGCAAAACGCCCACGAACGAACTAGTGAGGTAGCTACCGACGCGTCTCCGGGGGTTCTCGTACCGCGTCGATACGTAGTACGCGAACACTGGTACGACGACCACCGCACTGGACCGAGCCAGATACGCAAGCGCCGTCAGCGCTCCCGCGACAGCTGGGCTCCGCCGCTCGAACAGTACGTACAGCGCCGCCAGGAGAAGGAACGCGAACATGCCGTCTTTGAGACCACTGAGGCCGGCTTCCAGCATCACCGGGGAGACGACGAGTAGCGTGCCGGTCACCAGCGCCGTCTCGAGGTCCCGTACCTTCCCCGCCAGGAGGACCGCCGTTCCGATCAATAACACGTAGAACAACGCTGATACGATCACCGTGGCCGCTACCGTCGGACCCGTTACTATGTACACCAGAGCGACCGGGAAGCTGAACAGGAACTTTCGACCGATGTGGGGCTGTCTGGCAGCTGGGTACTCGGAGAAATAGTAGGACTCGCCCGGGATCGAGTTCCGAGTCAGTCCCTCTCCGTGGTACAGATGATCCGCCAGCATCGCGTTGAAAAACTGGTCGGGGCTACTGACGACGAGGCCCTGGCGCGCCGCCTTGATCGCGAGGACCGCTCCTCCGAGGAGGCCGAACCCGACGGCCAGAAGCTGGACTTTTCTGGCGTATCTCAACTCGGAGACCCGTCTCGAAAACGCCCGCACCCGTTCGGTCGGTAGCCCCTCCATACTGCGTGTTGGGACACTCGGACAGTTATATTTGGTCAACACGGACGGTGTGAGAACTCCAGGAGAGCGCGAGCGCGTGCGTGCCTCACCCGCGGCCGGTCAGCTTCGCACCGGCCCAGCGGGCGTCGAGGTCTCGTCGGGTCGTCCCGGAGTCACAGGAAGACGAGTCCGATACCGCCCCACCCCTGTTCGGGATCTGCCACGATATCCCGCGTTTCGTACTCGTCCTGGAGTTCGTTCCAGAACCGATCGACTTCACAGTCGCTGTGAGACGGGTTGGGAACGATATCGTGGAGGGCGATGAGACCGTCCGGGGCGACGACATCTTTGTATCTCTCGAAGTCCTGTCGCACGCCGTCGTACGTATGGTCGCCGTCGAGGAACAGCAGGTCGACCTGCGCACCCGAGAGGCGGTCTTCGAGTCGCCGCGCTGTGTCCTCGTCGTGTGAATCTCCGCGGACGAAGTGGAGGTCCGTCCGCGAGGAAAATTCCCGAAACAGCGGTACCCGGCCCTCCGAGTAGACCCCGCCGAACGGTCCTCCGGGGAGATCGAGGCTGACAATGGACTGTGCGGAATCGAGATGTCTGCAGAATATGTAGAACAGTCCGCCCTTGGCTGTCCCGATCTCGACGATTCTCTCGGGCTCTCTCTCGTCGACCAGTTCGACGAACTCCATCAATTCCTCGTCGATCTGCATCGGTTCCAGCGACCGATATCGGCCGTATCCCCGGTATCGTTCGACCGTCTCGATGACATCTTCGAGCCCTTCTTCGGCGTCCATCCGATCGCGCAGTTCCGCCAGCGATCGACTGTAGCAGTACTCGTCGACGACGGGGACGCCACCGAGCCTGGATTCGATCAGTATCAGACCCTCGGTCAACAACTGTCTCGGCCCGTCGGTGCTGATGACCCGTCGAGCACTGGCCACGTTTCGTCTCAACACGTCTGTGTCCCTCCGCTCTCGCATGTCTGTTTCCCTCCTGCGCGGCGTTCGGTGGCGATATTCGCTGTCGGGACCGCGGCGGTTTCATACTGTCGCATCTGCCATGTCCACACTCAGAGCCACCCACCGAGGGGACCCGGTACCGACCTCCCGAAGCCGCGCGCGGCGACGTCGACACACTCCGGCCGGCGGGCCCCGTGTTCCGACCGGGTCGGAGCCGTCGGTGCCTGGGTTCTCCGGGATCTGATCATACGTCCGGAATTGTTCCCTCCCACCGATCCGAGACGAGTGACCAAACAGAAGCGATACGACCGAGACACCCCTCACAAGGGCGCTTCGGGTCGGAAGCCTACCCGGACGGTTCCTGGGGGCGCGTTCGAGGCGATCCGAAACAACTTCCGTGAATTTAAATACTCTCATAGAAAGGTCCCAGCATGAACGTACTGCTGCTCTCTATCGATTGTCTGCGCTTCGACCACGTGAATCCGGGCCTCACGCCGAACATCTCTGATTTCTCCGATCGATCCCGAGTCTACGACAACTGTCTCTCTAACGGAACGTTCACGCGCGACGCGCTACAGAACATGATCGCGGGGTCGTTCCCGTCCCACCACGGGGGTAGTGGGATCGCCGAAAGCCAGACGCCGGTAAGTGAACTCCTTCAGCCCACGCACCGAACGGGTCTCTTCCACTCCAATCCGAACTTGCAGGCCGGGAACGGCTACTACAGGGGGTTCGATTCGGTCTTCGACTTCGACACGCTCGACGACTTCAACGACCGATGGGACGACAAAAACCCCGTCAGGACGAACCTGCTCGAGATCGCCTCGGCCCTGAACATCGGGCCGGGCAGTCGGCTCTGGGACGTCGGGAAGGGACTGACACACAGCGTTCTGGGGTCGCAGAACACGATCAACTACCAGCCCTACGCCACGGCCGAGGAGACCGTCTCCCGGTTTCAGGAGTGGCGACCGGACGAACAGTACTTCGCCTGGTTGCACTTCATGGACCCACACCTCCCGTACACGCCCCGGGAGGAGTACGTGCGCGACCGGGTCTCCGAGCAGGCGATCGAGTCAGCCGCCAACAGGAACTTAAAGGAAATCACCGTCGACGGCGAGGTTCCGTACGATTTCACCGACGAGGAGATAACGGCTTTTCAGGAGCTGTACCGCGCGGAAGTGGCGTACCTCGACGACGTCCTCGGCGACCTCTTCGAGTCCCTGTCGGACGACACGGTTGTCGTTTTCACCGCGGACCACGGCGAATATCTCTTCGACAACGCCTACAAGTTCGGCCACTTCGCGGGCATCTACGACGAAATCGTCCGCGTGCCGCTGATCGTGTCTCACCCCGACATGGACGCGGGGACCGACTCCGGGCTGACGACGGTCAACGACATCCCGTCGACGATCGCGGATGTCGCCGGGGTAGCGCCGCCCGACTCCTACCGCGGTCGGAGCCTTCTGACCGACCCGGACCGCGAGATCGCCGTCGGCGAGCGAACCGGCGGCCGCGAGAACGAGCCGTATCTCGTGTACGCCCAGCACGGCGGCGACCGGGTCGGGTACTACCCCGACGACGATCGATGGGTCGAATTGGACCGTTCGACGGGCGACGTGGACGATATCTCCCGCGAAGCGGTCGACGGCTCCGTCGTCGAGCGCATCGAGTTACATCTCTCGGAAACCGACCTCGGACGGAACGAACAGTTCACGCCGGACGAGGAGGTACAGGACCGGCTCGAACAGCTCGGGTACAAGCAGTAATCATAGCCCAGACACACGTTGTAACCACTGACCGACGGTGCACTTGGCCGCGTTTTCACGCTCCGGACAGGGAAGACAACTGCTTACGCGACTCGAACGTGGGCCCACAGCGGAGCCGACCGAGGGATGGCTATATCCCTCGGATCGTCCGTCGGACGTACGGATCGGCCCAGACGATGCCGCCGTAGACGAGTGCGCCGGCGGCGATCAGACCCACGAGCGTCTGTACGTTCTGAATCTCGACGAACCGATCGACGGCCCCCAATCCGATAGCCATGACGACCGAGGCCAACAGCGACGTAGCGACCAGCCGACGGTCGATGGAGATCGGGACCGACCGACTGAGCCATTGAAATTCCAGAGCGGCGTATAGCGCGAACGAAATCGCCGATGCTACCGCGGCACCTACGATCCCGTACGTCGAGACGAGCACGACGTTCCCGACGAGGTTGACGACGAAGACGATCACGGCGGCCCGAGCGAGGAGATGAACCTGGTCCAGCCCCTGTAACGTCCGCTGGAGGATGAGAAACACCGATTGGGTCACCCGGCCAGCCATCAGTACGATGAGTACGAGCCACGCGACACCGTACGATTCCCCGAATATGAAGTTGAGTATCTCCGAGGAAAAGAGGATCGCACCGAAAAGCGCCGGGATCGGGAGCAGGAGTGCGAGCGCGAGCCCATCGCCGACCAGCTCTCGTATCTCCGCCGCGTCGTCGACCACCGAGAGTCCGCTGATCCGTGGGAAAGTCACGTTTCCGACGGCGGTCGTCAACAGGACTGCAGGTTTGCTCGCTCGCCAAGCGACTTCGTAGGCGCCCACGTGTGCCTGTGAGAGCACCGCCCCGATGACGAGTACGTCGGCCCAGCTCAATCCTCGTGCGGTGAGGTTCATGACGAACTGAAACTTCGAGAAGCCGAACAGCGACCGGGCGTGTTCCAACCCTGGTCTCCGCAACGGCGTACTCCAAAGCAGACCTGCCGAGACGATGATCACGATATCGCTCAGAATCAAACCGAGCACCAGTCCCCGAACGCCGAAACCGGCGTTGATCAGTACGGCGCCGACTCCGACGAAGATGACCGTTTGCAAGAACAGCAGGAACGCGAAGTATCCCATCTCGAGTTCCGCCTGGAGTATCTTGACGGCCACCGAGCTGTAGGACGTGAGAAAGACCCCCACGGCGAGAAGCAGCGCCAGTTCTGCGCCAAAGTAGCTGTTGATCATCCCCTGGAGGGCGACTACGGCCACGACGACGACTCCGACCCCTGGTAACTTCACCAGCAGACCGGTGGTCAGGACCCTCCCGGGTTCGGAGCCCTCGCTCACCCGCTTGACCATCGCACCGGACAGCCCGATGTCTCCCACGAAATTCAGGATGTTGTACAGCGCCTGGAACAGAAAGAACACCCCGAGCTCCGCCGCGCCGAGTTCCCGAGCGAAATACACGATCCCCAGAAACGAGAGCGCGGTCTGGGTGACCCGGGATACCGTGATCTTGAGGCTGGAGGTGAGAAGACTCACGTGCCGAACCCTCCTTTGCACGGTATCAATATGGTTTCGAAATCCGGTCCCCCCGGTCGCCCGACCCGCCCTCGGTGCAGTGGTCTGTGAGTTCACGGTTCCGACCGAGACCGATCGAGGTCGCGGTGTGGAGTTGCCTTTCGCCCGTAGTCAGCGTCGACGAACACAAACACATTTGACAGCTCGAAGTGTACTGCAATCCGATGACTGATCGGGTCCTCGTGATCGGGGTGGATGCCGGCTCGTTCGGGACTCTCGACAGACTGATCGACGGCGGCGACCTCCCGGCTATTCGCGACCTCGTCGACGGCGGCCGAGCGGACGCTCTCCGCAGTTCGGTCCCGCCGTGGACGCCGTCGGCGTGGACCTCGCTCACGACCGGTACCAATCCGGGAAAGCACGGTGTTTTCGATTTCAAAACGACCGACCAGCGCCGCCTCGTCAACAGCGGTGACGTCGCCGGCAACCGGATCTGGGACTACCTCGAGGCCGACGGGAAACCGTCTATCGTGGTCAACGTCCCGGTCACGCATCCGGCGCCGAGCGGCGACGGCGTGCTCGTCCCTGGATATCTCGGACCGGAAGCGGACGAGGCGGTGGCCCGCCCCGAAGGGATGCTCGAAGAGCTGCGGGACAACATCGGCGAGTATCGGATCTACAGGTCCGGTGAGTCGGACACCGACGAGGAGATCTGCGAGGAGTACCGCAGGCTGTTGCAGATGCGGGCCGACGCGACGGTGTATCTGTGTTCGAACTTCGACTGGGAGTTCACGATGGTTCAGTTCCAGCGCACGGACACCGTGTTCCACGAACTCCCAGAGCGGGAGTACATCGACGAGGTCTACCGAACACTGGACGAGTGCGTCGGTCGACTCCGTTCGGAGCTGGACCCGGATACGACACTGCTGGTCTCCGACCACGGGATGAAACAGCTGGGGGATTGGGACTTTCGGATCAACAGCTGGCTCCAGCAACACGGCTATCTGACCACGTCTCCGGACGGGTATCACCCCGGGTGGACGAAACCGGGCGGACACACCGGCGACTCGTCGGCGCTGGAGCGTCCGCTCGCCGCCGCGGCGAACTACGGACTGACGGCCCAGCGGATCGAACGTGTCCTCGACCGAGTAGGCGTGCGATCGACCGTGGGTCGCCTGATCCCGGACCGTCTGCTGGCGACGGTGGCCGAGGCCGGTGGTGAGAAGATCGACCGCGAGCGGTCGTCGGCGTACTGTCCGTCCGGGCCGGGACTCGGGATCTACTGTGATGACGACGTCGTCGACCCGATCGTCTCCGAGCTAGAGGCGCTCGAAGACCCGGACGGACGGGCCGTGTTTCAGTGGGTGCGACCCGCGGAGGAGGTGCTCGACGGGCCGCAGGCGGACGCCGGACCGGACGTGTTCGCACTCCCGAGGGAGATGGAGTACTTCGTGAGCGGGACTCTCGGCACGAGCGTGTTCGAACCGAGTCACCACCGGTTCAATCACGCGGTCGAGGGGGTCTGTATCGCCTCCGGCGAACACGTCGAGCAGACCGACTCCCGAGGTGTGATCGATATCACCGATGTCGCGCCGGCAGTGTTACGGATGATGGGCGTCCCGCTCGACCCGCAGTTCGACGGCGAGGCCCCGGAGTGGCTGTCCGCGGGGATCGATCACCCCGGAACGCAGGAGTACGAGACGGAGACGACCGGCGCCACTGCCGAGTCGTACGCCGCCGTCGAGGAACGGCTCGACGACCTCGGCTACATGTCCTGACTCTCCGGAGTCGATGCAGTGTGGCTGATGATACTTCCCCCTCGGGGATGGATCGACGACGCGACAGTCTCCGCCGTCGCGGTCGCCGAACGGCCGAAACGCTCAGACCGAGACAGTAAAGGGACCGCCGTCGAAACAGGCGCCCGATGGTCGACATCTCCGGTGTTCGCCAACGGGTGCTCGAACACGTCTATCAGAGTACGTTCGTCTCGGACGCCTTCGCTCTCTATCTCTTCTCTTTCGCGTTCCTCAGCAAGCACGTGCCCCAGAAGACCGTGTTCGACTCGGACTGGGATCTGCTCGTTGTGCTCGACGCCTGCCGGGTCGACGCTCTCAGAGAAGTCGCAGACGAGTACGAGTTCATCGAGGACGTGCAAGCGCGGTGGTCCGTCGGCAGCACGTCCAAGGAGTGGTACCTGAACACGTTCACCGAGTCGCACGCCGACGCCATCGAGGGGACCGCCATCGTCACCGCGAACGGGTGGGCCGACACCGTCATCGACGACACGCCCGAGTTCACCCGGTGGACGGGGACGAAGAACTCGCGATTCCATCAGTCGACCGCTTTGGAGCCGCTCGTCGAGCGCCCGGTCGTCGACGCGGCGGACTTCGGCGAGTACGTCTCGGTCATCTCGACGAAGGAGGACCACGACTTCGGTGCGGCCCCGTTCGCGGAGACGGTCACGGGGGCCGCAGTGGAGGTCGGTCGAACGGCGGAGTTCGACCGGATGGTCGTCCACTACCTGCAACCGCACGCGCCGTACCTGTCGAACGCACGGGAGCGCGGCTCGATCACCGAGACGGAACTGCGTCCGCTGAAGACGCTACAGCGGGGCGGCGACGAGGACGAGATCTGGGAGCTGTACCTGGAGAACCTCCGGTACGTCCTCGACAACGTCGCGGACCTCCTCGACAACACCGACGCCGATGACGTCGTCATCACGGCCGACCACGGGGAGCTGTTCGGCGAGTGGGGGATATACGGCCACCTGGGCGGGATCGTCCATCCCGCGCTCCGTCGAGTCCCCTGGGTCGAGACGAGCGCGGAAGACCACGGACGTCTGGAAACGAACGTGCTCGACCGGCTCTCGGACCAGTCCGAGGAGCCAATCGAGGACCATCTCAAGGATCTCGGGTACCTGTAAGACGCTGGGACCGGGCGGTCACGGGCCCACGAGCGGTTCACAGACCGGCCCCGTTCGCGGGATGGAATCGACCGACGATGACGGAAAAGCAAAGGTTTATTCAGAACCCGAAGTGCTGTTCTCTTGTGCCAGAGCGGGTTCTCCACGTCGTCGAGCAAGCACCGGTCGACGACGAGTCGGTCGGTGGGGACTCGTTCGTGATCGGCGACGAACTTCAGGAGATCTCGCCCGAGACCCTCGACGAGATATTCAGGACGTTCCGTCGACGCGCCGTCCGGAACGACGGCTCGGCCGACCCGATATACGACGCTTTCTGGCCCGAGTTCGCCATCCCGTTGGCCGCCACGCCAGGCGACCCGACAGCGCTCACGCACCTGATCCCGCTCTATCGGAAGCTGGACCGACGCGTCGGCGAGACAGAGCCCGACAGGATCGTCTGCCACGGACTGCAAGCCGACTACCGCGGCGTCGTCGAAGACGTGGCGGACGGCCGCGGTGTCGATGTCGACCGACGGTCGAGTCCCCGAGCGGCGCTCCTGTGGGGCCTCGTCGCGGCGCTGTTGAAGTTCTCGCTGCTGGCCGTCGACCAGCTGGCGGTGCTCGCGACGCGCCCGTTTCGCGACTCGCCAGGACCTGCGGAGACGGTGTTCGTCCCGAACGTCAACCGACTGGGGAGTCTCAAGCCGGTCATCGAGTCCACGACCGGGGAGTTCCGCGTCGTCGTTCCGAACTTCTCGGTCCCGTTCCGCGACCGCGATATCGACCTGGACGTCGACGAGCGGCGAATCGACCCGATCACCGCCTATACGAGCGGCCGTTCGATGTTGACTCAGGTGCGGGTCTTCGGGCGGACGATGTCGGACCTGCTGGTCCGGCGGACGCTGCAATCCGACCTCACGGAGTTCGTCGCGGCGGAGCACGGGGTCGAGATGCCCCGGACCGTCGACCACTGCGTCGCGAACCTCGCCCCGACACTGAACGCACTACCGTTCGCTTCGTTGATGAACGAGGTCGTCCGGCGGTCCGGGTGTTCCGCCGCCGTGTTCGGGTCCATGGGCCCGAAACAGCTCGGGATGCTCCGGTCCGCCCAGCGAAGCGGCGTCCGCACCTACCACGTGCCCCACACGGCGACGACGGGGTACGAGCCGCTCCCGTCGCGGGAGACGGTCCACTTCGCACCCAGTCGGGTCGCCGTCGACCACTTCGAAGCGTCGGACCAGGTGGACTCGGCGTCGAACGTCGTTCCCGCGGGGAGACCGTATCTCGCCGAAGTAGGTCCGCCGGACCGCTCTCGCATCGCGACGGAGGAACCGCTCAGGTTCGTGATCGCGACCCAGCCGTTCCGCGACGAGATCAGGGAGGCGTTCGTCGCCGAGGTGATCGCCCACCTCGAAGCGGTCGAGGCCGACACGGAGGTCGTCATCAAGATCCACCCCAACGAGGAGCCGCAGTTCTACGACCGATTCCGAGTCGAGAGCGACCGCGTCACCGTTCAGGAGGAGGGACTGTTCGACCTCCTCCGGAGCGCGGACCTCACGTTCACAATAAACTCCAACGTCGGGCTGGAATCGATGGTTCTGGGGACCCCGACCTGCTGCGTGAACCTCTGGTCGCCGATCGTCCGGATCCGACCGTACGCCGAGTACGGGCCCGTGCCGGCGCTTCGATCCTCCGATGCGCTATCGTCGTTCGCCGACGGGCTATCCGTCGAGGAGATCGACCGAATGACCGACGAACAGACCGAGTACGTCGAGGAGAGCTACGTCCTCGACCCGGACTGCTCGGAACGGATCGCCGCGACTATCTCCGACGACACATGAGCGGGACGCCTCTCGACGCGACGAAGACACGGTACCTCGCCCTCGTCGTCGGAGTCGGGGCACTGGCGCTGACGGCCGTGCTCGTCCGGCGCGGGGGCTCGCTGCTGGTCTACCCAGCCGCGGTCGCGGCGCTGGGGTCGCTGCTGTACGTCGCGTCCGGTCTCCCCTGGCGGTCGCCGCTGCCTGACACGGACACCACCGCGGGCGAGCGCCTGGACAGGCTGCTCGCCGTCGCCGCCTTCTCGAGCGTCGTGCTGACTGTGGCGGTCGGTCGCCGGGCGTCGGGGACGCTGCCCGACAGCTTCTATCTGGTCGTGCTCGCGGGGGCGGTCGTGCTCGCGTGGCGAGCGGTCAGAACGCCCGACGTGACGGTACTCCTCGGGATGTTTCTGCTCGCGATCGCGGTCCTGCTGACGATGCACGGACTCGTCGACGTGTACGGCAAGGACGCTCGGACGCACATCGCTGTCGCCGAGTATCTCGCCCGGACGGGGGAGCTGATCCCCGACCGAGTGACCTACTACTACTGGTTCCCGGCGGCGCACGTCGCGGGAGTCGTGACCAGCCGTCTCCTCGGGATCCCCGTCAGGGACGGGTTCGTGCTGTTCCTCGGCGCTGCGGGGACGATAGCTGCCACGGCGTCGTTCCTGTTGACTCGCCACATGTTCGACGGCTGGATAGACTCCGAGCGCGCGCTGCGCGAGGCGTCGGTGCTCGGGACGCTCCTGCTGGTGTTCTCGGCGTATCGATTCGCCTTCTCCTCGTGGCCGATCGCCCAGACCCTGGGGATGTCCCTGCTCCCGTTCGTCGTCTATCTGTTCCTCAGACGGACGGACGTCCGGTTTCTGCTACTCGCGGTCGTCGCCTTCGCCACCGTCGAACTGAGTCACAATCTGAACCCCCTCCTCATCGGACTGATCCTGTTCACGTACTTCGCGACACTGGCCGCCTTGCACGTCGTCAGAACGCGGTCGCTGTCGTTCGACAGGGACGGATTGCCGCTCGTCTATCCGCTCGCAGTCGTCGGGACCGTCGTGACGTACCACTACATCTACAGCGGCTACTATCTGAACTTCAAGCGGGTCCTCTACATCTTCGTCCCCGGCGGGAGCGTGGAACAGGCAGTCAGCTCTACCGGGAGGCCGCCGGGGACGACGGTTCTGGACGCCGGCTCGCTGTTCGCTGGCGCCCGACTGCTGTTCGTCGCCGGGAGCGTGCTCGTGTTCGCCCTGCTTCTGGTTGTCGCCGGCTACTACGTGCTTGAATCGCTCCCCGACCTCGGCGCGCGCACGGCGAGGGGGACCGCGTGGACCGCGATGGCCACGGCCGTCTCGGGTGTCGTATTCGTCGCGTTGTACGCCGGCGAAGGGAACGCCAACGTGTCCCGCGGCCTGTACGTCATCGCTCTCATCGCCGCCCCGACCGGTGGCTACGTGCTCCAGCGGTTGCGGACCGACTTCGGCCCCGCGGGACCGAGCGTCGTCGTCGCCCTGGTCCTCGCGCTCTCGTTTTTCGCCCTCGTCCATCCGGGCGTCTCGGTCACCGAGCGCGACCCCACGATCGCCACGACGGCCCTGACCGAGTCCGAGACGGCTGCGGCCGAGTTCGCCTACCGATACGAACTCAGTGCCTACTCGGATGAGTATCTCGCGGGGAGCGACCACGCTCGCGATCTGGGACGGCGACAACCCGCCGACAGCCCCCTCGGAGAGCACGTCGACAGAGTCTCGACGATACCGATGCGGGAGTTCAACGCGACCTTCTTCGACCGGTACCCCAGCGACCACCCGGGCGCCCCGTTCATTTACCGGGAGTACATGCAACGGTACGCGGGCGTGGAACGGCCGGCCACCTACAACCGGATCTACTCCTCGGGAAGCACTTCGATCGTGTACAACACGAGCTATTCCGGGGAGTGACGCTCCCGCTCGGCCGCCCCCCGTCGAGGCCGGGGACAGGGCCGGCTACTCGCGGTCCGTGGCGGTAGCCACTCGGGCGGCCGCCGTGTCGATCTCGCTCCGTTCCGTCTGCGTGAAGTCGTGTCGGTCGACGAGCGGGGCCAGAGACTCCACGACGTCGCCGAACTCGTCGCTGACGTCCGCGGTCTCCTCGGCGCCCCCGCGGAGGTCGTGGAGCCGCCGGTCCCCGTCGCCCGCGACGTACTTCCAGTCGGGTGTCCGTACCGCCCGCTTGCCGCCGCCTTCGGTCTGACTGAGCACCGTCGACGCGGTGTACTCGTCCGGGAGAAACTCCCGAGCGGACAGGTCGCCGAGTATCGACGGGAGGGATTTGATCGTGACCTGTTCGTCCACCGCGGTGGAGTGGTCCCGGTCGTTCACGATGAACGGGACGCGGAGGTTCTCCTCGTACAGCGCCTGCGGGTGGCCGAAGTTCCCGTGGTCGCCCAGCGCCTCGCCGTGGTCGGCGTGGAAGACGACCGCCGGATCGTACGGATCGACGTCGGCCCTGAGTCGACCGACAAACGAGTCGACCGACCGGACCGCGTCGCGATACGACCGCTGTATCACCTCCCGCGCGTGGTCCGGGAGCTGTTCGTCCGAGGTGGCGCCGTGCCAGTAGCGGGCGACGGCGTAGTACATCTCTAGTGCCGAGGTTTCCTCCCGGTAGCGACGCGGGGTGATGTACGGCTGGTGGGAGTCCAGCAGGAACACCCACAGGAAAAACGGCTCCTCCAGCGCGTCGAGCCGGGACCGGATGTGGTCGTAGTAACCGGGCCACTGCGCGAACCACTCCTTCTTTTCGCTCCAGCCGCCGGGGTCGGCCGGCAGCCGGGAGACGACCGTGTCGGTGGCCCGAAACAGCGACGAATCGGACAGCGACAGCGAGGAGATGTCGTCGCTGGCGGCGCTGACCTCGGTGAAGTCGTCGAACCCCGCGTCGAAGTTCGACTCGCGCGTCGTCCAGGGGTTCGCGGTGACCGCCGCGGTGTCGTATCCCTGGCGCTGCAGCGTCTCGCTCACGCTACTGTGTCGAGCCATGTGTCGAGCGATACGCTGTTGACGCCCCCGCCAGTCCGAGATCGACCAGTCCGCCTCGGGTCGCAGAAACTCCCCGGTAAACGTCACGGGCACGGACGACGGGGTTCGCGGGCCCGGGGCGACCGCCTGGCGGAACGCCGTGCCGTCGGCCGCGAGTCGGTCGATCTCGGGCGTGAGGTCGGACTCGGGGTCGACGTATCCACAGTGGTCCGCCCGGAGGCTATCAACGGTCACGAGGACGATGTTCGGCTGTGTCTCACTCATGGGTCGGAGTCGGCATTGGTGAACTGCGGATGTCCGGCGAGCGTCCGGGTCACGGGTCGGTCACCGCCCGATACACCTGGTCGATGTCCCCGGCCACCGCCGTCCACGAGTAGGTGGTCTCTATCAGTCGACGGCCGTTCTCGCCCCAGCGTTCGGCGGCCGATGGGTTCTCGAACACGTGGGCCAGCGCGTCGGCGAGGGCGTCCGGGTCCGACGACGGAACGAGCCGGCCGGTCTCGCCGTCGTCGACGAACTGCCTCGTCCCCTGTACGTCCGTCGCGAGGACGGGCAGTCCAGCCGCCCAGCTCTCCAGCAGCGAGATGGGGTTCCCCTCCCGCTGGGACGGCAGCACGAACACGGAGGCGTTCGCGTAGTACTCGGGGACCTCGTCGTAGTCGACCTGACCCTCGAACGTGACCGACGCCGAGAGGCCCGCGGAACGGACCTGTTCCCGGAGCTCCTGTCCGCTGGGTCCCGAACCGACGATGACCAGCTCGGCGTCCGGATGGTCGTCGAGGACCTGCTCGAACGCGGCGACGAGGTCGTCCACCTGCTTGACCGGGGTGAGCCGACCGACGAACAGGACCCGTTTGTCACCCCGGGCGTCGGTCCGCTCGAACCGGTCGATGTCGACTCCGTTCGGGATGGTCGACACCGCGGACTGGTGGTCGGCGAGCATATCCACTCTGTCTTCGCTGACGCTCACGACGTGGTCGTAGTCGAACCGCAACAGGACCAGGCGTTTGAACGCCTCGTTGACGACCGACAGCGGCGAGGAGGCGTACAGTCCCTCCTCGTTCGCCAGTGACGTCCCGTGTACCGTGAACACCGTCGGAACGCCCGTGAGAGCGCCCGCGAGCTTCGTCGGGACGCCGGGCAGGATGGTGTGTCCGTGGACGACGTCGTAGGATCGTCTCAGCGTGGGGACCAGCGAGACCAGCGAGGCAGCACGGCCGACCGGATTGTGGAACGACGTGGCCGGCGGTCGTCGGTGTACTGTCACCGCCCCGTCGGCGTACCGTTCGGTCGACCGATGGCCGTCCACCGCTCTGGTGAAGATGTCGACGGTGTGTCCGTACTCGGTCGCGAGCGCCGTCGACAGCTCCCGCACATGGACGCCGCCGCCGCCGGGGCGCGGCCACCACTCGTCCTGAAGCATCGCGATTCGCATCTGTCAGTCGTCCTTGTATCCCAGTGCTTTCAGCCGCTGTTCGACCTCCTCCTCGGCGACATCGTCCTCGGAGGGCGTCCAGGCGGGAAGGTGTGAGCGACTGTGCGCCTTTAGCTCCTCGGCCAGGTCCGGAGCGCCGTTCTCGGCGATCTCGAGCACTTCGCCGGTTTCGCGGTGCCGTTCGAGCAGGACGGTGTCTTCGCCGTCCCTGGCGCTGAACCGGTAGAGGTGAGAGTTGTCGCCCTCCCCGCCGGCCTGCGAGAACACGGTCCTCGCCGCGTCGGGGCTTCGACAGATGTCCTGCAGCGGCTCCGGCTCGAGTGCGCCCGTCTCCGCGCCGAACGCACGGAGGACCGTCGAAGGGATGTTGATCGTCCCGACGGGCGCCGTGACGACCTCACCGGCTCCGAACCCGGACCCGGAGACCAACAGCGGGACGTGCGTCAACTCGTCGTGCAGCCGTCTCGGGTGGCCGTAGTATCCGTGCTCGCCGAACGCGTCCCCGTGGTCCGACGAGACGACCACCAGCGACTCCTCCAGCAGGCCACGCTGTTCCAGCGCATCGATGAACTCCCCGAGCCGTCTGTCCGTGTGCGCGACTTCCGCGTCGTACAGGTCGACCAGCCGCTGTCGCTCGTCGTCGGTGATCGACTCCGGGTCCCGCCCCGCCCGGCGGTGCATGCTCTGCATGTCGTCCGGGACCGATACCCCGAACTCGGCTCGACTCCCCTCGGGCGGCTCGTACGGGTCGTGGGGGTCCATGTAGTGGTTCCAGACGAACAGCGGCTCGTCCGCCTCCCGCTCGTCGATCCACCGTAGCGACCGGTCGTTGATCTCACCGGCGCGGGCGTAGAAGTGACCCCGGAGCCTGTTCCAGGCGAGCCGGAGGAACGCGGTGATCTTCCACCCTCCGAGCCGGAGGTCGTCCTCGAAGGTGTCGAAGTCCGAACCGAAGTCGTACGCTCTGGAGACGTACGGGTTCGAGTGGAAGGCCGCCGACTGGACCCTCGGGTCGAGGCGCGCCGCGATACTGTCGGCCGTGAGGTGATACCGTTCGTCGATCGCCTCGTCGGGGTAGCGCCCGGTCAGGATCGACGGGACCGACTCCCGCGTGTGCGAACTCGTGCTGAACGCGTTCTCGAACCGGACGGCCCGCTCACAGAACCGGTCGAGGTTCGGGGTCGTCTCGCGGTCGTACCCGTAGGCGGACATGTGGTCCGCGCGCAGCGAGTCGACCGTGAGCAGGAACACCCGGTTCACGTCACCGTCGGTGGGAGGTTCGGTCATCGTTCTGCAGTAAACTGTGATTCGGTCGTTCGCTCCCGGATGAGGCGTCGTTCGGTCCGGGCGAGCCGCTGGCTGTCGAGCAGCCGGTCGAGTTGCGACGCGACGTCCGGATACTGTTCGAGCACGTTCTCCTGTTCGTGCGGGTCCTCGTCGAGGTGGTACAGCTCGCGCGGACCGTCGTCGCTCGCGTGGTACTTCCAGTCCTCGGTCCTGACCGCTACGTTCGGCTTCCCGTCGTCGAAGATACCAGTGTACACCCAGTCCCGACCGCCCTCCGCGACGCTCTCGCCCGGGAGATCGCTCTCGACGTCCACGAGGTCGGTGACTGTCGCCGGCAGGTCCCGCAGTGACACCGGCTTCTCGACCGTGTCAGTACGACCCGCGTTGTGGACGACCAGCGGGACGTGGACCAGCTCCTCGTGTAGCCTGGGCGGGTGACGGAGATACCCGTGTTCCCCGAACCCCTCACCGTGGTCCCCGTGTGCGATCACGATGGGGTCGTCGTCCCGCGTGTCCTCGCGGAGCCGCTCCAGGAACCGGTCGGCGTAGCGGATCTCGTCGTCGTAGGCGTTCCGCAGGCGGCCCGCGAGGGGGCTGGTCTCGTCCTCGACCTGCCAGCCGCGGCGCTGTGCCTTCCACTGGAGGTAGATCTGCCGGAGCGTCCCCTCGTCGGACCACTGCCTGTGACCTTTCGGGGGCAGATACGGTGTGTGCGTGTCCAGCAGCAGCACCCAGAGAAAGTACGGCTCCGACGCCGTCGAGAGCCACTCCTCGACTGGCTCGTACAGGCGCTCCCAGGTGATGCTCGTCCCCTCGCTGTTGGCGAGCCGCTTGATGCTGGCGAGATACGCGTTGAGCGTCGAACTCGACGTGAGCGTCTGGAGTTCCTGTTTCGAGACGAAGTCCTCGAACGTGTCGAACCCCTTGTCGAAGCCGAAATACGACGACCCGTAGGGGTTCGCGTGGAACGCCGCGGTGTCGTAGCCCTGCTCGGAGAGGACGCCCGCGAGGGTCTCGCGGTTCGCGAACTCCTTGTGCCACTTGTCCTGGCTGAAGTCCTCCGAATCGATAGTGCCCGGGCTGCCGGTGAGCGTACTGAACATCGACGGTCCCGTCGGGACCGACGGTGCGACCGCGTTCTCGTAGGCGATCCCCTCGGACGCCATCCGGTCGAGGGTCGGCGTGGTGTCCCGTTCGTAGCCGCCGTACCCGCAGTGGTCCGCGCGCAGGCTGTCGAACGTGACCAGGATTACGTTCCTCACACCGACCCCCCCGGCGTCGCCGTCAGCACGACCTCGTAACTCAGCGACGGGAACCGCGACACCGCCCGTTCGAGGCGCTCGAAGACCGGGTACAGAGTCATCCCTTCGGGGAGCACGGCGCTCGCGCCCACCACCTCGTCGACGTCGAAGCCGTACAGCGCGAGCAACTCCCGCAGCGACCCGAGCGTGTAGGGGCGGAAGTGGTGCGACGATGGGGGCGTCTCGTCGCTGACCAGCCCGTGGTTCTCGAAGAGGTGGCCGATCGGGTAGCGGCGGCTCTGGTTCGTCGTGAACGGCTGGTAGCCGAGCACGAGCGCGAGTCGGTTGTGGATCGAAGCGAGGTTCGGGGTCGCGACCACGAACGTGCCGCCCGGGCGCAGCGTCCGGCGAACCTCCTCGAGGAAGTGGTCGGGATCGAACAGATGCTCGATGATGTCGACCGCACAGACCGCGTCGAAGAAATCGTCTTCGAACGGGAACCTCGCGTTGTTCAGGTCGAGTCGGGTCGCGTGAACGCCGTTTTCGTTCGCCCGTTCGAGCTTGTTGTCGTACAGTTCGAACCCGTAGAGATCCGTCGCGCCGCACGCCTCGGCCAGCTCCAGCGTGTAACTCCCGTCGCCACAGCGGGTGTCGAGGATCCGGTCGAAGTCGTTGCGCGCGAAGACCTCTTCGACGACTCTGACACGGTCGGTGTCGCCCTGACTCGCCCGCTCGCCGGTGTCCTCGCGGTCGGCGTAGAACTTGTTTTTCACCTCGTCGGGCGTCAGATCGACGGACTGCTCGTCAGTCATCGGACCCAGGTAGCCTCCGGTAGGTGTCCGTTATCCGGTCGGTGATCCGCTCCCAGGAGAACTCGTCTGCCCGGTCTCGAACTGCTCGCTTCATGTCTCGGTGTTTTTGGGGGTGGGTTAAGACATATTCCATTCGTTCGCCCAGCTCCCCGGGCGATCCGGGCGGCACCAGATACCCGTGAGTCCCCTCGACTATCTGCTGTGCCGTTCCCCCGATATCGGTCGCGACGACCGGCGTTCCGGACGCGATCGCCTCGGTAACTGCGACGCTCGACCCTTCCTCGTACGACGGCAGCACGAAGAGATCCGCGAGGTCGTACAGGGTCAGCAGGTCCTCGTTGGAGATGAAGCCGGTGAACGTGATCTCGTCTTCCAGCCCGTTTTCCTCGACTGCGGACCGGATCCGGTCGACGTACTTGGCCTCCAGGTCGGTCCGGCCGACGAGCACGAACTGCGCGTCGTCGAGGGCGTCGGACCCGTCGATCTGTGCGACCGCCTCGACGAGGTCGGCGATGCCCTTCCGCGGGGTTATCGTCCCGACGAAGAGGACGACCTGGTCTCCCAGCAGGTCGTACTCTCGTCGCACGCGCTCGTGGTTCGACGAGTCGAGGTCGTCGAACCGGTCGAGATCCACGCCGTTCGGAACGACGGTCAGCCGCTCCGACGGAACGCCGCGCTCCTCGAACGCCGACCGCATCTCCGGATTGAGAACGAACGTCCGCGCGGCGCGGTTGGCCAGGTAGACGTCCGGCGAGACCCGAGGGTCTGTCACGCGCTTTTCTATCTCGCCGATGTGGGCGGTGTACACCATCTTCTCGCGCAGCCAGGGCGCGACCGTGGCGAGCACGTTCGCCGTAAACGGCAGATGGACGTGGATAACGTCGTACTCCGTCCGCCGGAGTGCGCGGAGCGTCTGGACCGCGAAGTTCGTCCGGTCGACGAGTAACTTCGCGACCCCACCGGCCGAAGCGACCATCTGATAGGGGATATCCTCCCACGGTTCGTCGCTCCCCGTCCGGAGGCGCAACCGTTCGAACTGCACCCCCTCCCTGACTTCCGTCCGGTCGAGCCCCTCCCAGTTGCGTTCGATGACCCGCACGTCGTGGCCCTTCGCGGCGGTGTGTTTCGCGATGTTCCACACGACGTCCGGGACGGATCCCCGCCCGTCGTAGACCATTTCGTGACCGTCGTAGACGTGTGCGACTCGCATCATCGATCACTCGGCTGGTACGCGCTCCGTTTCGAGCGCGGCTGTGTAAACGTCGAGCATGTCCTCCGCCAGGCGGTCCCAGTCGTAATCGGCCGCGGCAGCGCGACAATCAGCCGATCTGAGGCCACGTGCGCGATCGATGGCCCGAGCGAGCGCCGCCGGGTTCTCGTCGCAGAGGCTCCCGGTCTCCCCGTCCGTGACGAGTTCCGTCGCCGCGTTTCTCGGGTGGTCGAGCGTCACGACCGGCGTCCCGCAGGCCAGCGCCTCCAGCACCGTGATACCGAACCCTTCCCGTCGCGAGGGGAGCACGAACACCTCCGCGGACTTCATCAGCCCGAGCACGTCCTCGTACGCTTCGAGCGGGTCCGAGACCGTGACTCGCGACTCGAGGCCGTCGTCACGGATCGCCTCCTCGACGCGCCCCGTCTCCGGTCCGTCACCGACCAGCAGACAGTCGACGTCCGGATACGCCGCTTCCAGTTCCGCGACGGCCTCGACGACGAGGGCCGGGTTCTTCTGCTCGATGAACCGGCCGACGAACAGTACGTCGAGCGATCGGTCGGCGGGGTCGGCGTCCTCGATCTCCGACGTCGAGATCCCGTTCGGGACGACGACCGGATCCGCGCCGCTGAACTCGACCACGTCCCGTCTCGTCCGCCCGGAGACCGCCACGTGGCGGTCCGGGACGGCGGCGCAGGCGCGCTCGACCGCCTGCCCCAACACCCCTTTCCACCCGAGATACTCCCGCCAGTACGACCCCCACACCTCGTGCCACGTCATGAGCAGCGTCGCGTCGTCGAACCACGTCGAGACCTCGCTCGGAAACACCGGAAAGTACGGGAACTCCTGACAGTCGATGATATCGAAATCCTCCCCGAGCAGGGGCCCGAACAGCCTCGCGCTGAACTCGAGGGCCTCCCTGATCGACCGCCGGCCGTCAACGTACAGCTCGGTCGGCTCCATCACCCCGTGAAACGTCACTCCGTCCCTGGACATCCGGCGCGGCCCGTCCCAGTAGGCCAGCCCGTACCAGTGCACGTCGTGGTCGGACGCCAGCCGCCGTGCGAACTCCCACACTCGCTTCTGTACGCCGCCGGTCTCCCACGGGTAGACGGCGTCGTAGACGTATGCGATCTTCATGGCTGCACGATTCCTGGCGGACGAGTCGGCGGTCGTCGGACGGCAACGGACGCGACCGCCATCTCAATCCAGATAGCCGAGTGATTCCAGCCGGTCTTTGACCTCTTCCTCGTCGACACTCTCCTCGTCCGGGACCTCGTTACGCTGTTCGACGTGATGGAGGACGTCCTCGAGGACGTACGTCACGTACTCCTCGACGGAGTCGAAATCGGTGTGTTCGACTCGACTCTCCACACGGAGGAGCAGCTCGTCGGGGAGTTCCAGCGCCCGCTCGGATCCTGGGTCGGCCATACGCGCCAACTTGCCGTCTCGTCATATAACTATGTCCTTTCCAGCATAAACGCGGTCGGACAACGGATTCGCGAGCGTCTACTTGTCTGAGATGAGACTCAGGAAGAACGACTGGAACAGCAGCTGGACACCGATCACGATGGCGGTAAACGCGACGATGTTCCACTCGATGATCGGGATCTTGGTGAACCCGCTCGTCACCCAGCGCCACACCATGAACACCACGTAGCCGCCGCCGAACGCGACGAACCCGGCACCGAGCAGGATACCATGTTCGAGCCTGAACGACTCCATTATCCAGGTTATGACGGGGTCGCTCGGTTTCTTGATCGGGTTCGCTGCGAACATGCTGAACACCGACAGGCTCCCAACTTGGAAGCCGACGATAGTCAGCAGGCTCCCGACGAACATCGTCTGTACCTGAAACGTGATCCCGCCGAACGACGACCGCAACGCCGAGAGGAGCACGATCGCGAGCCCGATCCCGGTGAACGCGAGCGCGGGGGCGGTAAACAGGTACGTCGGGGCGTTGATCAGCATGAACTTCGTGTGGCGCCAGCCGTCACTGAAGCTCTCGAGGGTCGCTTCCCCCCGTCGCTGGTGGTACGTGATCGGGATCTCCTTGATGGTCAGTTCGTTCTCGGCCGCTTCCATGATCATCTCGCTCGCGAACTCCATCCCGTCGCTCTGGAGGTCCAGCATCGAGAACGCCTCGGCGTCGAAGACCCGCAGTCCGCTGTGTGCGTCGCTCACGTCGGCGTCGTAGAAGACGTTCAGGAACCGCGTCAGAAACGGATTACCGACGTACTGGTGAAGCGCCGGCATCGCTCCGGACTTGATCTCGCCTTCGAGACGGCTCCCCATCGCGATGTCCGCCTCGTCTCCGGCCACGAGCTGATACAGTTTGGGTAGCTCGGTGAAGTCGTACGTCGTGTCGGCGTCGCCCATGCCGATGTACTCGCCACGAGCCCGCTCGAACGCGTACCGATACGCGTACCCGTAACCCGGTTTGTCCGGCTCGACGACGATCGCCCCGCGTTCTCTCGCGATCTCGGGCGTCCGGTCGGTCGAGCTATCGCTCACGATGATCTCGGTCGTGACCTCGAGCTCGTTGACGGCCTGTTTGATCTGCCCAATGCACTCTTTGATACCCTTCTCCTCGTTGAGCGTGGGCAAGACGACACTCAGCGTCGGGTCCATGTCGCTTTCGGCCCCGACGAGAAAGTCCTCCGGCTCGCCGTCCGGTCGAGCCACATCGGACTCGATCGCCGGTTCGGGGGCGTCGTCGACCGATTCCTTATTTTCTGCAGACATATTCGTGTTCCATTTGTGTTCGAACGCTGACGACCGCTCGACCGGTACCGCCGGCGTGATCGCGGCCTGCACCGGCGGGGGCCACCGACGGTCCCGTCGTCCGACGCGGTCGTGAGCCGTTTACGGCACCGATCCGGGAGCGACAGCGCATCTGTCAAGTGGTGCGATTCCTACGTTTAAACAGTTTGTTTTCTTCGTTGTACCATTTTAGCTCCCCGTCGCCGACCGTCCCGGCGCTCGTTGGTACGCGACCCGAAACGCTGTCGGGGTCCTCCGCTCGCCGGGTGGTGAGCGGTGCCCGACGGCTCGACTCGCTCACGCGGACGCGTCGAGCCAGAGCTGCGTCGACCGTTTGGCCGACTCGACGGTCGGGTCGGACGGGGCCTCGCCCCCGTAGAGGAGCACGACCAGCCGGGTCCGCCCTCCGGCGTCCCGCGGGGTGAACTGGTACTCCTGACGCCACGTCTCGTTGTCGGCCATCCGGGGGGTTTCGAGCCGGTCCAGCTCCCGCTCGGTCTCGACCCGGACCGTCTCGTCGACGACCCGGACCTGCTGGAGCGTTACGACCACGGTGTAGCGCATCGGCTCCCGCTCGTGGTTCCCGACACCGACGAGCAACTGCTTCGTCTCACCCGGGCCGAACGTCGTCGGATACTCGTCGGTGTCGAACTCGTCGGCCCCCGAACCGGGCGTGAGATACAGCTCCGTATACGCCTCTCCCGCGTCCGGAACGGCTACGGCGTACCCGACACTCGCGACCGCGAGCACGGCCATACACACCAGTACGGTGTTCAGAACCCGGTCTCCCGTCGTATCGGGGCGCAGGTAGTCACGGCGGAACTCGGCGTACCACGCCCGATACCGGACGCGGAATCGCTGCGCCGGTGGCAGGGCCCTCCGACGGCGGACTGCGGCGACCGTCGCTACCGTCGAAACGGCCGCGAGCCCTACCACGACCGACGGTACGCCGAGCCCGAACGGGGAGAAGAGGAGTCCGATCCCCACGAGCGGGACGAGGGCGACACTGAGTCCCAGCGAGAGGACGACACGCTCGGCGGTATCGATACCGCGGCTCTCCACACGCCCGCTGTCCGCGTCCGGGCCACCGCTGGCCGGGTCGGCGACCTCTGTCCCTTCCGGAAAAAACGCCGCTACGACCGAGTATCCGGGGACGAACAGCAACAGCGGCAGTCCCACGACGACCCGCACCGGCGTTCCGTTGACGCCGGGAACGAACACGACTGCGGTACAGAGGACGAGGAACGCGACGACGGCGCCGAGGTCGGCGGGCAGTCGGCGGACCGCCGCGGGGAGCATGGCGAGCATCGACTGGACCATCGGGCGGCGCTCGTCTCCCATCTCCCGGACGTTCAGCCGATGCAGATAAAAATTTCTCGATTAGAAGAGGATGTGAAACGGCAGTTTCGCGGCGAGCCTCGAACCGACGATGTATCCGAACACCAGGAGCCCGACGACGGCGATCAGCCGTAGCCGCTCTTTGGGTCGGAGCCGCAGGCTGGCCGAAGCGGTCGACCCCGACACGACCAGCAGCCCCACGAGCGACAGGACGAAATACAGTTCCAGCGAGAGCCGCCCGATCACGGACAGGAGTATCAGCGCGGACAGCATCCACGCCGCTTGCGCGAACACCGCGCGCTGTTCTCTGACGGCGGGCATCGTTGGAGAGACGCGCCGCGGGCCGATAAAAGATATCGATCCGACAGCCGAACGGCCGTTCGCGTTCGCGCCACCGTCCGGAGATCCCCCGACGAAGCGCTGGCAGTCCGCAAGTCGGCCGAGGCGATCGCGGCGGCCGTCGAGCCGACCGCCGAAGTCGTCGACCGTCTCGACCCCGTGCACAACCTCAAGGCGCTGGAGTGAGCGGTCAGCCGATCCCGACCTCCAGCGTGCTCCCGTCGTCGAACTGCACGGTGACGACGAGGTCGGCCTCGGCACTGGCGGGGTCGACGAACTCGCCGACGCCGAGGTTGCCGCTCCCGCGGCGATCGTCGCTCTTGAAGATGTCGCGGAGCGCCACTTCGAACTCGCCGGACACCTCGGTCGGGAGCGCCGACCCGTCGACCGTCGTGCCCTGCTCGACGTACTCCCCATCGGCGAGGGCGTTCTGCGTCCGAACCGAGATCCCGGTGACCGTGACGGACCGGTCCGCGTCGAGCGAGAAGGTCACCTCGCGGCCCTGGCCCTGACCGGTCCCGCTGTCGACGCTCCCGCCCACGGTGGCGACCGACCCCGCGCTGGTCGAACCGTCGGCGCCGCCGTCACCCGCACCGCCACCACCGACCCCACCGTCCCCGGCCGTCGACTCCGAGGCGTTGACGGTCCGGTCGACGAGCAGGAGGTCGAAGGTGACGTTGCGCACGGCGTCGTCGGCGCCGAACCACGCGGTGACGGTGACCGGCCCCGTCCCGTCGACGGTCTCGGGGGCCCGATAGACGAACGCGGCCCGGCCGTCGCTGTCGGTCACTCGGGTGACCGGCCGAACGGTCCCGGTGCCGTTGGTCACGTTCGCGGAGACCGACACGCCGCTGACGGGGTTGTCGAAGCGGTCGCGCGCCTCGACCGCGAGGCGCTGGCGGCCGGTCTCCGTGACGGCCGTCGCGTTGCCTTCGACGTCCGTGAGGTAGGCGGCGGGCTCCTCGCTGGCGCCGCTGCCGATCCCCACCTCGCCGAGGCGGAGTTCGTAGGTCCCCGGTTCGAGCGTGAGCGTCAGCTCGCCGCAGGGCTCGGGCGGCTCGGCCGCGCAGTCGAACGACGCCACGCGGCCGTCGCTGTCCGGTCCGGCGAGTTCGTCCGCCAGCAGGTCCGCCCAGGTGTCGTTGCGGATCCCGGTCGGGACGGTCAGCGTGATGGGGTCGGTCCCGTTGGCGACGGTGACCGTCCGGACCGGGGCGCTGGTCGGCGAGACCTGGACGCCGACGCTCGTCGGGACCGACCGGGAGTAGCGGCCGTCGAGCGCGACCAGCGAGATCCGGCGTCCGTCGACGAGATCCGTGGCGGTCCGCGCGAGCGTGCGCCCGTCGGTCCGGCCGTAGACGGTCCAGGGCTCGAAGACGGTGGTCGGCGCGCTGCCGTACTCGTTGTACTCGGGCGCGTAGACGACGCTGTGGGTCTCGAAGCTGCGCTCGGTCCCGTTCCAGTAGTCGCGAGTCTCGCCGACCGCGCGGGCGCCGTCGATCGTGACCGTCCGGGCCTCGGTCGTCCGGAGCGTCCCGGCGACCGGCGGCGGATTGATGAAGAACAGACGCGTCGGGTAGCGGAAGCCGAGGGCGACCATCGCCCGCTGGGCGTGGCCGCCGTCGGCCACCCGGTCGGCAGTGGACGCGAGGCCGACCACGTCCGCCCGGACCTCCTCGCTGTGGCTGAACTCCAGCTGGGCGTTGGCGGCCGGGATGGCCGTCGTCTGGACGACGCCGACCAGCAGGAAGACGAGCGCGAGCATCAACACGGCGCCGACGACCGGCGAGACCGCGCGGTCGTCGCGCCGGAGGGCGGACGAGCGCGGCCGTGAGGTGGGGTGGTTCCGGGACATCTTAGATGAGGGTGAAGGCGACGACGGCGACGACGACCAGTCCGATGCCGTACTTGAGCCCGGCGTAGAGGCTGCCCTCGGCGAGCTTGCCGGCGAGCAGGCCGCTGCCCAAACCCTGGATGAGCGCCGAGTGGAACAGCAACATCCGCAGCTGGTCGACGGGGATGGCGTCGACGTTCACCGGGCCGGTCTCGACGCCCGCCGGCAGCTCGGCGGCGTAGCTCTCGATGGGGTCGAGGA
>ENA-ORCR01000247-ORCR01000247.1-marine-metagenome-genome-assembly--contig:-NODE-247-length-46009-cov-7.303209_pt1 | contig 46009 bp, 47 predicted proteins | sample MGYA00237782_ERZ508514 | MGnify/ENA primary metagenome ERZ508514 (study PRJEB26185, sample SAMN06268960) | marine metagenome | isolation source: Eden Landing Ponds, San Francisco, CA, USA | place...
GATAAGCCCACCAGCGTTCCGGGGAGTACTGGAGTGCGCGAGCCTCTGGGAAACGCGGTTCGCCGCCACCATTCATATCTTACAGCCCACTCGGGAGAGACATCTCTTCCGAGTGGGCTTTCTGTATTTATAAGCAGTGCGTAACTACATGATTGAGTCGAGAGTCGGCAGTATGACTCGCGAAGTCAAACTGAACGAACTCACGGAACTCCTCGAAACGGCGACGTACCCGCTGTCGGTCGAAACCGCCCGAGCGGAGTTCGACGACGTACAGCTCGTCTACGCGGACGGGTCCGAATCGTTGACTGCGCTACTGGCTCGAGTGAACGACGAGCAGTTCGACTCGCCAGACGAGGCACAATCATCGATTTACAGCACTATCCCAGTTGAAGGGGTCGGTGAACCGGGCCAGTCAGAGGGCGAGGGCTAATCGAATTCGCTACGCTTAAACGACCGAGTTGATTACCTCTATTCGCGCCAAGGTGGCAGAGTCTGGCCTAACGCAGCGGCCTGCAGAGCCGCCCATCGCCGGTTCAAATCCGGCCCTTGGCTTTTTGTTTATACATCCTGATTGATTCCGGACGATAACCGGTTCCTGTCGTTTTGCGTGAGGCAACGTCCCAGAAACTGCTCGAAACCAACTGTGCATGGGCTTCATCGAAAAATACAGTACGGGCACGTCGTGTGCGTCGTTCATTATCGGCGAGACAGACGACGGATGTTGCCGGGCGAACTAACCGTGCGGTCGGAGGCTGGCTCCCAGCTATCCTCACAGGCGCGAATCCAGGCTGCGTAGCTGCGTTTTAGTAATATAAGATGTCATGAATCCCAGCGCATAGCCGAGGAAGTGCTCGTAGAGGTTGAGCACGCCGTTGTCGACTTGCGGATTCGCGGGAAACGCGATGATTGGAACAACGAAAAGCAGCAAAACCGTGAGCAATATCAGGTCAGTGTCCCCGGTCGCACGCATTGCAGACTTGATCTTCGTTCGTGCGTTGTTGGTCTGTTCGTACACCGAGAGGCTATACAACACTGTACTGAGTACTGTAGCCAGGACCAGGCCAGCAGTGCCAAGCAGCACTGTCGGGTTCGTTAGTAGCACGGACTGGAGACTCAACACGGAAATAAGCCCCAGGCTTGCAAAGAACAGGGCTGGCGCGACTACGTTGCCCGGACCGATATCGAAGTTTGTGTCGAGGTAATCGCTCAGTGCCAGTGGGAGGTAGCCGACGAAAACCATAATAACTCCGGACGCACCGAACGTCACGGAGGACCTGGCGATTGCGAGATTCAGATACGAAAGGACGGGGGGAAACGCGAGAAGGGCGGTAAAAACAAAAACCCGGAACTGCTGTTGACGGCCGCTCAGCACACTCAGGAGATATAGTAGCGGGACTACAAGGACATACAATCCGACGTTCGTCATCAGGTGACCGAACTCGAAATGAATGAACGCTGAGGTAAATGCCGCGAGCAGAGTCGGGCTTGTATAATTGAACACGAGCGACTCACGGACTCCCAGCGGAAGGCCGTATCCGAGCCACAGAAGCAGTGGAAAAGTGAGAACAAGTAACACATCGAATAGACGAAACTGCTCATAGAACGTCTGCCGTGCCGATTTCGCTCGCCGTCGCTCGGTGTCTACGTCAATATGAGCTTATATCCGTTTAGCTTAAATAAGCCCTCGGCCACGGATATCAGACTTGATTTTGCAGCGTGACACTGGGACGTTCGAATGCTTGAATCAGCGGATATAGGGGTGGAATTCGTCGTGTACACAGGGAGGTTGACTGTTCTGGTATGTCCCTCCGTCGGGATCCGGGGGCGGTACTACTGCGGTCCACAGTGGCGCTGCGACCGGGAATTGTTCGGGTTGTTCTTATTACTCTTCGGTGCGGCCGTCCGTTGCTTGGAGATCGGGAACTGCGCCGAGTTCCGGGACCAGTCGGTACCCGGTTCCCGTCCCAACTGCAGCAGAGAACACAAGCGCCGTGATCAACTGCGCGACTGGACCGAAGCCAACGCTCGAAGCCGCTGACACGACAAGCACTGTGAGCACGATTCCGGCGAGGCCGATCGCCGCTTCGCGGACGACGACGCGGCGGAACCGATGGCGACGGTCGCTTGGTTGCGTCTGGAGAACAGGAAGGACATCGTGATACCGCGTCTGTACGAGGTAGTTCGTCGCTACAGCGAGTAAACCAGCGATGAGCGCCCACGGTCCCCAGCCGATGCCAAACACCGGATCGAGGTCGAGCGCGAATCCGCTCGGCTCGGTTGACTGCTGGCCTTCGGGTGTCGATGGCGCAGGTTCGGCCCCACCGCCGGCCACGGTTTCCTCTTCGCTGTCGGTGGCTGTCTCAGTCGGTTCGTCGGTCGATGTCTCGTCGCCAGTACCACTGCCACCGCTTCCTTCGCCAGCGGGTGTTTCAGTCGGCTCGCCAGTCGGCGTCACAGTCTCGGGACTGTCTCCGCTCCCGTTGTCAGTGCCATTCCCATCGCTTGCATTGGTGTCGTCGCCGTCACCGTTGCCTGCATCTGTCTCATTACCATCGCCCGTGTTGGTGTCACCGCCATCGCTGCCGCCTGCATCAGTGTCGTCGCCGCTATCGCCACCGCTTCCACCGCCCACACTACCGCCACCTCCTCCACCGTCGCCACCCCCGCCAGCACTTGACTTAGCATCCGGGATCTCCATCGTGTAGGTCACTGTCTCAGAGAGGGACGACGGGCTATCAGCCGCTGTCGTCACAGTGAACCCGAGCGTTGCTTGCTCGCCTGGATCAAGCGTAAGCGTGTTACTCGCTTCATCGACCGACTCACGTGTGTCTGAATCTACATTCCTGTAGATGTCCAGCCACTCACTATCGTGTTTGATCTGGATCGTTGCCGCCTCGTCGCTACCCGTGACACCCGCAAAACCGACAACAAATACGTCGCCGAATACGGTCTTGGTGCTGGAAATAACGTCAACAGAGACGACAAGCTCGCCGTTGCTGTCGAACGACGCGTAGCGGTCGCCGTTGGGCGTGTCAGCCGGGGCTAGTGCGACCCCGGTGTCCTCTGCTGGGGAGAGTTCATCAACCGGTTCGGAGAGCGGGACTGCGGCCGTAGACATGACTGTCCCACAGACGATGAACGCGAGCCCGAGGGCGAAGTACCACTTCATGTCGTAGCCTAACGGTATTCAGTCAGAGCGTTGTCGAGTTGGTGATATTCTGTCCCAGTGCGGGGCCTACCATCGGAGCGATTATACGTTGTAATCCTTCTGCCGGGCCACGAAAACGACCTCGCTAACGTTGTCTATGTTTTCGTCAGCGTTATCCTGCAGATTGATGACGATCGTGAGCGTGATGCTGGGATTGTTTTCCCCAGAAGGAAGGTCCGCGGCGTATCCCCGCGCAGAGTCTCCGTTACCGACGATAGAACTTCCATCGTGCCGTATATCCAGCAACTTTCCATCTCCAATGAGGCTCGTATTGTCCGTATCGTCCACTGAGACACCGATGTCCTTATCGCCCCTGTTGACCACCTTCAGGGCGTCGTTAAATTTGGTTGTCGCGTTCTGATTGAGGTCTTTCTGTTGGAGCTTGATTACAGAATCACCGCCATCAGTTGCCGTGTCATCAGACGTGTCCTCCGTGTCGATTATGTTGTTCGGCTCTCCGTTCGATGTGTTGGGCTCAAAACCCAGAAGCGCATTCGAATCGTTGGAAGTATTGAGTTCAACCGTCCGCGTCGCTTCAACTGAGGAGAACGCACCGGAACCGAACGCGCCGCCAACACTCGCACTGATTGTCCCGAGCCCGAGCAGGACACTTCGTCGATTCAGTCTCATCTGTTATGCAACAAAACGCGATCCTCCCAGTTACTATTGACGTGCCTGAGCGGGGTTAATGACGCCCATTAACGGCTCAAGCACGGCTATAACCCGACTCAAGCAGCACAATAGTAAGTCCCCGGAAACTGTTGGAGCTGGTACGGCACGGCCATAACGTGCTGACTAACATATGAATCGCAGAAACGTACTTACGGGACTCGGTGGACTGGCAATCAGTGGTGGGGCGCTCTTCGGGACGGGCGCGTTTACGAGCGTCGAAGCACAGCGAACAGTGGACGTGAACGTCGTGGTCGCAGATGATCTTGATGGTATTGATTCAGGCGACGATGCGGCCGCAATCGCAGAAAAATACGTAGACGTGCGCGTTGACGTGGGTAGTCACGATTCCGTCTACGTGAACGATGCTTCGGACAGTACATCTTCCGGCAACAAGAACGGATCCGGTTACCAACCGAAGAGCGGTTCTGCTGTTGGTGATCAGGAGCAAGTCAGCCTAATCGCCAACGACGACCCGACGATCATCTTCGGCTCGACAGCGACTGATGGTGGTCTCCCGCAGAACTCAACGGTCAACTATTCCAACCTGTTTATTCTCGACAACGCGGACATCGGAAACACTACGCAGGAGGCTTTCGACGTAACGCTCTCGGTGGATAACAACAACAACTCGAAAGACGAGTTCCTCGATATAGACGGAGACGGATCGGTTGCGGACGTCTTCGAGGACAACTTTGATAGCGGCACTGGCTCAGGTGGGCCAAAGAAATATAGCTCCGATGTCAACACCGCTACGAGTGACGAGAGCCTGACGCTAACGATTAAGATTCAACCAGAAGGCGCTAACAGCCCTTAAGCAATAAGTACAGTCGTAGAGGTCCGAAGACACAGTAGTCCTCGGAGCCACTGCGGCACCCTGATAGAACACGCCGCCTCGATCGGCCCGGTACCGACGTAGCCACGCTATCGACGGTCGCTCGTAGCCATACCGTGGCTTCCCTCGACATGGCGTGCCTTTGCCAGCCACTAGTGCCAGTACAGCCCACAACAAGCGTGTTATACAACAAATCTTTCACTTTCGCCGCGACTATGAAGCGATTAATCGGACCACAACCCGTCACATCACCAGATATTAGTTTCACTTGCTATTGAGATTATGAATCATATCAGCTGCGAACCATTGTACGGGACACGCAGGCGAAACGCACTCATACAGATTACTGAACCGGCTTCTGGTATGCTCTGTCTCCGGTGTCAGCGCCATACGAAGATGGTCTACAATAGAGTATATAAATTTACTTGACAAGAACCAATATACATACAACTTTGTTATCATTGATATCCCAGAAGACTTTTTATATTATAGAGCAGTCTATAGACAATGGCAGTGGGTGGGAAGCAAAGCAACCAGACAGGGGCTGGTGACGCGATTACACGGGACGAGGTGTTTGAGTTACTCAGCAATCACCGTCGCCGATATGCGCTACACGTAGCGAAGCAGACGGACGGTGATTCAGAGCTATCAGATATCGCGGAACAGGTGGCGGCGTGGGAAAACGGGAAAACACAGGGTGAGATTACGTCCAACGAACGCCATCGAGTGTACACGTCGATGCAACAGACGCACTTGCCCGCGATGGACCGTGCGGGCGTGATCGACTACGATAACGGCACGGTCACGCTGACCGAGCAGGCGGCGGACCTTGACGTGTACATGGATGTCGTGCCCGAGGACTCCATCCCGTGGGGGCAGTACTATCTCGGGTTGGCAGCATTCTCGCTTGCACTGGTTGCTGCTGTATGGCTTGGTATCTTCCCAGAATGGATTCCGGGACTCGCGTGGGCGGCGCTGATTGGTGTGCTGTTTTCATTGTCAGCGACATATCATGTGTATCAAAGCCGTGAGATGGTACTCGGGGGAAGTGGGAAACCACCCGAGCTTCGTCCATGAGCAATGATAAGACGTGGACCCGGCGGGCCGCGCTCGGACTTATCGCCGGCGGAGGTGGACTCTTAGCTTTTAGTACAGATGCGGCTACCCAGATTCACTTGAATCGGGGCACGGACCTTGGTACGGAAGATGATGAAGCAGCTCTGCTGCCGCTTATTGACAAATCTGGAGATGCAAGCATTTCCGACTCCGATGAGGAAGCCACTGTCTACAGCATAGACTCGAATAACTTGGGCTGGAAGTTCACCAGTGTTAAGATTTCAGAAGTAGGTGGCAAAAGTGGCGATAAAATTGGTACGAATGACACTGTGGCGGTAGAAAAGAATGGACGTGACGCTGCCATCAGTTGTACCGGAAGTGGATTTAGCGGAGAATACGAGATTACCTTAGATATAAAAGCGGACGCCGCAGGGGGAGACGTATCTGCTACAATGCAGCGAACGACCCAGGCCATCTCTATTGACTGTCCGATAGACTACAGCGATCAAAATAATTACAGCGACAATGAGGATGGAACCGCCAAGCGCCCTGGGAATAATGCCAAAGGCGAAGTAATAAATCCCGAAAACGTTAATGAGGGTACTAGTGGTTCTACGACCCTGCAAAGCAGGAATAACGACGGCGGGCTAAAAGTCGGATTCACTCTTCCAACCGTTCCGTCTGCCGGTGAATACACTCTTAAAATAAAAGTAAAAAAGAGTACTGCAGGCCTGTATGCGTATCTTGTAGATGGAGATGGAAACCTGATGAGTTGTAAAAAAAGCTTGAAGAAAGGCCTGAACGAGTTTGATATCGATGACAGCAACTCGTGTATCAACAACGACACGATAAGTGATAACAGAACAGATCTGTTCCTGATCTTTGAAGATACCTCCAACGGAAATAACAGTTCTCAGATCCACTCCTTTGAGCTAAGCGCGGCGTAGAGTTGGTTTATTGGGAGCCTCTGTGTTGGAGACAGCCGGCTCAATAAAATATATTATAGTTTTGATAAAAGTCAAAACATACCACAGCGACCATAATTAGTGTATATAAAAACTAACCAGAAGAGGAACAGAAAATTCTAATGTACTAACCACAACAACACTGATAGAAGCGTTGTATCACACATAGATGACAGAACACCGACTTTCGGTCTCCGTTCGCTCCTTACTCAATCGATGGCTACTCCCACTTATTCTGCTTTCACTTACGGTAACGCTCGCTGGCGGCTACGTCACGTACGACAGCCACGTCGACGGAGCGGAAACAGTTGTCGAGCAACAGACAGTCGGCACGTGGACGGTGGAAAGCGAGTTCGAACACGGCGCAACAGTTACGCGTGATACCGAGGTTTTCAGTGCGGGTGAGGAACTCAGCAACCGGTCGCTGTACTTCACGACGGCATCGCCCGAACTCGACGGCACGTACACGGTCTCACACGACAACACCGACGGGAACGCGGCAGTTACCTCGACGAACCTGTCGCTCGTCATCCGCGCGGTCGAGGAGCGAAACGGGAACCAGGTGGTCCACTGGCAGACGCGCGACTCGCTCGACACGCTCGATGCTGTCAAGGTCAAAGACGGCGAAACGGCGGCAACCACGGTCAGTGTGGATATTCCGACAATCCTCAACCGTACCGAAACAATACAGAACGACCTCGGGGCTGCCCCCGGACAGACAGAGGTGCTACTCGTCGCCGACACGACCATCGAGTCGTCGGTCGACGGAGAGGCGTTCACCGACACACGAACTGACCGCATCGAGATTGTGCCCGGCCAGCGTGTCTACCGCGTCAGCACTACCACAGCCGGAGCGAGTTCTTACGACGCGACCGAGCAGGTGACCCGGACTATCGAACCGACACGGCTGGAACTGTACGGTGGGCCTGTGCTCTGTGTGATCGGACTGCTTTGTATGTCCTTCCTCGGGACAGCACGCTGGCGCGGCTGGCTGGCAGTCAGCGACCGCGAGCGAGCACGCAACGAGTTCGAGCGCGCGCGTGACGATTTCGACGAGTGGATCTCTACGGCACGGATTCCGGATGCCGACGACCGGACGCCCGTGCCGACGGACTCGCTCGTCGACCTCGTCGACATCGCTATCGACAGCGACAGGCGGGTCCTCGAAGACGGTGATCGGTATGCCGTCCTCGTCAACAGTGAAATCTACACGTACACGGCACCACCGGCTGTCGACCCACTTGCGTCACCCGTGACGGGGGATACCGAGCCCGTCACGGAAGACACAGCGTCGCTTTCTAGCCTGCTTTTCAACGACTCGACCGAGAATGCTGATGCGACACATCCTGATGAAGGCGACGCGCCCGATTCGAACGACGGGTAACGCTACCGACTGGTCACGTCCCGTAATTGCTGATCGCCCCGACAGTGTTTGTGCTGTTTCTAGTTTCGCGGCCACGGCAGGGGATAGATATTGACAGCGGGAGCCACCGCTTGCGACTGGCACAGGTAGCGGCCCGGAACGCAGTATTCCGTGATGACAGAGCTCACGTCGCTCTCTTCGACTGAACAACACCGATTTATATTCTGCTGGTCTACATCGCGTAGCGACACGCTGGTATGCTCCGAACGTACGTGGTGAGGGGGCTGACAATCGCCGGATTCGTGTTGGTTCTGACACTCATCGTGGGTGCACTGGTCGGGCAGCCAGTGCTTTTGAGCTTCGTCGTGTCCGGGAGTATGTCGCCAACGATTCAGGAAGGCGATGGCTTCGTTGCGATTCCGGAGCAGGTTGCGGGCGACATCGAGCAGGGCGATGTCATCGTGTTCCAGTCACAGGAGATTCGCGGTGGGGAGCTGACGACACACCGAGTTGTCGGCGAAACTGAGAGCGGATACATCACCCGGGGGGATGCGAACCCGTTCACAGATCAGGACGGGGCTGAACCCCCAGTGACTGAAAGCCAAATCGTCGCGGTCGCCTGGCAACCCGGTGGACAGGTGGTGACGATCCCGAATCTCGGCACGGCCATCCTCGCCGGCCGCGTCGTTGTCACGAACATTCTGACTGCTGTGACCACGGTCCTCGGGGTTGAGCAGGCGGCCGAGTCCTGGCAGGCAGGCTCGGTGATGCTGGTCTCCGGCGTGATACTGTTTGCAATAAGCATCGGCAGTGGGATCGTGAGTGGGTCCTCGCGCGAACGAGAGCGCTCGCGCGGGCAGGATACCTTCGATCCACGATACGCCGCGCTCTTTCTGACCGCAATCATCATTGTGCCAGCCAACATCGCCATGGTGGCCCCGAGTTCGACACACCAGATCCCGACCGGTGAGATCGCAGCCGGGAGCAATATTGCCCCTGGTGACCCGGTCGAAGCCACGCTTGTAGCCAACAACGAAGACGCGCTGGTGACAATGCTCGTCGTGTTTAACGCGTCCGGTCGCACGACAATCGAGAACCGATGGCTCGACGTCCCGGGCGGAGAAACGGACTCAACAGCGTTGTATGCGCCTGCACCACCGCGAGGCGAACAGAAGGTGGTGACCGTCTCCGAGTATCGATACATCGTTTTGCTGCCACCCACCGTTATTATCGCGATGCATGATATTCACCCGCTGGTGGCACTGGGTGTGATTAATGCGGCGCTCACCGTGGCTGTACTGGCATTCGTTATCGGGTTGCTCGGGACAAGCAAGCGACGTGTTCGTGATACCGACCGGGATATCCCGCTGTATCTGCGATTAAAACGTAGACTGCTGTGACAGTGCGATGTGATTGTTCAACGCATAGCGTCCTTGGCGGCACGTCATCTGAACTCGTTGCCAAGGGTGACATGTGCTCCCGGGACACTCGACTGCGCGACGTGCTAGCCCTGATCGGTCGTGCCACTGACTGCCTCGATTACTCTGTATCGACAGGAATCGTGTGGACCTGCCGGAGCGATTCGATGTGGGTTTTCGCCGTCTCGTCCAGTGGAAAGGTCCCGTGGATGTCGGCTGGGACCTGGCCGTGGACGACACGCCCGAACGGCGCGGCGGCGGTGGGATACACCTGCTCGGCCAGTCGGGCGACAGGGGCTGCGACGTCGAGCCCCTCCAGCGCTTCCTTCACGGCCGCTTCGCCGACGTGGACGGACTCCCCCTCAATCAGAATGAACGCGAACGGCGGGTCGTCGAACTGCGCCCGGAGGAACGCCTGAATCGCATCGGATTCCCAAGGGACGGGCGTGATGTCCGTGGCACAACGGGTTACCGTCTCGGCAGCGCGCCGGAACAGGTCGGTACTGCCGTCGTAGACGAGAAGCGACTGAGTCACATCTTTAGTACGGGTTTGGGCCGTTTGAACGTTGTGTAGTGTCACAACGGCTTATGCTCCTGGACCCCGACGCTTCTGTATGGGCGCACGGGACGAACCGATGGCCAAACTCGGCCGGCGACTCGAAACGGCACTGGACAGCGCGCTTGCCGATAACGTGTCGTGGGCGGTCACTACCGACGGCCCAGTCGTCGCTCGACTGCCTGACCGTGAGTTCGCGTTCGAACGGGACGATGGTCCGGACGGGCACCGGTGGACAGTCGTGTTACGCGCGGACGGTGCGGTCGTGAGCAAGTTCGGGCGGTTCGAGACGGTCGACGGCGTCGTCGAGAGGGTCGAATCGCTTGTCCACTCCGACGTTCGGTACACGGTTTGCTGTGACGGCTAACTGTGCCGCGGAGAACACAGTACCAAGCGAGTTCAGTGGCCACGCTTCAGCCAGCTACACACCGCTCGTGGGAAATCTCTATACGAATCCCACACCAACGAATAGGCATATGAGTTTGCTCAAGAGCAAGCACCTCCTCAACGGGATCGTCTCACTGGTAGTCAGCGTTGCTATCACGGTCTGGCTGGCCGACGATGAGGACGCGCCGTGGAGTCTGACTGAGATGGCCCTGGCCGTCGCTGTTTCGTCGTTCCTGTCTGGCTTTTTCACCAGCTATTTCGCTGACTGACGGACGAGCGATTCGGCGTCACGGGGGAACACCGATGCCGTTCCGGTCCGTCATACTGGTATGGACGAACCAGAACCGGTCGAGGACTGGCCCCACCGTCCGCTCTCGCCGGCGGAAGCCAGTGCCTTGCTGGATGACATCGACGACGCTGTCGCGGTCTGGGTGATGCACCACGACAACGACGTTCGGTCGGCCGTCATTCTCGATGACGCTCCCGAAGACGCGGTCATCGACATTGTCGTCGAGACTGACACTGGTTTTGAGATGTACAGTTACACGAGCGGCGTGTGGATGGACTACGGCACGCAGCGGAAAGACGATCCGGATGCCCCGTCGATGGCAGGGACGCTCGATAGCTACGACGTTCTCGCGGGGGAGTCCGACACAGCCTGACCGGTGCGATGCATCGACACTTCCGTCGCCGCGCCGAGACGCCCCTGCCACCCGCCTATCAATACACTCGAAAAGTAATCATTAAACGGCGCGGCGACTGACCCTCCTGATATGCAACGACGAGCCGCGGCGGCGTACTTCGCGTTCTTCCTCGTTATCAGTGTTGCTGCGTACGCCTACATCGGCGTCGCGGAGAGTCAGCGGCCGGCGGTGTCGCTCGACGCTGACGCCGAACTGACGAACGAGAGTACGTTCACTGTCGACGGAACGGAATACACAGCCACGAACATCCACATGTCCGGCGGCGGCGGTGGCGGCCACGGCGGCGGTGGCGGTGGCAGTATGGCAGCTGACCTCTCGTGGACGAACGAATCGTCACGGTATACGGCGACATTAGAGCACAACGCCACGACGACCTACCAGAACGACACCTACCGCGTGTACACAGACGGCAACCAGAGCACAGTCACGCTCGAAAAAGAGCTCAACGTCAGCGCACTCCTCGTCGAAGACTCTTCGGTCCAGAACACGCTGGCGACCCAGAACGGGACCGAGTACGTTGTCTACCGGTCGAACAACACGCAAGTCCCGCTGAGCGAGTGGCTGCCCGAGCCGGAGACGGTGTCGTTCACCACCGGCGATACGTACCCGCACTCGACCGATAGCGGCACCCAGGAAACCACTATCTCCGAGGTGACCGACGACGGCGCGACGCTCGAATGGTTCGCCCCGCGGGAAAATACAGTCGAACTGTCCGAAGGTGGGAACGTCACGCTGAACGAGCAGCGGTTCTTCACGCACTTCCCCGACCACAGCACCGTCCAGATCGTCCCGATTCAGCAGTACGACCAGTATCAGGAGACACTCGACCAGCAGGACTACTTCCACGAGCGCAAGAACGGCATCTGGGGTGTCTCGATACTCTCGGGCATCGCGGCCGTGCTGATGCTGGGGATGGCGTACATGCCCGTCCGCGGATAACACCAACGCCTGTTTTCGGCTCCGTTCTCGGCGACTGACTTACGCGTCGGCTGCCCAGCTGATGTACGCCAGTCCCACACCGATCACACCCATTATGACCGCTGCGACCAGTTGTACAATTACCGCGCCCATCGACGTGTACGTCTGCCACGGCGTGCTGGCAATCGCAGCGAGCGTGGCGACGACGAGCAGTACGCCGACAGTCACGCCTAACGGGCGTAGCGGTTGCGCGAGCACGCGCTGAATTGTACCGGTATTTCCGTCCATACTGGTGACATCCGCTGTCTCGGTGGTAAATGAACCGGTCTCGGACGATTCACCAACGTGCCGCTTCTTCTCCCTACGAACAGCGGGACAGGAGGGAGACGACCCACCTCCACTTCGCTCACTGCGTTCGCTCGTGGCGTAATTCAACTCCTCCGTAGTGTTGCCACTATTTACTGTCGTTCATACGGGAACGGGCCGGGAGGGAGTTGAACCGAAGGGAGACGGTCGGCCTCCCGTTGGTCGGCCGCTGCGACTCCCAGGGTTCAACTCCTTCCTGCCGGGTCACCCACCGACTCGCGGTGCTCGTCGGTTCGTTGCACGGGCCGGGAGGGAGTTGAACCGAAGGAAGGCATGCTCGCTTCGCTGCGCGTGCCTTCCAGGGTTCAACACCCACCTATCGTTGTCACTGCTCACTATCGTTCGCAGGACAACGGGCCGGGAGGGAGTTGAACCCCCGACCATCTGGTTAAAAGCCAGACGCTCTGCCTAACTGAGCTACCGGCCCTCGCTATTCGCTCGGGGGAGTGGCGATTAAGACCTTACGGTCCGTCGTCGAAGTACGACTCGATAGCCTCACTGATGACCTCCCCGGGTGAGGCCCCATCGAGTGCAGCCTGCCGGCGGAGTCGACAGTAGGCGTCCCGGCCGAGTTGTGTCCGCAACTCGCCCAGCGCGTACCCCTTTCTGGCGAGCGCCGCGTCCACGGACGCGCCGTCGTTGACACTGCTGGCGACCGACCGGATCTGGCGGACGGTGAGATCGTGGTCCAGGGCGGCCCACGCCAGCAGGAGGCGGGACTCGCCGGAGACCCTGGCGATGTGTTTGGCCGCCGTCGGCGCGATTTCTCCCTTGGCGACGTGAATGCGGACGGACCGCGGGAGGTCGTGCACGCGGGACCATTTCCGGATGAACGAGACCGAGGCTTCGCCACCGGCCCGTTCCGTAGCGGCCTTGTAGGACCCTTCACCGCGAACCAGGGCTGCACACGCGGCCGCGCCACGCAGAATGAACACGTTGTCGTCTGCTCCGGCGGTGTTCTCGGAGAATTTCTTGACTGTTCTGGCGGCGAGTTCGAGGCTCTCGGGGTCGTCGGGATCGAACTCGATGGCCTCCTCGGGTCGCTGTCCAGTGAGTGCTGGGTCCCCGCGGATGACCGGTTTGCCGACCGGTGACTCACGGTCGGTCGATGGAACGTAGTTGTCGGGCCCCTCAGGCATCGATACGTGCTTGGGGAGCGCCGCACAAAAGTATCCCGTACAGGGGTGTCAGTCGTCGGATGCGCTCTCGCTGTCGCGCTCTTCGCTCATGTGCTCCCAGATCTCTGTGCAGCCACAGCCGTCCTCGACATTGTCGAGGTGGTCTGTCGTTGGCTCTTCGCGCTCGGCATCGTCGTCGTGGGTTTGGTGTGCGTTCGTCATCGTTTCTCTCACAGCGACGACCAGGGGTGGCCGCCACGGAATGTCGTACTCCTCCGTAATAGCCCCACTATCTTAAGGACGGACTCTGATGTAAGCTTGGCCCGCACTGCGGCTTACAGGCAACATATGTGCATATCTTGTACGGCGCTCGACTGGTAGTGTGCTATAATAACAGGGCACAGGTACCGCACGACGGCGTGGGCTTCTCCTCGGCTCCGGTGATACTTGCGACCGCCGATGCCCTCAGGTGTCTCGGGAATCTAATGAGATGTAATGACGACCGACGTTCACCAGCTCGACGACGGGGCCTGGATTTCCGTCAACGACTCGCGGGAAGTGAACGTCTCGGACCTGTGGCTGTTGGCTCGAAGCGACTTCTGTGGGTGTGAGACGACGGATTTCCTCGCGGAGGGGTTCGTGAAAGTGGGCGTCGATTATCCGGATATTCAGGCGCGAATAGCCGGACAGTGTATCACCTGCGGTGAAAGCGGCGTTACCGACTGGCTGACGGTCGGCCGCGTCGTAGACCCCGATTCCGGCGAGTTCCACGGTGTTGTCCACGAGAGCGTCCATTTCCCGGAGAAGCGAACCCGGCTTGCCCGCCCCGAAGAGTAGGCAATAATCTCTTGTTTCGGGGAGTGGGGGAGACGGTTGACGGCAAAGTGTGGTGTATAAGTCTGTGAGACTTGTGGGAGAATACATTAGCTATGCCCAGTAAAGTCGAGAAATGGAAGGACGAGGTTTACGGTAACGAGATCCGGGAGCATCTGATGGAGTTCGCAGAGAAGGGCTGGGACGCCATCCCGGAGGACGAACACGACGCCTGGTTCGAGCGCTTCAAATGGTGGGGCCTGTACCACCAGCGCTCCGGCCAGGAGTCCTATTTCATGATGCGTATCGGGACGCCGAACGGCGTCATCAAGCCCGGTCAGCTCGAAGTCATCGGCGAAGTCGCGAAGGAGTACGCGACCGGTCCCGTCGACAACCCCGAGTTCGGTGAGGCCTACTGTGACTGGACGACCCGCCAGAGCATCCAGCTCCACTGGATCAAGCTGGAGGACATCCCGGAGATCTTCGAGAAACTCGAAGCCGTCGGCCTGGGCACCCAGCAGGCCTGTGGTGACTCCTGGCGGAACATCGTCGGCTGTCCCGTCGCCGGCAAGGACAAACACGAGCACGTCGACGCCTGGCCCGTCGCCGAGGACCTCCACGAGACGTTCAAGGGCAACGATGACTACGCAAACCTTCCGCGCAAGTGGAAAGTCGCCATCGCCGGCTGTGACGAAGGCTGTGGCCAGGGTGACATCAACGACCTCGCCTTCGAACCCGCCGAGAAGGACGGCGAACTCGGCTTCAACGTCCGTATCGGCGGCGGCCTCTCCCGCAAGGAACCGCGCCTCGCCCGCGATATCGACGTGTGGGTGCCGCCGGAGCAGGCCGCCGACGTGGCCCACGGCATGTCCGCGCTCTTCCGCGAGTACGGCGACCGCGAGGACCGCTTCAACGCCCGCATCAAGTTCCTCATGGACGAATGGGGTCCCGAGAAGATGCGCTCGGTCCTGCAGGAGGAGTTCGTCGACTTCGAACTGCCGACCGCCGGCGAGGACATGCGCGACCAGTACAGCTACAACACCGGGTCCCAGGACGGGCACAACGACCACGTCGGGATTCACGAGCAGAAGGACGGCAACTACTACGTCGGCCTGAACGTCCTGGTCGGCCGCATGGGCGCCGACGACGTGCTCGAACTCGCGGAACTCGCCGACGAGTACGGTTCCGGCGAGGTCCGTTTGACCCAGCGCCAGAACATCATCGTCACCGACGTGCCCGAGGAGAACCTCGACGAGTTCACCAGCGAACCCCTCCTTGAGAACTACTCCCCCGAGCCGTCGCCGTTCATGCGCGGTTCTATCGCCTGCACGGGCACGGAGTACTGCTCGCTCTCTATCGTCGAGACGAAGAACCGCCAGGTCCGCTACGCTCGCTGGCTCAAGGACAACGTCGAACTGCCGGAGGACCACAAGGACTTCCACATCCACCTCTCTGGCTGTACGGCCTCCTGTGCCCAGCCTCAGATCGCCGACGTGTCCCTGCGCGGCATGAAGACCCGCAAGGACGGCGAACCGGTCGAGGCGCTCGACATCGGTCTCGGCGGCGGCCTCGGCGACGACCCGCGCTTCGCCGACTGGGTGGAGATGCGCGTCCCGGCCGACGAAGTCCCCGGCGCGATCAAGAACCTCGTCAACAACTTCAAGGACGCTCGCGAGGGCGGCGAGACCTTCCGTGACTTCGTGGAGGACCGCGACGAGGAAACGCTGGCCGAGATGGTCGAGCCCGAGGAGACGGACTACCACGACCCGTACATGCACAACACGAAGATGACGTGGTACCCCTACGCAGAGGACGACGACATGCAGTCCTCGCCTGCGCCGACCGATGGTGCCGGCGAGCCGCTCCCCTCTGACGACTAAGACGCACTACTGGGCACTCTCGGTTCGATTTTCGCCGAATCGTGCGGTTGTCCGCGTTTCGATCACCTCTCTTCTCTGCTTGGGCCGGGAGCGCGCTCTGTCGCGCGACCCGGGGAAGGGTAGGCACGCCTGAAGACACAAAACCAGTCGTTGCCGTTTGCGCGCATACCGCGAGCGAAGCGAGCGGTTTCTCGCGAATCGCGGCGCGATTCGCGCTTTTTTCATCGACGTTTTTTCGCCGGGGTTGAGCGCTCGCCATCGGCGAGCGCGATGCCCCGGTGAAAAAAGGTCGTTGGTAAGCCTTATTCGCGGCACTGGCGTATCAGTATGTGGCAGCGGGAGGCCGGCTCCCGTGGCGCAAGCCATGAGGAAAGTCCCCCCACCTGTCGGACAGGTGACCGGGCGCAAGCCCGGGGCGGGAGACCGTCGGCTCTGGAACAGCAACGACACGTCGTCGCCGGACCGATGAGGTGTGCGAATCCCGAGCGAGGCTGGTCGTGCCCCACCAGACGGTGCGGCACGCGGCCAAAGCGAGGGAGAGTTAACCCACCGAGGGCAGTCACGACCCGGTGACTCCGGGGCGCGCATTCCGTGGGCCGCAGACGCCCCACGCATTCCGTGGACCACATCCGTGCTCCACACGTGGGCCGTCTCTGACGCCCCACGCCCCCGGCGACGGACCGATGGAACGGCGAAACCTCACCGGTGCAAGGCCGCGTCGACAGGTAGTCCGACGCCGCGCGGGAGCGCTGGACGTGGCCGCTCAGCCGAATGCTGGCCCGAACAGAAGGGGGCTTACTCCCCGCAGCCACACTACCTCGGTAGCGGCGGGTTCGATGGTTACAAGCCCGCGCCGGCCGCAGGCCCGTGTATGACCGCAGCCGATCTTATCGACGCCGTTCGTGACGACCAGCAGACGGAACTCTCCCGACTTGGCTCCTCGAAGACGCTGTACGCCGACACCCGCGGCGAGATGGAACCGGACGTGGTACTGGCGGCGGCCGCCGCCCGCGAGGGGGCGGCCCACGACACCTTCGACGTCTGGAGCGACGACGACCACGACGATGCGGCGGCGTTGTTCGCCGACGCCGCGACCGAGACGGCCGAGCGTCGTGACAGCATCGATGCCGACCCGGTCGACCGGACGCCGGCGATGCACGACGTACTTGACGACTTCGACGGGACCGTCGAACGCCTCGGCGGCTTCGTCGGCTGGACGCTCGTCGACAAGAAGGTCAAAGAGCAGTACACCGGTTTCTTCACCGGCCAGGCAGACCCACAGACGGCGAGTACGTTCCGCAGCGCCGGCAGCGACGTGGTGGACCTGCGCGAGGAAGCGGCGGAACTGCTCGACGCCGTCTGCGAGAGCGACGACGACTGGGCCGCCGCGGAGGCGGCTGCTATCGACGTCATCTCGACGGCCTACGACGAGTACTTCGAGACGCTGGAAGACCTCGGCGTGAACCCGAAGCCCGTCTGCTAGCGATTCACGAACCACGCGGCTCAAGTCCGTCCAGCCCGATGTGTGGGTAATGAGCGACACCGGCGGACCACTCTCTATCGACCGACCAGATGTCGACCGCGAGTTCCGTGTCGACGCCCCGTTCGAGCCGGCGGGCGACCAGCCCGAGGCCATCGAACAGCTCGCGTCGGGCTATCGCCAGGGGATGGACCGGCAGACCCTGCTCGGTGTGACTGGCTCCGGGAAGACAAACACCGTTTCCTGGGTCGTCGAGGAGATTCAGCAGCCCACGCTGGTCATCGCCCACAACAAGACCCTCGCGGCGCAGCTCTACGAGGAGTTCCGCGAGCTGTTCCCGGACAACGCCGTCGAGTATTTCGTCTCTTACTACGACTACTACCAGCCCGAGGCTTACGTCGAGCAGACGGACACCTTCATCGACAAGGACGCCTCCATCAACGACGAGATCGACCGGCTGCGCCACTCCGCGACGCGCTCGCTACTCACCCGGGACGACGTCATCGTCGTCGCGTCGGTGTCGGCCATCTACGGGCTCGGTGACCCGCGAAACTACATCGACATGTCCCTCTCGCTCGAGGTGGGCCAGGAGATCGAGCGCGATGACCTGCTCGGTCGGCTGGTCGACCTGAACTACGAGCGCAACGATGTGGACTTCACGCAGGGGACCTTCCGCGTGCGCGGGGACACACTGGAGATCTACCCGATGTACGCCCGCTACGCCCTCCGAGTGGAGTTCTGGGGCGACGAGATCGACCGGATGCTGAAGGTCGACCCGCTGGAGGGCGAGGTCAAAAGCGAGGAACCGGCCGCCCTGCTCCACCCGGCGGAACACTACTCGATTCCGGAACAGCGGCTCCAGCGGGCCATCGACGAAATCGAGGAACTGCTGGACCAGCGTATCAGCTACTTCGAGCGACAGGGCGACCACGTCGCCGCCCAGCGCATCGAGGAGCGGACCACGTTCGACATCGAGATGATGCAGGAGACGGGTTACTGCTCGGGCATCGAGAACTACTCGGTCCACCTCTCGGACCGCGAGACCGGCGAAGCCCCCTACACGCTGCTGGATTACTTCCCCGACGACTTCCTCACTGTCGTCGACGAGTCCCACCAGACGCTCCCCCAGATCCGCGGCCAGTTCGAGGGCGACAAGAGCCGCAAGGAGAGCCTCGTCGAGAACGGCTTCCGCCTGCCGACGGCCTTCGATAACCGCCCGCTCACCTTCGAGGAGTTCGAGGAGAAGACCGACCAGACGCTGTACGTGAGCGCCACGCCCGGTGACTACGAGCGCGAACACAGCGACCAGGTGGTTGAGCAGATTGTCCGCCCCACCCACCTCGTGGACCCGGCCGTCGAAATCGCATCGGCGACGGGACAGGTTGAGGACCTGCTGGAGCGAATCGACGAGCGCGTCGAACGCGACGAGCGGGTGCTGGTGACCACACTCACGAAACGCATGGCCGAGGACCTCACGGAGTACCTCGAAGAGTCCGGCGTGAACGTCGCCTACATGCACGACGAGACGGACACGCTGGAACGCCACGAACTCATCCGGTCGCTCCGACTGGGCGACATCGACGTGCTGGTCGGCATCAACCTCCTCCGGGAGGGGCTGGACATCCCCGAGGTGTCGCTCGTGGCGATTCTGGACGCCGACCAGGAGGGGTTCTTGCGCTCGGAGACGACGCTCGTCCAGACGATGGGGCGCGCAGCCAGAAACGTCAACGGCGAAGTCGTGCTGTACGCCGACGAGCGCAGCAACGCCATGCAGTCGGCCATCCAGGAGACCCAGCGCCGCCGGCGCATCCAGCAGCAGTACAACGAGGAACACGGCTTCGAACCGACGACCATCGAGAAGGCAGTCGGCGAGACGAACCTGCCGGGGAGCAAGACCGACACCGGCGGCATTTCCAGTGACGGTGCGAGCGATGCTGACGAGGCTGCCCATCAGATCGAGCAACTGGAAGAGCGGATGCAGGAGGCCGCGGACAACCTGGAGTTCGAACTGGCCGCGGACATCAGGGACCGCATCCGCGAACTGCGCGAGGAGTTCGATCTGGACGGTGGCGACGACAGCGACGGCGTTCCGGCACCCGGGCCGGAGTTCTGATTTCTCGGTTCGCAGAGCCCCCGCTGTATCTGGGTAACCGATTTGTACCCTGACGCAAAATGGTACGTATCTCGATGGTAGCGCTGTCGGGGTTGGACCATGTTCGAGTACATTCGTTCCCTGGGCCGTGGCTTCTCGCCGACCGGACTCGTCGTCGCCGTCCTCGGCTTCTTTCTGACCCGGTTCACAGTCACGCTAGCGGTTAGGGACAGTCCGGTGGCGTTCGTCTTCGGCGGAGTGCTGCCGCTGGTCCTCGGGTTGGGGCTGTCGGCGTTCGGTGTCGCCCTCGTCGTCGGTGAGTTCGAGCGCGGGTTCGTTCGGACGGTCACGCTGTGGTGTCTCGCCGGCACCGGCGCGATGTTCGTCCTCGTCCTGGTGACGCTGGTCGGCAACGGCAGCATGGGGCCGCTGTCCGCTGGGGGGAGCCGGACGTACCTGTCGAACTTCCTCATCGGCGGCGGCGTCGGCGGGGCGCTCACCGGCGTCTACGCCGGCCGGTCGAACCGACAGCAACACGAACTCGAACAGCAGGCCGCCAGGCTGGACCTGGTCAACCGTATCCTCCGTGACAGGGTGCTGAACGCGCTGACGGTCATCCGGGGCCGGGTAGAACTCGCGGAGTCGCGGGACGGTGTTGGAACGGCAGACGTTCTGTCGGTCATCGATGACCGCTCGGCCGGCGTCCAGCAGGTCGTCGAGAACATGAAACACATCACCCACGGCGGCGCCGATCTGTCGCTGGACGCCGTACCCGTGGTTCCGTGTGTGGAGTCCGGCGTCGACGCAGTCCGGGAGACGCACCCATCGGCCGACTACGACCTACAGGCCGACGTGCCCGCGGACCTGCGGGTGCGGGCCAACACGATGCTCGACAATCTCGTCGCGCACCTGGTCGAGAACGCGGTCGTCTACAACGACAGCGACAGTCCCCGCGTCGAGGTTGCAGTCACCGACACCACGGACACCGTCACCATCAGCGTCAGCGATAACGGACGGGGCTTGCCCGAGCGGCAACTCGACCTGCTGGACCGCGGCGAAATCGGCTCATACGAGGACCGCTCGACCGGCTTCGGGCTGGATCTCGTCCGCCTGCTCGTCCGGAGCTACGGCGGTCGGACGGCAGCCACCGTCACGGACGGGGGGACCACGATAACGCTGACACTGCCGCGAGTCTCGACCGATGGCGGCGTCGCGACGCCCCAATCGAACAACGTGTTGGGGCTTTCGCCGCGCCGCCTAAGTCTCGCCGTCGGGACGTCGCTCGTCGCTGCCGTCGTCATGGGCGTCCCGATGCAGTTCCTCTCCGGAAGCGTCCCGGTCATCGGGGCGCTGTACGGCGTCCAGAACGCCCTGGTCGGGTGGCTCACCCACGGCTTCCACAGCGTCGTCTTCGGACTGGTGTACGCCGCACTGGTCCAGACTGCGCCGGACCAGCTCTCCGACGGCCTCAGGTACTACGGGGTCGCTCTCGGCTGGTCGCTCGCGCTCTGGCTCGTTGCAGCCGGGCTCATCATGCCGATATGGCTCTCGCTTGTCGGGATCGAAGCTAACCTCCCGAACCTCAGCGCGATGTCGCTGCTGGCTCACCTCCTCTGGGGGGCCTCCCTTGCCGCGCTCTACCGCTACGGCTGCCGAGTCTGGTCTCCCTGACTTACTCATCCAATTAGGTCCGTCCCCCGAACCCTGCTATCATCCAAACTTGAACTAATACAACCAAAATTGTTTTACGCGCTACTGCAGTTGTATAGCGTGATGTCCCGCGTCTCGCTCCCACACGATGCGAAGGCCGGTCCCACCAAGCCGGAGGTCAGGGCCGTCCTCGCTAGCAAACTCGCTCTCACCGGGTCCGATCACTTCGCGGAGGTCGGCTCCTGTACCGGTGCCGTCACCATCACGGCGGCGCGCCGGGCCGGGCGGGTCACTGCGCTCGAACGCAAGGGGAATCGACTCGACGTGACTCGCAAGAACCTCGCCGCTAACGACGTCGACGCCGATGTCGAACTGCGCGAGGCCGAGGCCCCGGAGGGCTTGCCGGACGACGCCGACGGCCTCTTCCTCGGCGGGTCGCGCAACTACGAGGCCATCCTCGACCACGCGGTCGAGACCGGTGTCGACCGAATCGTGATGAACGTCTCGCGGCTCGAAGTCGCTGGCGCGGCGACGGAGGCCTTCCGCGAACGCGACATTCTGGAGGAGGTCGTCCAGTTCCAGGTGAGCCACGGCTACGAACTCGCCGGCGCGACGAGCTTCAACTCGGAGAACCCGGTGTATATGCTCGTCGGCAGTGCCAGTGAGGACGTTGCTGCCGACGGCGGGTCGCCGGCCGAGACTGAGGCGACGAACGGAGGCGACCGATGACGCTCTACGGCATCGGTCTCGGCCCCGGGCAGCCCGACCTGGTGACCGTCCGCGGGAAGCGCGCCCTCGAATCCGCCGACGTGGTGTACTCGCCGGGACGGCTCTCGCGGTCGGTCGCGACCGAGCACGTCCCCGAGGAGCGCATCGGCGACCTCGACTTCCCGATGACACGCGATGAGGAAAAGCTCAGGACAGCTTGGAAGGACGCCGCCGCCGAAATCGCGCCGACGGCCCTCGAGGGCGACGCGGCCTTCGTCACGCTCGGGGACCCGAACGTCTACTCGACCTTCGGCCACCTCCGGCGGACCCTCGCGGCGTTCCACCCCGAGGTCGACCTCGAAGTGGTGCCCGGCGTCAGCGCCATGTCGGCGTTCGCGACGGCACTTGGCGTCGAAATCACCGCCGGGTCGAGCCTCGCACTCCGGGAAGCCGACCGCGGCGCGTCCCCGACCGGCCCCGACCGGATGATTCTGTTCAAGGTGACCGACGCGCCGGCCACCCACGAGGGGCTGACGGAAGCCGGCTACGACGTGGTGTACGGCCGCCGGCTGTTCATGGAACAGGGCGAGACAGTCGTGACGGACGACCCGAGCGAGATCGACGAGCGAGACTACTACACGCTGGCCTACGCCGAGAAGCCCGAGACGCGCGTCGAACAGGCGACCGACGCCTTCCTCGAAGCGGCCGACGAGAGCGGTGTCGTGACCGACGGTGGCGAGCAGTCAATCGGTGAACTCGCCAGACAGGAGCGCTCCGAAGCCGCCCTGTGCGGCGACGAGGTGAAGCATGACTGACGAAACTGCCGAGACGGACCCGCAGACGGCCATCGACTCCGTCGCCGGAAACCGGGACGACCGCGTGTACGAGTACAGTGCCGGCGACGAGCAGGACGGCATCCCCTTCGTTGGGGCCGGTCCGGGCAACCCTCGGCTGCTGACCGTCGCCGGCCGCGAACTGCTGGCCGACGCCGACCTCGTGGTCCACGCCGGCTCGCTCGTCAACAGCGAACTGCTGGAGGAGTACTGCGAGGATGCCGAGACAGTGTCCTCCATCGGCAAGGACCTCGAAGAGCTGATTCCGCTGATGCGGGACGCCTACGAGGCCGGCGACACCGTCGTCCGGCTTCACAGCGGCGACCCCGCCATCTACGGTGCGGCCCTGGAACAGATGGACGCACTCGAACACGAGGGCGTCCCGACCTACATCGTCCCCGGCGTCACCTCCGCGTTCGCCGCCAGCGCGACGATGCGAACGCAGTTGACCCTCAACGAGGTCGCCAACCACGTCGCCTTCACCCGCCCGCAGGGCAAGACGCTGGATGAAGACGAGGACCACATCTCCGAGTTCGTCGGTATGGGCGACGTGACGACCTGCATCTACCTCGGGACCCACGCCGTTTCCGAGACGATGGACCGTCTGCTCGAAGACGGTCACGACCCGGAGACCCCCGTGGCGGCTATCTACCACGCGTCCTGGCCCGACGAGGATGTCATCGAAGGGACGATCGCGACCATCGGCGAGAAGCTTGAGGACGCGGGCTACCGCGCCTCCGCGATGGTCGTCATCGGCGACGCCGTCGGCGGCGAGGACTACGAGCGGTCGTTCCTCTACGGCGACTGGGCGAACCGCGGGAGCGACGCGGATTCACAGGAGGCTGACGACTGATGAGCACTGACACCGACAACGATTCGAGTTCGAACAGTTGCAAAGCGCCCGACTCAGACGGCGAAGTAGCCGAGGACATCGCCATCGTCGCCTTCGAGCGGAAGATGGACACCGCCGAGGACATCGTCGACGGCATCGGCGACCGCTACGAGTCCATCGACATCCTCGAATACCACGGCAACGTGTTCGAGGAGCACTGGGGCGAGTACGACTGCTTCATCGGCCTGATGGCGAGCGGTATCGCGATGCGCAAGACGGCCCACCTGCTCGACGACAAGTGGGACGACCCCGCAATCTGTGTGGTCGACGAGGAACTCACCTGGGCCATCCCCATCACCGGCGGCCACCACGGCGCGAACCAGGTCGCCGACGACCTCGCGTCGATGGGTGCGGTGCCGGCGATGACCACCGCCTCGGAAGCCGCGGACAAGCAGGGCGTCGAGAAGCAGGCGAAAGCGCTCGATGCCCACGTGGTCAACGGCGACTCGACGGTAGCAACGAACCTCGCCGTGCTGGACGACGAACTCGGTCCCATCGAGCGCCTCGACGGGCCGAAGGCCGTGCTGGTCGACGACGACGTGACGGTGCTCAAGCGTAACAAGGACGACGGCGTCGTGCTGGGCACCGGCAGCGTCGCCGGGGCCGACGTTGAGCAGTTCCACGAAGCGTGGCAGCGGGCCCTCGATGAGGCCGACCGCGACCGCGGCGACGTGGAGTTCGTCGCGACGGGCACGCGGAAAGCCGACGAGGAAGGAATGCTCGCCGCGGCCGAGGAGTGGGGGCTGGGCGTCGTCGCCTTCGAGAAAGAAACCCTGGAGGAGTTCGAGGGGCCGACCCCCTCGCGGTCGAAGGAACTCATCGGCTGGCCGGGCATCGCCGAAGCGTCGGCCATCGCTGCCGGCAGCGAGCACGACCTGCTGGCCGAGAAGACCCGCTACGACGAGGCTGTTACCGTTGCTATCGGGCAGTAGCTCGGACGGATCTCCCGGGTCCCGGTAGCCGCGTTTCTGTCGACCGGAACTGCCGTTTGCATCTACAGTTGGACTAATACAAGCACAATTGTTTTATGCGAAAGCGGCGTTGTACTCACCATGCGCCACAGTATCGAGATTCGACCGTCGGCTCTCGGAGTGCCAGGATGAGCAGCGACGGACGCCAGCCGGCAGAGGCTACGACCGAGGCGACGCGTCCAGCCGACTACGGGACGCTGTACGTGGTCGGCATCGGGCCGGGGCTGCCCCACGACATGACCCAGCGGGCCAAAGACGTCATTCAGACCGCTGACTGCATCATCGCCTCGAACCTCTACCAGGAGTTCCTCCGGAAGGACGGGACGCTCCCGCCCCAGTCCGCCGAACTCGACGGCGAAACCGACGACGGCGAAATCGCCGACGAGGAAGGGACCGTGCTGGAGCGGCCCGACGGCCGCCAGCAGACCCTCATTCGCTCGTCGATGGGCAAACAGGTCGAACTCGCCCGCGAGGCCTTCGAGCGGGTCCGGGCCGGCGAGGACATCGCCCACGTCTCCGGCGGCGACCCGAACGTCTACGGGAAGTCCGACCTCCTCTTTACGATGGCCGACGCCGACGACGCCGACGACGTCCCCATCGAGATCGTCCCCGGCGTGACCGCTGCTCTGTCGGGCGCAGCGAACCTCGGAGCGCCGCTGTCGAACGACTTCTGTACGATTTCGCTGTCCGACAAGTGGCGCGGCTGGGACGAAATCGAAGAGAAGCTCCGGGCGGCCGCTATCTCGGGGTTCGTCGTCGTCCTCTACAACTGCTGGCGCGACTACGAGCGAGCCGTCGATGTTCTGCGGGAGGAACGAGCGGACGACGTGCCCGCCGCTATCGTCAACGACTCCGGCCGCGGGGAAGCCGGCCGGAACCTCGACGACGAGACGGAGACGATCACGACGCTCGGCGAACTGTCCGAGCACGACGACAAGGTCGGCGGCATGGGCTCGTCCATCGTCGTCGGCACCCACGAGACCGAAGTCTGGCGCAACGACTACCAGGAGTTCCTCGTCACCCCGCGCGGCGGGCGTGACGTCGACGATTTCTGACAATGAGCACTGACAACACCACCGACGCAAGTACCGAGACAGAATCGAAGTGTGGGGCAAGCGAGGCGCGCAGCGCCTCGGAAAGCGCGAGTAGCGTGGAACGGAGTTCCGCGGACCGTTCGAGCGGGCAAGGCCCGCGAGAAGACGGCAACGCCGCGAGCACGGCGAGTTCGTCGACGGAGACGACACCGGACACGGGCGACGACACCGCCTCGAAGTGCGGGGCTTCCTCGTCGTCCGCTTCGTCGTCTTCCTCAAGCAGTAGCTCCTGTGGCGCGTCCTCGTCCAGCGACTCGGACGAGGAGGAGGTCGGCGCGACCGTTGACGACTTCGACGCCGAGCCGGGCCAGCTCATCGCCGTCGGCCTCGGCCCCGGCCAGCCCGAAGGGATGACCGCCCGCGCGCGGTCCGCCCTCATGGACGCCGAGCACATCGTCGGCTACACCACCTACGTCGACCTGCTGCCCGACGAGGTGACCGACGCCGCGGAGGACATCTACAACACGCCGATGTGCGGCGAGGTGTCCCGGACGGAGGAGGCAATCGACCGCGCGCTGGCGGGCAACGACGTGGCCATCATCGGCAGCGGCGACCCGAACGTGTACGCGCTGGCCGGCCTCGCGCTGGAGATCATCGAGTCCAAGGGCGCGACGGCGACGATGCTCGACTTCGATGTGGTTCCGGGCGTTCCGGCGGCCCAGTCCTGTGCGGCCCGCGTCGGCGCGCCGCTGGTCAACGACACCGTCTCCATCTCGCTGTCGGACCACCTCACCGACATGCCGACAATCGAGTCGCGGCTCCACGCCGCCGCGAAGGAGGGCTTTACCATCACCATCTACAACCCCTGGAGCCGCAAGCGCCGGGACAACTACGAGAAGTGCTGTGAAATTCTGCTGGAGCACCGCGACCCCGAGACGCCGGTCGGCGTCGTCCACGCCGCCGGCCGAGAGGACGAACAGGTCGAGATCGTCGAACTCGGCGAACTCCCCGAACTGGGCGAGACGGACCTCGTGGACATGACCACCACGCTGCTCGTGGGCAACGAGGACACCTACGTCTGGGACGACCGGATGGTGACCCCGCGGGGCTACGAGACGAAGTACGACTACTAATGTACCGAATCACCATCGACCGCGAGGCCTGCGACGGTATCTTCGCCTGTCTCGTCCGCGACGACCGCTTCGTGGAGGACGGCGAGGGTCTGGCGGCCATCGAGACGGACGACCGGACGGCAATCGAGGCCACCTTCGACGACGACCGCCGCGACGACGCCGAGCAGGCCGCCGCGGCCTGTCCGCTGGACGCGATTCACGTGGAAACCGTCGAGGAGGACGTGGAGGCCGTCGATGCGCCGGCGACCGATACCGGGGAGGTCCAGCCATGAGCGTCGAGACCGGCGCGCCGCGGGACATGCTCGCGGCCCATCCCGAGACGGCGTACTTCTGGGGCCGGGTCGCCGGCGACGGGGAGTGCGAGGACGGCTGTGTCACGGTCCGAACCAACGACGAGACGGCCGCCCGGCGGCTCGCGTCCATCGCTGGCGCGGAACGGGCTGACCGCCGCATCGTCGAGCGAGCCTACGCCCACGACACCTCCATCACCCGCCAGGAGGAGGAGTTCACGGTGCAGGTCGTCGGCGGGCTCGCCGACCGCGCCAGCGCCGCGCTCGGCCTGCCCTTCGACGGGGACTCGGGCGGCTACCGCTTCGACGCGCTGGCCGACTACGACCGCCAGCTCCTCCGGGGCTTGCTCGAAGGCTGTGGCACCGTCTGTTTCAAGTCCGACGACAACGCGGTCGGCATCTCCTTCGTCCACGAGGACGAGCGGCTTCTCCGGACAATTCAGACGCTCCTCGACCGCTGCCCGGTCGACGCCCCGTACGACGACCTCTCGGAGACATCGTCGGGCTACTGGTTCGGCGTGGACGACGACGCGGCACCTGCCCTCGGCGACTGGCTGTACGAGGGCAGCGAGGAGACCGGGCTGTTCGCGCCCAGTCGGCGGCGCAAGCTCCGGAAGAGCGTCGAACGAGTCCGATGAGCGAAGCCATCACCGCCCCCGACACGCTGGACGACGAGGCGGTCCTGCTCGTCGGGCACGGCTCCCGTCGCGAGAAGTCGAACGAACAGGTCCGCGACCTCGCGGTCGAACTGGAGGGGCGGCTCGGCATCCCGGTCGACGCCGCCTTCCTCGAACTCGCGGAGCCGGCCATCGACGACGCCATCGCGGGGCTGGCCGGAGCGGTCTCGCAGGTGTCGGTGGTCCACCTCTCGCTGTTCGCCGCCAGTCACGTCAAAAACGACGTGCCGCTGGCCGTCGAGCAGGCCCGCGAGGCCCACCCCGAACTGACCATCAACAACGGCGCCCACCTGGGCGTCCACCCGGCGCTGCTGGACCTGCTTGACGACCGCGCGGCCGCCGTCGAGGCCGACCTCGGCGTCGACCGCGAAGAAGACGAGGTGGCTGCCGTCGTCTGCGCCCGTGGCTCCAGCGACCCGGACGCCAACGCCGACGTGCACAAGCTCGCCCGCCTGCTGTACGAGGGCCGCGAGTTCTCGCGGGTCGAAGCCTCGTTCATCGGCGTCACCGAGCCACTGCTCGACGACACCCTGCACGACATCGCCAAAACGCGACCCGATGCCGTTGTCGTCATCCCGTACATGCTCGGCGACGGCGTGCTGACTGGCCGGATCAAGGACGGCGCGCGGGAGTTCGACGAGGAGTACCCCTACGTCGACGCCGCGCCGGGCGAACCGCTTGGAACGGATACCCGTCTGCTGGACGTGCTGGGCGACCGCTGGCAGGAGGCGAGAACCGGCAGCGTCGAGATGTCCTGTGACACCTGCAAGTACAAGGTCGAGCTCGACGGCTACGAGGAGGACCAGGGCGGCGCTCGCGCGATGCTCCGGGCGCTGACCCACCAGGCCGAACACGCCGACCGCGAGAACGTGGACGACGACCCCCACGTCCACAACGCCCCCGAGAAACACGTCGCCGTCTGTACGAACCAGACCTGCGCACAGGACGGCGCACCCGCGGTCCTCGAACGACTGCGCCAGGCCGCCCGCGACAGCGACCAGTGCGACGCCCGCATCACGCGGTCGTCGTGTCTCGGCCGCTGCGGCGAGGGGCCGATGGTCGCCGTCTACCCGGACGGTGTCTGGTACGGCGGCGTCGAAGACGAGGACGCCGCCGACATCGTCTCCTCGCATCTTGACCGCGACCGCATCGTGAGCGAACTGGTCGACCAGACCCTTTGAGAGTACACCCTTACAACACTACGACACACATGAGCTGCTACGAAATCGAGGCTCTCCGACTGGGCCTCATGAACGTTCTCGGTACCGAAGACGACCACGCCCGCCAGCACGCCGAGCAGGAACTGGAGGGTCACATGACCGGCCCCATCGAGGCCCTCGCCGGCGCGGAGACGCTCGCCGGCATCGAGCGTCACCTCGACGCGGCGCTCGTGGACCTCGAAGAAGAGATCGCCGCGACCGACGAGGACGACCCCGAGTACGACTACCTCCGGGGCCGACTCGTCGCGGTCCGCGACGCCGAGCGGGCGGTGTCGCGCATCACCATGCAGGGCGAGGACATCCTCGACGGGCTCGGTGAGGCCCACGACGTCCTCCACGAGGCGTTCCCGGTCGATGAGTAGCCAGCGCGCCCCGACCGCTGACCTCGGGGACGTGACCCCGGCCCGCTCGCGCCATCAGGGCCGCCGTTCGGCGGTCACGCTGACCGACGGGCTCGCGGTTGTCGGCACCGCCGACGGGGACCTGCAGGCGTTCGACGTGTCGACGGACTCCGGCCCGCCACGTCAGCGCTGGCGGTACGAAACCGACGGGGAACCCAGCGTCGTCGCGGCGGTGCCCTTCGACGGCGGCCTCGTCGTCGGCGAGCGCAGCGCCCGCGGCGAAATCCGCTGTCACGACGCCGACGGGGACCTGCGCTGGCGCTACGACACCAGAACGGACCTCGGCGAGGCCCAGCAGGAGACGCGCTTCCTACTCCCCTTCGTCGCGTCCCTCGCAACCGACGGCGACCGGCTCTATGCCGCCGCCAGACGGTACGAGCGACGGACTGACGATGACGGGAACGACCTCCGCCACTTCGAGAGCGTCGTCTACGCGTTCGCGCCCGACGGAACCGTCAACTGGACGTACCGAACCGACGGATCGCCGATCTCGCTCGACGCCGATGACGGCCGCGTCGCCGTCGCCTACAACCGCTGTCCGGGTGATCACCAGCACGGTCTCGTCGTCCTTGACGCCGACGGCGGCGAGCCGCGCTGGATGTGGGACCCCGGCACCGACGGCCAGCGCCGCGTCGGCGACGTGGCCCTGCTTGCTGACGGCGCTGTCGTCTCCAGCCACGGCGACTACTGCGGCTACCGGCTCGACAGCGGCGGCCGGGAACGCTGGCGCGTCCCGCTGGCGACGCCGACCGACGTGGACGGCGACACCGTCTACGCGTACCCGAACCACGTCCACGCGACGGCCGGGGGCGCGGTGTTCGTCACTGGCAACACGTACCCCGAGGCGGGCCGCGAGACCGACGCGCGGCATCCGAGCGAGCACACCGCCGTCGGCGTCTCGCCGGATGGCCACCGGCGCTGGGACGCCCCGGTGGGCGGCTTCGCCAGCGGGCTGGGCACCGACGGTTCGCTGCTGGCCGTTCCCGGCGCGCAGAACTTTCGGGACCGCGACGCCGACGACCACGCGCTTCGACTGTTCGCTGTCGCAGACGGCCCCATCGATACGCTGGACACCGACGGCGTCGTGACCGCGGCCGCAATCGGGGACGGGACCGCTGTTGCCGTCGAGGAACCGGTCGTCTACCACGACGAGGGTCGCGAACGCGGTGCGTACCGGTTGCATCGGGTTGAGGCGGAGAGCGAGACGGGCCGATCGCGCCGCTGACGCGTCGATGTGGCGATCTGAACCGGTAGCGGTCCGTGCGGACGCTTTTTCTCTCAGACGTGATGTCCTGGTTTGGCTCCGGTTACTGTGTTATGTGGTATCAAACTAACCGTTCGCTAGCCGTAGCGTTTCGGTACGGGAGCCGATCATGGCCAATGACACAGACGCGGACCACGAGGAAGAACCGGCGGACGCGGACTCCGATGCTGACGTCGACAGCACTGCTGTCGATGACCACCCGACCGAGCGTGAGCGGGAGTTCGCGCAGATGCAGCGCCGGCTCAACGAGCGGGAGATGGGCCTCGACCAGCGGAGCGCGGAACTCGACCGCCGCGAGGAGCAGATCGACGCCCGCGAGGAGGAGCTTGACCGGCGAGAGACGGAACTTGATGAGCGGGAGTACCAGCTCGACGAACGCGAAGCCGCTCTCGACGATCGGGAGACCGATCTCGACGAGCGCGAGGCCGAACTGACGGAGTACGACGCGCAACTGTCCGACCGCGCCGCAAAACTCGACGAGCACGAGGAGACATTGAACACCTACCTCTCGGGGCAGATGGCGGACGTAGAGGAGTCGATTACGGAGACGATGTACGACGCACTGGACCGGTACGAGGCGGACCGGGCGACAGGCCGGTTCGGCCCGACCGGCACGATGCTCGTGGGTCTAGCCGGCCTGGCGCTTGCCGTCGCCGGACTCGGACTGGGTGCACTCGCAGTCACCGGGTCGCCGGTGGTCGCAGCCGGGGGACAGACAGCGAACCTCGTGCTTGCCGCTGTTGTCACCGTTGTCGGGTTGGCCCTCAATCTCGGAACGGTCGCCGGGAGACTCTGAACCGCGTCCGTCGTCGGGGGCGTTCGCAGAGTCAAACCGCGGTCCGCACGCACAAGTGCTGTTCCCGGCCACCCACCAATCACGTCATCACGAAAACACTTATGCCGAGTCAGTATGCTATGAGTTACCATGACAGGACACGACGCCGACCTCGATTTCCCGAGCTGTTGCGCTCACTGTCCGTTCCGGGATGACGGCTCGGCGTCCTGTGCGCACGACTTCCGCCAGGCGCTCGTGTGGGAACTCGACACAGGCCGGACCTGTTCGGTGTATCGGCAGCAGAAAACGGATGCGATGCGACAGCTTGCGGCGACCCAGTAACCGGGATCAGTCGGCTGTCGCGGGGTAGTCCAGGCCGTCCGCGGCTGGGGTGTCACTGTCTCCGAGCCAGGCGTGAACCCCTGCGATTGTGGCCCACAGCAGCAGTTGGCCGAACACGACCGTCCAGCGGTAGGCGGCCACCAGCGCGGCGGGCACGTCCCCGTGGACCGGGTTCGCGGGCGCGAGCGCGACCGGAACCACGAGCAGCGCGAGCGGCAGCGCCGCCGCCCCGAGTCGAACTGCGGTGTGGCGGCGCTCCGTCCGCCGGTACGCGAACCCGGCGAGCACCGCGACCAGCGCGCCAAGCGCCATCAGGCCGGCGTACCAGGTGAGGCGCACCTCCGTTCCGAGCGCCTGCTCGACGCCCGGTGGCTGTGGCGGCAAGACGAGCCACGGCGCGCCGGAGACGGTGAGGAAGCCGGCCCCCGCGAGCGCCAGCCGCTTCATCGCGCCGGTCCCGGGAATCGCCGGTTCGAGGAAGAAGTACGCCATTCCGAAGGCCGCGACGCCGAACAGCAGCCCCCAGAGGACGCCGCCGCCGATGCTCGCGACGGCCGTCGTGAGTTCCGAGACGGCGGGGGCGGCCCCGCCGTGGCTGTGTTCGAACGTCTCCAGCCCGGCGGTGAAGGCGTTCCCCACTGTCGCGACGAACAGGCCGTAGACCAGCCCGCCCGCCACGCCGGCCACCGCGCCGCGTTCGAGGTAGTCAGTCGCCATCAGTGGCAGGTGATGCCGGCGCTGTGCCGGAAGTTGTGCAGTGAGTCGTGCAGCATCGGGTCCTGCACGAACAGCAGCGTGAAGCCGAGCGCCGCCACCAGCGCGACGGCGATGGCGATCTGCGGGCCGGTCAGTGACGCTCTGGCGCGTTCGATGCGGTCGTGCACGCTGTCCGTGGCGCGTGCGGCGGGAGTGTCATCCTGCATTGTAAGCTCACTTGTCCTAAGAACAAGTAAGATTGTAAAACTTCCGCCTCACATAGGCCAACTGGGGATTATCGTTCGCTGGCCACGGCATCGACGCGCTCGGCGGTCAGCGCGTCCAGCGGGACGACCGACGCGTCCGTTTCGTCTGCAACGAGGTCGAGTAATCCGGCGCGGCTCTCCTCGCCCGCATCCACGACAACGGTCCGGTCAGCCGCCTCGCCGAGCGTCCGCGCCGCGGTCCGGGTCGAATCGACCGGGCTCCCGTCGGCGGTGTTCGCCCGGCCGTCGGTCACGACAACGACGACGCCGGCGTCCGGCGCTGCGCGATGCAACACCTCGCGCGCGGCCGTCAGCCCGTCCGGCAGCGGCGTCCGGTCGCCGGTCGGCAGGTCCTTCAGGTGGCGGGCCGCCAGCGAGACGCTGTCGGTCGGCGGGAGCACCACGTCCGCGCCTTCGCCGGCGAAGGTGACGAAGGCGACCTGATCCCGGGCCTGATAGGCGTCTTTCAGCAGTTCCAGCACGGTGCCCTTCGCGGCTTTCATTGCCGGCCGCATCGACGCGCTCGCGTCGACGGCGAACACCACCAGCGTCTCCGCATCGCCCGCGCGAACGGATTTGCGGAGGTCCCGCGACTCGACGCGGCCGCTCCCGCGGCTGGCTGCCGCCCGGACCGACGCTGCGGCGTCGACCTCGTCGTCGCGACCGGCGCGCTCGGTGCGGACCATTGCGCCGCGTTTCGTTCCCGTCGCGCTGGCACGGCCGCTCGCTGTTCCGCCGTCCGTGTCGACCGAGGGTGCGTCCACGTCGGGCGCGCCGCTGTCGCCGACTGCGGCGCGGGACTGGCCCGGCAACAGCGGGGTTGCGCTCTCCGGGTCGTCGGACTGGTCGGGGTCACCCTCGTTGCTCTCGTCGCCGTCGGCGTCGGTGCTCCCGTCGCCGGCCTCGGCCTCCCGTTGTTCGCCGTCGCTGTCGGCGGATGCCGGCGTCGGCTGCTCGCCGCGTTCGCCCGACTCGTCGTCGCCGTCCTCGCCGGCGTCACCGCTGTCGTCCGGCCGCTGTTCTTGCTGTTCGCTCCCATCCTCACCGCCTTCGGAATCGGCTCCGTCGTTTGCTGACTCATCGCCCGCCTCCGCTTCCTCTCCGTCGTCTTCCGCGTCACCTTCCTCGTCACCGTTTTCTCCGTCGTCGTCGGACTGCTCCTCGGATTCGTCCTCGCCGTCCTCGAAGTGGTCATCCAGCACGTCGTCCACGTCCGGCGCGTCCTCGAAGGGCCGGGCGGTGAGCCGGTGGGGCAACGCGAACTCGGCGGCGCGCTCGATGTCCGATTCGAGTACCGTCGTCCGCCCGTCGAGTGCGGCGAAGGTCCTGGCCGCTCGCGCCGTGGCGATGTCGCCACGGTGGCCGTCGAGGCCGGCGTCCCGGCAGAGTTCGGCGATCTGCTCGCGGAACTCGCGGGCGAGGGCGACCTCCGGAAGAACATCACGGGCGGTCCGCAGGCGCTCGCCCGGGTCGTGGTCGGGTTCGCTCTGCATCTCCTCGTCGCCGCCCTCCCCGAGCGCCTGGTCGATGATAGCGACGCGCTCCTCTAGGTCCTCGCAGGCAGACACCTCGGTCTGCAGGGCGAAGCGGTCCCGCAACTGCGGCCGCAGGTCCCCTTCCTCGGGGTTCATCGTCCCGACGAGCGTGAACTCGGCGGGGTGGGTGGCGGTGACGCCGTCGCGCTCGACCCGGTTCTGGCCGCTCGCAGCGGCGTCGAGCAGTACGTCGACGAGGTGGTCGTCCAGCAGGTTCACCTCGTCCACGTAGAGGATGCCGCGGTTTGCCCGGGCGAGCAGGCCGGGGTCGAACTCGTGGTCGCCGTCGAGCGCGTCGGCCACCGACAGTGTGCCGACGACACGGTCCCGAGTCGCGCCGAGGGGGAGCGTGACGAGGGGAACGGACCGGGTTTCGACCGGCGGGTCCGAGCGTGTCCGGCAGTCCTCACATTGCTCGTCGGGGCGGTCGGGCGGACAGCCGTATGGGCAGTCCGCGACTGCGCGCTGCTCGGGCAGCAGGTCGGCGAGGGCGCGCACGGCCGTCGATTTCGCCGTCCCCTTCTCGCCGCGGACCAACAGGCCGTCCAGATCGTCGTCCGTCACGACGGCCAGCAGTCCGTCTTTGAGGTCCCGTTGGCCGACCACGGCCGCGAACGAGCCCCCCTGCGAAGCTTTTTTGCCGTCGCCGAGTACAACCATACTTGTATTAGTGCAAACGGAGATTTAATAACGTTATGCCACAGCTAGGACTCTACACCGCGACGGAGAACGAACTCGGGGCCGTTCAGCGGGCCGCGGGCGAGGTCGACGCGGACCTCGTCGTGCGCTCGGAGAGCGACCTCGACGACGAGCCAGCGGTCGAGGCGTTCGTCGACGAACTGACCGACGCCGACGCCGTCGTCCTCTGGCTCCACGGGGCCGAGGACAGCATGCCCGGCTACGAGATGGCCGTCGAGCGATTGCGCGAGGCCGGCGTCCCGCTCGTGGTGAAAGCGACGGGCGACGCCTTCGCCTTCGAGGACACGTCGGTCCCCGACGAGCACCGCGAGACCGTCTACGAGTACCTCGACAAGGGCGGGGCGAGCAACGTCGCGAACTGCGTTCGCTACCTCGTCGCGCAGTACGGCGATGCCGACCCCTCATACGACGACCCGGTGACACTCCCGACAGAGGGGGTGTATCACCCCGACCACCCGGGCGCGAGCATCGAGGAACTGCGGGCGACGTTCGACCCCGCGAAGCCGACCGTCGCCGTCTGGTTCTACGAGTCCCACTGGACCCACGAGAACACCCGCTACGTCGACGCGCAGGTCCGGGCCATCGAGGCCCAGGGCGCGAACGCGCTCCCCATCTTCTGCGAGCCGGCGACCGACGCCGAGGGCCAGTGGAACGCCGAGCAGGTCACCGAGGAGTGGCTGCTGGACGACGACGGCAACCCGCTCGTCGACGCCGTCTGCTCGTCGTTCATGTTCTCGCTGTCGATGGACGAACGCGGCCGCAGCGCCGACGACGAGGGCCAGAGCGCCGAGGACGTGTTCCTCGACAAACTCGGCGTCCCGGTCATCCAGACCGTGACGACGATGCGCTCCCGGTCCCGGTACGACAGCAGCGACACGGGCGTGATGGGCTTCGAACTCGCGCTCTCGGTCGCGCTGCCGGAGTTCGACGGCAACGTCATCACCCACCCCATCTCGGGCAAGGAGCGGACCGACGACGACGCCGGCATCGGTAGCGCGCCGAAACAGCACTTCCCAATCGACGACCGCATCGACCACGTCGTGCGATTGGCGGTCAACTGGGCCGAACTGCGGCACACGCCCAACGACGAGAAGCAGGTCGCCGTCGTCCTCCACAACTACCCGCCCAGCGACGACGGGATCGGGACGGCGTTTGGACTGGATTCACCTGAGAGCACGGTGAATCTGCTGGAAGAGCTGGACAGTCGGGGCTATGACCTGGGCGAGGCGCCACGCGCCTCGGGACAGTCGAGCGGGGAGCAGAGCGACCCGCGAGACGGCGACACGATGCCCGACAGCGGCCAGTCGCTTGTCGAACGCCTCACCGCACAACTCACGCTCGACGACCGCTGGGTCGCGCCCGAGGACGTGCGCGAGATGAGCGTCGACACCGTCTCGCCGGCCCAGTACGGCGAGTGGTTCGAGACGCTGGACGCGGACTTCCGCGAGAACGTCGTCGAGGAGTGGGGCGACCCGCCCGAGCGCCCGTTCGCGATTCCCGGCGTGGAGTTCGGGAACGTGCTCGTGACGGTGCAGCCCCCGCGCGGGTTCGGCATGGATCCCTCGAAAGTGTACCACGACTCGGACCTCCAGCCGCCCCACGACTACGTCGCCTTCTACCGCTGGCTCCGCAACAGCTACGAGACGGACGCTGTCGTTCACCTCGGGACCCACGGCAGTCTGGAGTGGCTACCGGGCAAAACTGTCGGGCTGGACGGCGAGAGCGCGCCGGACCAGCTCATCGACGACATCCCGAACGTCTACCCCTACATCGTCAACAACCCCGGCGAGGGGACCCAGGCCAAGCGCCGGTCCTACGCCGCCATCGTGGACTACCTGACGCCGGTGATGGCCAACGCCGGGACCTACGACGACCTCGCCGACCTGGAGGAACTGGCCGACCGCTACCGCGAGGCCGGCATGGAGGATGCTCGCACCGACGACGGCGAGCATCTCGCCGAGCAGATTCGCCAGACGGTGGACGAACTGGACCTCGCCGTCGAACTCGGGATCGCGGGCGACATCTCCGAGAAAGCCGACGTGCGCGGCCCCGAGGAAGCCGGGTCGACGCTCGCGGAGGGAGACGTTGCGGGCGACGAACTTGATATCGACGCCCTCGTCGAACGCGTCCACGAGTACCTCACGGACGTGAAGACGACCCAGATCCGGAAGGGCCTGCACACGATGGGCGAGCCGCCGGCCGACGACCGACTCGTCGACTATCTGGTCGCGCTCACCCGCCTCGAAAACCCCGGCGCGCCGTCGCTCCGCGAGAGCGTCGCGGGCGTGCTCGGCGTCGACTACGACAAACTGCGCAACGCCCCAGGCGAGTACGACGAGGCCCTTGGCATGACCTACGCCGAGGCCGCCGACCGCGTCCACGAGACCAGCAAGGACCTCGTCCGGACGCTGGCCGAGCACGACTTCGACGTGCCCGAAAGCGAACTCGAAGACAGCAGTTCGGAGGTGAACATGAACCTCCTCGTCGTGGACATCGAACCGCTCGGGGACGCTCGCGTTCGGTCGGGCGCGCACGACGACCTCCGCGAGGCGCTGGCGTACATCTGCGAGGAGGCCGCTCCGCGGGTGGCCGGCGCGGCCGACGAGATCCCGCGAACCGCCGACGCGCTGGCCGGCGAGTACGTCCCGCCCGGCGGGTCCGGTGCGCCGACCCGCGGCGGCGTCGACCTGCTCCCCACGGCCCGGAACTTCTACACGCTGGACCCGCGGAAGGTCCCGGCCAAGACGGCCTGGGACGTGGGCAGCGAGGTCGCCGACGGCGTGCTGGAACGGCACGAGACCGACGAGGGCGAGTATCCCGAGGAGATCGGCGTCGTCGTCTGGGGCACGCCGACGGTTCGGACCCGCGGCGAGACAATCGCGCAGGTGCTCGCGCTGATGGGCGTCGAACCGGTCTGGTCCGACGCCGGCCGCGTCGAGGACGTTGAGCCGATTCCGCTCGAGGAACTCGGCCGCCCGCGCATCGACGTGACGACGCGGGTCTCCGGGCTGTTCAGGGACGCGTTCCCGGCGGCTGCGGGGGTCGTCCACGACGCCGTCGACGCCGTCGTCTCCCTCGACGAACCGCACGAGATGAACTACGTGAAAAAGCACGTCGAGGAGGAGACCGACGACCTCGTCGCGGATGGCATGGACGAGGGCGACGCCGAGAGCGCGGCGAAACACCGCGTGTTCACCACTCGCCCCGGCGGCTACGGGGCCGGGACGAACAAGGCCGTCGACGAGGGCAACTGGGACGACCGCTCGGACCTCGCCGACGTGTACGTCCAGTGGGGCGGCTACGCGATGGGCTCCCGCGGTCGGGTCAGTGACGCCCACGACGCCTTCGAGCGCCGTCTTTCCTCGGTCGACGCGACCGTCAAGATCGAGGACACCGCCGAACAGGACGAGTTCGACTCCTCCGACTGGTACGCCTTCCACGGCGGCTTCATCTCCGCGGTCACGGAAATCGCCGGCGAGGAGCCGAACTCCTACGTGGGTGATTCGTCCGATCCGGACAACGTCGATGTCTACACCAACGAGGAGAAGGTCCGGAAGGCGATGCGGGCCCGCGTCCTCAACCCCTCCTGGCTCGATTCGATGGAGGAACACGGCTACAAGGGCGCTGGCGACCTCTCGACGACGGTCGACGTGGTGCTTGGCTGGGATGCGACGACAGACGTGGTCAGCGACACGCTGTGGGAGGACGTGGCCGAGCGCTACGCCTTCGACGCGGACCGACAGGAGTGGCTCCGGGACGTGAACCCCTGGGCGCTGGACTCGATCACCGACACGCTGCTGGAAGCCATCGACCGCGGGCTCTGGGACGCCGACGACGAGACCCGCGACCGCCTGCGAGACCTGAATCTGGAAGTCGACGGAGACCTGGAGAGCCGAGCGACGGGCGGTCCGGAGCGAGGCTCTCCGAACGAGCGAGCGGGGAGCAGTGCGACCCGCGAGCAGGACGAGGAGGTGACCTCAGATGACGACTAACACAGACGATGCGACAGACGGCGACACGAACAGCGAGGACGATTTCGAGGAGTACGCCGACCTCGGCGCGACCACCTCGAACGCGATGGATATCGCGGAGACGTCAATGGACCGCGTCCGCGAACTCGTTCCGGACGAGACGCTGGCCGACCGCATCCGCCAGAAGTCCGTCCACGCGACCGGCGATCCCGAGTTCCAGCACCTGATGCGGTTCACTGGTGCGGACGACGACGAACCGGTTCGCGCGGGGGCGCGGGCCGTGCTGGACGAACAGCCCATCGTCACCGACATCACGATGGTCAAGGCCGGCATCACCGGTCGCGGTCACGACTGTCCGGTACAGAAGGCCATCGGCAACGGCGCGGAGCTGGCCGCCGAAACCGGGATGACCCGCACGGCCGCGTCAGTGCTCGAACTCGACAAGCAGGGCGTCTACGACGGGGCGATTGCCGTCGTCGGGAACGCGCCGACCGCCGCGCTCGCGCTGGCGGACTGCATCGAGGACGGCACGCGCCCGGCGGTCGTCGTCGCCACGCCCGTCGGCTTCGTCAAGGCCGCCGAGAGCCGAGAGCGGCTCCGCGAGGTCGCCGCCGAGCACGGCGTGCCGACCATCACGAACGTCGGTCGCCGCGGCGGGAGCGGGCTGGCCGCCGGGCTGACGAACGAACTGGTGCACGTCGCAAGCGATGTGCGGGAGGGCGACGCGTCGCTGGATGACTGAGGACGACTACGACCTCGACTCCGGGCCGGACCCGGCGGACCTCGCGGCGGTCGCACCCGAGAACCCCGACGCTGACCGACCGGTCCACGCCGTCGGCATCGGCCCGGGGAACCTCGATTTCCTGACGCCGCACGGTGAGCAGGCGATTCGCGAAGCTGACGTAGTCGTCGGCTTCGAGACGGTGGTCGACTTCGTCGCCGACCGGACCGACGCGGACTTGCTGACCTGTGGCTACCGGGACGAACTGGACACGCTGGACACCTTCGCCGAGCGCGTGGCCGCGGGCGAGCGCGGGACTGCGGTCCTGATGGGCGACCCGAACCACTCGGGCTACCAGTTCGTCGGGAAGGTCCAGCGTGCCGTCGACCAGCCGGTCCGCGTGGTGCCGGGCATCTCCTCGCTCCAGATCGTCGCCAGCCGCGCCCGGACGCCGATGGAGGACGCGACGTTCGTCACGCTGCACAAGAGCGGCGACCTCGCCGACGACCGCGCCCGCCTCCGCCGCGACGTGGGCGACCGGCACCTGCTCGTCCTCCCGCGGCCGTTCGACCTGATGCCCGAGGACGTCGCCGCCGATCTGCTCGACGCCGGCGGTGACCCCGACCTGCCGGCGCTGGTCTACGAGCGGCTCACTCACGACGACGAGGCGCGCACCGCGACGACGCTCGGCGACCTCGCCGCCGACGCCGGCGGCGACGGCCGCGAGGACACGCGGTTCTCGGACCTCTCGGTGCTGGTCGTCCGTCGGGACTGACTGCGCCGGAGAGCGGCGTTTTTCCGCTGTTCACCCGTCGCTTCGAAGGCCACTCGATCTGCCGTGGCCGGGAGGCCGCTCCGTCGTCCGACCCGCCGCCAGAGCACAGCTCTGACGAGCATTCGCTCGCTTCGCTCACGAAGACGGGGAAGGGCAGGCTGTCGAACGGAACTGGACGCTCCTGGCGGACTGAACGGGCGAGACCGACGAGGCGACCGGAAAAGCGCTGTCCGTACTGTTTTTCTCCTTCAAAACGGCCCACTGACCTAGCGAGAACCGACCAATCCGTTCCTAGTCGCCTTCGCCGTCGGTCGCCATCGGCCGCGTCGTCCCGGCCAACGTCGCCTCGAAGGTCCGCGGCGTGGTCGCGCAGGCGAGCGTCCGCGTCGTCTCGACGGCGGTCTCGATAGCCTCGGTGACGAGCGGGTGCCCGCCGAGCGGGTCGGCGTAGGCGAGCCCGCCGCGGTCGAGGTCGAGCTTGGCCGGAATCTGCTCGTCGGTCGCCTCGCTCGGCGCGAGAAAGAGCGGGACGGCGGCGGCGTGGTCGCGGGTGAGGTTGTAGCGCACGCACTCGACGGCGGGGTTCTGGAGCAGGTAGCAGGGCTCGACCTCGCCGAAGTCGGTCCGCTCGCGCAGGCGCTCGGCGTGGTACTCCGTCACCTGCCGCTGGTAGGGCGTGCCGCCGGAGCCGAACGCGACCAGCGCGACTGACGAGTCGGGAGACTCCGGGACGACCGACGCCGCGCGCTCCCGGAGCGCCTCGGTGACGAGCGGGCTGCGCCCGACGGGCTCGCAGTAGTGGGTCTCGGCGTCGACGGCCTCCAGCGCGGCCGGAATCTCGGTGACCGTCGTGTGGTCGTGGGCGACGGTCAGCGGGAGCGCGAACACGCGGTCGGCGTCGACGGCGGCGAGGTCCTCGCGCAGCTCCCGGCGGGGCTCGCGGTCGTAGGTCAGCACTCGCACGTCCGTGGCTACCCCGCGGTCGCGGAGGCGGCGAGCGTGTGTCTCGAACGGCGTCGCACGCGGCGCGTCGCGACCGATGAGCAGGAGTGTGTCGTGTGGCATTGGTGGCTCCCGTCGCTAAAACAAATTATCTTGTCTTAGCGAAAGTTGGCTTGTCTTAGGGTTACCTCGCGCCCACTAATACCTTTGGGTCACTCCCCAGGCCTTCCTCGAATCCGGTCACGCACCCGGGTCTTATTGCCTCGCCGACGCAATCTCGCGGGTATGGACGTGACCGAGAGCGACCTGCCCGGCGTGGGGAAGAAACACGAGGTGGACATCGGCGGCGGCCAGCAGTTGGTCATCGTCACGCACAACACGGGGACCCGCGAGCTGTATCTGAAAGCGAGCGACGACGCCGATTCCGAGAAGCTCGTGGAGCTCTCCGACCGGATGGCCCGCCTGGTCGGGACCATCCTCGAGGGCGCGTACTTCCAGCCGGTCCAGTCCGACCACGTCGAGACGATGCTGGCGGAGGGGACGCTGCTGGAGTGGTTCGCCGTCGACCCGGACTCCCCGCTGGTCGGCGAGACGGTCGCCAGCGCCGACGTGGGACAGCGGACGGGCGTGACCGTCGTCGCCATCCAGCGCGACGGCGAGGTGATTCCGGGGCCGATGCCCGAGCGGACCATCGAGGCGGGCGACACCCTCGTGGTCGTCGGCGACCGCGGGAGTTGCGACGACTTCGAGCGCCTGCTCACCGGTGAGCAATAGATGGGGGCGCGGAGACTGCCGGGGGTGAGCGCGGGTGGCTGACCTGCTGGGCGTGGGCGTGCTGTTCGCCGCGGTGGCGGTCGCCGGCGTCGTCGCGGTCAGGGTCGACAAGTCCGTCATCCCGCTGTACATCGTCGTCGGGATGGTGCTGTCGCCGTCGGTGACCGACGGCATCGCCGTCGCCGGCTACGCGTTCCCCACCATCGGCGGCTCGGAGTTCGTCGACATCGGCGCGGAGCTCGGTATCGTCTTCCTCCTCTTCTTCCTCGGGCTGGAGTTCAACCTCGACCGCCTCGTCGAGAGCAGACAGCGCATCGGGAGGGCGGGGCTGCTCGACCTCGGCATCAACTTCGGGGCCGGCCTGCTGCTCGGGTTCGCGCTGTTTCGTGACCCGCTCGCGGCCGTGCTAGTGGCCGGCATCGTCTACATCTCCTCGTCGGCCATCATCACCAAGTCGCTCATCGACCTCGGCTGGATCGCCAACGACGAGGCCGAACCGATGCTGGGCTCGCTCGTCTTCGAGGACCTGTTCATCGCCGTGTATCTCACCGTCGCCGCGGCGCTCGTCACCGGCGGGTCCGACGTGGGGGCCGCCGCGACCTCCGTCGGCGTCGCGCTCGCGTTCATCGTCGGTCTCCTCCTGCTGGCGCGCTACGGCACGCCCTGGTTCGAGCGGGCGCTCCAGACGAACTCGAACGAGTACAAGGTGTTGCGGGCCGTCGGCGTCACGGTGCTGGTGGCCGGCGTGGCCCTCGCCATCGGCGTCAGCGAGGCCGTCGCGGCGTTCTTCGTCGGCATGGCCTTCGCCCCGACCTCGCACGTCCACGACCTGGAGAACTTGCTGGAACCGGTCCGCGACACGTTCGCGGCCGTGTTCTTCTTCTGGATCGGCGTCGAGACCGACCCGACGCTGTTCCCCAGCGTCGCGGGCCTCGTCGCCGCCGCCGTCGTCGTCACGACCCCGACCAAGATACTCTCGGGCTACCTGGGCGGGCGCGCGTACGACCTCGGCCCGCGGCGGTCGATGCGCGTCGGGCTCGGCATGGTCACGCGCGGGGAGTTCTCGCTCATCATCGCCGCCGTCGCGCTGACGGGCGCGGGCGTGTCGCTGTCGACCGACCTCGCCAGCGCCATCTACTCGTTCACCGTCGCCTACGTGCTCGTCATGAGCGTCCTGGGGACGATGCTGATGCAGTACTCCGAACCGTTCGAACGGTTCGCGGTCGAGCGGTTCGGGACGAAGTAGCGGGCGGAGTCCGGCCGAGCGCCTACAGTTCGCTGTCCGGGACGACGACCACTTTCCCGAAGCCCTCGCGGTTCTCGATTATCTCGTGTGCCCGGGCGATCTCGCTCATCGGCAGCGTCTCGCGGACGCGCGGCTCCATGTGCCCCTCCCAGACCAGTTCGAGTACCTCGTCGGCCTGCCCCGGCGTCGCCATCGTCGACCCGATGACCTGGAGCTGGTTCCAGAAGATGCGGTTCAGGTCCGTCTCGGGGTTGCCGCCCGTCGTCGCGCCGCAGGTGACCACGCGGCCGCCCTTGACGAGGCTCTTGAGCGAGTCCTGCCAGGTCTGTGCCCCGATGTGGTCGACGACCATGTCGACTCCGCGCCCGTCGGTCAGGTCGCGGACCTCGCTCGCGAAGTCCGTCTCCTCGTAGTTGATGGTGTGGTCGGCGCCCAGTTCGGCGGCGTACTCGAGTTTCTCGTCGCTGCTGGCGGTCGCGAACACCTCCGCGCCGGCGTGGTCGGCGACCTGGACGGCCGCGTGGCCCACGCCGCCGGACGCGCCGAGCACGAGCACCGACTCGCCGGCCTTGAGGTCGCCGCGGTCACGGAGCATCCGCCAGGCGGTCTGGAACACGAGCGGGGCCGCGGCGGCCGTCTCCCAGTCGACACCCTCGGGGACCGGCGTGAGGTTCTCGGCCGGCACGGCGGCGAACTCGCTGTGGACGCCCCGGACGTGCTCGCCGATGATGTGGAAGTCCGGCGCGAGCGTCGGGTCGCCCTTCCGCGTGAACTCGTCGCCGCCGCCGCTCTTGCCGGCCAGGACGGCGACCCGGTCGCCGGGTTCGAACCGCGATACGTCTTCGCCCACCTCGCTCACGACGCCCGCGCCGTCGCTGCCGGGGATGTGGGGCATGTCGAGGTCGACGCCGGGGAGGCCCCGCCGCGTCCAGATGTCGAGGTGGTTCAGCGCGGCGGCCTTCACGTCGATCACTACCTCGTCGCGCCCCGGTTCCGGGTCCGGGAACTCGCCATACTCGAGCACGTCACGGTCGCCGTGGTGGTCGAACTGAACGGCTTTCATCGTCATCATTTATCGTGCAACTCTTATAAATGGCCAGTCCGCGGAACCGACAGGACGGCGCCGTCCCGACCGAGAGGGCGGACGATAGCTGTCGATACCTGTCTGAATGCCGGCGTTCTCTGGTGAAAAATCGCCAGAACATTCTCGAATCGGCCCTCGATCCTGAAGTAGTCGATTAGTGTCGGAGCTACGATATCGTATTGTGTATTCTTGTACTGAAAAACCGCTATTCTGTGTACTAAATCACTCTTTCTGGAACCGAAACGCTCGCCGCCCGCAGTGGTATGTGAGTTCTACGCACTGCGGCGACGAGAGCGAGCATACTTAGTCGTCGGCGCCGTTCTCTGTTCCACCAATGACACGCAGTTCGAGCCGCGACGGCGCGACCGCACCGCGACTGACAGACGGGGTGAGCGCCCGATGAACCTCTCGCTCGTCGTCCTCGCGACGATGACCGGCGTCTTCACCGGCGTCGCCTTCGGCCTCCTCGACGTCCCGATTCCGGCCCCGCCGAACCTCGCGGGCGTCATGGGCATCGCCGGCATCCTCGTCGGCTACCGTCTCGTCGAGCACTTCGACGTGGGCGTCAGCCTGCTCTCACTGTTCCGTGTCTGAACGGGCCGGCCGCATCGCATCGGAAACCGACCATTCTTCTCCCGAGTCGTCGACCGACGCCCAGCGACGGCGAGCGTCCGTGCGCCGGTCACTCGTCGGCGTGACTCGTCGCCGTCTCGTGGGTGTGGTCGCCGTCCCCGTCGGCGTGGCTGTGCCCGCCGTCGGTGTGGTCACTGTCGTGGTCGCCCTCGTGAGCGCCCTCGCCGTCGTCGCTTCCACCGTCGTCGTGGGTGTGGTCGCGCGTCAGGCGGCCGTGGTAGGTGTCGAGCGTCCGTTCGAGGAGCGCGGTGCGGCTCTCGTGCCCTGAGGCCACGGGCTTCGCCCACCGGGTCTCGGTCCGCCAGTAGCCCATCACCGCTCCCGAGGGCTCGACGAGTCTCGCGTCGAGGCCGTCGACCCGCCAGTCGTCGGCGTAGGCCCGCACGAACGAGACGACGACCGTCTCGATGCCGGCGGCGATTTCGTGGCTCCGGGTGCTCTGCGTGACGTACGTCAGCCTGACGCGGCCGTCTTCCACCCGGAGCGACTCGACGTCCACGAACCGCTCGCGCAGGCGGGACTCGAACGACCCCAGCGGACCGGCCGCCGCCGCCCGGTCCTCGTGCGTCTGGTCCTCGTCGTGGCCGCCGTGCTCGGTGGCGTGGTCGTGGCCGTACTCGCCGTTCTCGTGGCCGGTCTCGGCGGGCGT
>ENA-ORCR01000248-ORCR01000248.1-marine-metagenome-genome-assembly--contig:-NODE-248-length-45884-cov-30.610649_pt1 | contig 45884 bp, 38 predicted proteins | sample MGYA00237782_ERZ508514 | MGnify/ENA primary metagenome ERZ508514 (study PRJEB26185, sample SAMN06268960) | marine metagenome | isolation source: Eden Landing Ponds, San Francisco, CA, USA | place...
CGAGAAATCCGACGACTTCCAGACGGCCTTCGAGACCGCTGCCTGAATTCGATTTTCTCCGTTGTACTGGTCGGCGGACGCGGCTGTTCGTCTCGGCCGCGCCGAGCGTGAAGTTGTCCTCCGGTCGCTCCCGGCCCAGCGGCGCGACACTCGCTCGTGTCGAACCAGCTCGGTTCTCGTCACGCCGACCCAGTCTCGTCCCGTCCCGACTCTCTCGATGACCACACTCCCTGTCGATATCTCGCGTCACCCGGCAGACGGCCCGAAACCGGGTAGATGGCTCTCAGTCTTCGACGAGCGGGGCGGAACTGCCGAGTTCCTCGTCGATCTCGGCGTCGGCCATCTTGGCGACGAGCGCCTCGACGACGCTGACGCGCATGCCGCTGACGAACTTGATCGACCCGACGACGAGGTGGCCGCCACCGCTGACGCCGCCGCCCTCGATCTCCTCTTTCAGCTCTTCGACCATCTCGGGGATGTCCAGGCGAACGCCGTCCGAGCGCAGGACCGCGAAGTCCGGTCCGTAGCCGATCGTGATGACGGGGTCACCCGTCTCGGCCACTTTCCGGTCGTGGATCTCGCCCGTGGTCTTGCCCGGTGCCGGGTAGGTGAACCGGTGAGCGTGGTTCTCGACGTCGATCCGGTAGAGGTGTGCGTCGTTGTCCAGTCGCTCGTGTTCGACGTGGTCCATCGCGACGTCGAGTTGTCGCTGGACGTCACGCTCGGCGCGTTCGGCGAGGAAGTCGACGAGTTCGCGGTGGCGTTCCTCGTCGTCGCAGTCGACGTTCAGCGCGTCGGTGACGAGCTGGCCGCCGTCGTCGTAGCGCAGCCAGAACGTCGCGTAGTCCAGCGCCTCGCCGACGTCCCGCAGTTCGGACTCGTCGTACCCCTCCTCGCCGGCGAGTTCGAGGTAGTCGGCCATCGTGTCGGCTTCCGACCGGTCCGACAGGCCAGCCACCGCGGGGACGTGACGGACGTCCTCGGTCAGGTCGGGGTCGATCATCCGCGCGAGCTCGACACAGAGCATGCCGGTCGTGATCCGGTAGTCCTCGTCGTGGAGGTAGGGATTGACGTGCTCGTCGACGAGCCCTTCGACGGCCTCGGGGTCGGGGTGGTGGTGGTCGACGACGACGATGGGGATGTCGTAGTGTGCGAGGTTGCGATAGGCGGGGGTATCCTCCTCGGTCGACCCGTTGTCGAGCATCAGGAGGAGCGGGAGTTTCTGCCCGTGGCGGGTGCGGTCTTCCAGCGCGAAGTTCAGGTCGCGGGTGACGTCCTCCATCTCGTAGTAGGGCGCCTTGCTCGGCAGGCGCTTGAGGAGGTGCTGTGGCGCCTCGGGGTCCTCGTAGGTCGCGGCGACGAACCGTTCGAGGGCGACCTGGAGCGGGACGCTCGCACAGATGCCGTCGCCGTCGGCGTGGTGGCGCATCCGGATGGGTCGCCCTTCCAGGACCGTGCGCCGGAGTCGCTCGGCCACGGCTTCGAGGTCGTCCCACAGTTTCTCCAGGGCGGGCCACTCGACGAGCGGGTCGATATCGTGAGGGGTGGCGACCTCGTCGAGGGCGGTCGACTGCTCCTCGCGGACCTCAGCGGCCTGCTCGTCTTCCAGAACGGCGAGGTCGTCGACCTCGACCTGGACGGCGTCGTCGCGGGTCTCGGCGTGGCCCTCGATGCGGACGACGTCGTCGAGTTCGACTTCGGGGTAGGCCCGGACGCCGGCCTCCTCGAAGGCGGCACAGGGGGCGATACCCGTCGCGTCACGGAGCTGGAAGACCGTCGGGCCGTTAGTCTGTTTGATCTGGACGACGCTCCCGACGAGCGTGACCGGTTCGCCGACGAGGTCGCCGAGGGAACCGACGTCGTTGCTCGCGGGTTCGACGCGTTCGACGTCGTAGTCCTCGACGTCGACTTCGGCGAACGCGACGTCGCCATCGTCGCGCACTTCGTCGAGTTCGACGACGAGTTCGTCGCCGACGTCGTAGCTCCCCGTGAGGTTCGAACTGTGGACCAGCCCCGAGACGTCGTCCGAGAGGTCGACGAAGACGCCGTACTTGACGACGCCGTTGACGGTGCCGAGGTAGTACTCGCCCGATTCGACGTACTCGAAATCGCAGTTGTCGGCGAGGTCGTAGACGGTGGTCCCGCTGTCGGGGACCGCGACGCCGGAACCCCCGGCGTCGTCTGCAGGTGACATTTACACAAGATTGGGCACCCACGGCAGTTTAACCCTCCGGAACGCTTCTCCCGGCACTCGGCGTGTGAGTGGCCCCAACCAAGCCACCGTGGTGTGCCCCGTCGAGCGCGTTCGTGCGCGAGGATGACGTCGCGAGGCCTTCGCGACCGGCGCGAACGTACCAGCGATATCACACTCCGGGGAGCGTCCGGAACGCTTGTAACGCGGTGGCCCCCACCATCGGTCATGGGATTGTTCCGCTCGGGTGAGGTGGTCGGCATCGCCGAGGCCGCGCTCGAGTTCGCTCTGGAGGCCTCCGAGGACGCCCATCCCGACGAGTACATGGGCTTTCTGCGCGGCGAGGACGCCCGCAAACTCGGCTTCGACTACGAGGGAACCGTCCTCACGGACGTGCTCGTCATCCCCGGGACGACGTCGAACCCCGTGAGCGCCACCGTGAAGACGAACATGATCCCCAACGACCGCACCGCCGCGGGGTCGGTCCACTCCCACCCCAACGGCGTCTTGCGCCCGAGCGACGCCGACCTCCAGACGTTCGGCCGCGGGAAGGTCCACATCATCATCGGCGCGCCCTACGGCCGCCACGACTGGCAGGCGTTCGACAGGGAAGGCAACCCGATAGACCTGGACGTCCTCGACGTCGAACTCCCCGAAGACGAGTTCTTCGACTTCACGCAGGAGGACATCGACCAGGAACTCCTCGAAGAGGGCGTCGACCGCCGCGAGGACCCGACCGAGCGTGGCTGGGACGACGACGCCGGCGCCGACACCGACGACGGATGGGGGTCGCGATGAGCGACGGGGAGGGGAACGTCGGCGAAACAGACGCCGCCGAAACAGACACCTCCGGAACGGACACTCCCGCAACAGACGCTGCCGTCACGCGGGCGACCGGGCCCGTCGACGGTGACAGCGTCGTGGTGGCACAGGGGACCTTCGACTTGCTCCACCCGGGCCACCTCCACTACCTGGGGGACGCCGCGGCGATGGGGGATTACCTCGTCGTCATCGTCGCCCGCTCGGAGAACGTCACGCACAAGGAGAAACCGGTTGTCTCCGGCTCGCAACGGCGCGAACTGGTCGCCGGCCTCCAGCCCGTCGACGAGGCGCGACTGGGTCATCCCGAGGATATCTTCGTCCCCATCGAGGAACTCGACCCAGCAGTCATCGCGCTCGGATTCGACCAGCACCACGACGAACGGAAGATCCAGGCGGCACTCGACGAGCGTGGCATCGACTGTACCGTCCAGCGTGCCTCCGCGTACGAACCCGACTACGAGGGCGCCCTCCTCTCGACCGGCGACATCGTCGACCGGATCCTCGACGAACGCGGCTGACGGGTGGTCGTGGAGAGTCGTCTGTACGACTTCCGGGTGATCCCTGCAGACAGACGGTTCCTGAAACGGGCCCTTACCTGCGGTAACGAAAGGGAGTTGCGTTAACGTCTGTTTCAGCTGGTAATGGTGTGGAAGAAAATCGATCCAGAGACCACACCGCACTCTCCGTCAAGAGTTGAAAGCCCTCGGGCCGCTGGCGGCCGCTGCGCGGGATATTCTCGCTCGGACACCCGCACCCCACAGCACTCGCGAGAATAGGGCCCGCGCAGGCGACTCCGCTCGCTTCGCTCGCCGCCAGCGACCCTCGCCCTTTCAGTCCACCAGGGAAAGTACGTTGCACAGGCCGTCTCGACGGAGAATGTTCGGTGGCCGACTCCGCAGAAATCTTCCTGGCGGACTGGAAGGGCGAGGCGTGCGTGGCGCACCGCGCCACTGGCCGAACGGGGAGGGACGACCCGTGAGGCGGGCTCGCGGGCCGAAGGCCGGAGTCGCCTGCGCGGGCCCTATCCGCGCGAGCGGTGCTGAGAGCGCGGATATCCCGCTCAGCGACCGCGAGCATGCCGAGGGCTTCCATCTCGCGACGATAACTGCGGTCACGACGAGTACGATCGCGGTCGCGGCAACTGCACTACCTCGAAGTGTTACACTCACACACTGAATCGAACACTGTCCGGGCGGTCGCTGTCTCGTCGGTTCGCGACCCACGCTACGGCCAGGTTACTCCGAAGAGCGCGCGGTTTCTCTCAGGCGGCGACCCAGTCCGGCGAGTCGGTTGCCCGGGGATCCGAGCGCGTCGGCGCCCGCTCGACAACCGGCAGCCACTCGCTGGAGACCGTCGGCGAGTCGCTCACAGCCGGTGGCGGCCTGTTCCAGCCCGGTCGAAGCCACGCTCCGGAGCGTCGACGTGGCGGTGACGGTACCACGGGCGATGCGGTTGCCCGTGCCCCGGAGACCGACCCCGGTAACCACCAGCGTCGCCGTCGACAGTGCGGTGATCGCCGTCGCGTAGCGCCGACAGCGGTGAGCAGTCGTCCGGGTCCAGCGGGCGGTCCGTCGCGTCCAGTCGGCCAGTGTGACCGCCGCCACGGTGGCGTACCGAACCGCCGACCGCCCAGCCCACCGCGCGTAGCGATACGCGATGACGGCCCCGGTCGACGCGTACTCCTTCCCGACGCCCGCGTATCGGCGGGTCCGGAGCGCCGTCGCGCGGGTGGCCGTCCCGAGCGCGACTCCACCGGCGACTGCCCGGTCGGCGAGCGTCGCGTCGCTGTCCGTCGTCGTCCCGGTGTCGTTCGCCCCGCTGGAGCCCACCGCGCCGTCCTTTCCGGGAGACGCCATCGTACCGTCCCAGAGGTCGTCGATGACTGCAGCCGCGACGTCGGTCGCACCGTTCTCGAACGAGGGTGTGTCGGGCGGTGACGCGACGGCATCGAGGACGTCGATGGGTGTCTCGGCGACGGCGAACCCGGTCACGTCGGCGTCCTCGAGGCGATTCGCGACAGCCTCCTGTTCGTCAGTGGCCGGATGTACCACACAGGGTGTGCCGGCGACGGCCGCGTCCATCACCGTCGAGTAGCCCGAGCAGACCACGACGTCCGCGGCCCGGAGATACGGAAGGAGCGACGCGACGGGGTCCCACTCGTCGCTCCCGACGTCGATCACGTCGTAGCCCTGACGGGCGAGGTTGTCGGCGACCCGCCCCAGCTCGGAGTAGTGACTCGGCACGACCACGACGTCGGGCGCGGACTCCTCGTCGGGAGAGGCGGTCTCGTCTCCTTCGAGGGCAACCGGCGGGATACGCGTCACGTCCGCGGACTCGCCGTTCTCGGTCTCGTCCTCGCCTTCGCCCCCGTCTTCGGTCCCGGTCCCAGCCTCGGTCTCGGTGAACGCGGGTTCGCCCTCGACCGTCGGCCACACCGCGGGGTAGAAGAACTCGCGGGCGGCCGACCGCTGGAACTCGGTGTGGAAGGCCGCACCCGTCCGTTCGATGCGGTCGCGATAGAGCGCAGGCAGGTCGTGTTTGAGGACGTACAGCGGGATGTCGGTGCGCGTAGCGGCGATGGCCGCGAACATGTCGTCGGTGACGAGCGCGTCGGGGTCCAGGCTGCGGAGCCACTCGACGTAGTCGGTGACCCGCTCGGCCGTCGCGGGGACGCTCTCGCTCAGTACACTCCGCAACGACCCACCCTGGTAGGTGTCGATGTAGTCGACGGTCGTCGGTTCGAACTCGTCGTAGCCGTTGAGGGCGACGAACTGCGTGCCCGCACCGCCGCCCGCCAGTTCGACCTCGGCACCTGCCTCGACGAGCGCGTCGGCGACCGCCAGCATCCGTGTCGCGTGTCCTGCCCCTTCCGGGTAGTGCGCGACTGCGATAGTCAGATCGTCCGTCATGGGGGACCAGTAATAGACGCCCCGTACGCCGTTCGTATCAGTTTTGTGGTAGTCAGTCGGTAAGCCGTACGAGTACGCTGTCGACGCGCGGTTTCGACCCGTTCGTCAGGAGTGAGAAGAGCCGAGACCGCACTCGTCGGTGTGGGGTGAAAGCCCTCGACCCGCTCGCTCGCTGTGAGAGTTGGTGTAACCGCTACTCACAGTGACGGGAGAAAGCCCTCGGCACGCTCGCGGTCGCTCAGCGACATATCCGCGCTCTCGGCACCGCCCGCGCGGATAGCGGTCGCTGAGACGACTACGCATCCGCCGCGAGCGCGCCTCGCCCTTTCAGTCCGCCAGGGGCCGCAACAGCACCGCCCCGCACCGCGACGGCCTTACACCTCCCCAACCTCTTGCGGTGCTCGCTTCGCTCCGCTCGCTGCGCTCCTCATCCACCGTCAGAGCAAGCTCTGACGAGCCTTCGCTCACACCGTTCGCGAAGACCTCGCGCGATGTCATCCTCGCGCATGAAAGCGCGAGACAGCGCGCGCCGCGATCTGTGTGGTCGGGAGCGCGTGCCGGAGCCTCGCGGAGGCCGCGCGACCCGGGGAAGGGCAGGGCGGTGCTGTGCGGGGCGGTTGCTGGGCGGTGCTGTACTGTCCCTGGCGGACTGAAAGGGCGAGACCGCTCGCGTTAATCTAGTCGCCTGAGCGGGATATTCTCGCGAGTGCGGCGCGGTTGTCCGAGCGAGAATATCCCGCTCAGCGACCGCGAGCGTGTCGAGGGCTTTCACCCGTTGCTGTCGGTTGTGATCAATTTCACTGCCACGGCCAGCGGGCGAAGAACCGACGAAAGTATCCCTTATAGCAGGTCGTTCTCGGCGAGTCGCTCGACGCCCTCGCGGAGGCGATCCTCGTCGTTGGCGTAGGCCAGTCGAACGTAGCCCGGTGCGCCGAACGCAGTGCCCGGCACCGTCGCGACGTGGGCCTCCTCGACGGCCTCCTCGGCCCAGGCGACGTCGTCGTCGGTGACCGGGAGCATGATGTAGAACGCTCCCTCCGGCGTAGCGACGTCCTTGCCGTGGTCGTGGAAGAACTCGACGAGGGTGTCACGGCGCGATTCGAAGGCCGACCGCATCTCCTCGACCGCCTCGTCGGTGTTTTCCAGCGCTTCGATGCCCGCGTGCTGGACGAAGTTGACCGCACAGGTCACCGAGTGGCCGTGGATCTTGCCAGCCTGCTCGATGAGTTCCTCGGGGCCGGCGTAGTAGCCCAGGCGCCAGCCGGTCATCGCGTAGGCCTTCGAGAAGCCGTTGAGCGTGATGGTGCGGTCTTCCATTCCCTCGAAGGTGCCGAGACTCGTCGCGTCGACGCCGTCGTAGGTGATCTCCTTGTAGATCTCGTCGGAGATCACGGTGATGTCGTGCTCGACGGCGAGGTCGCGAACTCCCTCCAGAGCCTCGTCGGAGTAGACCATCCCGTGGGGGTTGCCCGGCGAGTTCACGACAAGCAGATCCGTCTCGTCGGAGACCGCCGCTTCGAGGTCGTCCAGTGCGGGTTCGAGCGCGAAGTCGTACTGGGTCGTGTCGACGCGGGTGAGGTCGCCGCCGACGATCTTCACCATCGCCTCGTAGGAGACCCACGCCGGGTCGATCAGGGCCACTTCGTCGCCCTCTTCGACGAGCGCCTGGAACACCTCGTAGAGGCCCTGCTTGCCGCCGGGCGTGACCATGACGTTCTGGGGGCCGTACTGGGTCAGCCCGTCGTCGTGGAGTTTCTCGACGATGGCGGACTTGAGTTCGGGAATGCCACTGGATGGCGTGTAGCCGGTGTGGCCGGCGTCCATGGCAGCCTTGGCGGCCTCCTTGACGTTCTCGGGGGTGTCGAAGTCGACGATGTCGCCGATGGAGAAGTCGACCACGTCCGCCCCGTCGGCCTCGAGTTCGGACGCTTTGTTGCTTATCGCCACCGTGGCGCTCGGTTCGATCCGTTCGACGCGTGCAGTGAAGTCCATTGTTGGTGTCTCGTTGGTCGTGTCGGGGGTCGCAGTGTCGGATATAGTCGTCGGTGTACGGTCGGGGTTCGCCTGGGGTCGGTCGGGGTTCGGTCGTGTCCCGGTCAGATCCCGGTGAGGGGTCGGTCAGATCTCGGTCAGGGATCGGGCAGGTCCTCGGCGAGGTCGACCGCGCTCTCGACGGCCAGCCCGCCGTACTCGACGCGGGCCCGCGCCTCGGCCTCGCTCATGTCGGGACCGATGACCCCGAACGTCACGGGGGTATCGCGGTCGAGACTCACGTCGGTCAGCCCCTGTGCGGCGGCGTCGGCGATGACCTCGTCGTGGCCGGTGTCGCCGGTGACGATCGCGCCGACCACGGCGACGGCGTCGACGTCCTCGCGGCGGGCCAGCCGGTCGGCGGCCAGCGGCGTGTCGTAGGAGCCGGGCACCTCGACGGTCTCGACGACGTCGGCGTCCCGCGCCTGTGCGGCCTCGCGAGCCGCCTCCGTCATCCCCTCGATGACCGACCCTTCCTTGTCGAACTGCGCGACCACCAGACCGAGCCGTACCATATCCCGAGCGTCGCCACCGCGCTTCAAAGAACTACCGAAGGTGTCCGCTCACGGCAGACCAACGGGGCCCGAACGGGCTCCCCTCGGACCAGAAGAATTCTAAGCGACCCGCCACTCCCCACCGGCAATGGCGACAGTCGACGCGGCGTCCCTCCGGTCGCGTGCCACGAGTGCCCTCGACAGAGTCGGACTCGACCCCGTCCACGTCGTCGTCTTCGACATCGCCCTGGTGGGACTGGTCGCCCGCCTCTACGACCTGGGCGGCCGGGTCGCTCACTGGGACGAGGCCCGCGTCGTCTACTGGACGCTGCGCTACATCGAGACCGGGAACGTCGAGTACCGCCCCATCATCCACGGCCCCTTCTACCACCACGTCAACCGCCTCGTCTTCGACGTCTTCGGGACGACGGACTTCAGCATGCGCCTGGCCGTCGCCGTCCTGAGCGCTGGCCTCCCGCTCACGGCGTTGTGCCTGCGTGACCGCCTCTCGGACCTGGAGGTCGCGGCGCTGGCCGGCTTTCTCGCCTTCAACCCCGCGCTGGTCTACTACTCGCGGTTCATGCGCGGCGATCCCCCGGTTGCGGCCTTCGCCTTCGCCGCGTTCGCCTTCGGCGTCGCCGTTATCGATACCGGGCGGCGCCGGTACTTCCTGGCTGGCGTCGCCGCGTTCGCGCTGGCACTCACCGTCAAGGAGAACGCCCTCCTCTACCCGGTCTGCTGGCTCGGCGCCACGGTACTGGCCGTCGACCACGGACTGCTGCGAGGGCGCGAGTACGACGGCGAGTGGCTCTTCCTGGTCCGAGACTACGTCCGGCGCGCACTCGGCCTCCTGTGGCGACATATCGTCGTGGTCGCCGTCGCGGCCGTCGAGTTCCTGGCCGTCCTCGTCTTCTTCTACGCGCCCCGCGCTCGAACCGAGTCCGGTCCCGGTCTCGGGAAGGTCCTCGAAAATCCGGGGATGGCGCCCGAAGTACTCTGGCTTGCGACGGGTGGCGCGTGGGCGGAGATGTGGGGCGGCTGGATCCGGGGCGGTCACCAGGACCACTCCTACATCCCCTACCTGGGTGACTTCCTCCAGAGCATGGGCTACGGCGCGCTCGCGCTCTCCACGCTCGCGGTGCTGGGGTTCGTCGCAGACCGCTACGGCGAGGACGGCCCGACGACGGTCGTCCAGTTCGGCTTCTACTGGGGGTTCGCGTCGGTGCTCGGCTACCCGCTCGTGACCGACATCATGGCGCCGTGGGCGACCGTCAACGCCATCGTCGCGCTCGCCATCCCCGCTGCTGCGGGCTTCGCGGTGCTCGTGCGCTGGGGGTCGACGGCCGTTGACGCGGCCGACCACGTGACGCTCGGGTTCGCGGTCTTCGCCGTCGTCCTCGTCGTCGGCCAGGTCGGCGCGACCACCGCCGGCGCCGTCTACGCGAACCCACAGGCCGAGTCGAATCACCTCGTCCAGTACGCACAACCCGCCGGCGACATCGGCCCGGTGACGGACGTCTTCCACGAAGCGGGCGCCACGCCGGGCGGCCCGGACGTCGTCTTCTACGGCGACTTCTTCGTCGACGGCGGTCCGCCGACCGTCCCGCGCAAACCCGGCTGTATCAAGTGGTTCAACGCGCTCCCGCTCCCGTGGTACGTCGGCGCCAGCGACGCCGAGGTGTCCTGTGCCGGGAACACCACCGCGCTCGAATCGACGCTCGCCGACGCCGAGTCCGACCCCGCGGTCGTGGTCGTCCACGAGGACGACGCGTCGACCGTCGCCGGTTCGCTACCCGACTACGAACCCCACACGTACCTGCTCCGTCTCAGCGACACCCCGACGACGTTCTTCGTCCACGAGGACTACGCCGACTCGCTGTCGGCACCGCCCGACGAGTTGCCCGCGGGCGAACTCCCGGCGTCCTCCCGGATACAGTCCGAGGCGGCCTCGCCCCGCGTACGGCCAGAAGGACACGCTTATTCGGGGGCGTGGGCAACCCCCGGGCGATGACGCTGACAACGCCGGGACCGACGCTGGGCGTCGTCGGTGGGGGACAACTCGGCCGGATGCTCGCCGAGGCCGCCGCGCCGCTGGGCGTCGAGGTGGTCGTCGCCGACCCGACGCCGGACGCCCCCGCCGCGCCCGTCGCTCGCGACCAGGTCGTCGGCGACTTCGACGACCCCGAAACGGTCCGTGAACTCGCCGACCGCGCCGACTTCCTCACCTTCGAGATCGAACTCGCCGACCCCGAACTGCTGGAGTCGGTGAGCGAGGAGTTCGACGTGCCGGTCCACCCGGACCCGGACACGCTCCGGACGATCGAGGACAAACTCGTCCAGAAGCGACGGCTCGCGGACGCCGGGATCCCGGTCCCCGAATTCCGAGAGGTCGACACGGTCGAAGCCATCCACGCGGCGGGTGAGGAACTGGGCTACCCGCTCATGCTGAAAGCCCGGCAGGGTGGGTACGACGGCCGCGGAAACGTCCCCGTCGAGTCGCCCGACGACGCCGCCGAGGCACTCGACGCGGTCGGTGGCGACGCCATGGTCGAGGAGTTCGTCGACTACGAGCGCGAACTCGCCGTGATGGGCTGTCAGGGAGACGGCGAGACGGACGCGTTCCCCGTCACCGAGACGGTCCACCGCGAGGAGATCCTCCGGGAGACGGTCGCGCCGGCCCGCGCCGACGACGCTGTCGGCGAACGCGCCCGCGAGGTTGCACTCGACGTCCTCGACGTCCTCGACGGGCGGGGCGTCTTCGGGATCGAACTCTTCCAGGGCCCCGACGACGAGATCCTCCTCAACGAGATCGCCCCGCGCCCGCACAATTCAGGCCACTGGACGATCGAGGGGTGTCACACCTCGCAGTTCGAACAGCACGTCCGCGCGGTGACCGGGCGCGCGCTCGGCGACACCGGTCAGCGGGCGCCGACCGTCTCGGCCAACATCCTGGGCGACGTCGACGAGCGTCAGACAGCGACGCTGCACGGCGAAGAGTCGGTTTTCGAGACGCCCCGGGCTCACCTCCACTGGTACGGGAAACGCGAGGTCTACCGCCTGCGGAAGATGGGCCACGTCACGCTCGTCGGCGAGAACGGGTCGGGCGTCGACTATCTGGTCGACCGTGTTCGCAACCTCCGCGACGGACTGACGTTCGCCTGACTGCCGACCGCCCGAGACCACCGACAGGGGGACGGCGCGGTCGGGTCAGCGGTGTCCTCCCGTCTCCAGCCCGTTCGCACGGGACAGTTCGATTGTGAGTGTCGTGCCGCCGTCGCCGTTGTCGTCGAGTCGGAGGTCGCCGCGCGAGCGCCTGACGATCCAGCGGACGAGCCACAGCCCCATGCCGCTGGCGTGGAACACGGGCGTCATCTCTCGTTCTTCGGTCACGATGTTCGCCTCGTGGTCGGGCAGTCCCGGCCCGTCGTCGCTCACCGTGACGGTGACCACGTCGGTCAGCGCTTCGACGGAGACGCGGACCTCCGGGTCGTCGCCGCCGCCGCTGTCGGGTCCCCGACTGTGGACGACGGCGTTCTCGACCAGTTCCGCGATGGCCTGGCGGATCGCCGGGATGGCGACGGCCGTGGCGCCGCGGTCGCCGCTGTAGGCGAACTCCGCGCGGTCGTGTTCGAGCAGTCGCTCCGAGACGACCTCGCGCGCGACCGCGTCGACGTCCACGGGTTCGGGATGGCTCTCCTGGAGCAGAATCTCGGTCGCGTCGTGGGCTTTCTCGGTCAGTCGGGTGAGGTCGTCGGCTGCCGACCGGATGCGGCCAGTCGCCGGCGCGAACGCCCCGTCGGACTCGCTGTCGAGCGTCTCGGCGGTCCCCTCGATGACGGTCATCTTGTTGCGCATGTTGTGCCGGAGAACCCGCCCGAAGACGCGGACCTGCTCTTCGCGTTCGACGCGCTCGCTCACGTCGCGCCCGATGCCGACCACCAGATCCCCGCCTCGCGGGTCGTCGAACAGTCCGGCGACGAACTCGTAGGGGATCTGCGCGCCCGATTTCGTCTCGATCTCGGCGACGCGTCTGGCCGACCCCGATTCCAGTACCTCCGTGACGAACGCCTGGAGTCGCCCGACGACACCCTCGCCGAAGATGTCGTAGACCGCACACGTCGACAGTTCGTCGGCGGTGTATCCCGACACCGTCTCGACCGCCCGGTTCCAGTCGACGAGGTTCCCCTCCCGGTCGAGCGCGTAGAAGACGTCGTCCAGCGAGTCGAGCATCTGGCGCATGTACCCGCGCTGGCGTGCGAGTTCCCGCCGGGACTCGTGCCACTCCGTGACGTCCCGGGCGACGTAGACCACGTAGTCGGTGCCCGTCTCGCCGTCGACGCCACCGACGGGTGTGACGCGCGCCTCGAAGTACCGTTCGCCTTCGGGGACGACGAGGCTGTACTCGAACGACTGGAGATCGCCCGTCTCGACGGCCGTCCGAACGTTCGACATGAACAGTTCCGCGGTCTCGTCGTCGTAGAGGTCCGGGATCCGACTGCCGAGCAACTCCTCGGGGTCGTCGTAGAGCAACCCTTCCGACTCCGGTCCCGAGAGCACCTGGACGTAGCGCCCCTCGGTATCGAGGATGAATCCCACGTCCGGGAACGCGTCGACGAGCGCGCGGAGTTCCGTCTCGGCCGACAGTCGACCACCGTCGTCGAGTGGCGGCACCATTCCTCTGATATTTGTGAGCAAGCCGCAAGAAACTACTGCCCGAGTATCGGTATCTGATCAGTCGTCGGCGAGCGACGAATCGTTCGCTTCGGCGTTCGGTCCCGCCGACGCGGTCGGTTCTCCGTCGGTCGTGTCGTCGAGTCGGTCGGCGACGACGCCCATGCCGACGGACATGCTCGCCATGCCAAAGCCGAAGACGAACAGGCCGACGGCCGCGACGAAGCGAAACGCCGCCAGGTCAACGAGGACCAGTGCCGTCCCTGCGATACCGATGCTGACGACGACGCCGGCGAACCCGCCCCACTTGGCGGCGACCGACGCGTCGCTCTCCGACGGTGTGTCGATCGAGTCGAGTCGGCAGAGGACGTCCAGATACAGCGCGACGGCGACCAGCCAGACGAGACCCGTCAGGACTGCCGTGAACCATGTGCGGGTGACGTCGACGACCGGCGCCGCAGCGACGTGGGCGAGGGTTGCCGCCGCGCCACCGACGACTACCGAGATGGCGTACCGAATGGAGGGCTGCATATCCGACGTACGGAGTGGTTGTCACAAAAAGATGTGTGAACGGCGACCGGGCTATCGAACGGAACCGGCGATCGAAGCCCGAAACGTCCGTTCGCGACTCAGCTCTCGGCGTCGGGTGCCTCGATCCGTTCGGTACACCAGTGACAGAACTCCAGATCGGGGTCCAGATCTTCGCCACAGTTGGGACAGGTCGTCCGCTCTTCGACCGTCGTCACTTTGTTGCGGCGTTTCGCGACCCAGTAGGCGTCTGCCATGCTGAAGACGGTGATCGAGACGAGCGCGAGCGCGTTCTCCGGCGGGATCGCTCCGGCCGCCGTCATGAACGCGTCGACCGAGAGCGTGTTCGGGACCGCGGATTCGGGGATCAACAGCGTCGACCCCGTGACGACGAGGAAAAACCAGACGAGCGCGCGCAACCACTCCCGGAGGTAGATGTGCCCCAGTCCGGGATAGATAAAGGCGAGCAGGACCGCCAGCCACGGTCGTTTGTCGGTACGAGTGCTCACTACCTCGTCGTGGGGCGTCCCGGGTTGTTAACCTTCCGGACCCGACGGTTTCCGCCGTTCTCTCGCGGTTTCGCTCTCCGAGAGTGGATCGCAGCTCTGTCACTCCGACCAGCGTGTCATAGAACCTTCCCAATCGCCTGTTCCGCCCGTCTGTGAACGGCAGGTATAGGGAGAGATGTAACAATTCGAGCTGGTGTAGTTGACGCGACCGTCCTCGTGATCGTGTGATGGAAGCCCTCGGCGTGCTCGCGGTCGCTGAGACGACTTCGCTCCCTTCGGTCGCCGCGACCCCGCCTCACGGGTCGTGTCTCCCCGTTCGGCCAGTGGCGCGTGGCGCCACGCACGCCTCGCCCTTCCAGTCCGCCAGGGGACTCAGTATGTAAGGGTCAGATACCGAACGTTCAACGTCGAGACGGCCTGTACTACGTACGTTCCCCTGGCGGACTGAAAGGGCGAGGGCCGCTGGCGAGGAGCGTCGCCTGCGCGGGCCCTATTCTCGCGAGTGCGGCGCGGTGCGGCTGTCCGAGCGAGAATATCCCGCTTGGTTCGAGAGACCGTGGCTCTCTCGTCATCCCGAAAATCTTTGATTTTCGGAGACAGCGACCGCCAGCGGTCCGAGGGCTTTCAACGCTCAGTGACGAGTGCGGTGCGGTCATCGGATCAAGTTTCTTCCAGAACGTCGACACACGAAACCAGCGTTACACTCACACGCTCCTGTGACCGTTCTTACGACACGCGGTCCGACTGCAGTCGCTCGACGAGGTCGGCGAGCGTCGCGAGGTCGTACTGTCCCGGCGCGGTCGCCTCGGCGGGGTCGACGGGCGCGTAGCCGATCTTCGACCCGTAGAGCGGCGCGACCGCCCGGGTGTGTCGGCCGGCTTCACCCATCGCCATCGTCGCCACGGTGTGGCCATCGGCCGTCGCCGCCTGCGTCACCGACAGCAGCGCGAGCGTGTCGGCGGTCCCCTCGGCCGTGACCGCGAGCTTTGCGACGTCGCCGTACTCGCTCGCGGCGTCGAGTAGCTCCCGCAGTGTCTCGCGGTCCGGTGTCCGCTCGAAGTCGTGTGTCGAGACGATCACACTCGTGTCCGTCTCGCGAGCGCGGTCGACGACGGGGGCCACCTCGTCGGCCGATATCTCTGAGGGGGCGTCCCCCTGCAGGGCTGTGAGTTCCACGTCGACGGCGCCGACCGCCTCGTGCTCGACGGCCGTTTCGAGTTCGGTCAGCCGTTCGGGGCCCTCGGGCCGCTGGCCGCCCTCCCAGGTCGGGCGGTTCGTCACGACGAGCGGGAGGTCGCCCTCGTAGTCGGCCAGCGCCGCCAGCGGGTCACTCGCCATGTCCATCCGGAACTCGACGGCGTCGGCGGTACCGCGGGCGGCCTGCTCGTCGTCGAGGTCGGCTGTCGCCGCCACCAGCGTGAACGAGTCGAAATCGATCGCCATGGGCCGGCTACGACAGGTGGTCGCAAAAAGAGGGCGGAAGCGACGGGGCGCCCTGCCTACTCCAGTTGCTGGATGAGCGCCTGGATGTCGTTTATCTGGTCGGTCTGTTCCTCGTTGGCGGCGGCGATGCGGTCGATCTCGCTGGCGACTTCCTGTGCGCTCTCGGCGGTCACGTCGACCATCGAGGCGACCTCCTCGGTGGAGGCGGCCTGTTCGTCCGTGGCGCTGGCGACTTCCTGGGCACCCTGTGCGGCCTCCTCAACCGCATCGTCGATGCGCCGGAGGATGCCGACGGTCTCGTCGACCTGTTCGATCCCCTCCTCGACCTGCTCGTTGGCGTGCGTGATACTCTCGACTGTCTCCTCGGTGTCGGCCTCGATGTTCGAGACCAGCTGTTCGATCTCGGCGGCGTTTTGCTGTGACTGCTCGGCGAGGCTCTTGACCTCGTTGGCGACGACCGCGAACCCTTCCCCCGCTTCGCCGGCGCGGGCGGCCTCGATCGAGGCGTTGAGCGCCAGCATGTTCGTCTGGTCGGCGATGTCGTTGATGACGTCGACGATCTCGTCGATCTCGTCGATGCGGTCGCGCAGTTGTTCGACGTCCTCGGCGACGTCCGTGTTCGCCTCGTCGACAGCCTCCATCGCGTCGATCGCGTCGTCTGCGACCTCCCTGCCCTCGTCTGCGAGGTCGCGTGCGTCGTCGCTGACCTGCCTGACCTGGCTGGCGCTGGAGGCGACTTCCTCGACCGTCGCACTCAGGTTCGATACTTCGCCCGCGACCTCGTCCATGTTGTCCGACTGTTCGTCCGCGAGGTCGCTGATCTGGCGCGAGCTGTTGGAGACGCTCTCCGCGACGCGCAGGAGTTCGTCGACCGACCGCCCCAACTCCGATACCGTCTCGTCGTTTCGCCCACCGACGCCGAATCCGTCGCCGGTAGACCCCGATTCCGAAGCCATACTCCTACTCGCTACCGGACTCGGATTAAGCGTACTCCCGCAGTTATCAGCGGTGATTACGGGGGGACAGCATCGCGAGCGTGTCGACGGTGATTACGGAGAGACGTCCTCACCAGCGACCATGTGCTCACGGGCGACGTCCCAGTCGATCTCGATGCCCAGGCCGGGGCCCTCGGGCAGGGAGATCTCGCCGTTCTCGATGACGTCGCCGGACTCACTGGTCCGGGAGACCAGATCCTCCCACCACGGGACGTCGAAGGCGTGGTACTCCAGCGCGACGAAGTTCGGCACCGAGGCGGCGGCGTGGGCGGCCGCGACCGTCGCCACCGGACTGCAGATGTTGTGAGCGACGACCGGCACGCCCTCCAGGTCACAGAGGTGGGCGATCTGCCGGAAGTTCCGGAGCCCGCCGCAGTTGTTCGGGTCGGGTGCGGCGACGTCCATCCCCTCGGCGTCGAGCATCTCCCCGAACTCGCCCGGGTCCCGCAGGTTCTCACCAGTCATAATGGGGCAGGAAGTGGCCTCACGTACCCGGCGGTGGGCGCCGTACTTCCGGGGCGGGACGGGGTCTTCGAGCCACGCGAGGTCGAACCGTTCGAGTTTCTCGGCGAGGCGGGAGGCCGTCTCCACAGTAAAGTTCCAGTGGAGGTCGAACCCCAGCGTGACGTCGTACCCGATCTCCTCGCGGACGGCCTCGACGAGCGAGACCTTGTGTTCGACAGCCTCGTTGTCGAGCCGGCGGGCGGCGGTGTCGACGTCGGCGTGGGTGCGCACGTCGAGGTCGAACTTGAGCGCGTCGAAGCCCGCGTCGACGACCTCACGGGCGGCCTCGGCGTAGGATTCGGGCGTGTAGACGTCGCGGGGGTCGACGCTCCCGGACTGGGCGCCCCCCAGCGACTCGCCACCGTGGGTATCACAGTATACCTGTATCGAATCGCGGTACTTCCCGCCCATGAGTTCGTACGCGGGAATATCCAGCAGTTTCCCTTTGACGTCCCACAGCGCCATCTCGACGCCAGCGCCCGCCCCGCCGCGGATATCCAGAAGCCGCTCGATATCCAGCGGGTTCTGCCCTTCCAGGAGACCGAGTTCCTGTGGGCCGTCGCCGTGAACCTCGCCGTAGCCGGTGACGCCGGTGTCGGTCTCGACTCTGACGATCCCCCACCGGAAGTTGCCCTGCAGGACCATCGTCGAGACGTCGGTGATAGTCACGTCGCGCCCGGGCGGGCGGTGGGACTCCTCGTCGGTGCGGTCCATCCACGGGACGCCGCCGCCCTGCGGAATGACGTACTCCGGAGTCTCGTCGGCCGCGTCGTCGTCTGCCATACGTCCACGTCTCCCACTGTCGGGTTCAACTTTGGAGTCGCGGCGAACGGTTCCGCCTCTGGGTCCGCGCGCTGTCGGCGCAGCCGCCGGTCGAGCGCTTCGCCTGTGATATTCTGACACGCCTATATCATTCGAACGTCTAATTTAGAACCTAGATATTGGATGTTCAATCTATTATTCCCGCTCTAATGCGCCTAAACAGACAGCAATCGGCGGAAAATATTTATACTAACGAATCGACGTATGGGCTGAAGCGACGATGTCACTCCAGTCACTGACGGCGGCACTGACGCTGTACCGTAGCGGGACACTCGACCTCGACCAGGCGGCGAGTCAGGGCGGTGTCTCGAGGGCGAAACTCGCGAGGGAACTGCGCTCGCGAGGGATCCAGGTACGGGAGGCCGAGCACGGGGGAGCGACCGACCAGCTGCCGAACTGAACGGGGGAGGAACGTGGACGACTGGTCGCCCGACGGAGCTACCGCTGCACGACACGGCTCGTACATCTCACCCTTTTTGCGCTTCGGCGCGGTACGGCGGATATGACTCTCGAAGAGGACTCGCTCGAGTATCACGGGAGTGACCCGCCCGGGAAGATCGAGATCAGGACGACGAAGCCGACGAACACCCAGCGCGACCTGAGTCTGGCGTACTCGCCGGGCGTGGCGGGGCCGTGTCGCGCCATCGACGAAGACCGGGACGAGTCGTTTGCCTACACCGCCCGGGGGAACCTCGTCGCCGTCGTCTCCGACGGGAGCGCCGTCCTGGGCCTGGGCGACATCGGCCCCCACGCCTCGAAGCCCGTCATGGAGGGCAAGGGCGTCCTGTTCAAGCGCTTCGCCGACATCGACGTGTTCGACGTGGAACTGGACCTGTCGGGGCCGGCGGCGTTCGTCGACGCCGTCGCCGGGATGGAACCGACCTTCGGCGGTATCAACCTGGAGGACATCGGCGCGCCGGCGTGCTTCGTGATCGAGGAACAACTCCGCGAGCGCATGGACATCCCGGTCTTCCACGACGACCAGCACGGTACAGCCATCATCTCCGGCGCCGCACTGTTGAACGCCGTCGACATCGCAGGGAAGGACCTCGAATCCATCGAGGTAACCTTCGCCGGTGCCGGCGCGGCCGCCATCGCGACGGCGAAGTTCTACGTCTCACTCGGCGTCCGCCGCGAGAACATCACCATGGTCGACATCGACGGGATCCTCACGACCGAGCGCGCCGAGGCCGGTGACCTGAACAGGTTCAACCGCGAGTTCGCACGCGACGTCCCCGGGGGTGAGGGCGACCTCGCCGACGCGATGGAGGGCGCGGACGTGTTCGTCGGCCTCTCGGCGGGCGGCATCGTCGACGGGGAGATGGTCCGCTCGATGGCCGCCGACCCGGTCGTCTTCGCGATGGCCAACCCCGACCCCGAGATCGGCTACGAGGAGGCGAAAGCCGCCCGCGAGGACACCGTCATCATGGCGACCGGCCGCTCGGACTACCCTAACCAGGTCAACAACGTCCTCGGCTTTCCCTTCCTCTTTCGCGGGGCCCTGGACGTCCGCGCCCGGGAGATAAACGAGGCGATGAAAGTCGCTGCCGCTCGTGCTCTCGCAGATCTCGCCCGGGAGGACGTCCCCGATTCGGTCGTCAAGGCCTACGGCGACGGCCCGCTGCAGTTCGGCCCCGAGTACATCATCCCGAAGCCACTGGACTCGCGCGTCCTCTTCGAAGTGGCACCGGCCGTGGCGGAGGCGGCCGTCGAGAGCGGCGTCGCACGCGAGGAGATCGACACCGACCGCTACGTCGAGCGCCTCGAAGCCCGGCTCGGGAAGTCCCGGGAGATGATGCGGATCGTCCTCAACAAGGCACAGAGCGACCCGAAACGCCTCGCCCTGGCCGAAGGGGGCGACGAGAAGATCATCCGTGCAGCGGCCCAGATCGACGAGCGAGGCATCGCGGACCCGGTGCTCATCGGGAATCGTCCGGAGATCGAACGCAAGATCGACGGGCTCGGCCTGGAGTTCGACCCCGAGGTGGTCGACCCCGGTGGCGAACCCGACGAGCGCTACGTCGACCGGCTCTACGACCTCCGCCAGCGCAAAGGGCTCACGCGCAACGAGGCCCGCGAGCGGGTCCGCGACAGCAACTACTTCGCGAGCGTGATGGTCGAGCAGGGCGACGCCGACGCGATGTTGACCGGCCTCACCCACCACTACCCCTCGGCACTGCGTCCGCCCCTCGAAGTGATCGGTACCCCGGAGGGCGTCGACCACGCTGCGGGCGTGTACATGCTCGCCTTTCGCAATCGCGTCGTCTTCGTCGCCGACGCGACGGTCAACCAGGACCCCGACGAGGACGTGCTCGCCGAAGTCACGCGCCACGCCGCGGGAGTCGCCCGCCGGTTCGACGTCGAACCACGGGCCGCACTGCTCTCGTATTCGAACTTCGGGAGCGTCGACAACGAGGGGACCCGCAAGCCACGACGCGCCGCCGAACGACTCCGCGAGGACCCGACCGTCGACTTCCCGGTCGACGGGGAGATGCAGGCCGACACGGCCGTCGTCGAGGACCTCCTGAAGGGGTCCTACGAGTTCGCCGCCCTGGAGGAATCGGCGAACGTGCTCGTCCTTCCGAACCTCGAAGCGGGCAACATCGTCTACAAACTCCTCCAGCGCCTGGGCGGTGCCGACGCCGTCGGACCGATGCTCGCGGGGATGGCCGAACCCGTCCACGTCCTCCAGCGCGACGACGAGGTCGCGGACATCGTGAACCTCGCGGCCGTCGCGACGCTCGACGCGCAGCAGCAGGGTACCACCGACCCCCGAGGATCCGGGAAGTAGCCGGGACGTGGCCGCTCCCACCGACTGAGAACGCCCGGCGGAGGTTTTTATCCCGCGAGCGAATCTTCGTGTATGCGATACCTGACAGCGACTGACGGGTCGGAGGAGTCGGACGCCGCGGTCGAGTACGCCACACGGCAGGCGGCCGCGTTCGACGCGACACTCGAGATCGCACACGTCCTGGAGCCGAAGACGGAACTGATCGAGGGCGAAGTCGTCCTCCCGGGTGGGGAGCGGGCCGCACAACTGGGCGAACAGACGCTCGACCAGGCGCGACGGCTGGCCGCCAGCACCGTCGAAGCGGAAGACGAGAGTGTGCGTATCGAGACGGAACTGCTCGCGGGACGGCCGGCGAACGCCATCGCCGAGCGCGCCCGCGAGACAGGGGCCGACGCCATCTTCGTCGGGCACCGCGGACTGTCCGAGGAGCGCGAGCGGGTCGTCGGCAGCGTCGCCAAGAGCGTCCTCGACAGGGCGGACGTCCCGGTGACCGTCGTCAGGTGATGCCCGGTGGCACCGCCCCGGGAGCGCTGCTTCCCCCATCGGCGGGTTTTACCCGGGTCCGGTTCGACCCCGCGGCATGGACATTCTCGTGACGGTCCCCGAGGGCGAGTTGCGCGAGACGTTCTTCCCGGAGCGACTCCGCGACAGGCTCGAATCGCTCGGCGACGTGGCGTGGACCGACGCGACCGACGACCTCACCGAAACGGAACTGTGCGAACGCATCGGGGGCGTCGACGTCCTCGTGACCGGGTGGGGCAGTCCCAGTGTCACCGCAGCGGTCCTCGACGCGGCCGACGACCTCGACCTCGTAGCACACACCGGCGGCAGCGTCGGCTCGCTCGTCTCCGAGGCGGTCTACGACGCCGGGATCCCGGTCGTCAGCGCCAACGACGTGATGGCGGAGTTCACCGCCGAGCACGCCTTCGCGCTGATACTGTCCGACCTGCGTGCCGTCCCCGACCTCGACCGGGGCATGGGATTCGGCGAGTGGGCCGGCGACGATACCGACATCCGGACGCTCTACGGAGCCGAGGTCGGCCTCGTCGGGCTCGGAACAGTCGGCCGCACGCTCCTCGACTATCTCGCACCGTTCGACGTCGAGGTAAGCGTCTACGATCCGTACGTCGACCGCAACGACCTCGCCGAGTTCCCACACGCCGAACTGACCGACCTGGAGACGGCGCTCGACTCTGCGGTCGTCTCCGTCCACGCCGCACGCACCGAGGAAACTGTCGGGATGCTCGACGCCGAGCGACTTGCACAGGTCCCCGACGGGGCGCTGTTCGTCAACACCGCTCGCGCCGAGATCGTCGTGGAGGAGGCGCTGATCGAGGAGGTGAAGTCGGGCCGGTTCAGGTGTGCGCTGGACGTCTACCACGAGGAACCGCTCCCGCCCGAGGCCGAGTTGCGCCAGCTGGACGGGGCGCTCCTGACCCCGCACGTCGGCGGGTCGCAGATCCGTCCGCCGCTCACCGAGGCAATACTCGACGATATCGAGCGGTTCCAGCGCGGCGAGGAACTGGCACACGCGATTTCCCGTGGGCAGTGGGAAACGATGACGCGGTGACAGGCCGCTATTTTACTCCTGTAGGTGCAATGTCAGTCGATGACCGAAAAGACCATCTCACTCGACGCGGAGGCATACGATCGACTCGTCGCGGAGAAACGTGGCGACGAGAGCTTCAGCGAGGTTGTCAAGCGTCTCACTCGTGAGCGGTCCTGGACCGAAGTTGCAGGGATCTGGACCAGCGAAACAGACGGGGTCGAAGCGGCGATCGAGGACGGCGGAGAACGCTCCCGTGGTCGTCGAGTTCGGTCAGTTCCCGAGGACGACCCATTGTTCTCGGCACCGAGCGTAACAGTCGCCGACCCGGTCGACGAGAGAGATATCGACGACGTCGTTTACGGCTCAGACACCGAGTAGCCTCGAAAACCCGATCTCGGGATCGTAGCGTCAGTGCCCGCGGTCGTGCGGTTCGAGTTCCGTGCCGTAGTTCTCGGCGTGTTCGGTGTACTCGATGAACCGCGGCGCGTCGGGGTCGAACGGCCGTTTCAGCGAGTCGAAGGCCTTCTTCTTGTCCCAGCCCTGGAGCTTGCCGACCGCCGAGCGGTCTTCGAGATCGTGGTAGTCCAGGTCTCCTTTCACCATGTTCCAGGCGTCGAGGCCCTGTTCGGTCCGGACGATCACCGAGGAGTACTCGTCGGACGAACCGACGGAGCCGACGGTCAGGTCGGCACAGAAGCCGGTGAAGTCGGCACACTCGTCACAGCCCTTGAGCGCGGCGTCGTGGAAGTTCTCGACGTCCTCCTCGACGAGCATCTCGCCGTCGTGGTCCATCGCCATCATCTTCCCGTGGAGGACGTCCATCTTCGCCACGTCCTCGAGGTCGACATCGCGCTCCTCGACGAGTTTCTCGCCCATGAGTTTCTGGTAGTTGAAGTTCTTCGTACACATCAGGGCGATCGTGTAGTCGATCGAGCGGACGCCCGACTCGTGGCTGGCGTAGTCCCACTCGAAGTCCTGCAGGGCGCGGATACCCTCGATCTCACAGGGGGTGCCCACGAGCGCCAGGGAGGCGTCCTCGACCGGAACGTCGAGTTTGTGCTCCCACTGGCCCAGGTCCAGATTTCCGAGGGCCATCGTCTGGTTGTACCAGCTGCCGGCGTTTGCGATGCACTCTTCAGGGGTAGTGGCGAGGAAGGATTCGGCCTTCCAGGGGTCCTCGTCGGACTCGGTGGCGACGAGTGCACCGTCGATCTCGCCTTCCTCCAGCAGTTTGCACAGCACCGCGGTGACGAGGCCGCCGTCCTGGGCGTTCTCGCGCCAGTCGTCCTCGACGGTTGCCGAAAACTCCGTGATGGGGTCGCCAGCACCCTTGACGTTGTCTTCGCCGCCGGTGATCTTCCACTGGCGCTCGTAGCGCAGGCCGCCGCGCGGGCAGAAGTCCCAGCACAGCGAACAGCCCGTACACATCTTGACGAGTTCCGGCAGGCCGTCGTCGCCGATGCCGATGGAATCGGAGGGACAGGAGGCGACGCAGGTCCCACACTGGATACAGCGGCCGTCGTCGATGACCGCCTCGTCCAGTTCCATGAACCAGGTCTTGTCCTCGGGCGTCTCGATGTCGTTCATCTGCGAGCGGATCTCGTAGGACGGCGTGTCGAGCGCGAGGTCCTCCTCGCCGGGGCGCTGGACGCGCATGTCCGGGGCCGTCTCGTAGACGTCCTGGCTCTTGCCCTTCGCGGGTTCCCTGAACTCGACGTCCCGGAGGTTGCCCATCTCGTCGACGTTCGAGGGCGTCGCGCCCCCGTCCGGCACGGCTTCGCTCTGTGAGCTCGGCCGGCGGTTGTCGGCTCCGGGGACCTGCTCGCGGCCCTGTCCGGAGCGACTCTGGCCGCCACAGCCACAGGAACTCCCACAGCCACAGTCCTCACTGTGGTCGTGGCCGGCGTCACCCCTGTCGCGGTGGTCGTGGCCGGTATCGTCTCCACTGCCGTGGTCGTGTCCGCTCGCGGGTCCGCCCTCCTCGGGGTCGTGGTAGGTGTACTCCTCGTCGGTCGGCCCGACCTGGTCGCCAGGAATGGTCTTTGTTTCCGCCGCGGGGCGGTCGATACTGACTCCGGGCGTCGTCGGGGTCGACTCCTCGCGGGCGACGTCGACGTCCGGGACGCCGGGCTGTGCGCTCTCCCCCGAGTCGTCGTCGGGCCGGTCGGGGTCGTCAGTCATCGGCGGTGCCTCCCTCCGCGGCGACGCCGCCGGCGACGTTGGCGTCGGCGCGCTGCATAACCTGCCGGAGGCGGTCGTTGTCGACGCGACGGCACCACGCGTAGAAGCGTTCGCCGCCCTCGCGCTCGTCGACGTAGGCCTCGAACAGGTGCTCGATGGCCGGGATCACCGCGTCCGCGGGCACCGCGGTTTCGACCCAGTCGAGGAACTCGTTGTCGGCCCCCATCGACCCGCCGAGGCCGAAGTCCATCCCCTCGACGATGTTGTCGCCTTCCTCGTTCGTGGTGCCCTCGGGGTCGTCGACTTTCACCGTCTCGCCGCGGAAGCCGATGTCGGCGATCTGGGGCTGGGCACACGAGGCCGAACAGCCCGACATGTGCATCCGGACGACTTCGAGGTCGTCGGGCGTGTCGATGCGCCGGTCGAGCGCCTTCGCCCACCGGTAGACCCGGTTTTTCGTCTCGATGATGCCGTAGTTACAGAACTCCGAACCCGTACAGCCGACGGCACCGCGCGAGAACGGACCCGGGTCAGGCTCGTACTTGCGGGCGAACGGTTCGTCGAGCAAGTCACCGATATTCTCCTCGGGGATGTGGGTGACGAGGAAGTTCTGGTCGGTCGCGAGGCGGACGGAAGCGTCCTCGGTGCCGTACTCCTTGGCTGCGCGGGCGGCCTCGGCGAACTCCTCGCCGGCCAGTCGGCCCCCGATGACGTTGAACCCGACGTACTTCAGCCCGTCCTGTTTCTGGTCGTGGACGCCGACGTGGTCGCCGGTGTACCCCTCCGTGAGGTCGACGCCACTGGTGGGCAGGTCGACCTCGCAACGACGGCGAACCGCCTGTTCGAACTCGTCGGTGCCGAGCTGCTGGACGAGATAGCGCATCCGGCAGACACCGCGGTTGTTGCGGTCGCCCAGTTCCTTGAACGTCTGGGCGATGGCCCGGCAGAACTCGACGGCGTCCCCCGGCGGGACGAACACGTCCATCTGGGTCGCCATCCGCGGGCCGTCCGAGAGGCCGCCGCCGACCTTGCAGTGGAAGCCGTAGATCTCCTCGCCGTCGACCTCCTTGCGGGCGGGCGTCATGCCGACGTCGTTGATCTGGGACTGCCCGCAGTCGTGTTTACAGCCCGTGATGGTCATCTTGAACTTCCGGGGGAGGTTGGCGTACTCCCGGTTCTCGGTGAAGTACTCCGAGACGGCGTCGATCACGGGTTGTGCGTCGAAACACTCGTGGTCGTCGAGGCCGGCGGCCGGGCAACCCAGGACGTTCCGGGCGGAGTCGCCACAGCCCTGGATGGTGGTGAGGCCGACCTCCTCGTAGCGGGACCAGATCTCGGGGATGTCCTCGACCTCGATCCAGTGTTCCTGGGTGTCCTGGCGGGTCGTGATGTCGAGGTAGGCGTCCCCCCAGATCGAGTTCTGGTCCTCGCCGCCGTACTCCTCGGGCGCGGTGGCGTACTCGTCGGCCACTTCGCCGATGACCTCGGCCTGTTCGGGCGTCAGATACCCGCCCGGGACCTTGGTGCGCATCATGAAGTAGCCGTCCTGGACGCCGTGGCTGTACATGCCGGCCCACTTCAGGCGCTCCCACTCGCCGTCGCCGGCGCGCTCCTCGATCTCCTCGAAGGAGAGCCCCTCGGCGGCGTACTCCTTGACGTCCTCGACGACGTCGAGCGGATGTTTGTTCTGCTTGTACTCTTCGACTGTGTTCATTGGCGTATCACCCGTTTCTGTCCGGACCGTTCAGTCCGTTGGCTCGGTCCGACCACGTCGAGTGTCGCTGGTGCCACGTCGAGTGTCGCTGGTGCGATCATGAGATGAGTCTCCGCGCGAGTGCGCGTGTGAACCCCCTTTTGCCCCCTCGCCCCCTGTACCTGCCCGTCACGGCCAACCCTGCCACGTCAAACTGAAACCCCACACGCCTTGCCGCTACGCGTGACGACATCGAACGGGTTCGCACCTGCGCGGCCGCTTCGAGCGCGACACTCCTCGCCGCGTTCGAACGACGCCACCGTTTCGACGGCGTCATGTGGCGCTTTCGGCAGGGCAACACCCGAAATCGAAGGCGCATCCGGATACCACCGGGGAAACCACCTGGCTGTGTGCCGCCAACAACCGGATCATGTTGCCACTGTGCCCGAGCGGAGGCCAGAAATGCGTCGTGAAGCGGGTTTATGCCGGGTGAGGGTGTACGTGTGCCCGCCCGAATGAGTGACAGAGCAACGACGGTCGAGACGGACGACGCCGACGAGCCCGACGTCCCGGACCCCGACGACGTCGACACCTCCCACCTCGACGACGTCGAGGACGGCTGTGGCTGTGCGGAAGTCTGGGAACACCTCTCCGAGGAACGCGACGACTGAGTCCGCTTCTCTCTCTCGCGGTGCCAACTACGTAGCGACGGCTACGGATCTCCTTTCTTCGAACGCACTTCACTCGTCCGTGACCGGTGTGTACAGAGTGTGCGTGTAACAATCGGAGTCGATACAGTTGCCGCGACCGCTGTTCCACTCGTCGTGACCGCCGTCATGCTCGTGAGATGGAAGCCCTCGGCGGGCTCGCGGTCGCTGCGCGGGATATCCGCGCTCTCCGCACCGCCCGCGCGGATAGTTGCCCGCGCAGGCGACTGCGCTCACTGCGTTCGCCGCGAGCCCACCTCACGGGTCGTGCCTCCCCGTTCGGCAAGTGGCGCGTGGCGCCACGCACGCCTCGCCTTTCCAGTCCGCCAGGGGCGAGATTTGTCGGATCGGCTACCGACCATTCAACGTCGAGACAGCCTGTGCAACCAGATTCTTCCTGGCGGACTGAAAGGGCGAGGGGCGCTGGCGGGGCGTAGCCCCGTGGTCGCCTGAGCGGGCTCTATTCGAGCGAGTGCGGTGTGGTGCGGGTGTTCGAGCGAGAATATCCCGCTCAGCGACCGCCAGCGGCCCGAGGGCTTTCATCTCTCACTGACGAGTGCAGTGCTGTCTGCTGTCGACGTTTTTCTCACGACTATCCAACCTGAAACGACTGATACCTACACACACTCGCGTGAACATCTCTGGGAGACACATCCTAGCCCATGGTCACTCCCGTCGACCGACGACCCGGGACTGAGTGTGTGTGGGAAAGACCTCTGACACGACGTCGGGGCCGTGTTCGGCAGCCATCAGGGCCCGGAGTTCGGTCTCGTAGTCGGCGGTCGCCAGCGTCTCGCTCGGACCGGTCTCGACCTCGAACAGTCGATCGACGAGGTCGTCGACGGCGCCCCGGCCGTAGCCCGCGAGCGGACGGATATAGTCGACCTCGTGGCGGTCTTCGAGGCTCTGTGCGAGCGACCGGTCGACCGAGGGCACGCGGTCGTCGCGACGGGTGCCGTCCGAGACGGCGGTGAGCGGACGACCGGCCACTCGCTCGCGCCCGGCAACCGTCTCCAGGGCGTGTTCGTGGACCCGCTGGATACCCGCGCGGGGATACCCGTCGGCGACCATCCGCTCGACCGCCTCGTCTGCGACTTTCGGGTCGAGTTCGGCGGTCTCGAAGTGGAAATCGAGTGCCTCGGCGGCGCGGGCGGCGACCGCTGTGGGAGGAGAGTCAGTCCCAACGGCCGCGGGCCAGGGGTCACCGTCGAGAGTCGGGGAATCAGTGTCGGCGCCGTCGAGCACGTCGAACGTGCAGTGACAGACGACGACGTCGTGGACGTGGTCCAGAAGGTGGGCGGCGAGCGCGGAGTCCTTGCCGGCGCTGAACAGGGCCGCGACGGCCGCGGTCATCTACCGGCGGCGGATGTCGTAGCTCTGTTCCTCGGGCTGGAGTTCCTTGAGGATAGCTTTCATCTTCTCGTCGTCGATGCGGCCCTGGATGCGGCCGCTCTGGGCGAGTGCGACGACCTGCTGTTCGACCTGCTCGCCGAACTCCGGCTTGGACATCTTGATCGTGTTCAGCCGCTTGCGCGCCTCGTCGGTGAGGTGCTTGCGCAGCATGGCCTTTTTCTGGGCCTCGCGTTGCTCGCGCTGTTTCTCGCGGGCCTCCTCGGCGGCCTCCCCTTCCTGACGGTCCTGTAGCTGCTCCATCTTCTCCTCGCGGAGCTTCTCGAGTTCTTCGTCGCTGGGCTCACCACTCATAGGCGACGATTGTCGATAAGGCGGGAAAACGATTTCGGAGGCAGGGCGTCCCGTCGCGGGCGACACCCGCGGTCGACGGATGCTCAGGCGTACCGTTCGAGCTCGGGCCGGTCGAGGTCTTCGAGGACCTCGCTCGCGACGTCGTCGAGCAGCGCGCGACCCTCGGCGGTGACGCGGCGCCCCTCGCCCTCCGCGGTCATGACGTAGCCAGCGTCTTCCAGTTGCTGGAGCGCCGTGCGGATGATCTTCCCGCTGCTGTCGGTCTTGCGGTCGGGGCGGACCTTGTACCGGTTCGAACCCTGCTTGGAGCCACCGTAGGCGGTCCGGAGCGCACCGACGCCGACGGGGCCGTCGACGGCGACTTTCCGCAGGAGACTGGCCGACCGCACGACCCAGAAGTCGTCCTGTTCGGGGGGCAGTTCGCGGCTCACGCCCGTCTTCGCGAACGTGAACCAGTCGGGTTCGGTCACTGCGTCTTCCTCGGCGAGGCGCTCGGCGACGGCCTCGTTGAGGGCCTCCGCGGGCACGTCGTAGAGTGTCGTCATTAGCCGTTCATTCCCGGCGCCGTCATTTAAGCGCGTCGTTCGCGCGTCGTCCCCGACCGAACCCGGTCGCTGGCTGTCACCGGTCGCGTCCGACCGAGCAGTCGCCACTCACGTCCAGTCGGATCGTCACCGCTCACGTCCGGTCGCCCAGGCCGAGCGCGAACGCGACGAGGCCGCCGACGATGGTCGGAAACGCGTAGGTCGCCGCACGGTGGACGAGGACGGCCGCGCCGACCACGGCTCCGGTGATGCCGGTCATCGGCACCAGCAGGACGATCAGGACGCTCTCGACGCCGCCGAGCCCGCCAGGTAACGGCGTTATCCCGGCGATGGCGCCCATCGGCACCGCGAGCAACACCGCGGCGAAGGAGACCTCGAACCCGAGCGCGTACAGCGAGAGCCACAGCGACGTACACAGCAGGAGCCAGCCAAAGGCCGAGAAGCCGACGGCCTCGAGCAGCGTCGTCCGGTTGCCGGCGACGCGGTCGATGGCGGCGAAAAACGCCTCGATCCGGCGCTCGATGACCGACACTTCGGGCGGGTCGCGTCGCGGGACGAGCCGCCCGAACCCCTGGAGGACGGGCGTGAGTACGCGGACGACCGCCGCTTCGAGTTCGTACCGGTAGCGCCAGCCGAGGTAGGCGGCAACGGGTAACGCGACCACGAGGGCGGCCACCGCCATACTCGCGTAGACGACGTTCTGGTCGAAGGCGAGCTGGCCGCCGGCGACGAACACCAGTCCGACGACTGCGTACCCCAGCGACGGGACGAAGTGCAACGCGTCGACGGAGGCGATAGCCGCCAGTCCCGTCTCGTACTCGCTGTCTGTCGCCTCGGAGATGAGGTAGGCGGTTACGGGCTCGCCGCCGGCCTGGCCGAACGGCGTGACGTTGTTCGAGAACACCGCCGCGGTGAAGACGAGCACGGCCTTGTGGACGGCGATCGGCTGACCCAGCGCCCCGAGGACCGTCCGGAGGGCCATTCCCCAGGCCGCCAGCCAGACGACCGCGTTCAGGAGGATGACCGGTACCATCGCCGGCCGCTCCACCGACAGGAGCGCGTCGAGCATCTCCTGGATCCCGACGAGCCACATGACGAACGCGAGAACGACCAGGCCCCCGAGAAAGCCCAGCACCGTCGCCCACCTGTCGCCGTTCATGTACCTTCCATAGTGAGAGCGCTGTGTTGAACCCACCGAAGCGCCGCCGTGACGGGAGCGGATTCACAGCGGACGCGGATGCAAGCGGGGAGGTTTTCCCCCCGCCCGTCGAACGGCGTGCATGGACGAACGGACCGCGCTGGGACTCGTCGGCGACCGACTGCCGGCGGCGGGCGACGACGCCGCGGTCGTCGACGGGCAGGTGCTCACGACCGACATGCTCCACGACCGGACGGACTTCCCGGCGGGCACCACCCGCTACACCGCCGGCTGGCGCGCCGTCGGCGCCTCGCTCTCGGACGTCGCCGCGATGGGTGCCGACGCCACCGCCGTCGTCGCCGTCTACGCCGCCCCGGCCTTCGAGGAGGCCGAACTCGCCGACTTCCTCGACGGCGCGAGCGACGTCTGTGAAGCGGTCGGCGCGGAGTACGTCGGCGGCGACCTCGACGGACACCAGGAGTTCACCGTCGCCACGACCGCTCTCGGGGAGACTGACGACCCCGTTCTCCGGTCCGGTGCCGCCCCCGGCGACGCCGTCTGCGTGACGGGCACGCTCGGCCGGAGTGGTGCCGCCCTCCGACTCTTCGAACGCGGGGACGAACACGGGGACGGCGAACGCGGAGACGGTGTGCGCAGTGACGACGAACGCGACGACGGCGAGCACAGCCACGTTGAGCGCAGTGACCGCGAGCGCGCGAACGCCCTCTTCCAGTTCGAACCACGCGTCACCGCCGGGCGCGTCCTCGCAGAGCACGCCACGGCGATGATGGACTCCAGCGACGGCCTCGCCCGTTCGCTCCATCAACTCGCCGAGGCGAGCGACTGCGGGTTTGCTGTCGAGTCACCACTCCCGATAGACGATGTCGTCGACGACGTGGCGACCGACCCCGACGACCGTCTCGAACTGGGGGTGTTCTTCGGCGAGGACTTCGAACTCGTCTGTACGATCCCTCCGGCGGCGCTCTCGACGATCCGCGAGCGTTCACCCGTCGCAGTCACGCGAATCGGGACCGTCGTCGAGTCGGGGGTCACGCTGGACGGCGACCCGCTCCCGGACCGCGGATTCACACACGGGGAGTGACGGAAGCCGAAGGCCACCCGCCGAGTTTCAGACCCCGATCTGGAAGGGGATCGGCGTGAAACAGAGTAATCCGAGCACGAACGTGAGTGCGGCGACGGCCTTCCGGCGGGTGTCGAGGGGTTCGTCGCGGACGGGAGTGGCGGGGCCACCGTAGGCGAGTGCCATCGCGAGGACGCCCCAGAACCCCCAGAGGATGACGGCGTTCGTCGCGTCGGTGAAGAAGTAGAGATAACCGGCGAGAGCGAAGAGTCCGGCCGGAACGGCCGCAGCGAGCGTCTCCTGGCGAGGACCGAGTACCGCCCGCGTGATGTGACCGCCGTCGAACTGGCCGACCGGCAGGAGATTGAGGAGTGTGACGAACATGCCGACCCAGCCACCGAAGATGATGGGGCTCGCCGTCTGCGTCGGATCGGGATAGCCCAGCGGTTGACCGGTCAGCGCGCCAAGTCCCTGCAGTAACAGGGGGTAGTTGAACCGGATCGACGTCGACGCGGGGTTGTCCAGGACCTCCTGTGGGACGCTGATCGGGTCGGCGTAGAGCCCGATGACGGTCACGACGACGGTGGCGACCAGTCCCGCCAGCGGGCCGGCGACACCGATATCGAACAGCGCTTTCCGACTCGGAATCCGTCCGCGCATCCGGATAACCGCGCCCATCGTCCCGATGAGCGACGGGAACGGGATGAAGTAGGGCAGACTCGCGTCGACGTCGTAGTAGCGGATCATCACGTAGTGCCCGAGTTCGTGGATTGCGAGCGGCCCGAGAATCGCCAGGACGAACGGGAGCGCCTCGAGCAACCGGAGCGGGTTCGACTCGATGGCCGACAGCGGGATGTAGTACCAGGTGGTCGCACCGACCAGCAGCGTCGACCCGACCGTGAGCACGAAAAAGAACAGGTTCATCCACGGGATCCCGTCGACGTGGGGCGTCCGGGGCTCGGCGACAAGGACGTACTGTGACTGGACCGGCCCTATTCCCCGTGTGGCCCCGCCGTTCGGCCGCGTCGTATCGGCCGGTTCGACTGTGACGTCGGTCGGTTCGGGATCGTCGCGAACGGGATCGGCCGCTTCGGGGTCGTCACCGACGGGATCGACCGCTTCGTCAGCGGTACCCTGACTGTCGGAGGCATTGTGGCCCGCCGATCCGGACCGACCGTGGGCCGTCGACTCGACCGGACCCAGGTCGGCCTCGACCTGTGCCCGCGTCGACAGCGACACCGTGTAGCCCGCGTCGTGAAAGAGGGGCCACAGCTCGCGTTCGAGGGTTCCCGAAGTCGTCAGTGGCGTCCCCAGATAGTAGAGCGTGTCCTCACGACGCCGGACGTCGTCGACGTGGAACACTGACGCGATGTCGTCGACCGACGGACCGTCCGCCGGTGTGCGACTCTCGTCCATCGATGCGTGGTAAGTCGGTCCCTGGTATAAATCCCGGGACACGGACCTGTAGAGACAAGGGGATGCGTGTGTGTTTCGCGCCCGATGGGATGGGCCGTGTGACAGACGGCCGTCGTGGGGCGGGAACGATCGTGGGGAACGTCGGGTATCGACTCGTCGAGTCGACCGCGTGGATCGGGGTGGAGTGCGGTCGGTCGTGTGGGTTGGTGCGTGTGCGGGGCGTATCTGTACGCGTGGATCCTCTCGGGACTGTGCGCGCGACTCGTCTTCGGGGAGCTTATCGGGCCAACTCGACGCGCCACGTGGTCGCGCTCGTGTACGACCACTTCTCGACTTCGAGGTCCGTCGCGGAGTCGCGGATCTTCACCATCAGTGCGCCGATCTCCTTCGGGGAGAGGCCCACGTCGTCCGCGATGAACTTGCTCTTGAAGTACATCTCTCCGTCCGCGGCTTTCCCCCTGAGATACGATTTCAGGCGTTCTTCCTTCGTCGGCTCCTCGTTGGAGGGCTGGAGCATCGAACTCATTGTGTCACCTCGACTCTGACTCACCACTCCTGTACCCATATAAAGCCAGGAAGCTTCGGTTCGCTTCGAGCCGTTTTAGCGCTGAGCGACGAAAAACGACGGCCAGTTCACGTTTCACGACGTTTTCAGAACTCTTTAGACATTTTATAACGTCGTTAGAATCGTCTTTTTCCGATCCAGAACAACCGGCGAATCGTCGGCTCGACGGCGGCGATTCTCGATATATGTCGGCAATTCTGTCCGGTTGTAGGTGGGGTTACGCGGTACACGCGGTGTGGAGCGCGCCTCTCGGGCACCTATCGAGTGCTCGGGAGGCTGGTGGAGGCGGTATTCCAGCGCAGAGTGTCCAGAGCGGCCGGGTGAAAAGGGTCCGCCGTTTTTCTGACTCTGTAAAGGAGGGTTCTGGTTTATCAGTAACGGCCGTCACGTGTGACCTGATATGGGAGTATTCAGTCACCACAGGGTCGCCGGGACAGGTCTCGGCGGCGGTCGCATCTGAGGACACGATCGATCATGACTGCAATCGACACGACCGACCTGAGGAAACGGTACGACGAGACGCTCGCCGTCGACGGCCTCGACCTGTCGATCCCGGAGGGCGTCGTCTACGGCTTTCTCGGCCCGAACGGCGCGGGCAAGACGACGACGATGCGGATGCTCACCGGCCTCACGCGCCCGACGAGCGGTACCGGGTCCGTGGCCGGAGCGTCCGTTGCGGACCGCGACGCCCTCCGCCCGCACATCGGCTACCTGCCCGAGGAACCCCCGCTGTACGAACAGGCGACCGCCTACGAGCAACTCGAATACGTCGCCGGATTGCGCGACTTGCCCGGGGAATCGGCGCGCGAACGGATCGACGGCCTCCTCGACGACCTCGATCTCGCGGCGGACGCCGGGACGCGTATCGCCGACTACTCGAAGGGGATGCGACAGAAGACCGCCTACATCCAGGCCGTGCTCCACGAACCCGACGTCGTCTTTCTCGACGAACCGACGTCGGGACTGGACCCGCGAGCGGCCCGCACGATTCGGGGGATGATCACCGACCTCGCTGACTCGGGGACGACCGTCTTCCTCTCGACACACATCCTCCCGGTCGTCGAGGAAGTCGCGGATACGGTCGGCATCCTCTACGACGGCGAACTCGTGGCCGAGGACACGCCGGAAGCGCTCACACGGCGCGCCGAAACCGGTGAGACAGGAACCCTGGAGGACGCGTTTCTCGAACTGACGGCCGCTGACCCCGTCACAGGCGCGGAGGCGACGGATGGCTGAGCCGGGCTGGCCGCGACACGCGCTCGCCGTCGGCGTCTTCGAGTTCCGGCGGTCGGTGCGAGCGCTCTGGGCGGACAAAGCCAGATTCGGGCTCGTGGCGCTCGGCGTGGCGGTTCCGTCACTCGTGGTGACCGCCCTGGCAGTCGTCCTCGCCGACGCGATACGCGGCGTCGAGGCGTTTCGGGTCTCCGACGTGGTCCGTGGCTCGATCGCGCTCTTCTGGCTGTTCGACGTGTATCTCGTCGCACAGCGGGTCGTCTCGGCGCGAACCCGTATCGAAGCCGAGTCACTGATGCTGACGACCGTGTCGGCACGAACCGCCGCCGTGGGACTGCTCGTCGCCGAGACGCTCCGGGCCGGCGCCTACGCCGGACTCCCGGCCCTCGTGGTGACCGGTATCGCCGTCTTCCTCCTCGGTTCGCCGGCGAGTCTCGTCGTCGTCCCCGTCACAGTCCTCCTGTTCGTGGCGACGGCGGTCGTCGCGGGGTCGATAGTCGGCTACATGGCGGCGTGGCTCGTCGCCACCTCGCGATTCGTCGCCCGTCACAGGACGGTACTCGGAACCGCCGCCGCAGTGCTCGGGATGGGCGGCTACTTCCTCTTTCTCTACCCGCAGGTCAGCGGCGTGAGTCAGGCGCTACTGGCGTGGGTCCCGATGGGCTGGTTCGTCGACCTCGCTGTCGTCGGGGCGCGGTTCGTGGGATCGCCGCTCCTGGCCATCGGGGCGGTCGTCGCGAGTGTACTCGTCCTCGTCGTCGGTGGTGCCGTCGTCGAACGCCAGACCGTCGCGCTCTGGTTCACCGAGCCTGTGAGCCCCGAGACGGACGAACCGGGCGAACCGGACGGTAGCGCACACGACGGCACGCGGGGAGCCACACAGACGAGAGAAGGTGGAACCGCCTCCGGCCAGTCCCGTGGCGACGCGCTGGCCGCCGCGGTAGCGCCGCTGACCGTTCCTCGGATCGGCTCGGTGCCCGTTCGGCACGTCGCGGAGTGGGTACTCCTGCGAACGCGCCGGGACCCGAACCGACTCGTGTTCCTCCTGATCCCGGTGTTTGCCATCGGGAGTCCACTCGTCAGTACGGCCGTCCAGTCCGGGTCGGTCGGCACGCTGGCCGCCCCCCTCTGTGCCGTCGCGTTGCCGTGGCTCGCCGGATCCGCGTTCGCGTTGAACCCGCTCGGCGACGAGGGCGCGGTGTTGCCGGTGACACTCACGACCGTCTCGGGGCGACAGTACGTCCGCGGGCTCGCGGTCCCGGGACTGGTCTTCGGTCTCCCGCTCGTCCTCGTCGCGACCGGCCTCGCGGGAGTCGTCTCGCCGTACACGCTCGCCAAGCGCCTCGCGCTGGTCGTGCTGGGCGGGTATCTCACGGTCGTCTCGGTCACGGTCACACCGGCGGTCGGCATGGCGCTCCCGCGGTTCAGTGCGATCAGCGTCGGTCAGAGCCGGGACGTGGTCCCTCCCCGGATGAGCGCCGTCGCGGTCCACGCCGCGCTGACGGTGGTCCCCGGTGCGTTCCTCGCGGCCCTCGTCGTCGCGCCGGACACCGCGCAGGGAGTCCTCGGCGGCCTCGTCGGCTCCCTTCCGTCGTTCGTGCTGGAACTGCTCGTCGGCTCGAACGACGGCGTCCTGGCGGCGATGGCCGGGGCGTTCAGTGACCTCGGGGACGGCATTCGGGGCGTCGAACCCGCCCGACTGCGGGCTGTCGGTGGCGCGGCTGGACTGACCGGCGGCGTGCTCGTCTCGGTCCTGCTGTACCGGAACGCCGTGTCCCGGTTCGAGCGGTACTCGCCGGGGTGAGTAGCCGACCGGCCTTGACAACCCTTAAGACGGCATCGTGGCTACCGCGGGGCAATGAGAGTCGTCGTCTCCATCGGCGGGAGCGTCCTCGTGCCGGATCTCGACCCGGAGCGTGTCGGCGCGTACGCCGACGTCATCGAATCGCTGGACGCGGCGGGGCACACGCTCGGGACGGTCGTCGGGGGCGGCCAGACCGCGCGGGACTACATCGGGACCGCCCGCGCCCTCGGCGCCAACGAGATCGAACTCGACCAGCTGGGGATCGCGGTGACGCGGCTCAACGCGCGCCTGCTCGTCGCCGCGCTCGACGACCGGGCGGCGCCGACCCCGCCCGAGGACTACGACACCGGCCGGGAGGCGATCCGTCGGGGTGACATTCCCGTCATGGGTGGCGTCGTCGCCGGCCAGACGACCGACGCGGTCGCGACGGGACTGGCCGAACACGTCGACGCGGACCTGCTGGTGTTCGCGACGAGCGTCCCCGGCGTCTTCGACGCCGACCCGGGCGAAGACCCCGACGCGACGAAGTTCGAGCACATGACCGCCGGCGAACTCGTCGGGCTGATCGCCGAGTCGGACATGAACGCCGGGAGCAACGCCCCCGTCGACCTGCTGGCGGCGAAGATCCTCCAGCGGTCGGGCATCCGCGCGGTCGTCCTCGACGGGACCGACCCCGCGGCCGTCGGCCGGGCAATCCGGACCGGCGAGCACGACGGGACCGACGTCGTTCCCACGGAGGGCGACGCCGCACCTGCCGAGTGGCGAGACTGACAGCCGTTCCGTCGGGCGGTCGCTGGATCGAGCAACTGTCCCGTTGGCGAGACAGCGGCCGTCGCGGGAACCAAACCCTCTTTGCGGCTACGGCCGTGCGTTCGGGTAGATGGTAGACACGCTCACCTGGGTGCTCGCCGGTATCCTCCTCTACACGGTGGGCATGATGGCGCTCCGGGCGCGGGGGATGCTCCCGGAGTCCGTCCGCGTCTCCGGCCCGATCGTCACGCTCCGGACCGGGCGTGGGCGGGCGTTCCTGGACTGGCTCGCCACGCCGCGCCGGTTCTGGCGGGCCTGGGGAAACTTCGGCGTCGGTAGCGCCATCGTGGTCATGGTGGGTGCCGCCGCAGCGGTGTTCGTCTCCGCGATCGCCGCCATTCAACAGCCCGAGCGCACGACGATCCAGAACCCTCAGAACGTCCTGGTGATCCCCGGTGTCAACGACTTCCTCCCGCTGGCAGCCGCTCCCGAGATCGTCTTCGGTCTCCTCGTCGGCCTCGTCGTTCACGAGGGCGGACACGGTCTGCTCTGTCGCGTCGAGGACATCGACATCGACTCGATGGGGCTGGCGTTTTTCGCGTTCCTGCCGATCGGCGCGTTCGTCGAACCCGACGAAGCGAGTCGGAACCGCGCCTCGCGCGGGAGCCAGACCCGCATGTTCGCTGCGGGCGTCACCAACAACTTCTTCGTCACCTTCCTCGCCTTTCTGCTCCTGTTCGGCCCGGTCGCGGGGTCGATCTCCGTCGCCGCGGGTGTCCCGATCGGCAACGCCATCGACGGCGGACCCGCCGACCAGGCCGGTCTCGGCGAAGGTGACCTCGTCACCCACGTCGACGGCGAACCGGTCGCCAACTTCTCCGAGTTCGACGACGCCCTCTCCCGGACGGACGCCCGGTCGGTCGAACTCCAGCTCGGGAACGGCAACACGACGACGCTCGAACGGTCGGTCCTGCTCACGCGCGCGGTCCCCAACCTCATGCCGGACGTGGAGTTGAGCCGCGACCGGCCGACGGTCGTCCAGCGCGTCAACGGGACGAGCGTCCACACCGAACAGGCGTTCTCCGAGGCGATGAGCGACCGCCGAACCGCCGCGATCGAGACCAACCGCGGCAACGCGACGCTCCCCGTCGGCGCCTACGGCAACGTCGAACCGAACGGGTCGCTGGCCGACGAGAGCCTCTCGACCGGGACTGGCCTCCTCGTCGTGTCCGTCGGCGGCGAGCGGACGTCCGATCAGACCACGTACCAGCAGGTCGTCGGAGGGCTCGACCCCGGTGAGACGGTGACAGTCGTGGCCTACGTGGCCGGAGACAGGGAAACCTACGAGGTGACAGTCGGCACCAGCGGGAACGGACCGTCCCTAGGTCTGCAGACGCGACCGGGCTACAGTGGGATCACGGTCCTCGACGTCGGCATCAGCGTCTATCCCGCGACCGGGTTCCTCGACTCGCTCGGTGGGTCGAGCGGGCCGCTGGGCGGGCTCTTTACCGGCGAGTTCCTCCGGAGCGCGTTCGTCGTCCTCCTGATGCCGTTTTTCAGCGCCATCTCCCCGGGTGAGGCGTACAACTTCGCCGGATTCATCGACCCCGTGACGAACTACTACGTCGTCAGCGGGCCGCTGGCGTTCCTGGGCGGTGGCGTGTTCCTGCTCGCGAACCTGCTGTTCTGGACGGCCTGGATCAACCTGAATCTCGGACTGTTCAACTGCGTCCCGATGTTCCCGCTGGACGGCGGACACATCCTCCGGACCAGTGCCGAATCGTTCGTCTCACGCCTGCCCACCGACAACGGCCGCCGCCTCACCTCCGCAGTGACCGCTTCGGTCAGCGTGGTCATGCTCTTCGCGCTCGTCCTCATGGTGTTCGCACCGCGACTGTTCTGAAAAGCGTTCCCGGTCGGGCTCAGCTATCGACGTTCGAGATCTGGGCCAGCGACTTCCGGAACTCGTGGAGCGTCTCGACTTCGTCGTGGATCGCGTCTAGTTCCCTGGAGACCGACTGTGCGGTCTCGGCCACCGTCGACAGTTCCGCCTCGACGCCCTCGACGCTCTCCCGGAGGTCCGCCAGTTCGCTCTCGAACCCGTCGACGCGGTCTTCGAGCGCTCGCAGGTCGCTCTCGACGCCCTCGACGTCGTCGTGGACCGTCTCGACGTCTTCCTCGACGGCACCGACTTCGTTCTCGACGGCGGTCACCTCGCGTTCGACCGTTTCGACCCCACTCTGAACGTCCTCGATGTCGCTTTCGACCGTGGCGACATCTCCCTTGACCTCTACGACGTCGTCCTCGACCGTCCCGACGTCACGCTCCACCTCGGCGACACCACGTTCTATCTCGTCGACGTCGCTCGCCACTTCATCGACCCCACTCGATACTTCGTCGAGTTCGGTTTCGACCTCGTCGAGGGCCGTGTCGTGTCCGTCGACGCGGTCTTCGAGAACGTCCAGGTTCTGCTCCGTGTCGTCGAGTCCGCCTTCGAGGCCGTCGACGGCCGCCTCGAGCGTCCCCACCTCGGCTTCGACGTCATCGAGTGCCTCGTCGATGCGGTCGACGTTCTCGTGGACGTCCGCGAGCTCGTCTTCGCGTTCGTCGCGGACAGACTCTATCTCCGACTGGACCGCGTTCAGTCGCCGGTCGAGGTCCGCAAGGTCGTTCTCGATCCCCTCGATGACTTCGGTCCCGGTCCCACGTTCGTCGATGAGCGGTTCGAGCGCCGAGGCGTACGCACCGAACTTCTCGACGCGCGCCGTGAGTCGGTCGAGTCGAACCTCGAAGCGCCTGGCGACGTCGACGTCCTCCTCCGGCGTATCGCTCACTGCCTCGCCGGCCCTACCACCACGAGTCAGTTCCGCCGGGGCCTCGTCCGTTCCATTACCAGTCGCCTCGGTAGGCCCGTCGAAGGCCGACTCCTCGTCGACTGCGTCGACGTGCCCCTCAGCGGACTCTGCGGCTGGACCCGACGAGGGTTCCTCCGCCGTCTCAGCCGAAGTCGAGTCCTCGGTGCCGTGGCCATCCGCGTGTAACTCGCGTTCGCCAGACTCGGAAGGAACGCGCGATTCGATGGCGTCGCTTCCGGTGGGTTCTGTTTCCTCGACGGACGGGTCTCTGACGACTTCTCCCGCCGCCGGGTCACCGTCGTCGCCGCTCGGGTCGTCGTCCGCCGCCGGGGTGTCCACAGCGTCGGTGTTCCCGTCGAACAGTCCTCGCAGGGACGCGATCGGACCGGTCGATACATCCGCGTCGTCCGTTGGCGAGTCGTCGGCGTCGGGGGCGTCACCCGGCTCGACGCGCTGTATCGTCGGGGCGCTCCACCGGACTTCGGCGACTGGTTCCGACGGCACGATCCCGTACTTGACTCGGACCGGGTCGTCCACGATCGTCTGCGTAACCGACACCTGCTCCTGTGAGATATCTCCATCGTCGGGAGTCTCGCTGGGCCTAAACGCGACGTCGTCTATGGGAAAGTATCTCGGGAACTCGTCGACAACCTGGACCTCGACCGGACCGTCCCGACGCGACTCGATCTCGAACGTCCCTTCGATGCCCGCCTCCTTGCACACCAATTCACGTTCGACCGTTACCCCGTCCCTCGAAACCGTCTTTACGTCCTCGTGGTACACTTCTTCTGACATATCCCTCACCCGTGGCGTATACATCCGTCTCGAAGCGCATCAATGTATTGTCTGTTCCCGACGAGCCATCCGGACGGAGCGGTCTACACCCGACTGATCCGGGTATCGACCGCTCTCGACCCCGATCTCTGGTTCTGACGGAGCGTCCGAGATCGGCTATCTCTCTTCGCGTTCTGTACGGAATTACGGATTTATACTGGACGTTAGAGTATCTTCGAAGAGTATTCCGAAACATTCATGTGTATATTAGGCGAACAAACGAACATGAGCGTTGGAATGGAGTCGAACGACGGCCGGTCGGCACCGGGTGACGAGACTGTCGCGGCGGTCGACGAGATCGACGGTCAGCCCCACCTCGTCGTCGCGGACATCTCCTGTGACGACGCCTGGATCGCGGTCGACGAACCCGCAGCTGTCTCGCTCGAGGACCGAGTGTAGGACAGCAGTCGGATTCCGGTCGATATCGGGTCGTCTACTCGTCGACGTTCGATATCTCGGCCAGTGACTTGCGAAACGAACGGAACTGTTCCATCTCTTCCCGGATCGCTTCCAGTTCCTCGGACATCGCCTGGACGTCTTCCGGGACGCTGGCGAGTTCTGTTTCCATCGTCTCCAGCGTCTCGCCGAACTGTTCCAGGTCGTCCTCGAACGCGTCGACGCGGTCTTCGAGTGCCCGCAGGTCGCTCTCGGCGCCGTTCACGTCACCTTCGATCCCGTCGAGAGCGGCGTCGTGCTCGTCGAGGCGTTCCTCGTGCGCTTCGAGAGCCTCTCCGTGTTCGTCGAGGACTGCCGCGTGCGAGTCGACCTCGCCGCGAAGGTCGTCCACCCCGGATCCGTGTTCGTCGAATTTCGCCCGGAGAGCGTCGATTTCGGTCTTGACACCGTCGACCGCGCTGTCGATACGGTCGACGCTCGCGCGGATGCCGTCGACGTCCTCGTCGTGAGCGACTCGAAGGGACTCGACGTCGACCTGGAGTCGGTCCAGTCGTCCACCGAGACGCTCCAGGTCGCGCTCCAGTCCGTCGACGATCTCGCTCGCTGTCCCGCGTTCGTCGATGAGCGCTTCGAGTGACGACGCGTACGCCGAAAACTCCTGGACCCGAGCTCCCAGATGGTCGATCCGCACCTCGAGACTCCGTGGGATCTCGGCCTGCGTCGCCCGGCACTCCCCGTCGCCCCACGAGGCGTCGTCGGGGGTGTCGGCCGCGCCGTCCGCTGTCGCTTCGTCGGCCTCCCCGACGTGCTCGTCCGTGGAACGGCCTGAACGTTCCTCGCCGTGACTCTCGTCCCCCGCGGAACCGCCGCGGGCGGTCTCCGGAGTGTCACTGCTACGTGTTTCGTCCGATTCCCCACCCAGCGGGTCCGGTGCCGTCCTCGGCGCCCCGGCTGGCGGATCGACGCTGGTCGAGCGGGTGAATTCCGTTTTGCTCACACTTTCGATGATCGGGGACGTCCACCCGTGTTCGGCGAGCGGCTCCGGGGTGACGATCCCGTAGCGTATCCGGACCGATTCACCGGTCACGTTGTGCCTGACAGAGACACGCTCCGAGGAGATGTCGCCGATGTCGGGTTCCGACCCGCGTTCGAAGGCAGCGTCCTCCACTGTGAGCGTCCTCGGCAGGTCTTCGACGACGTGGACGAACACCGGTTCGTCTCGCCGTGATTCGATCTCGAACGTTCCCGCGATCCCGTCACCCTCGTCGACGAGTTCGCGGTCGACGACCACTCCGTCCCGCGAGACGGTTTTCACGTCTCCCTCGTATTCGTTTTCTGTCATTCACCCCACGCCCACCACTCACATGGAGGTCGGCAACTATCAATCTAGGGTGATCGAACGTTATGTTCACTCGCAGTCACCTGTTCGAATTACCGTGACTACGGACCCGGTGGCCGACGGTCAGACGGCGGACGAACGAGATCGGCCTCGCCGAGCGACACGACGGCAGTGAAAAGCAACTTTCCTTAGCGGTGAGAGCGAACGGCCGGTATGGTCAGACGCGAGCCGCCACAGACGGCGGAGGGCTGGTACGCCCTGCACGACTTGCGGACGATAGACTGGGCCGCCTGGCGCGACGCCCCCGAGGGAGTACGCCGCCAGGCCGTCCAGGAGGCGACGGCGTTTCTCCAGTCGGCCGCGGCCGTCGAGGACGCCGACGGTGGCGATTCGGCGCTCTTCGCGGTCACCGGACACAAGGCCGACATCATGATTCTCCACCTCCGGCCCACACACGCCGCCGTCGAACACCTCGAACGCCGGTTCGAACGGACCGAACTCGCCCGGTTCACCGAGCAGACCACCTCGTACGTCTCGGTGACCGAGGCGTCGGGGTACTCCGAACGCGCACGCGAGTACCTCGACGGCGAGGTCGACGACGACTCCGGACTGGCCCAGTACATCCGCTCGCGACTCTACCCCGAGATCCCCGACCACGAACACGTCTCCTTCTACCCGATGTCCAAGCGCCGGGACCCGGACCAGAACTGGTACGACCTGCCCTTCGAGGAGCGGGCCGAACACATGGACAGCCACGGCGACATCGGCCGGGACTACGCCGGGAAAGTCCAGCAGATGATCACCGGCTCCGTCGGCATGGACGACTGGGAGTGGGGCGTCACGCTCTGGGCCGACGACGTCACCGACGTCAAGGACCTCCTCTACGAGATGCGCTTCGACCCCTCCTCCTCGAAGTTCGCCGAGTTCGGCCCGTTCTACCTCGGGCGCCGGTTTTCCCCCGCCGACCTCGACGCCTACCTCGCCGGCGAGCGCGTCCTGACCGGTGAGGTTACCGAAGCCACCGAAGCGAGAGGTGGTACCGAACCCGCCGAAACGACCGCCGAGGATACGTCCACCGACGACGGGAGCACGGCAGCCACGAACGGTGGCGGATCGGACGACGCGGGTGGACGACCGCCGACGCCGGGTGACGGCGCCGTCGAGACCGTCGACGACGTCGACCGGCGGCTCGCGACGTTCGGCGTGATGCCCGACGACTACGACGACGGCGACTACGGGCTGGTCTGTTACGCCGACGGCGACGCCGAATCGCTCGTCGACGAGGTATCGGGGCTGCGTGAGAACTTCGACCACTACGACACGCACGTCCTGACGAGTGTGCGGGCCGACAAGGGCCAGGCCGCCATCGTCAGCGTCTGGGCGAACGAACGCGCCGCCTCGACCGCCGCCGGGTTCCTCACCGACGTCGACACCGTGACCCGGTGTGTCGGGGGAGCCCTCGGCGAGGACGCCGCCGCTGCCGACCCGTCCGACGCGGCCGACGCCGCCGGGCAGTCCGCTACAGCGGCAGACACGACCCCCGACGGGTCGTCCGACTCGGACGATGACGAAGCGGCGACGATCCGCGAGGAACTGGCAAACAACGAGGTCTACGCCGGGAAACCTCACGGAGAGGACGTCTACGCGCTCGTCGTCTACTCGACGGCCGACCCCGCCACGCTCGCCGAGGAGGTCGACGAACTCCGGGGGAACTTCGACCGCTACGACACCCACGTCAAGACGGCCGTCTACGAGACCGACGAGGGCGTCCGCGTCGGAACCAACGGCGACGGCGACGTCGAGGGTGACGACGGCGAGAGTGGGGACGCCGGTGCGGGTGGAATCACTGCGGTCGTCACGCTCTGGGAGACCGAAGACGCCGCCGACACGGCCTCGGAGTATCTCACCGGCCTGCCCGAAGTCGTCGGGCGACCCGAGGACCGCGAGGGCTTCGGTACGATGGGGATGTTCTACACCGTCAAACCCGACTACCGCGAGGAGTTCGTCGAGACGTTCGGCGACGTCGGCGCCATCCTGAGCGGGATGGAGGGCCACCGCGAGACGGCCCTGCTGGTCAACCGCGGGAACGCCGACGACATGTTCGTCGCCAGTCGCTGGGACAGTCGCGAGGACGCCATGCAGTTCTTCCGCTCGGAGGACTTCCGGAACACCGTCGAGTGGGGTCGCGAGGTCCTCGCCGACCGACCGCGTCACGTCTTCCTGGCCTGAGTCGACCGGTTCGGCCCACTGTCTGTCGGCTCACAGCCGCGCTCGTTCACGGCTCCGCTCAAAACAGCGGCGCGAACAGCGCGACGGCGACGAGCGCGACGACGGCAACCGACGCGACGTGGACGAGCACCCACCGCGCCCGCGGGGAGACGTCGGCTCCCGTCGCGTCACTCACTCGTTCGATCGCGAGCGAGAGCACCCGGCCACCGTCGAGCACCGAGACCGGGAGCGCGTTCAGCAGGCCGAAGTTCGCGTTGAGCAGCGCCAGCCAGAACGCGAGGTTCGTCACGACACCGAGGTCGGCGACGGTCGCGGCCGTCGGCGGCGCCTGGCCGACCACCGCCCAGCCGAAGTACTCGACGAACGCCGCCCGTGGTGTGGCGGTCACCGGCGAGAGCAACACACCGAAGGCGACCGCCGCTACGAGGAGGTTGTGGAAGACGCCGATGGCGTAGACGCGCAATCGCGCGCGGAGCGACGCGGCGTCGAGTTCCTCGCCGGGCATGACGTAACCGGCGAGCGGGACGACGCCCAGCAGGAGCGCGACGCCCCACTCGTGGATCGGCACGTTCGCCACGCGACAGGCCACCGCGTGGCCACCCTCGTGGACGACCGTCGCGACCAGTAGCGCGACGACGATGTACGGCGCCGACGCGAGCGGCATGAACGCGTTCAATCCGGGGATCGCGACGGTGTTGGCGGGGTCGTTCAGCGCGGTGGCGGCGTCCTGCCCGAGCGCCTGGACTGCCGCGAGCGTGACGATCGCAAGGCCCGTGACCTGGACGACGAGCAGGACTGCGACGGAGAGGTCGGTCCATCGGTGCCAGGCCGATTTGGCGGCGAGGCGGTCCAGATGCTGGCTGCTCCGCGTCGAGTACCAGTACAGCGTCAGGACGCCGACCCGTAGCCCCGGCGGGAGTCGGGCGTTCATCGCCGCCCGGGTCGCTCTCGCCCTGTCGAGGACCCCCTCGAACATCGTTCGCCCGGTGGCATGGGCCACATATCAGCCTTCGGGTCGCCGGACCGTCCCTGCGGGAACAGACACCGAAGCCAGTGACGGGTCTCTCGGCCGACAGGTACCCTGGCTGGCCAGGTTCTATCAGCGAGAAATGCAGTTCGAACTACGAAGGTTTTTGAAAGAGGACGCAGCAAGTG
>ENA-ORCR01000251-ORCR01000251.1-marine-metagenome-genome-assembly--contig:-NODE-251-length-45337-cov-7.266924_pt1 | contig 45337 bp, 47 predicted proteins | sample MGYA00237782_ERZ508514 | MGnify/ENA primary metagenome ERZ508514 (study PRJEB26185, sample SAMN06268960) | marine metagenome | isolation source: Eden Landing Ponds, San Francisco, CA, USA | place...
GAACCGGTGGCATCTGGCGGAAGCGGGAGCTCTGTGTCCAGAAACAGCGGTCGCTCCTCCTCGACGTAACTGAACTCCGGTGGGACGTCTTTCTCGCGTCGTGCCTCGACGACGACGGTGTTCCCGTCGATGTGGACGTCGACCGTCTCGGCGGTCGTCCCTGGCATGTCGATAACCAGCACGTAGGCGTCGTCACTTTCGAGGAGGTCAGCGTAGACAGCCTCGGGCAGCGTGCGCAACGCCTCACGGAGCGCAGACATAATCTGTCCTTAGGACGGGCAAGCGAAAAAGCCCCCGGTCGAACGCCGAACGCGCGACGTCGTGCCCGGACACGGCGACCGAACCCGCCTCACTCGTAGATACCGTCCAGTTGTTCGGCGAGATCGAGGTCTTTCTCGGTGATCCCGCCGGCGTCGTGGGTTGTCAGGCGGATTTCCACCTCGCCCCATGTGATCGTCATCTTGGGGTGGTGCCAGGCGTCTTCGGCGAGACCGCCGGCTCCGGACGCGAACCCGATTCCGTCGAGATAGGAATCGAACTCGTAGGTACGGACGATCTCATCACCATCGCGGTGCCAGTTCTCGGGGAGCCGTGTTTCGATCTCCTCGTCTGGAAGTGTCTCTGCCATATCCCAGTGCAGGGACGGGAGGCCGAAGATAGTTTGGGTGGGACGACCGAATCAGTCGTCCAGTTGTTCGAGCACCTCGGCCGGCATCTCCTCGCGCATCTCTGCGGGGATGTCGTCCGGGTTCATCGCGTCGGCAAATTCCGGCGGGGCCGACGCCGGCCCGAAGTTCGGGTCGAACAGTTCGAGCGCGGTCTGTATGGTCGTCCAGTCGTCGTCTTCGGCGGCGTCGCGCAGGCTGCTCGTCGGCGCGGCGAGCAACTGCGAGACGATGGCGTCGGCCATCGACTCCACGACCTCGGCCTGTTCGTCGTCGAAGTCGGCGGCCGACAGCGCGCGGTTGACCTCCGAGGCCTTCACCTGCTCCGCGCTCTCGTACATCGTCGAGATGACCTCGTCGGCGCGCTTGCGCTTGTACTGGGCGAGTAGGTGCTCGAACTCCTCGTCGACGATGCGCTCGACCGCCTCGGCGGCGCGCCGGCGCTGGCTCCGGGTCTCGGCGGTGACCGACTCGAGGGTGTCGAGGTCGTACACCGTCACCGACGGCAGTCGGCCCGCCTCCGCCGGCACGTCCCGGGGCTGTGCGATGTCGACGACCGAGACCTCGCCGGCGTCCTCGAACGACGAGACGCCGAAGACCTGGTCGCCGCTCCCGGTGGCCGAGACGACGACGCGGGCCTCCGAGACGGCCGCGTCGACGGCGTCGAGCGCCACCGCGCTGGCGTCGACGTCGACCGACTCGGCCACGTGTTCGGCGTGGGGGACCGTCCGGTTCGCGACGAGCACACGGTCGACCTCCTCCGCGAGGGCCTTGGCCGCGAGCTGGCCCATCTCGCCCGCCCCGACGACGAGCGCCGTCTCGCCGTCGAGCGAACACTCCTGATCGAGCAGGCGGACGGCCGCCGAGGCCAGCGAGACGACGCCCTCGTTGATCTCCGTCTCGGTGCGGGCGCGCTCGCCGACGTGGATCGCCTTCGTGACGCCGTCTTCCAGCATCGGCCCGATACCGCCGACGCCGCGGGACGTCTCGTAAGCGGACCGGAGCTGGCCGAGAATCTGGTCCTCGCCGAGGACGATGGACTCGAGGCCGGCGGCCACTCGGAGCAGGTGGCGCAGGCTCTCTTCGTGGCCCATCTCGACGACGGTCTCGTCGGGGACCGAGCGGGTGAACAGGTCGAGCGCGTCGAGGCCGTCCGCCCGGTCGGGGACCACGACGTACCCCTCGGTACGATTACACGTCTGGAGGGCGAACGCCTCCTCGACGGCGGGATGGGAGAGCAACGTCTCGACGGCGGCCCGTTCGCTGTCGGCGGCAGCCGTTTCCAGTTGGTCGACGCTCGCCCGTTCGTGGGAGATACAGACCCCGACAATGACTCCAGATTCCCCTCTCACAGTTGATCACCAGGTAAGTCTCCGATCACGTCTGTAGCTACTTGCTCTGCCTTGGACCTGCCACTATCTAAAGCCTTCCAAACTTCCCAGGACCTGACAACGGACCGGACGGCGGCGCGCCGGTCCTCGGGAGACACGCCGCGGTCGCGGAGGTCCTCGCGGAGGTCGCCGACCAGGTCCGCCATCGCCCCGGCGTGTTCGAACTCGTCCTCGAAGCGCTCGCGGAGATACTTCGACAGCGCAGGAGCGTTCCCGCCGGTGGCGACGGCGAGCGTCACCGGGTCGTCGCGGACCGTCGCCGGAACCGCGACGTGCCCGACGTCCTGCTCCCCGTGGTCGTCGGCCCGGTTGACGAGCGCTCCCCGGTCCCGCGCCGCGGCCGCCGCCGCCTCGTTCAGCGCCGGGTCGTCCGTCGCGGCGACGACCAGCGCGGGGTCGAGGCGTTCGAGCCAGTCGGTCACGTCGCTCGCGGTCGGTGCGGCCCGCACCAACCGGGCGTCGCCGAAGTTCCGGTCGGCGAACGCCGGGCTGAGGACGACGACGGTGGCCTCGGCGGCGAACCGGCGGGCCTTGCGAGCGCCGACCGCGCCGCCGCCGAGGACGAGCACCGTCTCGCCCTCGAAGTCGTGCATGAGGGGAATCACCGCGGCTCGCCTCCCGACGGAATGGTCCGGTCCACGGTCACGCCGTCTCTGCGTTCTCGCGCGCTCGCTCGTCCAGCCTGATGCCGGTCTTCTTCAGGATGCGCGTCGAGAACAGCGTGTCCCAGTCGTCCTCGGTCACGTCCCAGTACTCGGCCATCCGGTCGCGGACCTGTCCGATGCGCTCCTCGCTCTCGGCCTCGGAGCGGCCGTGGGTCATCGCGAAGAAGTTGTACGGCCAGACGCCGTCGTGGCGCGGGCGCTCGTAACAGTGCGTCACGAAGTCGAACTCGGCGATGGCCGGCCCGACCTCGTCGATGACCTCGTCGGGCACGTCCCAGACGGTCATGCCGTTCTCGCTGTAGCCGAGGGCGTAGTGGTTCGGGATGACGCCGACGCGGCGCACCTTGTCCTCCGCGTCGAAGCGCTTGATCGTCTCGACCACCCAGTCCACGTCGGCGTCGATCTCCGCAGCCACGTCGGCGTACGGCGTCGCCGTCACCGGCAGGCCGTCCTGAATCGCCAGCACGAGGTCCAGTTCGTCGGCGGTGAGCGAGCGCTCGCCCGTCGGCGTCACGTCCGGTCCCAGGTCCGAGCAGTCGATCGCCTGCGTCTGTGGCCCCTCGACGGGGAACTTCGCGCCGACGTGGAACTCCTGTTGCTTGGGGAGGTTGTACGTCGCCTCGCCGGTCTCGGCCTCGATCTCGGCGAGGACCGCCTCGACTCGGTCCTCGTCGGCGACGGAGAGGACGAACCACATGTTGAGGTGGGGGTGTTCCCGCTCGTAGTTGTGCGCCACCTCGGGGTGGGCGTTGATAAGGTCGGCGTGCTCGTCGTAGCTGTCCTCGGGCGCGTGGGTCGCCACGAGCGTCGCCGTCCCGCCGATCTCCTCGGCGTTGATGAGCGCCCCGAACCGCGTCAGGACGCCCGCCTCGTCGAGTCGCTGGACGCGTTCCAGCAGTTCGTCCGCGTCGATGTCGATACCGTGGTCCGAGAGGGCCGCCGCGGCGGGTTCGAACGGCCGCTCGGTGACCGGAAAGCCGCCCTGAAAGGCGTTCAGCACCGCCCGGTCCACGGTCCCCAGGTCTTCGCTCATGGGAGACGGTGGGTGTTCTGCGGATAAAAGCGACCCGGACGTACCGTGAGGCCGCACACGGGGTGAGCGAGGGGCTGTTGCGGAGGATTTTACCGCGTCCGACCCCCACCCTAGCCCGTGGACATCTCGACGGGCGAACTGGCGTTCAGGCTGCTCGTATACGGCGTCGTCCTCGCAGGCGTGCCGCTGTCGTTCGTCCTCCTGTTCCGGCTCATGGACTACGCGGCCCACGAGCCGCTGGTCGAGCAGTTCAGCGGCCGACGGAACGCCCGCGACACCGGTCAGCTCAACGCCTACTTCGAGTCAGCCGGCGTGGCGGCGACGACGTGTCGCTTCTGCGGGGCCGCGAACGGCCCGGACTACACGTACTGCCACAACTGCCAGGAGCGCCTGGCGGGCGGCGACGGCGCTAGTCGCCCCTGACGCCGGTGACGCCGTAGCCCGCGTCTTCGACGTCGGCCAGGATGCCCTCGTGGTCGGCGCTGGCCTCGTAGTAGAACACGAGGTCGAACGACCCGTTGCGGAGGAGCTGCTGGCACTCCCAGACGAACTCCTCGCCGTCGAGGGTGCGGCCCTGGTGCTGGTTCGACGCGAACTCCGGGTCGTCGCTGCCCGAGTAGACGAACGTGTCCTTCGGGTCCAGGCCCGCACCTGCGGCGATTATCTCGCCGACCTCGATGGTGGCCTGCATCATCTCTATCTCGTCGCTGCCGTCGTACTCGGTGTGGACGACCGCGCCGTTGAGCTGGATTTCGCCCGGTTCCAGCAGTTGCTTGGTCCGTCGGTAGAGGTCCTCGTCGAGTGCATCGGCCTCGCTCATACCGTGGCGTCCGCGACGAGGTCCCTAAGGCACTTCGGATTCCGACCGCTGGCCGGGTGAAACCGAAGATATTCGGGACTTCGGTCGTTCCGGGTCCGAGCGGCGAACACAGCGGCCGCTCACGCGGTGCGACACCGATAGTCCAAAAGCGAGTCGCGCTCGCTTACAGTCGTTTGAGGTTCTTCGCTCGCGGGCCCTTGTCGGCCTGCTCGATGTCGAACTCCACTTCCTGGCCCTCTTCGAGGTCGGGGCCTTCGATGTCCTCCATGTGGAAGAACACGTCCTCGTCGGAGTCCTCGGTGTCGATGAAGCCGTACCCGCCCGTGTCGTTGAAGAAGTCGACAGTGCCTGTAGCCATGGTTACAGCCGTTTGACGTTGGTCGCGCGCGGACCCTTGTCCGCCTGCTCGATGTCGAACTCGACCTCCTGCCCCTCCTCTAGGTCGGGGCCGCCGACATCTTCCATGTGGAAGAACACGTCCTCGTCAGCGTCGTCAGTCTCGATGAAGCCGTAACCGCCTGTGTCGTTGAAGAAGTCAACCGTACCGGTCGCCATTGCGTTTCAAATAACGCTCCCGGACGTATTAAAACTATGCGCAAATATTTCCAGAGATTAGGCGGGAAATAACTGAACGGGGCCGCTTCCACAAAGCCCTTATTGAGTGGTTGAAATGTATACAACGATGATTTCGAGGGGGAAGCGACTGGGCTACGCGGCGTACGAGCGACTCTTGCAGATGGAAGTATCGGGAACGCCGGACCACGTCGCGGTTATCATGGACGGGAACCGGCGGTATGCGCGAAAACGCGGCTCTGAGACGCAAACGGGCCACCGCGAGGGCGCGGAGACCACCGAGGCGCTGTTGAACTGGTGTGACGAACTCGACATCCGTGAAGTGACGCTGTACACCTTCTCGACGGAGAACTTCAACCGCGACCCCGAGGAGCGCGAGCACATCTTCGACCTCGTCGAGCAGAAGCTCCGGACCTTCGCCGACGCCGACCGCGTCCACGAGGCCGGCGTCTGTATCCGCGCCATCGGCGAGACCGAGATGCTTCCCGAGCGGGTCCGCGACGCCATCGACTACGCGGAAGGGCGAACGGCCCAGTACGACCGGCTCAATCTCAACGTCGCGCTGGCCTACGGCGGTCGGGCGGAACTGCTCGGTGCGGCCCGCGAGGTGGCCGGCGCGGTCGAATCGGGCGACCTCGACCCGGACGACGTGACCGCCGAAACCGTCGAGGAACGACTCTACGAGGGCCCGACCCGCGACGTGGACCTCATCGTCCGCACCGGCGGCGACGAGCGGACCTCGAACTTCCTGCCGTGGCACGCCAACGGCAACGAGGCCGCGACGTTCTTCTGTACGCCCTACTGGCCGGAGTTCCGGAAGGTCGACTTCCTCCGTGCGATCCGCACCTACGAGAACCGCGAGCAGTCCTGGCGGACGACGCGGGCGCAACGGTCGCTCGCCCTGGTCCGGGCCATCGAGCAGTCGGAAGTCCCGACGGCGAAGCGCATCCTCGGTCGGTTCCGCGACGCCCTGCCGAGCGCCGAGCGCGAGGCCGTCGAAGAGTACGACCCGGTAGACTGACGGTTGCCAGTGCAGGCCCGGGACGTATCAGGAGCGCGAGCGAACGGGAGACCGTCATGGCTATCGAAGCGTCCGAAGCCCGTGAGTTGTTCGAGCAGGAACTGAATTACCCGGTCGAGAGGGACACCGTCGTCGAGACGGTCGGCGAGCGCGAAATCGAGGCTCAGGGCGGAGACGACGACACCATCGAGGAGATCATCGAGAGCGGTGACACGGCGGAATTCGAGTCCGCCGAGGCACTCCACACGACGATGATGAACTACCTCGACACCGATCACGTCGGCCGCGAAGGCTACTCCGATCGCTCCACCGAGTCGACACCGGACGACGACCAGGACGACGAGTCGCTGTAAGGAGCCTCGTCACCCACAGGTTCTCTATTGTCGGCTGAAACGCTCGTTCTTCCACTGCTCCTCGGGGGTCGGCGAGTACCGAACGTGCCGTCACGCGACTATCGGTGTGGAGGTAGATTTCCGCCTCGTTTGGGTTCGACGCTCGCCCCGGCGGACGACGGGGACGACCAGACCGGGGCCGGTTCGGAACAGCGCGCCTCGATGGCGTGCAGGCGCACGACGTGTTCAGTCGAGCGGCCTCGGACTCGCGACGCCCGTCCAGCGACGTGTGAGCGGGTCGGCACTCACCGTCCGAACCGCTGTCGAGCGAGGCGCGACACGTCGGCCTATCGGCCGAACCGCCGCTGTCGCTCCTGATAATCCCGCAACGCCCGGAGGTAGTCGCGCTGGCGGAAGTTCCGCCAGTTCACGTCCGTGAAGTACAGCTCAGAGTACACCGACTGCCAGATCATGAAGTCCGAGAGCCGTTCGGCACCGGTCTTGATGACGAGGTCGGGGTCGGTCGGGAACACGAGGTGTTCCTCGACGGCGGCCTCGTCGATGTCGTCGGGGGCGAGCGCCCCCTGGTCGACGTCTTCGGCGAGCTTCTGGACGGCCGTGGCGAACTCGGACTTCCCGCCGAGCCCGATCGAGACCTGTATCGGGGCGTCGGCGGTCGACTCGTCGTCGGGGACGCGAACGGCCATCTCCATCGGCGCGGCCACGTTCTCGAGTTCGCGCCGGAGCGTCGGAATCGCCTCCTCGTCGAGGACGCTCACGTAGACGACGACGGTTTCGGTGCCGTACTGGACGGCCCAGTCGAAGAAGCGTTGGAGCGTGGCGTAGGCGCCGTCGCCGAGCAGGTCGCGCTCCGTGATGACGAGGGCGACCGTCTCCGGCAGATGGGCGTCGCTCAGACGCACGCGGGTCGCCAGGTACCGGTCGTAGAGTCCCACGCCGGGCGGTATGCCGACTGCCCGCCTAAATCTCACGGTCGACGGACCCGCCACGCTCTGAAAGGGAAAGGGTAAGTGCCTCTCGGGGATACCGATTCCACGTGACCTCGACAGTCCGTCGAGCGGGTGGGTTCGCCGCCGTGGGGACGCTCGCGTTCGTCGTCCCGGCCGCGACCGGCGTTCGCTCGCTCGACCTCGCGACTGTCGCCGCCGTCGCGCCGTTCGTCGCCGTCGCCGCCGTCGCCGTGTCCGCCGTCGACCAGGGCTCGTCGTGGTTCGACCTGTTCGCCCGCCCCGGCGACTACGAGGACGGGAAGCTGTACGGCCTCGCGGCGTTCGCGCTGGCCGCCGCCGGGCTGGCGCTGCTGGCCGTCAGGTTCGGCCTCCCCGTTCCCGTGTTCGTCGGCGTCGTGGTGCTGGTCGCCTACGGCAACCTCGGCCAGCGCCTCGCCTACACCGTCCGTACCGACGAGTTCGTCGCGACAGCCGGCTTCGTCGTCGTCGGCTTCGTCGCCGCCGTCGCCGGACAGACGGTCGGGACGCGGATACAGACCGCCGTCGGCGCGACCGCCGCCGACCCGCTGGCCGTCCCGACCGTGCTGTTTCTCGCCGCCAGCGGCGCGTTCGTCGCCGCACTGCTCCGGTCGGTGCTGTTCGAGCGCGACGACCCGCTGGTGATGCTCACCGTCGGCCTCCTGCTGTGGCTGTTCTTCGAACTCGACCCGTCCGTGACCGCCCAGCGCGTGGTCGTCGCGCTGGCGGTGACGGTCCTGCTCGGCTACCTCTCCTACGCGCTCGATACGGCGTCCCTGCCGGGGATGCTCACCGGCGTCCTCCTCTCGTTTCTGACCATCGTCCTCGGCGGCTTCGGCTGGTTCGCGATGCTCATCACCTTCTTCGGGCTGGGCGGGCTCTCGACGAAGTTCCGCTACGACGAGAAGCTCGACCGGGGCATCGCCGAGGAGAACGAGGGGGCGCGGGGCAGCGGGAACGTCCTCGCGAACTCCATCGTCGCGCTGTTCGCCGTCGTCGCCGCGGAGGCGAGCCCGAGCCACATCGCCGTCGACCCGACGCTGTTCTTCTATGCCTTCGCCGGGGCCGTCGCGGCCGCCATGACGGACACGTTCTCCAGCGAGTTCGGCGGCCTCTACGACAACCCGCGCCTCATCACGACGCTCGAACGCGTCGAGCCTGGCACGGACGGCGGCGTCACCTGGCAGGGCGTCGCCGCGGGGCTCGTCGGCGCGGCCCTCATCGCCGGCATCGCCGGGCTCCTCCAGCACGTCGGTCCGCTGGGCGGCGGCGTCATCCTCCTGTGTGGCCTTGTCGGCATGACCGTCGACAGCCTGCTCGGCGCGACCGTCGAGGGCTCGGTCGTCGGGAACCAGGGCGTCAACATGCTCGCCACGCTGGCGGCCGCGCTCGCCGGGACGGGCCTCGTCGTGGCCGTCGGCCTGGTATGATTCGCGAGGCCCGTCCGAGCGACGAGGCGCGCCTGCGAGCGATTCAGACGAGAGCGCTCGAGGAGCCGTGGCCGGAACTGCTCGACGTGGGTATCGAGGGGCCGCCGCTCGTGCTGGTGCTCGACGCCGGCGAGCCAGCCGCCTACGCGCTCGTGGTCCCGGACCGGCCGGTCGCCTACCTCGCTGAGTTCGCCGTCGCACCGGCGATGCAGGGCCAGGGCCTCGGCACGGCGCTCATGGACGGCCTGCTCGACCGACTCCGCGAGGCGGGGTTCGAGACGGTTCGGCTCACCGCGCGCGAGGACGACGAGCGCGCGCGGTCGTTCTACGACGGGTTCGGGTTCGCGAAATCCGAGGACCTCCCCGGACACTACGACGACGGGGACGGCGTGTTGCTCGTCAGAGACCTCTAGCCGGCGATGCGGACCTGGACGGCGGTCGGTTGTTTGACGTACTCGCCGTGCTCGGCCGCGACGACCACGCCGACGCCGCGCTGAGCGGCCACGTCGAGCAGTTTCTGCGTGCACGGCCCGTCGACGACGACGGTTCGCGGGACCGTCTCGGCTTCTTCGACGAGCGAGACGGCGTCGTCGGCCTCGCCCTCCGCGAGCGGTTCGGCGTTCTCGTCGAGCAGGCGGACCGTTCCGCTGCCCTCGTTCACAACCGCGTCGATGTGGTCCGCGAGCGACGTGACCGACACCGCGTCGTCGCCGGCCGAGGGTTCGGCGGCGTCAGTCGCCGGACCGGGGTCCGAATCGGCGCTCTCGGCGGGTGAAGCGGTCGCATCGGTGCACTCGTCTGTCGCCGCCGCGGGGGACACGGCGGTTCCGACGGCCCCGCCGTCGGCGGTCGTCGACTCGTCCGCGCGCGACGCCTCCTCGCGGACGGCGTCGAGCGTCTCCGCCTCGGCCACGATGTCGTACGGGACCTTGTCGCGCAGAGCGGTCATCACTTCGCTGCGGGAGAGGTCCTCGACGGACTTCCCGTCCGGCGCGACGGCGACGTAGTCCACGTCGCCGACCTGGGCGAGTTCCTTGAGGATGAGGTCGCCGCCGCGGTCGCCGTCGAGGAACGAGGTGACGGTCCGGTTCGCCGTCAGGTCCGCGATGGCCGCCGGCACGTCGGTTCCCTCGACGGCGACGGCGTTCTTGATGCCGTACTTGAGCAACTGGAGCACGTCCGACCGGCCCTCGACGACGACGATGGCGTCCGAGTCCCTGACCCGGGGACCGGCCGGGAGGCCCTCGTAGTCGGTGATGTCGGCGACCCGGACCCGCTGGCGGACCGTCTCGACGATGTCCTCGGTCTGTACCGACTGCTCCTCGAAGGCGTTGAGCAGTTCCGTGGCTCGCTCGACGACCTCGCGGCGCTTGGCGCTGCGGACGTCCTCTATCTCCGAGACCTGGATCTCGGCGCGGCAGGGCCCCACCTGGTCGATGGTCTCGAGCGCCGCGGCGAGGATGGCCGTCTCGACCTTGTCCAGCCCGCTCGCGACGGTGATCTCGCCGAAGGACTGGCCGCCCTCGGAGCTGATCTTCACGTCGATGCGTCCGACCTTCTTCGAGTCCTGCAGGTCCCGCAGGTCCAGTTCGTCACCGAGCAGTCCCTCCGTCTGGCCGAACACCGCGCCGACGACGTCGCTCCGCTCGACGACCCCCGCCGCTGTGATGTCGGCGTGTATCAGATATTTCGCCGTGTCTTGCATGATTGTCCCAGTTCCCAGCCCGTCGCGGCGCGACGGACTGCTGTCACTACGCTGATGTTGGTCAGTACGGCAGAATAACCTTGCGCACCCGGCTCAGAGCGAGCCCCGGCCCGGTCACGACAGCAGCGCTCGCAGCCCGTCCATCCCGTTGGCGATCGCCACCTCCGGGTCGTCGGGCTCGTCGTGCTCGAAGACGAGCCACTCGGTCCCCGCCTCGCGGGCCGCATCGACGACGGCCCCGAGTGCGAGGACGCCGTCGCCGAGCGCGGTCGGCTCTCCGTCGGCGGTCACGTCCTTCAGGTGGACGACGGGCACGCGCCCGTCGAGTCGGTCGAGCAGGTCGACGGGGTCGCGGCCGGCCGCGTGCGCCCACCCGGCGTCCAGTTCGAAGCCCACGGAGGTCTCGTCGACGAGGCGGTCGAAGGCGGTCTCGCCGTCGATAGTACCGAACTCGTGGTCGTGGTTGTGATAGAGCAGCGGCCGGTCGTAGGTGGCGTCGAGCGTATCGAGCATCGCGGCCGTCGTGGCGACGGCGTCCGCGTCGGTGAAGTGGTCGACGTCGAGGTACGGGACGACGACGAACGGGACTTCGAGCGAGTCGAGCTGTCGTACGACGGCGCTCGTCTCGGACTGGAGAGCGTCGATACCGACGTGTGCGCCGACGACGCCGAGGCCCGCGTCGTCCAGCGCGCGCCTGCTCGCGCCGGGATCGCCGACGCCCGCGAACTCCACGCCGTCGTAGCCGGCGGCCGCGATGCGGTCGAGGACCGCCGAGAGCGGCTCGCTGAGATTCCGGAGCGTCCAGAGCTGGATGGCGGTCTGCATACTCCGTCTCGGAGCGCCGTAGTGAAATAACTGGACGTACAAGCCGCGGCCATGGGATTCACCGAATCGACGATCGACCCCGCACGGTTCCTCGAAGACGTCGAGATGCGCATCGGCGAAATCGTCGACGTGGAACGGTTCCCGGAGGCCCGCAAAGACGTCTACAAGCTCGAGGTCGACTTCGGCGACGAGACCCGCCAGTCCGCCGCCGGGCTGACGGACGTCTACGAGCCCGAGGACCTGCTGGGGTCACAGGTCGTCGCGGTCGTCAACCTCGGAACGGTCTCCATCGCCGGCTTCGAGAGCGAGTGCCTGGTCACCGGCGTCGACAGCGACGAGGGCGTCGTCCACCTGACCCCCGAGCGCGACGTGGAGCCCGGCACGCGGGTCTATTGAAGAACATATCTCTTCAGAAAAGCCAAGTGAAGGATCGTTATCGATTAATACCGGTAGCGGCTAGTCTGTGCCACTATGAGTCGCGCTCGGGTCGTCGGGTGGGCCGTCGTCGCGCTCGTGCTGATGGCGCTGGCCGTGCCGTGGTTCCTGTGGGGCAGCGCCCGCATCGCGTTCGGCCTACCGCTGTGGCTGTGGTGGCACGTCGGCTGGATGGCGCTCGCGAGCGTCGTCTTCGCCGTCTTCGCGTGGACCGACTGGGGCATCGGCGTCGAGGGGGTGGGCCGCCGTGGCTGACACCGCCCTCCAACTGGGTATCGTCGGCGCGTACATGGTCCTCGCGCTCGCCGTGGGCGCGGTCGCCTACCGACTGACCGAGCGCACCGCCGAGGACTACTACCTCGCCAGCAGGACGCTCGGAACAGTCGTCCTCCTGTTCACCACCTTCGCCACGCTGCTTTCGGCCTTTACCTTCTTCGGCGGCCCAAACATCGCCTACAGCGCCGGCCCCGAGTGGATTCTCGTCATGGGGCTGATGGACGGCATCATCTTCGCCGTCCTCTGGTACGTGCTCGGGTACAAGCAGTGGCTCGTCGGCAAGCGCCACGGCTACGTCACGCTCGGGGAGATGCTGGGCGACCGCTTCGGGTCGACGCCGCTCCGGGTCCTCGTGGCCGCGGTGAGCCTGTTCTGGCTGTTCCCGTACGTGATGCTCCAGCAGAAGGGCGCGGGCCAGGCCATCGTCGGCCTCACCGGCGGCGCGGTCCCGTTCTGGGTCGGCGCGGGCGGCATCACGCTGTTCATGATCCTCTACGTCGCGCTCTCGGGGATGCGCGGCGTCGCCTGGACCGACACGCTCCAGGGCCTGTTCATGCTCTCGCTCGTCTGGGTCGCCGTCGCGTGGGTGCTGTCGGCCGTCGGCGGCGCGGGCGCGGCGACCGACCTGCTCGCGACCGAGCAGCCCGCGTTCGTCGCGCTCGGCGGCGGACTCTACACGCCGCAGTACGTCGTCTCGACGGCGGTGAGCATCGCCTTCGGCGTGACGATGTTCCCGCAGATCAATCAGCGCTTCTTCGCCGCCGGGTCGAAGCGCGTCCTCAAGCGGACGTTCGCGCTGTGGCCCGTGCTCGTGCTCCTCCTGTTCGTCCCGGCGTTCATGCTCGGCGCGTGGGCGGCCGGCCTCGGCGTCGCCGTCCCCGAGGGCGGCAACGTCGTCCCCGCGCTGCTCGGCGCGTACACGCCGGGGTGGTTCACCGCGCTGGTCATCGCCGGCGCGATGGCCGCGATGATGTCCTCCAGCGACTCGATGCTCCTCTCGGGGTCGTCGTATCTCACCCGCGACCTCTACCGGCCGCTGACCGGCCGGGGCGACGCGAGCGACGAGCGGACCGACCGCCGCGAGGCGCTCGTCGCCCGCGTGGGCGTGGTCGCCTTCGCGACCCTGTCGTTCGTCGCCAGCCTCTACACACCGGGCACGCTCGTCCAGATCGGCGACACCGCCTTCAGCGGGTTCGCCCAGCTGACCGTCCCCGTCGCGCTGGCGCTGTACTGGCGGGGCACCACCCGCTCCGGGATGTACGCCGGCGTCCTCGGGAGCCAGGCGTTCTACGCCCTGCACGTCTTCCCGGTCGTGTCGACGCTCGCGGGACTGGTCGGTCTCGACGTGGCGCTACCGACGGCGTACCTCGGCTGGACGCCGGGCGTCGTCGGCATCCTCGTCGGCCTCGTGCTGACGGTCGCCGTGTCGCTGCTGACCTCGCCCGCGGCGTCTGAGGACCGCACCGTCTACGCGGTCTCCGGCGTCGAGAGCGATTGAGCGAACCGCGTCGGCTTGCGATCGGACCGCCCGACGTCGGTCGCCGCCGCGCCGACATGTAAACCTACAAAAGCGTCCGGTCCAATAGTGGGAATATGGACTCCAAGGAAAACGTCGGCGGGCGCGACCGCCTGCTCCGAGCGGCACTGGCAGTCGTCCTGACGATCGTCTCCCTCCGCTGGCTCAGGAGCGGCAAGCGCAAGCGCGGCCTCCTCGCCGGCGCCGGCGCGCTCACCCTCGGCTTCAACGCGACGACCGGCTACTGCGGCGTCAACGACTCCCTCGACGTCGACACCACCGCCGGCGACGACGAAGACGACGCGTTCGAAGTCGACGACGCGACCGACGAGGCGACCGAGGTCGACGTGGACTTCACGACCGCTGATACCGACAGCAAGCCCGTGAAAGCGCGTACGAACGGCGCGCTGACCTGTGCCGTCTGCGACGAGCCCATCGTCCCCGGCGAGCGGCGCGGCCCCAACGACGAGGGCGCGATCGTCCACGAGAGCTGCGAGTGAATCGGCGGGCGCGACGGATGCGGTGCGCCGCCCGCGCGCGGCGAGTCTGGTGCTTTTTATAACCGCCGCGCCTCCGTGTCAGGTATGCAGACCCACATCGTCCCGGTCGGGTTCGACTACGACCGGCTCATCGCGCCGCTCGTGCGCGAGCAACTCGACGTGGACCGCGTCATCCTGCTGGAGGGCGCGGTCGGGAGCGAGGCCAACGTCGAGTACTCGCGCAACCTCGCGAAGAAACTGGAGAAGGACTACCGGAACCTGCTCGGGGCCGAGACGGAGCAGTTCGTGGTCGACGACGTCTACGACTACGACGAGGCCTTCGAGCAGGCGTTCGAACTCATCAACGCGGAACTCGACGCGGGCAACGAGGTGTGGGTCAACGTCTCCGCGATGCCCCGGACAGTGTCGTTCGCCTTCGCCACCGCGGCCCACTCCATCATGGTCGAGCGCGAGGGCGACCGCGAGCGCATCCACACCTACTACACGGTCCCCGAGAAGTACCTGGAGACCGAACTCGCCGAGGAACTCCGCAAGCAGACCGCCATGCTGGAGGATTTACAGGCCGGCGAGAACGTCTCCGAGCGGGTCGAGGAACGACTCGAAACCGCCCGCGACCTCCTCGACGAGTTCGACGAGCGCGGGACGACCATCGGCGCGAAGGAAATCGACGGCTCGCACATCGTCGAACTGCCCGTGGCCTCCTTCTCGAACGTCAAGCCCTTCGAGGAGGTCATCCTGTTCACGCTCGGCGAGCACGGCGAGTTCGAGTCCGTCTCCGAGCTGGCACAGGAACTGGCCCGCGACATGGGCGAGGAGTACACCGACTCCTTCCGCTCGAAGGTCATCTACAACGTCGACCGCCTCGGCCCCGGCGGGAAGGGCTACATCGAGCAGGAGGAACACGGCAAGTCCTACCGGACGACGCTCTCGCGCATCGGCGAACTGTGGGTGCGGGCACACAGCGCCGAGGACCGCGAGCGCCGCCAACCGGACCTGACCTGACCTGACCTGACCTGACCTGACCTGACCTGAGTCGGTGGCGAGCGCCACCGGAGATCCCGGACAGAGACGTGGACGTGATTCCTCGCTGACCGCCGGATACCCGACGTATCACGGCCGAAGGACGCGGTCCGGTCTGAGGTGTTGGTACTCGCCTCAACGCTTTTGGTGTTGGAGTACGCACCAACGCCCATGGCCGGGGACGACGAGGCGCAACTCGTCATCGACGTCACGAAGGATTTCGGCGACCGCTACGCCGAGATCACGGCGTATCGCGTCCCCGAGTCGGAGCGCTATCCGGAAGGCATCAAGTACTCGATGCAGTACGGAAACGCCGCGGGGGAGACTATCGTCCGATACGATAACTTTCCCGACCATCCCGACGTCGCACACCATCACAAGCATCGGGCCGACGGGACAGTGACGGACGTCGAGTTCGACGGCTTACGGGCGCTCTTTCAGCGGTTCAAAACCGAGGTGATCGAACATGGCCACGACTGGTAACACCGACACGACTGACAGGACGCTCCACATCAGATTCCGGGAGGGAAGTGACGACGACGTCGAGGACGCGCTCGCCGCGCTCGACCGCGGGGAGACACCGGACCCACACTTCGAGGTGGTGTATCACGATCCTGCGGACGTTCACCGGGTCACGCGGCCGAAATCGCTCGATCTCTTGCGCGCGATCGTCCAGCACGAACCCGGAAGCATCCGCGAGACGGCGCGGCTCGTCGACCGTGACGTCAGTCAGGTCCACCGAAATCTGAAAGAACTCGAAGAACTGCACCTCGTCGCCCTCACAGACGACGGGCAGTCGAAACGGCCGTCGGTCTGGTACGACGCGATCGACATCGACCTGCCGCTCGTGACGCCGGACGTCGGCTCGGACGAGGCGGCCGCGTAACTGGACACTGCAAACTCGCCACGGGAAACCGAAGTCGTTAATCCCGCCGTCGGCCGAGTACTGACCAGATGGTGCGTCGACTCTCGCAGACGCTGGTTCTCGCTCCGGTCGGTGTAGGGGTCCCCACGCCCCACACCACCCCCACCACTCGACGCACGCACCGCTGACAACCGCGCCGCAGTCCCGGGCGATACGCCCACCGTTCGAACATGAGTGATACACAGGACCCACCGCAGGAGGAATCGACCGCAGACCAGTCAGCCGACGCCCTCGACGGGGAGTACGACCCCCGCGAGGTAGAGCCCGAGTGGCAGGCGCGCTGGGTCGCAGACGGGACCTACGCCTACGACGAGGACGCCGACACCCGCTTCACCATCGACACGCCGCCGCCGACGGTGTCGGGCAACCTCCACATGGGCCACCTCTATCAGTTCACCCTGCAGGACTTCGTCGCCCGCTACCACCGGATGGCCGACGACACCGTCTACTTCCCCTTCGGCTACGACGACAACGGCATCGCCTCCGAGCGCCTGACCGAGCGCGAACTCGGCATCCGCCACCAGGACTTCACCCGACGCGAGTTCCAGGAGAAGTGCCGCGACGTCTGCACGGAGTACGAAGACGAGTTCACGCAGGACGTGCAGTCGCTGGCCATCTCCGTCGACTGGGACAACACGTACAAGACCATCGCGCCGAACGTCCAGCGCGTCTCGCAACTGTCCTTCCTCGACCTCTACGAGAAGGGCCGGGAGTACCGCCAGCGCGCGCCGACCATCTGGTGTCCCGACTGCGAGACGGCCATCTCGCAGGTCGAACAGGAGGACAAGGACAAGTCGACGCTGTTCAACGACATCGCCTTCGACCTCGTGGAGACGGGCGAGGGACCTGCCGACGACGGCGCGACGTTCACAATCTCGACCACCCGGCCCGAACTGCTCCCCGCGTGCGTCGCCGTCTTCGTCCACCCCGATGACGACGACAATCAGCACCTCGTCGGCGGGACGGCGCGCGTCCCCATCTTCGAGCAGGAGGTCCCCATCATCGCCGACGAGCGCGTCGACATGGAGACCGGGAGCGGCATCGTGATGTGCTGTACGTTCGGCGACCAGAACGACATCGAGTGGTACCAGGCCCACGACCTGCCGCTCCGCCTGGCCATCGACGAGTCCGCGACGATGACCGACCTCGCCGGCGACTACGCGGGGATGCACACCACGGAGGCCCGCGAGGCCATCATCGAGGACCTGGACGAGGAGGGGTCGCTGCTGGAGAGCCGCGACCACGACCACACCGTCCAGGTCCACGAGCGCTGCGAGGAGGAGGTCGAGTACCTCGTCACCGAGCAGTGGTACATCGAACTGCTCGACAAGAAGGAGGAGTACATCGAGGCGGGCCGCCAGATGAACTGGTTCCCCGAGAAGATGGTCACCCGGTACGAGCACTGGATCGAGGGCCTGGAGTGGGACTGGTGCATCTCGCGCCAGCGCGACTCCGGCATCCCGATTCCGGTGTGGTACTGCGACGACTGCGGCGAGCCGGTGCTGGCCGAGCGCGACCAGCTCCCGGTCGACCCGCTGTCGGACGACCCGCCGGTGGATAGCTGTCCGGAGTGCGGCCACGACTCGCTGACGCCCGAGGAGGACGTCTTCGACACGTGGGCCACGTCGTCGCTGACGCCCCTCGTGAACGCCGGCTGGGACTGGGACGACGACGCGGAGGCGTTCACCTGGGACAACCCCGAACTGTACCCCTTCGACCTGCGCCCCCAGGGCCACGACATCATCTCGTTCTGGCTGTTCCACACCGTCGTCAAGTGCTACGAGCACACCGGCGAGGTCCCCTTCGAGAACGTGATGATAAACGGGATGGTCTTAGACGAGAACCGCGAGGCGATGTCCAAGTCCAAGGGCAACGTCATCCCGCCCAGCGAGGTGCTGGAGCAGTTCCCGGTCGACGCCGCCCGCTACTGGGCCGCCGGGACCTCCATCGGCGACGACTTCCCGTACAAGGAGGGCGACCTGGAGGCCGGCGAGCGCCTGCTCCAGAAGCTCTGGAACGCCTCGCGGCTGGTCGACCAGCTGACCCCCGCCGAGCGCCCGGCCGAGCCGGACGACCTCGCGGCCGTCGACGAGTGGCTGCTGGCCGAACTCGACGCGACCGTCGCGTCGCTCACCGAGCGCTTCGAGGCCTACGAGTTCTCGAAGGCACGCAACGAGCTGCGGACGTTCTTCTGGAACACGTTCTGTGACGACTACCTCGAAATCGCGAAACAGCGCGTCTCAGAGGGGAGCGACGCCTCGACGGAGTACACCCTGCTCCACGCCCATCGGACCTTCCTCAAGCTGTTCGCCCCGTTCCTCCCGCACGTCACCGAGGAACTGTGGGAGCGCGTCTACGATGCGGACGGCTCGGTCCACACGACCGACTGGCCGACGCCGGGCGGCTACGAGGCCGACCTCGACGCCGGCGAGACGGCGATGGAGGTCGTCTCCGCGCTCCGGCGGTACAAGACCGAGCACGGTCTACCGCTGAACGCCGACCTCGACCACGTCGAGGTGTACGGCCACGTCGCCGGCTTCGAGGACGCCATCGCCGAGGCGATGCACGTCGAGACGCTCGACGCGTACGACGAAGCGCCGGACATCACCACCGAGGTCAGCGGCATCGACCTCGACTACTCGCTCGTCGGCCCCGAGTTCGGCAGCGAGGTCGGCGCTATCGACGCCGCCATCGAGGACGGCGACTACGAAATCGACGGCGACGAACTCCACGTGGCCGGCGTCACGCTCACCGACGAGATGTTCGCCGTCGAGGAGTCCCGCACCTACTCCGGCGAGGGCGAGATGACCGAGACCGAGAGCGCGGTCGTCGTGGTCCGGTAAGGCCGCCGGGCCGCCGACAGCGACCGCCGCGCGTTCTGCCCCTCGATGACCGCCACCAGTACCATCAAGGCCCGCGGCGTGGTCGATTCGAGCATGCAAACGGAGGAGACCATCCGGGACCGAATCGAGGCGCTCCGAGACGAGTACGACAGCCACGACCCGCCATCGACGGAGATGGAGGACGAGGCCGAGGTCGCGATTTTGCGCGCCATCGAGGAACTGGAGTGGGTCCTCGACGAGCGCGACGCCGACGAGGGGTTCACGACCTGACGCGACGGCGGAGCGCACACCGAGTACCCGCGGCGGTCGCTCACGACCGACGCTTCACTTTCTCGACGCGCGTGGCGAGCGCGAAGAACGTCGCGAGCAGCGTCAGCACGACGGCCCAGCCCGCCGCGAGGTCGTGGGCGAGGACGGTGTGGTCGAACTGGCCGGCGGCGACGATGGGTTCGGCGCGCAGCCAGGTGTGGTGTGGCCCGCCGAGCACGGGCACGAAGTAGTCGACCACGTCGTTGAGGCCGTACCAGAACAGGGCCACGGCGACCGCGGGAACCGAAAAGGTCGCGTAGCGGTGGATGAGAAACGCCTCCAGCGCCATCGCGAGGTGGCTCAGAATCAGGAACCAGTAGAGCCACGTGGCGATGCCGCCGGGGCCGTTGAGGACGAGCTGGACGAACGGCGTCCACAGGCCCAGTTTGATGCAGCCGAAGAAGCCGAGCATGTGGAGCCACTGTGCGTCCCAGTCGAGTCGCCAGGCGACCAGCGAGAGCCCGATGAACATCGTCGCCGCGGGCGAGTCGGGAATCAGTGGGTAGGCGGCGACCGGGGCCGCGCCGAGTTGCCCCTCGACGAGCGGGGGCGCGGCCTCCAGGGGTCGGCCGGCGTAGTACCAGAAGCCGAACAGCGTCCCGACGAGGTTGACGAGGGCGACGGGCCAGGCCAGCCGCAGCCCGACGTTCTCCAGCCACTCCGGCAGCGGCGCGACGTAGCGCGGCAGCCCCTCGGCCTCGGGCAGTTCGCGTCCGAACAGCCGGGCGACGGCCGCGTCGATGCGCCCGCCGACGCCCTCGTCAGTAGCCATGTCGATGCAGTGGGGGGAGGCGATGAAAACGGTAGTGGTATCGGCCGATGCGCCGACGGCGACCGCGTCGACGAGACCACGCGGGCGGACTCCCGGCGGAAGGACACGCGTTAAGTAAATCCAGTTCTAACCCGCAGATAATGGCTGAAGCTACCGATCTGGAGGACCTCCGCCGCGGTACTGATCTCGTCAAGCGCGGCTTCGCGAAGATGCAGAAGGGGGGCGTCATCATGGACGTCGTCACCCGCGAGCAGGCCCGCGTCGCCGAGGACGTCGGTGCGGTCGCGGTGATGTCGCTGGAGGCCGTGCCGGCCGACATCCGCAAGCGCGGCGGCGTGGCTCGGATGGCCGACCCCGCCGAGGTCGAGGAGATCATCGACGAGGTGTCGATTCCCGTGATGGGCAAGTCCCGCATCGGCCACACCAAAGAGGCCCAGATTCTGGAAGCCACGGGCGTCGACATGATCGACGAGAGCGAGGTGCTCACCCCCGCCGACGACCGCTACCACATCGACAAGCGGGAGTTCACCGCGCCGTTCGTCTGCGGCGCGCGCAACCTCGGCGAGGCGCTGCGACGCATCGACGAGGGCGCGGCGATGATCCGCACGAAGGGCGAGGCCGGCACGGGCGACGTGAACCAGGCCGTCCACCACCAGCGCAACATCAAGGGCTCGATTCGCGAACTCGAAGGCGCGAGCTACGAGGAGCGCGAGAAGTGGGCCCGCGAGAACGAGGCCCCGGCCGAACTCGTCCACGAGACCGCCGAGATGGGTCGGCTCCCCGTCGTCAACTTCGCCGCCGGGGGCATCGCGACGCCGGCCGACGCGGCGCTGATGATGCACCACGGCTGTGACGGCATCTTCGTCGGCAGCGGCATCTTCGGCGCGGAGGACCCCGAAGCGATGGGCACCGCCGTCGTCGAAGCCGTCAACAACTGGGACGACCCCGAGGCGCTCGCCGAGATCAGCAAGGACATCGGCAGCGGCATGAAAGGCGACGCGAACGCCGACCTCCCCGAGGAAGAGAAGCTCCAGGGCCGCGGCGTCTAACGGGCCGAGCGAGCGGAGCAGGCCGTCGAACGAGAAGGACCGTTCTTCGCTATCGAAGGCAACACCCAAGTCCGCCCACCCGCGTGTGTAGCCTATGCAGCAGTCCGAGGCGATCGTCCAACAGGCCAGGGCGATCCTGGAGCAACTGACCTCGACCGAGGGCCGACTGGCGGTCAGCGCGGGCGTCCTGGTGGTGACGCTACTCGTCGCGGTCCTCGTGCTCCCGCTGGCGGTCCGTCAGATCCGACGGGCGCTGACCTCGCGGTACATGACCGGGCAGGTCGGAGAGACGGTGGACATCGTCGGCGACTACATGCCGACCTCGTTCTCCGGACTCGTCCTCCGCCTCGGGCAAGTGACCGTCCTGCTCGGCTCGGTCTTCGCGCTGTTGATCGTCTGGGGGCTGTTCGAGTGGGCCATCGCGATGGTCGACATCGTCTCCTCGGCGGTGCCGGACCTGTTCAAGGCCGGGCTGACGCTGTTGTTGCTCCTGTTGAGCTTCGCCGCCTCCGAACAGCTCAAGAAGGCGGTGTCACAGCTGGGCGACGGCTCTGACCGCATCACCGAACACCAGGAGGAGATCATCCTCCGCGTGGGGCAGGTGGCGCTGTTCGTCACCGTGGTCGCGAGCGTCCTCACGCTGTGGGGAATTAACCTCAGCGGACTGCTGGTCGGGGCAGGCTTTCTCGGCATCGTGGTCGGGTTCGCGGCGCGCCAGACGCTCGGCTCGCTCATCGCCGGGTTCGTGCTGATGTTCTCGCGACCGTTCACCATCGGCGACTGGGTCCAGATCGGCGACAACGAGGGGATCGTCACGGACATCACCATCTTCAACACGCGGCTCGAGAACTTCGACGGGGAGTTCATCATCATCCCGAACGACAGGGTCGGTGACCGGCCGGTCACGAACCGCAGTCGGAAGGGCCTCCTCCGGCTCACCGTCGACGTCGGCGTGGACTACGACGCCGACGTGGACCGCGCGATGGACCTCGCCCTGGAAGCGATGGCGGACATCGAACACGTCGTCGAATCGCCGGCACCCGACGTGGTTCCGAAGTCCTTCGGCGACTCCGCCGTCGTCATGGAGTGTCGCTTCTGGATCGATCACCCCACGCCGCCCCGGAAGTGGCGAGCGGTCTCCGCGGTGGTCCGCGGCGTCAAAGACGCCTTCGACGACGAGGGGGTCACCATCCCCTTCCCGCAGCGGACCCTCTCGAATCGGGAGGGTGCACCGCTCGAAGCTGAGACTGATCTCGGCACGACGATGCGGTCTGACGGCGATGGCGACGGCGACGCTCAGTCGTAGAGGCCGTCGAGAAGCAACCCCAGTCCGAGGACCCAACAGCCAAGCAGCGTCCCGAGCGCGCCGGCGTGAAACAGCATCGAGAGCCCGCGGCCCGTCAGCACCGGTCCGTCCATCGCCGCCGCTGCCGTCGTCGTCGCGACCGATAGCGACGCCGACTCGGCGGCCAGGCCCGCGAACGCCGCGAGCGCGACCGGGAGCGTCACGGCGACCAGCGCGAGTCCGACCCGCTCCGCGAGGGCCGCGGCCGTGACCGGATCGGCGGGCCCGCCGTAGCGACGGGCCGACTGTCGCTGTGCCATGTGGTGTCATAACATCCTCGCCGGGATAAAGCCACGGGCATCGCCACGACCGGGCGGTCGGGCCGGTCCCACTCCGCACTGACGAGAATATTGCCCGAAGCTATGACGGGCGGATTTCCGTGAAGCGCCGATATCACGCCCCAGAGAGCGGGTTTTGGGGCTGTTTCTCCCGTCCGCGGCCGACGCGGGTTGCTGTCGATATCTCCGCGATAGCGGGAGGGTTAGGGCCCTGTCTCTAGGGTCCGTCGAGAACAGGCCTGACGCGGCCCACCCGGTCCAGAGCCATGAGTTCATCAGAGCCCCACATCGACGTCGAACAGTTCGCCGCGAACCTCGTCGCGTTCCGGTATCGCGAAGTGATGATGGCCGTCGCGACGCTGGCCGTCGCCGCCGGCTCGGTCGTCTTCTTCCCCGGAGCCGACAGCCTGAGCGCCGGACTCCAGTCAGACGTGTCGCTCGCGCTCCTCGCGGCGTTCGTCCTCGTGGCCATCGTCGCCGGCGTCGTCAAGGGGATGCTCGGGTTCGGGTACGCGCTCATCACGACCCCGATATTCGCCTCGGTGATCGACCCGACGGTCGCCGTCGCCGTGCTGGCGATTCCGCCGTGGATGCTCAACATGTTCCAGATCGGCGAGACCGACACCGGACTGGCGTTCGTCCGCGAGGAGTGGGTCTTGCTCCTCATGGCCGTCGTCGGCTCTGTCCTCGGTGTCGTCTTCCTCGCCGAGTTCAGCACCGGCCCGGTCGTCCCCTTCCTGATCGGCCTCGTGATACTCGGGTACGTCGTCTTCCAGGTCGTACAGGACTTCGTGACCGTCGACCGCACGCACAACCCCGTCGCGGTGAGCACGGCCGGCTTCCTCGAGGGGTTCCTGCTGGCCGTCGCGAACCTCGGCCCGCTGCTCCCGGCCTACTTCCACACGTTCGAACGCGACACCGAACGCTACATCGGCGGCCTCTCGATGGTGCTCGGAGCGATATTCACCGTCAGAATCGTCCAGATGGCCCTGTTTACCGACCTCCTGACGACCTATCGGCTGTGGCTCGGCTCGGTCATCGCGGTCGTGACCGTCGTCGGACTCCTCCTCGGAACGTACCTCCGGCGCATCGAAATCGACGAACGGAGGTTCAACCGATTCGTCGTCGCCCTGCTGTTCGTGATCTCGCTCAACATCTTCCGGAACACGGTTCCTGCGCTGTTCTTCTGACTCCGGGCGGTCGATGTTCGCGTATCAGGGCATCGAAGCCCCAGTACCGACCGCAGGGCCGTCCGAACGACCCGTTCGGGGGATTCGACACCTCAGCGCCGGTGGAGCGCCGGTCGAAACTACTATCCCCAACGGGACGAACGGAGAGGTATGAGCACTCCGCCGGGGGAGTATTACACCGAGGAACGCTGGCAGAACTGGCTCGACCGCATCGACGAGGAAGACGTCGACCCTGAGGACGAGGACTCCGCGCGCCTCCTGTTGAACCTGCAGGACGACGCCGCCATCGCGGTCGCGAAGATCATCACGGATTACGAGGACGAGACGCTCGACGAGGAGACGACGCTCGACGAACTGGCGGGGGTCCGGAGCATCGTCCTCGACGACATCGAGTTCGAGGACGAGGAGACGCTGATGCTGATCGACGGCGTCCAGACCTCGCTGCTGTGCGTGTTCTACGCCGCCGAGGAGTACGTCGCGGAGGGCGTCGCGGCCGACGCGACCGTCACCGACTACATCGAGGCCGCGGCCGACGCCGAGGCCGAGGAGGACCTGGACGCCGCGCTCGGCTACTGCGTGCAGGCCGGCACGCAGATCATCGACGGCGAGGAACTCCCCATGGAGGTCGCCGAGGAACTCGAGTACGGCCTGGTCTCGGAGTGGGTCAACGGACTCGACAGCCTGCAGACCGCGATGAGCGACCCCGAGGTCGTCGAAGAGGAAGACGAAAGCTGATAATTGCGCAGTCAGCTTTTTATCACCGACTCCGCAACTGACGGCATGGATTTCAGGGGCGACGAGCGCGGCCAGTCCGTCCAGATCGGGGCCGTGTTGCTGTTCGCCGTGCTGATACTCGCCTTCTCCTCGTATCAGGCGTTCGTCGTCCCCGAACAGAACCGCGAGGTGGAGTTCAACCACAACCAGCGGGTGCAGTTCCAGATGCAGGACCTGCGCAACGCCGTCGTCTCGCAGACCGATGGCGGTTCGCTGACCGCCGTGTCGGTGACGCTCGGGACGAACTACCCGAGTCGCGCGGTCGCGGTGAACCCCGGGCCGCCGTCCGGGTCGCTCCGAACGAACGGCACGGCGACCCACGCGGTCAATCTGACCGTCCGTAACGCCACGGTGACCGGCGAGACCGGCGACTTCTGGAACGTCACGACCCAGCCAGGGCAGGGGCGCGTCTACTCGACGGGGAGCATCGTGTACGATCCGGCCTACAACGTCTATACGACCCCGCCCGAGACGGTGTACGACCAGACGACGCTGTACAACGACTTCCGGACCGCACAGCTCACGCTGGCGAACCAGTCGCTCGTGGACGGAACGCGAATCTCTCTGGTCACGCTCAACGGCTCGCTCGACCGCGCCTCGTCGGGGAGCGTGTCGGTCGACGTGCGGCCGGCCAGTAGCTCCACGCGCGAGGTCCAGATAGCCAGCCCCGACAGCGACTCACCCATCACGCTCCTGCTCGTCTCCAGGCGGGCCCCGGCACAGTGGGCGTTCCTCGAGACCACCCAGTCGACGGTCACCGCGGTCGAAGACGCGCCGACGCCCGCGCCGCCGGGATACCACACGGTGCTCGTGAAACTCGACCCCGACGAGACGTACCAGCTACAGCTGACGAAAGTCGGCGTCGGGACCCGTGTGACCGATGAATCGCCGGCGTATCTCACGGATGTCGAGGGGGACGGTCAGTCGGTCTCCCGCGGCGAGACGACCGAACTCGTGCTGGAGGTCCGGGACGCGTACAACAACCCCGTGAGCGGTGTTGCCGTCGAAGGAGCCGTCGACGGGAGCGACACGGGAGCGCTCGCGACGAGTTCGAAGACCTCCGACGGCGACGGCCGCGTCGAATTCGCCTACGAAACCACAGCGTCGACGGCGACCGGGACCCACACCGTTCAGTTCAGTCTCGACGGCGTCGACGACACGTTCGACGGTTCGACACCGGAAAACGTCTCGATGGAGGTGTCGGTCACCGACGGCGGCGGCGGGTCCGGTGGTGGCTCCGGAAACAGCGGACTCATCTACAACGAGGACGCGGTCGCGGTCGACAGCGACGGTTCGACCGAGAGCGGAATCCGGTTTACTGTCACCAACGAAGTCGGCGAGAGCATCGAGATCACGACGGTCGCGATCGACCCCGTCGACGACGACATCGACTACCTCAGCGACACCGCCAGCAACTACCTCCCCCCTGCCCCTCAGCGAAACGAACTGTACATCGAGGCTGACACCGACGGCCACACCGACTTCGGTGGCGGGACCGACATTCCGCGGACGATCGACGTCGACGACGACGGGTCCCTGAACGGGCAGAACCCGGTCATGTCCGACACGTCGAGTGCGACGTTCCACCTGTTCGAGTTCGAACGGTACGGGAGTCGGACGGACATGACCGGCGAGAGCGTCACGATAACGGTGACCTACGAGCGAGCGAGCGGCGGCACGGACTCGGAGCTGTTCACGGTCACGCCCGGCGGCGCGAGCGAGAGCCAGCGACCGAGCGCCGAGTTCACGGTAACCTCCGACGGCCCGCAATCGAACGACAGGTGGAACTTCGACGCCAGTTCGTCCAGCGACCCGCAGGGCGACAGCCTGCGCTACGAGTGGGACCTGGACGGAGACGGCCTCTTCGACGACGAGACCGGGGAGACGCTACAGAGAGCGCGGGTGTCCGCCGGCACGACGGTGTCGCTCCGGGTCGTCGATACGTCCGGGAACGCGGACACCGTGCGAAAAGAGGTCCCGTAACCCGGCACCTGGTCGCCGGAACTCAGCACAGCACGACGGTGACGTAGACGACGCCGTCCGCGGTCGCCGCGCCCACGCCGACGTGGTTCACGTTCTGCATGTACAGCGTGTCGCGCGGCCCGGAGAGGTCGAACCAGTAGTCGGCGACGGCGTCGGCGGCCCGGGTCGCGTTCGCGCCGTTGGGGTCGACGCTCGTGACCAGTTCGAGGTCGGTCACCGGCCTGAAGTACGCGTTCGTCCCGTGGCGCGGCCGACACCGGTCGGCAAGGCCGGCGGCCGCGTATCGGTCCCGGGTGTCCATGCCGCCGGCGATGGGCGAGGCGCGACCCTGTGCGGCCATCCGCTCGCTGTGGTTGCCGGCGAGGGCCGACAGTTTCCGCCCGGTCTTCGTGTCGGTGGCGAGGGACCCGTCGACGGTGTCGTCGGTGACCGGGTCGCCCCGACGGTCGTTGATCGCCGCGACGAGTCGGGCCTCGAAGCGGGCCTCGTCGATAGCGGTGTCCGGGGTCGTCTGCGCGGGGGCGGCCGGCGTCGAGACGGCCTCGGCCGTCGTCACCGTCCCCTCGGCGTCGTCGGCGCGGACCGGTGCCGCCACCGCCGCGTCCGGCGTCGACGGCGGCGCGTCCGTGCTCGACACCGGGGCGGTCGCCACCGAGTCTCCGCTGTCGGCCGCGGCCGGTCCGTCGGCGACAGCGCCGAGGACCAGCGGGGCGCTCACCGCCGCGAGCACCACGAGTCCGAGCGTGAGGAGCCACCTGGTCATGTGTGGAGTGTGTCCCGCCCCGAGAGATGACGATTCGAGAACATGTATTTGGAAGCTGATACGAGTACCGTAGGGTCGGCTTTCACTCCACAAATATGTTTGGACGAACTCGGCGCTCCGATTACCAGCGACGAAAACACGCCCGTAAACATCTTTACCGTCGGTGAGTGTCCTGAGGTATGAACGACCTGTCGCGCCGCGGGTTCGGGGTGGCGCTGCTCGCCGTGTTCTCTGCCGGCTGTCTCGGACGGCGCTCACGACAGGAATCAGACACGACGCCGGTCCCGGAGACGGCGGCGTCACGGTCGCCCGAAACGCCCGAGCGCGCGGAGGTGTCGACGCCGGCCGACAGCGCGCCGGCCGCGGCCGACACCGCGACGCCCCAGCAATCCGTCTCGACCGCCGCAGACGGGTCGGCGGACGGCCCGGCGCGCATCCAGGTCGAAACGGAGACGCCGGACCAGCCGCCCACTGCGGACCGGCGGTCGACGGAGGCCACGTTCCGACTGGAGGAAGACACGTACCAGGACTACGGGGTGGAGTCGGCCGAGCAGTTCGCGCTGACGTACGACCTGATCGTCCGCCGGGGGCCGCCGGTCGACGTGCTCCTGTTCACCGAGGAGGAGTACCAGGCCTTCCAGCGCGGGTACCGCGCCCGACACCTGGTGGAGGTCTCGCAGTTCCACGAGACCAACGTCGACGAGCGGCGAGTCACCGTCTCACCGGGAAAATACCGACTGGTGGTCAACAACACGGACTGGGGGCGCGCGATACCGTCGCCGGACGAACCGTACGACGCCGTCCAGGGCGAGTGTATCGTCGACTTCACGTTCAGCACGGAATCAGCGAGTTCAGAGAGCGGATAGCCCCAACCGAAGGAATTCCGCGCTGTCGAGCACGATATTAGACAGTTGTCGATACTAGAGTCGACAAACCCATATACAATCGTGCTGTCCATGTGCGTATGACTGCAGTCGGTATCGACGCCATGGAAATCTGGACCGGGAAGCTCAAACTCGACCTCGCCGAGACGTTCGCGCCGGCCCAGGGCGACGATCCAGGGAAGTACACGAAGGGGCTGGGGCTTCGCGCCTCGTCGTTCCCCGACGTGTACGAGGACATCGTCACGATGGCGTCGAACGCCGCCTACCGCCTGATGGAGCGCAAGGGGCTGACCCCCGACGACATCGGCCGGATCGACGTGGCGACCGAGAGCGCCTTCGACAACTCGAAGCCGGTGTCGACGTACGTCGCCGGCTGTCTCGAACAGGTCTACGACGAGGACTTCCACCACGCCAACAAGGGCGAGCGGAAGTTCGCCTGCATCGCCGGAACACAGAGCCTCGACGACGCGTACAACTGGATTCGCGCGGGCCGCAACCGCGGCCGCGCCGCGCTCGTCATCGCCACCGACACCGCGCTGTACGCCCGCGACGACCCCGGCGAGGCCACGCAGGGGGCCGGCGCGGTCGCCATGCTCGTCGACGAGGACCCGAGCCTGGTCGAACTCTCCGCCGAGCAGGGCTTCGGGAGCGCCGACGAGACGGACTTCCTCAAGCCGAACCAGCAGTTCCCGTCGGTCGACGGCAAGCGCTCGGTGAACGTCTACCTCGCCCGCATGCGCGAGGCCCTCGACGACTTCGCCGAGGTGGCCGGCGACATCCACCCCGGCGACTACGAGATGATCCCGTTCCACACGCCGTTCCCCGGGATGGTCCGGAAGGCCGCGGCCCTGGGCTATCGCCACATCGTCCGCGGGACCGACGTCGAGGACCTGCTCGCCGAGGAGATCGGTCACCAGCCGGTCCGCGAGGACTTCGAGACCGACGACGAGTTCCACGCCGCCATCAAGGAGTACACCGACGACCTGACCGGCACCGAGCGCTACCAGGACTGGTACGCCGACGCCATCGAGCCGACGCTCGAAATCTCCCGCGAGGTCGGGAACTGGTACACCGGCTCCGTCCACATCGCCCGCGCCGCGGGCCTCAAACACGCCCGCGAAAACGGCCTCGACCTCGACGAAGCGCAACTGCTGGTCGCCTCCTACGGCTCCGGCGCGCAGGCCGAGGTCCACGCCGAGACGGTCGTTCCCGGCTGGGAGGAGGAGATCGCGGAACTCGACGTGGACACGCAGATTCGAAACCGCCACGACATCACCTTCGAGGAGTACGAGCAGATCCACGACGTGCACAACCACGACACCGACGCCGACGTGGAGGAGTTCACCCCGCCCGAACGGGAGTTCGTCTTCGACGGCTGGGGCCGGATGGGCGAGCGGAAGTACCGGTACGTGGAGTAGCGAGGGGCGCGACCGCAGGGAGCGGCCCTCGGAAAATCGGGCGGTGAAGCCGCGAGGGAAGCGAGGGGCGCGCGCACCCCGGCCCTCGAAAGCGAACGGGGAACGAAGTGACCCGTGAGTAGCGAGGAACTGAGCGGAGCGATTTTTCCGACAAACCGAGCGGCGCGCGAAGCGCGGTCCTCCGAACAGTGAGCTGAGCCGAGGACCTCGAAGCGGCGAACGCGACCCGTTCGGTGACGGGATTTCCGACCTCGCCGCCGACGTCCCTCTACGCGGACCGAACTGACACTGCGCCCACCGAGAGCGATCAGTGTCGAAGCGGCGGCGGCCGCGACAGCCGACAGGGCGACCGGTTTCGCACTCACAGCCGCTGCACCGTCGGTCCTGCCGCGTCGCGCCGTCCGACGACTGCCGTTGTTTGTGACCAATACACTTTTAGATTAGATGCGTCAAAACTTTCGTATGCACGAAGCAAAATACAGCGGGCGGCGTGGCGCATCGGAGCGTCGTGTGCGCGGCGGCGTTCGAGAGGCGGGCATCCGGGACCGGCCCGGTGCGGTTTGGACGCGCTATCGGAGTGATTCCTGATGCCGGACGGTCCGCGGGGCGACGACGGCGCGCGAAAGGCGACGGGTAACGACGAAAGCGGAGACGGGCCGACCAGCGCGGCAGCGACTCGCCGTCCCGCTGGCGACCGAGCGGACGCCGCTGAAGTGACGGAGTCGCTGACCGAGCGCCTCGTCTCGACGGTGCGAGCGGACGCCGCCGTCAGCCGGCGGGCGGTGCTCGGCGGCCTCGGACTCGCGGGGGCGAGCGCGCTCGGCCTCTCCGGGTCGGTCAGCGCCGACGCCGAGCACGACGAGACGCCGTCGCCACACGGGGCGTCGGGGACCGTCGGGGAGTACCGTTCTGCGGACTTCGACCCGCACTCGTTCCTCAGAGAGTTCGACACCGGAACGGTGACCGTGGAGGACGGCCAGCGCGTCAGGGAGTTCGAATTCGCGGCGTCGCTACGAGAGATCGAGATCGCACCCGGCGTCACGTTCCCGGCCTGGACCTACAACGGGCAGGTCCCGGGGCCGACGATCCGGGCCGTCGAGGGCGAACTCATCCGGATCCGGTTCACCAACGGACAGCGCCACCCGCACACCATTCACCCGCACGTGAAGAACGTGAATCCGCGGATGGACGGCATCCCCCAGAACGGGCCCGGGGTCCTCGAACAGGGCGAGGACTTCGTCTACGAGTGGAAAGCGCAGCCGGCGGGGTGTCACCTCTATCACTGCCACTCGATGCCGCTGAAAGAGCACATCCATCGAGGCCTCTACGGGGCCATGATTATCGACCCTGACCCGGAACGCGTCCGGTCCAGGCCACGCGACTACGTCAACTATCACGGACCGATGACCGACGACCTGCGGGCGGAACTGGTCGAGGAGGCCGAACTGCGCAACCACGAGTACCGCGCCGACGAGGTCGACGAACTGGTGATGGTGATGAACGGCTTCGACACCAACTTCGACGGCGACAACGAGGTGTACGCGGTGAACACGCGCGCGTTCGCCTACGGCGTCGCAGACACGGATGCCGCGGCGGGCGAGTGGACCGCCGGCGAGACGATCAGGCCGATACGGATTCGGCGCGACGAGCGCCAGCGGGTGTATCTCGTCAACGCCATCGAGTTCGACCTGATCAACTCCTTTCACACCCACTCGCAGTTCTTCGACTACTACGACCACGGGACGACGCTCAAGCCGACCCACAAGACCGTCGATACGATAATGCAGTGTCAGGCCCAGCGGGGCATCATCGAGTTAGACTACGGCGACCACCAGCCGGGGCTGTACATGTTCCACGCCCATCAGTCCGAGTTCGCCGAACTCGGATGGATGAGCTTCTTCGAGGTGCAGTCATGAGCGACGCGAAGCGGACCGACGGCGGCGCGACCGCCGCTCCCGAGATGCCGTTCGGCCTGCCGACGTGGGTCGGCGGCGTCACCCCGCTGCTACTGCTCGGTGTCGTCGTCGCCGGCTTCCTGCTGCTGAATCCCTTCGCCGGCCTGGAGACCGGGGCCGCGCCGCCGGACCTGACGGTGACGCACACCTCGCTCCCCAACGACGAGACCGTCGTCCTGCACGTGACGAACAACGGCCCCGAACCGGTGACGGTCAGCCAGGTGCTGGTCAACGACGCGTACTGGGACTTCACCCTGTACGCCGGCGGCGAGGCGACCGACTCGCTCGGCTCTGTCGAGAGCGGGCGAATCGTCGTCCCCTACCACTGGACGGAGGGGTGGGACATCCACACCGCCATCGTCCTGAGCGACGGGGCGACGTTCTCCCACACGATCGTCGCACCGGCGGTTTCGCCCGGTCTCACCGGCGAACTCCTCGGACTGCTCGCCGTCGTCGGCCTGTTCGTCGGCGTCATCCCGGTCGCGCTGGGGATGCTGTGGTTCCCCGTCATGCGGCGGCTGAGTCGGCGGGCCCTCCACGGGACGCTGGCGTTCGCCGTCGGGGTGCTGTCGTTTCTGGCGTTCGACGCCGGGTTCGAGGCGTTCGAACTGGCGGCCGAGATGCCGGGCGCTTACGAGGGCAGCCTCCTCGTCGTCCTGGGTATCGCGGGCGCGCTCTTGCTCATCCAGGCCGTCTCGAAGTGGCAGGCAGACGACGCGTCCCACCTGAGAGTCGCGTATCTCGTGGCGCTGTCGATCGGTCTGCACAACCTCGCCGAGGGACTGGCCATCGGGAGTTCGATATCGCTCGGTCAGGTCTCGCTCGGCGCGTTCCTCGTCGTCGGCTTCATGGTCCACAACGTGACGGAGGGGCCCGCGGTCGTCGCGCCGGTCGCCGAGGGAGAGCGGCCGTCGCTGTGGCACTTCGGGGCGCTCGGCCTCGTCGCGGGCGCGCCGGTCATCCTCGGGGGCTGGATCGGCAGCGCCGCCTTCTCGCCCACGCTCGGCGCGCTCTTCCTCGCCATCGGCGTCGGCGCGATTCTCCAGGTCAACTGGGAGATCGGCCGAATGGTCCACGACCGCGGCTCGCTGGGAACGGTGACGAACGTCCTGGCGTTCCTGCTCGGACTGGTCGTCATGTACGCGACCGACCTGCTCGTCGTGCTCTGAGCGAGCGCGGCTCTCGCGATTGATAGCGCGCACGCAACGCTTAAGCCGAATTTTCCGACAAGGGTCCGTATGGTTCGACGGGCGGTTCTCGCAGGCTTCGCCCTCGCCGGGAGTGGCTACGCCGGCGCGCTGCGACTCGGCGTGGTCTCCCCGCCGGTCTCGGTGGACGCGCTCGTCGACGCTGTCGGACGCCTCCCGCGCGAGGCCCTGCTGGTCGGCGGCGCGGTACTCGGACTCGTCACGGCCGGAGCCGTGCTGTGGCTCGCGGCCGCCCTCGGCTACCGGCTGCTCAGACTGTTCTCGCGGGTCGGCGGCCGCGGCGGGTCGTCCTCGCCGAAGGCGGTGTTCGCCGTCGGCAGCGTAATTCTCCTGGGACTCTGCTTCGGTTCGATGCTGCTGGTGCTCGGCGGAACCAGTTCGATGTGGGACAGCGACACGGGCGCGACCGGGGTCGCGAGCGACGTCCAGCGCGCGGGGATGTCCTCGTCGATAAGCGCGGCGGTCGAAGGGGACACGGTCGCACCGGCGAGCATCTCGGACGCGACCGGTCGCTGTTCGCGGCCCACCGGCGTCGACAGCGACGGCGACCGCTTGCCGGACGCCTGGGAGCGAAACGAATCGACGCCGGACGGCGCGCCGCTCCCGGACGCCGACCCGGACCGCAAGGACATCTACGTGCAACCGATCTACGCGGCCGGAGCCGAGCGGTTCACCGCAACGGAGAAGGCGCAACTGCGCCGCGTCTGGGCCGAGATGCCGGTGTCGAACCCCGGCGGCGAGACGGGGATCGCGCTCCACTTCGTCGACCGGGTGCCCGACGGCGGGCGCGTGGAGTCGCCCATCGCCATCGCGAACGACCTCCAGCCCGTCCGAGACCGGTACTACACCCGCGAGACGATGGGCGCTGGGCGCTGTCGGTACCACCTCGTCGCGGTGGGGACGGTCGCCGGCGACTCGCTCGCGGGCTACGGCGACCGGCCCGGGTTCGTCTCCGTCGTCGACGCCGAGCGCGTCCCGAGCTACAACGGCTCGGTGACGTTTCGGGTCGCGGTGACGACGCACGAACTGCTGCACAACACCGCGGGGCTGGTCGGCGGCCGGTCACACCCCGGTTCGGGCTGGCTCGGGACCGGCGGCGAGTACCTCGGCAACGAGACGAAGCAGGACCTCGACGACGGCTTCGCGCCGCCGAGAGCGTACTGGGGGCGCTAGGGGAGCGTCCGCAGTCCGCCGAGGAGGGAGTCGAGGTCGATGTCGGTTATCGCCAGCGAGAAGTCGTCGATGCGCGCGAGGTCCTCGGCGTGCTCCCAGACGGCGTCGTCGTTCAGGCCGTGGAGGATGACCGCGTTGGGCGTCGGGGAGACGACCCGGAGCGCCACGAGCGGGGACTCCCCGCGAGTCACGTTCGTGAACACGAGCGCGCGGTTGGTCGACTGGCCGTACAGCTGGTAGAACTCGTCGGAGGAGAGCCGCGTGATGGCCGCGATGGAGTTGATGACGGTGTGGCCGGCGACGGTGTCCTGACTCCCCCGGAACAGCTCCTCGGCGTCGATGGCGTCGTAGACGCGCTCCACCGGGACGTTGGCCGGATACTCCCGCAAATCGTGGACCACGTCGCTGTCGAAGCCGGCCGAGAGGACGCGAGCGTGCTGGCGGATGTGGTCGCCGCCCCGGTTCTCGTCGATGTCGAGCAGCGCGACGACGAGTCGCCTGACGACGCCGATGCCGGGGTTGTCCCGCCGGCCGCTCTCGTAGTCGGACACGACGGACGGCGACACGTCGAGTTCCTCGGCGAGTTCCGTCTGAGCCACGTCGAAGTCCGTGCGCCACTTCCGGAGGGTCGCGCCCGGTTCGTCGCTCAGCGCTACCTCGCCGGCCATCTTCTCTGCGAGATCGTCCCGTGCGCCCCCTGCCATTAGTTCGCACGGTGGTGAGTAGCGAATAAAAGGGTGTCGGAACGACGGTCACTTGCGGGCGGTGAGGTCGACCGCCGCGAGGACGCCGCCGGACGGTTCGTGGACGATCCACACCGTGATTCGGTCGCCCGGTTCGACGGTTCCACCGCCGGCGTTGAGCTGGAACTCGATGACCCGCCCAGCCGTCCACGGCCGGCCCCCGTGGGCGACGACGCCGCCGACGCAGTAGTCGTAGACGACGTTCTCGGGGTCCTCGAGGTTGGTCTGTCCGAGTGCGGTCCCGGACACGGGGAGGTCGACCAGACGTGCCTCGGTGTCGCCGTCGGGGAGCCGAATCACGACCTCGACGTCCTCGGGCGCGACCCGTTCGCCGCCCTCGTGGCGAATCTGTACCGCGTTGTCGCCGCAGGCGGCTGACGGCCCGGTCACGAAACTCCCCGTCGACCGGGCGACGGTCGGCGTCGGCCCGCCCACGTCCGCCGCGGCGCTCATCGCGAACGTCCCGACCACCGCGGCGAGGAGGACGGTAATCGAGAGCACGAGCACCGCGCCGACGACGGGCGTGACGCCGCGGCGGTCGCGGGTGAGACGGGCGGTGCGTCTGGACGGGGGCACGGCTGTCCCGTGCTTGCCGCGGCTTCCCGGATAAACCTCCGCGGTGCGCGCCCGCTACGAGCCGTCCAGCGCCGTCGCGAGCGCGGCCCCGACGGTCCCGAAGACGACCGGGTAGAGGAGGCCGGCGACGACGACCGCGGTCAGCAGGGTCGGCGCGCCCTGTCCGGCCTCGCCCGCGGTGACGGTGAACAGGACCGCACCGAGAAACGACAGCGGGAGATAGCCGAGCGCGACGGCGGGACCCACGCGGACCGCGCGCCCGATATCGGTCGCGCCGTCGAGTCGGGCCGTCGCGACGCCCGCGACCGTCAACAGCGCGGGCGGAATCGCGTACAGGACCGGCGACAGCGCGTCGTTCTCGGCGACGAAGTTGACCGCGGACGTGCCGCCGACGAACGGAACGTCGACGGTTATCGTCGTCGTCACGAACTGGGCGTTGAAGAACACCCAGCCGACGACCTTCCAGGCCGCCCGCTCGTCGCCGAACGCCTCGGCGATGTTCGTCAACAGCGCGTCCTGCACCACCGAGATGCTGAGGGCGTAGACGAGGACGTACCCGAGGGCGAACGCCGCGACGCCGGCGACGGCACCCGCGGCGTAGCTTCGGCGGGCTGTGTCACTCATAGCTGGGGAACGAGCGGTGTCCGGAATATGTCTTCTGGCTGTGAGACGGTCCCCAATCCGAAAGCGATCACCGAGGAGTGACGCTCCGCAATCCCTAAACGCCGGTCGCGCCAACCACGTCTCAATGGACTGGACGGAGAAGTACCGCCCGACGACGCTGTCGGAAGTGCGGGGCAACGACAAGGCCCGCGACGCGCTCAAGAAGTGGGCGGACACGTGGGACGACCACCGCGAGGCGGTCGTCCTCCACGGCTCGCCCGGCATCGGGAAGACCTCCGCCGCGCACGCGCTGGCCAACGACATGGGGTGGCCGACCATCGAACTCAACGCCAGCGACTCCCGGACGAAAGACGTCATCGAACGGGTGGCCGGCGAGGCCGCCAAGTCGGGGACGCTCACGGCGGGCGGGAGCGGCCGCCGCCTCGTCGTCATGGACGAGGCGGACAACATCCACGGCAACGCCGACCGCGGGGGCTCGCGGGCAGTCACCGCGCTGGTCAAGGAGGCCAGCCAGCCGATGATCCTCATCGCCAACGAGTACTACGACATGTCCAACGGCCTCCGGAACAACTGCCAGGACATCGAGTTCCGGGACGTGTCGCCGCGGTCCATCGTCCCCGTCCTCCGTGACCTCTGTCGCCAGGAGGGCGTCGAGTACGAGGCCGACGCGCTGGAGGCCATCGCCGAGCAGAACAGCGGCGACCTGCGGGGCGCGGTCAAGGACCTCCAGGCCATCGCCGAGACGACTGAACGGCTCACCGCCGAGGACGTGGTGACCGGCGAGCGAGACACCACGGAGGGCATCTTCGAGTATCTCGACGTGGTCCTCAAGGAGGGCGGCGCGCGGGAGGCCCTGGAGGCGAGCTACGACGTGGACGAGACGCCCGACGACCTCATCAACTGGATCGAGGACAACATGCCCAAGGACTACGAGGGGGCCGAACTGGTCCGGGCCTACGCGGCGCTCTCCGACGCGGACCAGTGGCTCGGGCGGGTCCGCGAGACGCAAAACTACTCGTTCTGGCGCTACGCCGGCGACAACATGACCGCCGGCGTCGCCGCGGCCCGCGACGGGAAGAAGGGCGGCTGGACCCGCTACGGCCCGCCGAGCTACTGGTCGAAGCTCGGTCGCTCGAAGGGGACGCGGAACACCCGCGACTACGTCGCCCAGCAGATCGCGACCATCGACGGCGTCTCCATGCGGACGGCGCGCCGGGAGATACTGCCCTTCCTCTCGACGATGACCCACCACTGCCGGAACCGCGACCTGACGGTGGCGATGGCGGCCACCTACGACCTGGACGCCGAGCACGTCTCGTTCGTCACCGGGTCGGGCAAGGACACGAACAAGGTCCAGTCGATCGTCGAGGACGCCGAGGAACGCCGCGAGGAAGCGGCCGTCGAGCACTCCGGCGGCGCGTTCGAGGGCGCGAGCGCCGACGCCGGCGGCGACGCTGACGGCGCGAGCGACGGAGACGAAGACGGGGCGGCCGACGACGGCGACGAGCCGTCCGATCAGCAGGTGACGCTCGGCGGGGACGACGGCACGGAATCGTCGACAGCGGACGCCGGTGGCGACGCGGACGACGAAGAGGCGAGCGAGGCGGCCGAAGACGACGACCAGCAGTCCGGGCTCTCCGATTTCATGTAGTCACCGGCCGGACGCGCCGAGGCCGGGTATCGCGACGTACCGTTCGACGGCGTCCATCAGCAGCGACGCCGAGACGACGAGCGCGAGGTACAGCAGACCGGCGAGGACGAACAGCTCCGTGTAGCGGTAGGTCTCGCTGGCGATGGCGTCGGCCTGCTCGAACAGTTCCCTGACGGTGATGAAGCTCGCGAGCGAGGAGTACTTGATGAGGTAGACGAGTTCGTTCGACCAGCCGGGGATGGCGTAGCGAAGCCCCTGTGGCAGGACGACGTATCGGATTCCCTCGACCTTCGAGAGGCCGATGGACCGCGCGGCGGTGAGCTGGCCCTCGGGGACGGAGTTCAGCGCCGAGCGGATGTACTCGGACTGGTAGGCCGCGCTGTTGAGCGTGAACGCGACGACCGCGACCCAGAACGCCTGCGCGGGCACGAATCCGGTCCCGACGGCGGGCAGTTCACGGATGTATATCGAGAGCGGCGTCGCGAAGTACAGCACGAACAACTGGGCCAGCAGCGGCGTGCCCCGGAACAGTTCCGTGTAGCCGAGCGCGAGAGACCGGGTGACCGACCCGCCGTACACCCGGGCGATGCTGAGCGGGACGGCGATGACGAACCCGAAGGCGATACCCGCGACGGTCAGCAGGACGGTCGCCCACACGCCGGTCGCCAGTTCCGGCAGGTAGGGAATCGAGGCCGCGACGAACCCGACGAGGCCCGCGAGCCACTGAAACGGGAGGCCGAAGACGCCGAGGTCAGCGGCGACGCCGGACAGCGTCGTCGCGGCGAATTCAATCGGGGCGGTCGGGAAGAACGACGTTCCGCGAGGAGCGAGCGAGCCGCCGAGGAGGAAGTCGTTCGTCCACCGGACGACGAGCCACGCCCAGAAGACGGCGACGGCGAACGCGGTGAGCGGCTGGTCGGTCAGGCCGGTGGCGCGAGCGCGGACCGACCGGCCGTCGGCCGCCGACGCGGACTCCTGTGTCTCGGCCCCCATCCGTCAGCCCTCCTCGTGTTCGGTCCGCAGGCGGCCGAGGAACTCCCTCGTCCGGTCGGCCCTGGGGTTCTCGAACAGCTGTTCGGGCGGGCCGTGCTCGACAATTTCGCCGCCGTCGAGGAAGACGATGTCCGACGCGGCAGAGCGGGCGAAGCCCATCTCGTGGCTGACCACGAGCATCGTGATCCCCTCGGCCGCGAGGTCGCGCATGACGTCGACGACCTCGCCGACGAGTTCGGGGTCGAGCGCGCTGGTCGGCTCGTCGAACAGCAGGAGTTCCGGGTCCATCGCGAGTGCCTGGGCGATGCCGACGCGCTGTTTCTGCCCGCCCGAGAGTTCCGCGGGGTAGGAGTCCGCCTGGTCGAGCAGGCCCACCTGTTCGAGGTGTTCGTACCCCTTCTCGCGGGCGGCCGACTTCTCCATCCCGCGGACCTTCCGCAGGCCGAGCGTGACGTTGCCCAGCGCGGTCAGGTGCGCGAACAGATTGAAGTCCTGGAACACCATGCCCACCTGCTTGCGCAGTTCGTTCACGTCGGTGTCGGCGTCGGTGACGCACTCGCCGTCGAGGTAGATGGCCCCGCTGTCGATCTCCGTCAGCCGATTCACGCAGCGCAGCATGGTCGACTTCCCGGAGCCGCTCGGACCGATGACCACGTCCACGTCGCCGGTGTCCATCTCGAAGCTGACGCCGGAGAGGACCCGCTCGTCGCCGTAGGACTTGTAAACGTCGTCCAGTCGCAACAGGGGGTCGCTCACGCCTGCTCACCCCCGGGGATGGTGAAGTAGTCGTCGACGTAGTCGAGCGTGCGGTTCGTGGTGAACGTGAGGACGAAGTAGATGAGGCTCACGGTGAGGAAAATCTCCAGCGCCGCGGTCGACTGCCCGCCCTGATAGAGGTTCTGTCCGACGGTCAGCAGTTCGCCGAGACCGATGACGATGGCGATGCTGGTGTCTTTCAGGACGATGGTGAACTCGTTTTGGAACCCGGGAACGCTCCGTCTGAGCGCCTGCGGGACGACGACGTGGCGGATGGCCTGCAGACGCCCCATCCCGATGGAGCGCGCGGCCTCCAGTTGGCCCTCGTCGACGCTCTGGAGCGCACCCCGGAAAATCTGTGACTGGTAGGCCCCGCTCCGGAGTCCGAGCGCGACAGCCGCGGTGACGAACGCGCTGCTCGAGACGGAGACGACGAAGAACAGGATGATGATGATGACCAGCAGCGGCGTCCCCCGCAGGACGACGCCAGCCGTCTCGACGACGCGTGCCAGCGGACCGCGTCCGTACACCTCTACCGCGCCGGCCGGAAACCCGAGCAGGAACCCGAGGGCGATGCTGGCCGCGGTCAGCGCGACCGTGACGACCAGCCCCTCGAACAGCAGGTCGAGGCTGCCGAGGACGAACGCCCAGTCACTCTGCAACGGGAACGCGTGCATCGGTCACTGCTGGCCGAACCACTTGTTGGTCAGGTCCTGGTAGGTACTCCCGTCCTGAACCGCGGCCAGGCCGCTGTTCAACGCTTCGGTGAACTCGTCGTCGTCCTCACGGACGCCGAACCCGAAGTTCTCGCCAGTCTCGTAGGTGAACGCGATGGCGACCGGCCGCTGGGCGGCGAACGTCTCGGCGACCGGCTGGTCGATGACGACGGCGTCGATGTTACCGTTCTGGAGGTCCTCGACCGCCAGCACGTAGTTCCCGTAGGAGTTGTAGTTGTCCGCCGAGAGGGAGCCGCCGTCGATGAGTTGCTCCTGGACGACGCTCTCGCCGGTGGTCCCCTTCTGGGCGCCGACCGCGTGCCCCGAGAGGTCCGACAGCGACCCCGGCGAGAAGTCGCCGTCGGCCCGGACGACGATGGCCTGATTCGAACTGTAGTACGGGTCGGTGAAGTCGATGGTCTGGTCGCGCTCGTCGTTGATGGTCATCCCCGCCGCGACCACGTCGATGTTGTCGTTCGTCAGCGCCGGAATCAGCGACTTGAACTCGAACTCCTTCCAGCCCGTCAGCGTGTACTCGGTCTCGTCGACGACCGCTTCGAGCAGGTCGATGTCGAAGCCGACGAGTTCGCCCTCCTGTTTCATCTCGAAGGGCGGGAACCCGGGCGCGGTCCCGGCGACGATCTCGTTCTCGTCGCTGCCGCCGCCACCGCCGCCCATACAGCCGGCGATCGAAAGCGTAACTGCGGTGCCACCGACGGCCGTGAGATACTCGCGTCGAGACGTTCGATTCTCAGACATACGCATTGCGACCTTCCCAACAAATATGAGTCTTACGAAGGATTTACAACCAGCGTGGTTGTTCCGTCCAGTTTTTCGTGGCCATCGTCCCGGGACACGGAGCCGGTCGTCCGTCTCAGTCGTCCGCGCTGGCCGGTCGGGCGCTGTCGGCGGTCCGTGCCGTCTCCGCCTCGCCCGCGTCGGTGTAGGCCCAGGCGGTGGCCGCGACCATCGCCCCGAAGATGAGCTGTGCGGCGCCGTGGTGGAGCACCTGTGCGAGCACGCCGAAGTTGAAGATGGTGTTGGCGCCCAGCAGGACCTGAACCGGGAGGACGATCGTCGCGACGGCCGTCGCGAGCCTGATCCGCCGGCTGTACCCGCCGCGCCAGGCGGCGGCGGTCGAACCGAGGATGGCGAAGCCGGTAATCATCGCGACGAGGCGGTGGAACCACTCGACGAAGCTCGCCCAGTTCGCCGGAAACAGTCCCATCCAGCCGTCACAGAACGGCCAGCGCGCCGCGCAGGTCAGTCCCGCACCGACGGCACCGGTGTACACGCCGAGCAGGATGAGCGCGAACGTCAGGACGGTCGTCGTCGCCACCAGTCGGCGGAAACGGGTGGTCATACATAGAACTTCGGTCGCACGTACTTATGCCCTCTTTTACGCGCGCGACAGACCGTGATTATCGTCCGTGATATTATTAGGACCAATTTTATGCGGATGAACGAAAGACCAGAAGCAAGTCAGACTATGTTGGAAGACATCGCCGAACGGATACGTGAGCGGGCCCCGCGGTCACCGTCTTCGGTGCGCCCGCGGTCCGACGGGGGAGCAGGCGTCGCAGACGGACAGGCGCGCTTTCTGGACGACGCCATCGACGCCGAGTCGCCTCGACTCGCCGATGTCTTCGACGGCGACGACGCCGCCGAAGTCGGGCGACGACACGTCGAACGCCAGTTCGCGCTCGAACCGTCGACAGTCCGCGACCTTGTCGCGGAGTACGAGCGGGAGGGCATCGGACCCGACGAGTTCGTCGCGTCACAGAGCTTCGTCGTCGAGTCACTCGTCGAGGCCGCGTTCGGACACCTCCGGCAAGAACTCGATTCCGACGCGCACGCCACCCTGGAGGCGGTCGAGAACGAACTCCGGGACGGGCTCGAAACGACCCAGTTCGTGACGCGAACGGGCGTCGACGCCTACGCGGAAACCGCCGGGGCATCCGCGATGCCGACGGCCGCCTCTGACGCCGATTCGGTGGCGGGCCTGGACTTCCACAGCGTACTCGACCACATCGGCACGCCGCTGTTCGTCCTCGGAACGGACGGCGACATCCTCACGTGGAACAGCTCGATCGAGGAACTCACCGGCGTCTCCGAAACGGAGGCACAGGAGATGGAGATGGCGAGCATGGCGTTTTACCCGGACGGGCGCCGGGGCAAGACGCTCGCGGACAAGGTCCTCGACGCGCCGGAGCGGACACACGAGGAGTACGACGTGCCGAAGGTCGAGGACGCGGACTTCACGCTGTACCGCGACACGAGCGTGATGGCCGACCAGTACGGCAGCGAGCGCCACATCTCGTTCAGTGCGGCGCCGATATACGACGGGGACGAACTCGTCGTCGTCGTCGAGATGGTCCAGGACCGGACCGACGAGGCCAGGCGTCACGAGGCGGTGACGGAACTGGTCGAGGAGGTCAAATCGACCATGACCGCGCTCCAGAACGGCCGACTCGACGCCCGGGCGTCCTTCGACCGCGACGAGAACGAGGCGTACGTCGACGACCAGCTCTACGAGGTCGTCACGTCGCTCAACGACATGGCCGAGCAGGTCCAACAGCTCACTCACAAGGTCGACGAGCAGGCGCAGGAACTCGCGGCGACCATCGGGCAGACGGCGTCGTCCGCGGAGACCGTCGAGGAGCGGGTGAGCCAGCAGTCCGAGTCGCTGACGAGGGCCGCCGAGAACATCCAGAACATCGGGGCAGGGATGGAAGAAGTCGCCGCCACGTCGAGCGAGGTCGCCTCCGCGGCCAAGCGCGCCAAGAACGCCGCCGAGGAGGGCTCGGACGCGGGCCAAGCGGTCAAGGACGTCACCGACGGCCTCACGGAGACGAGCCAGGACCTCGTCGAGACGGTCGAGGGCCTGGACGAACAGATGGACGAGGTGAGCGAAATCGTCGAGATCATCGCCGACGTGGCCGAACAGACGAACATGCTCGCGCTGAACGCTAACATCGAGGCCGCTCGCGCCGGCGAGAGCGGGAGCGGGTTCGCCGTGGTCGCGGACGAGGTCAAGACGCTGGCGAACGAGACCGGCGAGTACGCCTCGGAAATCTCCGCGAGTATCACCACGATCCAGGACCAGGCGACCGAGACCACCGAAATCGTCGACTCCACCCACGAGCAGATCGAGCGCGCCGAGTCCGAGATCACGCAGGCGCTCGACGCGCTGGACGAGATCTCCGAGGCGGTCGAGGAGGCCACGAACGGGATTCAGGAGGTCGCGAACGCGAACGACGACCAGGCCGCCGACATCGAGGACATCACCGCGATGGTCGAGGACGTCCAGGAACACGCCGAAGACGCCGAGGCCGCGACGAACCAGATCGTGGCGGCGACCGAGCGCCAGCAGGACGCCGTCGACGAACTCACCGACCGCGTCGACGACCTGACCAGCGACGACTCCTGAGCGTCGAGGCGGTCGCCGTTCGCTCCTGTTTCGACGACTGTCGGTGTAGCGCTCGTTTATTGACGGTAAAGTTGTCTTTTTTAGGGATGCGTTCGACCCAGCGATATGGGACTTGACGAGGACGCCCTCGAGTATCACCGGCGGGAGCCGCCAGGAAAGATCGAGATAGCGACGACGAAGCCGACGAACACCCAGCGAGACCTCTCGCTCGCGTACTCGCCCGGCGTGGCCGCGCCGTGCGAGGAGATCGACGAGGACCCCGAGCGGGCCTTCGAGTACACGGCGAAGGGGAACCTCGTCGGCGTCGTCTCCGACGGCTCTGCGGTGCTCGGCCTCGGCGACATCGGCCCCGAGGCCGGCAAGCCGGTCATGGAGGGGAAGGGCGTGCTGTTCAAGCGCTTCGCCGACATCGACGTCTTCGACATCGAACTCGACACGGACGACGCCGAGTCGATGATCCAGACGGTCCGCGCGATGGAGCCGACCTTCGGTGGCATCAACCTCGAAGACATCGCCGCACCGGAGTGTTTCGAGGTCGAGCGCCGCCTGAGCGAGGACCTCGACATCCCGGTGTTCCACGACGACCAGCACGGGACCGCCATCATCTCCGGCGCGGCGCTGGTCAACGCGGCCGACATCGCCGACAAGGAACTCGACGAGCTAGAGGTCGTCTTCTCCGGCGCCGGGGCGTCGGCCATCGCGTCCGCGAAGTTCTACGTCTCACTGGGCGTCGAGAAGGACAACATCACGATGTGTGACTCCTCGGGCATCATCACCGAGGAGCGCGCCGCCCACGAGGACCTCAACGAGTTCAAACAGGAGTTCGCCCGCGATATCCCCGAGGGCGACCTGTCCGACGCGATGCGGGGGGCAGACGTGTTCGTCGGCCTCTCGGTCGGCGGCATCGTCGACCAGGAGATGGTCCGGTCCATGGCGAGCGACCCGATCATCTTCGCGATGGCCAACCCGGACCCCGAAATCGCCTACGAGGACGCCAAGGCCGCCCGCGACGACACGGTCATCATGGCCACGGGGCGCTCCGACTACCCGAATCAGGTCAACAACGTGCTGGGCTTCCCCTTCATCTTCCGCGGCGCGCTCGACGTGCGCGCGACCGAGATCAACGAGGAGATGAAGGTCGCCGCGGCCCGCGCGCTCGCCGACCTCGCCAAGCAGGACGTGCCCGACGAGGTCGTCAAGGCCTACGGCGACCAGCCGCTCCAGTTCGGCCCCGACTACATCATCCCGAAACCGCTCGACCCGCGGGTCCTCTTCGAGGTGACGCCGGCCGTCGCGCGAGCGGCCATCGACAGCGGCGCGGCGCGAAAGGAGATCGACACGACGGACTACGTCGAGAAGCTCGAAGCCCGCCTGGGCAAGTCCCGCGAGATGATGCGGGTCGTCCTCAACAAGGCCAAGAGCGACCCGAAGCGGGTCGTCCTCGCCGAGGGCCACGACGAGAAGATGATCCGCGCGGCCTACCAGCTCGTCGAGCAGGGCATCGCCGAGCCCATCCTCATCGGCGACGCCGACCGCATCGAATCCACGCGCCGCAAGTTCGGCCTGGAGTTCGATCCCGTCGTCGTCGACCCCGAGACGGCCGACGTGGCCGACTACGCGGACCGACTGTACGAACTCCGCCAGCGGAAGGGCGTCACGCGCCGCGAGGCCGACGAACTGATCCGCGACGGCAACTACCTCGGCAGCGTCATGGTCGAGATGGGCGACGCCGACGCGATGCTGACCGGCCTGACCCACCACTACCCCTCCGCGCTCCGCCCGC
>ENA-ORCR01000252-ORCR01000252.1-marine-metagenome-genome-assembly--contig:-NODE-252-length-45239-cov-8.284288_pt1 | contig 45239 bp, 49 predicted proteins | sample MGYA00237782_ERZ508514 | MGnify/ENA primary metagenome ERZ508514 (study PRJEB26185, sample SAMN06268960) | marine metagenome | isolation source: Eden Landing Ponds, San Francisco, CA, USA | place...
CACGTGGTCGAGCGCCTCGTCGACACCGCCGCCGCGGACCGGTTCGAGACGGTGTACGTGCTCACCGACCAGCCCGAATACCTGACCCAGTTCGGCTTCGAGGCGGTCGACACCGACGACCTCCCAGAGGCGCTCTCGGACCGGCTCGCGGAGAAGCGCGAGTTCCTCGGCGGTGACGTAGTCGGTCTGCAGTTGGCCGTCGACGACTTCGAGATGCCCGACCGGTTCCGCGAGGCGTTCAAGGCGGCCGAGTCGGCTGACGCCGCCGCCGACACGACCGAGTCGCCTGAGGACTTCGGGATCGACCCCGAGTCGGCCACGTACAAGTACGACACGGGTCGGTGACGGCGTGGCGCTTCACGCCACGGGCAGCCGGCACACCGAGGGGTACGCGCCGCGATCGATCGACGAACCGGGGGCGCGCCGCGATCGATCGGCGAATCGTGTGCGACGCGCCGAGGCCGACCGCGATCCGACCGCTTATCGGCCCGCCGGCTGACGCTCCCGTATGGACCTGAACCTTATCGAGGCCGCGCGCGACGCGCTCGACGACGCGTACGTCCCGTACTCCGAGTACCGCGTCGGCGCCGCGCTCCGGACCGCCGACGGCACCGTTTACACCGGCTGTAACATCGAGAACGCCAACTACTCCAACAGCCTGCACGCCGAGGAGGTCGCCCTCGCCGAGGCGGTGAAGAACGGCCACCGCGAGTTCGATCGGATCGCCGTCACGTCGGGCGTCCGCGACGGCGTCACCCCCTGCGGGATGTGCCGACAGACGCTCGCGGAGTTCGCCGCGGACGACCTGGTCGTCGTCTGCGACGAGGGCGACGGGGAGACCGGCGAGTACACGCTGGGTGAGTTGCTCCCGAACACCATCTCGGAGGGGACGCTCGACGACGCCAAAGGAACGTAACACCCGGAACGTGACAGGCTGACGTGATAGTGGGAGAGAGACGCAGAACAGGTTAGGAATGAGAGAACTGCGTCGACATGATGAAACCGGTGCCGCCAAAACAGGTGGTAGAAACCCGATCCTCCCCGTTTGTTTATCCGAGATGATGTGTCAGGGAAAATTCACTGACCGACAGTATCATTACGGAATATGTCAAATGTGTCGGCAGACACATGATTATCCCAGTGTCAAAGGATCTGGCCACGAGTCGCGGGCTGGTCGAGGTCTGGATCGAGGAAACCATGGCCCTCGATTTTGACCTCAGCGGGCAGGATCAGTACGTCGACACGGGTGCGGTCGAGGGGCAAATTCAGGTCGATTTCGAACTGAGCCGGTCGGAGCTCATGGACCGACTCGACAGGGCGGAGTCGCCGTCCGTGATGGACAAAGTAAACCAGTTTCTGGAGAACTGGTCCGCGGAGGAAATGAACACCGATGTCGTACAACTCGACTACGGTCGGGTCATGCTCCGCGGTGCAGAGCCGACGGAACTCTCGTCGGAACTCCAACTCGGTAGCTCGTTCCAGATGGACGAACTCCGCTCGACGTCGCCGGAAGCGCTTCAGCGGAAACTCCGTCGCGAGCGATCCTACGAGATGACGTACGACGACCTCGCGAACGACGTCGCCGCGTACCTCGAACGAGAGGGGATCGCGGGGGCCGACATCGATTTCAGTGCTCCCGTCCACATTCAGGCGACCGCGATGCCCGGCGAGGGGGGAACGGACTTCACGCTCACGCTCGAAAACAACGAGGTTAGCGGTATCCGCGAGGTCACGATCGAAGTCGATATGCCGCCGGAGGTGGGCCGCGAACTTGAGATCGGGCACAGCACCGACTACGATCACGCATCGAGTTGGGACAGTCAGCGAGCGGTCTCCGGCACGTACGACCCGGAGAAGGAGGCATACGTGTTCGACGTGAACTCGCTGTCGCCGGTCGGAGATGAGGGAAGCAAACGGGAGATCCGATTCCACGCGCCCGCTCGCGCTCAGGAGACGCTCGACACCGTCACGGGACTCGCGACGTTCACTCGAAACAAACCGTTCTCGAACATCAATCCGGATGCGGTGTTCGACGCGGGGGGCCACCGGCTTGACGAGGAACTCGGCAAAGTGAACGCCACCGGCCACGTCGAGGCGACGTTCGGCACACCGACGGAGGCGATCACGATCGGCGAGACCGCGAAGGTCGAGAAGCGCTTCCAGATAGAAGGCGTCACTCCCCAACGGGCGTTCGAAGAGATCGAAGCGACGTTCATGGACCGTGGCATCGACGGCGCCGTGTCTAACAGCCCCGAAGAGGTCCGAGATATCAGAGAGGGGAAGAAGAAGTACCAGGGTAACATCCGCGGCGGGTCGGTCATCGTCGGCGACACTCGGGTGTCCGTCGATCTCAAGGTCGAGGGCGAGATCCGGGCCTCCGACCGACAGACCTCCCGCGAAGACGAGGAGAATTTACCGGCCGAGCGTCGGTCGGTCACCACCGAGTACGGGAATACCGGCGTGGTTATTAACGGTCGAGGCGCGGACCAGCAAGTCGTCGACGACTACGTTACGGACCTTCGCAACGAGCTACAGGTGTCGCTGGAATCCATCTCGGAGGCGATGTAAATGCATATCGACACGAGCAAACTCAAGGGCGACTACCCACCGGAGCCGGAGTGTCAGGTGAACAGCAAAGAGTGTTCGTTCAAACCGATCCACGCGCTCTGCCACGAGTGTGGTCGGAAGCTGTGCGAAGACTGTGCGGTCGGCATCCGACATCAGCCGCGGATGTTCAAGTATTCACACCGTGACGGGGCGACGGAGGACCGCGTTGAGTTCCACTGCCCGGACTGCGCGGACTCGCACACCTACAACCTTCAAGCGGTCGGGGCCGGCGCTGGCGGCGTCGCGATCGGTCTCCTGCTGCTCCTCACCGTCGGCGCGTCACCGCTACCGGCACTGTTCATCGCGCTCGTCGCGCTCGCGGTCGGCGGGTATCTGCTGTACAACGAGTACCAGCTCAAGGAGAAACTCGACGTCAACGAGATCGGATCCGGATCGTGAATGGCGGGTAGGCGGAGCCCGCTCGATCAGGTCCACAGTTCAGCCGTGCGCGAGTAGGCGTCATAGGCGCCCCACAGCCAAACCCCGAGAACCGCCAGCGCTCCGATCCCGGCGGTCGCGGCCGTGAGGACCCACGCACCGAAGAACGCGAGGAACACTTGTGCCCCGCGTTCGATATCGAGTGCGTACACGTGACCGACACCGGGAATGACGAGCGACAGAACCACGGCAACCGCCGGGCTCTTCTTCGTGTCCGCGTCGCGACTGGTCCGATCCGTCCCGCAGTATGGACACGCGTCGGCGCCTTCCGCGATAACCTCACCGCAGGACGAACAGTACTCCTCGTCTGGCCCCGGTTCCGTTCGGCCTGGATCCGGGGTGGTCGTGGGCTGGCTGCTCGCGGCCGAGTCGTCCGTGTCCGCCGCCTCTGCCGTCACAGCGCTCTCGACCGCCTGCCCGTCCGAGCCGTCTCGGTCGGGGTCGAGCGTCCCGGCGCCGATGGACTGGTCCGATATCCCCGTCTCAGACCCGCCGGCTGCTCCCGCCGACTGGTCTGGCGACGTTTCTTCCGGTTCGGCCGTCGCGTCCGGTCCGTCGTCGCCCGGCGATTCGCCTTTCGCGAGGCCGCACACTGGACACTCGTCTCTGCTCGCGTCGTACGGCTCTCCGCACGCTGCACAGAACATCTCTCCGCCGTCGGCGACGCTCCGTCGTTGATTACCCTTATCCTGACGCTTCATCCACGCGGCACTGACACTCCAACACGTTGTAAACGTATCCCCACCGGTACGGTACTCTCGTCTTGGAACCGTTCCACGCGGCCGGGATCGGAGGCGGTTCGGTCGACGGGGTCCGCAACAGCGCTGCTGTCCTCCTCGTCGGGCCGGTGATCTCGATCGTGCGACCGTCATTTATCCGTCGAGCGGTCGCCGTCGAGGCGGTCGTCGTCAAGCCCGTCGTCGTCGAGGCGGTCGCCGTCGAGGCGGTCGCCGTCGAGTCCGTCGTCGAGGTGGGTGCCGCCGAGCCGGAACTACTTTTAAATCTCTCACCGAACGCCGAGACCATGACCGACGAACCCGACGGAGACGCTGCCGCCGCCCCTCCCGGTTCCCGCTCCGGGGACGCCGACACCCCGGCTTCGGACGCCGAAAGCGAGGACCCCAACGACGAGGCCGGCTACCACGTCGAGGTCGGGCCCGACGACGTCGCGGACGCCGTGCTCCTCCCCGGTAACCCCGAGCGCGTGGACAAGATCACGGCGCTGTGGGACGACTGGGAGGCGGTCGCACACCACCGCGAGTACCGTACCGCGACCGGGACCTACGAGGGCGCGCCGATATCGGTGACGTCGACGGGGATCGGCTCCCCCTCGGCCGCCATCGCGGTCGAGGAACTCGCTCGGGTCGGCGTCGACACGTTCATCCGGGTCGGCTCCTGCGGCGCGATCCAACCGGGGATGGACGTGGGCGACCTGGTGATCACGACCGGCGCGGTCCGGCAAGAGGGGACGAGCGACGAGTACGTCCGCGAGGATTACCCGGCGGCCGCCGACGGCGAGGTCGTCTCGGCGCTCGTCGCCGCCGCGGAGCGGCTCGGGTACGACTACCACACCGGCGTGACGATGAGCGCCGACTCCTTCTACGCCGGGCAGGGACGCCCCGGCTTCGAGGGGTTCGAGGCCGCCGGCTCCGACGAACTGGTGGCTGAGCTGCGGGACGCGAACGTGAAGAACATCGAGATGGAGGCGTCGGCGATCCTCACGATCGCGAACGTGTACGGGCTCCGCGCCGGCGCGGTCTGCTCCGTCTACGCGAATCGGGTCACCGGCGAGTTCCGCACCGAGGGCGAGTCACGGGCGGCCGAGACCGCGAGTCTCGCGGTGAAGCTCCTCGCACGAATGGACGAGGTCAAGCGGGAGGTCGGCGCCGATCGCTGGCACGCCGGCCTCTCGCTGTAGCGGCCCCGTTCCTCCGCCGAGTCGGCGAAACTCGCCTGCGACCGTTCCAAAGCGACTTTATCTGCGCACCGTGGAGTTACGGGCATGAGTACACAGGTCGTCGTCGTCGGCTCCGGGTACGCCGGCGCAGGGGCGGTGAAGGCGTTCGAAGACGAGGTCGGCGATGGCGAAGCCGAGCTCACGTGGATCTCGGAACACGACTATCACCTCGTTCTCCACGAGGTCCACCGCGCGATCCGCAACCCCGCGGTCGCCGAGAAGATCACCATCCCCGTCGACGAGATCAAATCGCCCGCGTCCGACTTCGTCCAGGGCCGCGTCGTCGACGTCGACACCGACGAGCGGGTCGTCGAGACCGACGACGGGACGACCGTCGACTACGACTACCTCCTCTTGGGGGTCGGCTCCACGACCGCCTTCTTCGGCATCGAGGGACTCGAGGAGAACGCCCACCAGCTCAAGAGCCTCGACGACGCCAAGGCGATCCACGAGGACGTGCGGTCGGCCGCCGCCGAGGCCACCCGCTCGGACCCCGTCGAGGTCATCGTCGGCGGCGCCGGTCTCTCCGGCATCCAGACCGCGGGCGAAATCGCGGAGTACCGCGACAAGCACCGCGCCCCCATCAACATCAAGCTCGTCGAGGGACTCGACGAGGTCTTCCCCGGGAACGACCCGCAGATCCAGGGCGCGCTCCGCCAGCGGCTCGAAGACGCCGACATCGACATTCTCACCGGCGACTTCATCTCGAAGGCCGACGAGGACGCGGTCTACCTCGGCGGCGGCGAAGACGAAGATCCCGAGGAGCTCACCTACGACGTGCTGATCTGGACCGGCGGTATCACGGGCCAGCCGGAGCTTGAGGACGTCGAAGTCGAGAAGGACGAGCGCTCGAACCGCGTTCACGCCGGCTCCGACTTCACCACCAGCGACGACCGCGTGTTCGCCATCGGCGACACCGCCCTGATCGAGCAGGGCGACGACGACGTGGCGCCGCCGACCGCGCAGGCCGCCTGGCAGGCTGCGGAGGTCGCCGGCGAGAACCTCGCGCGCGCCGCCCGCGGTGCGCCGCTCCAGTCGTGGCAGCACTCGGACAAGGGGACCGTCATCTCGGTCGGCGAGGACGCGGTCGCCCACGACGTGATGGGGATGCCGATCAAGACGTTCGGCGGCACCCCGGCGAAGCTCCTGAAGAAGTCCATCGCGGTGCGGTGGATCGCGAAAGTCTCCTCGACCGGGCGCGGCGTGAGCGCGTTCAGCGACATGTAACGCCGGCGAACGCGAGTGTAACACCGGTCGCGGGAGAATCGGCTCGGCGGTGCAGTTCGTTCTGGACGGTCTCGACGCCGACAGCGACGGCTTCAGCGACAGCGACGGCTTCAGCGACAGCGACGAACTCCGCTAGCGAGCGCGAGCGGCGGCGCTCTGGCTGTCGACGGGATCGCGAAAAGAGAACGACAGAACGACATTGGCGGGGTCAGTGTTCGGCGGGCTCGTCCGGTGCGCGCATGTCGTCGATCCGGAGGATGAGGATGTTCGCGGTGTCGTCTTTCCCGTCGACGGTCCCGTCGACGACGAGCTTCGAGAGCGGGGTCGGACCGACGGTGACGGAGTCGCCCTCGTGGAAGTCGCGAACGGAGCCCTGTACGTGGATCTCGGCGCGGCAGAGTTCGGGGTGGTGGACGCTGGAGAGATCGATCCCGTCGACGTTGACGCCCGTTACCTCCTCGCTCTCGTGGTAGATGGGGACGTCCGCGGGCTCGTCCATCCGCTGGATGTCGAGCGCCTCGTACGCGTTCGAGGTGGGCTTGTACCCGCCTTTCGGTCCCGGGACGCCCTCGACTAACTGGAGCGCCTTCAGGCTCTGCATCTGGTTGCGGATCGTCCCCGGATTGCGGTCGACTTCCTCGGCGATCGCCTCGCCTTTGACGGCGTCTTCCTGTTCCCCGTACAGGTTGATAAGAGCCGAGAGGATGCTTTTCTGACTCGATGTGAGCTCTATCGATGACATGGTCGCGAATAGATGGCGACCCCGCTTAAATGCGATGGAAGCCCGGTATAAATGATCGTGGAAATTCAGGATCCGCGGAGCCGACGGAGCCGAATGTACGCGATCGGACTGGAGAGCGCGACGACGGCGCCGACGCCGATCAGCGCGAGACCGAGGTCGTCGACGAAGAAGGCGACCCCGGCGCCGACGAGCCCGATCACGGCGCCGGTGAACGCGACGGCGATCATGCCGCCGATCGGTTCGATGTCGGTCGGAGCGTAGTCGCCCTCGGATCCGCTCATACCCGTCGTTGGCGGTCGGACGTGAAAACCGTGTGCGATCGCAGGTCCGGTCGTCGGCAAGGACCCCACCATTCAAGCGTCGACGGTGCGCTCTCTCGGACATGACCACCGTCAGGATCATCGGCGCACCGACCGACTACGGTGCGAACCGACGCGGCGTGGACATGGGGCCGTCAGCGATCCGCTACGCCGGGCTGGCCGAACAGCTCGCGGGCGCCGGCGTCGAGGCCGTCATCGATGCGGGCGATCTCGCGGTCCCCCGCGCCGAGGAGCGCGACCCGGACGCGGAGGCGCCGCGCGACGGGGACGCGAAGTTCCTCCGCGAGACGGCCGACGTCTGCCGCCGACTCGCGGACGAGGTGAGCGGGACGCTCGCGGCGGGAGACGTGCCGCTCGTGCTCGGCGGGGACCACTCGATCGCCATCGGCTCGCTCGTCGGGTCAGCGCGCGACGCGGAAGTCGGCGCGGTGTGGTTCGACGCCCACGCCGACCTCAACACCCCCGCGACGACGCCCTCCGGGAACGTCCACGGGATGCCCCTCGCGGCCGCGCTCGGGCTCGGCGAGTTCGCGGACTCGGACTGGGCGACCGCGCCCGGGCTCGACCCGGAGAACGTCGCCTTGGTCGGGCTCCGCTCCGTCGACGACGCGGAGGTCGAGGTGATCCGCGACCACGGGTTCGCGGCGTACACGATGTCCGACATCGACGAGCGCGGGATCACGGACGTGGCCGAGGAGGCGATGAGCGAGGCGTCGGCGGGCGTCGACGGCGTCCACGTCAGCCTCGACCTCGACTGGCTCGACCCCAACGAGGCGCCCGGCGTCGGCACGCCGGTGCGCGGGGGCGTCACCTACCGGGAGGCCCACAGCGCGATGGAGGTCGTCGCCGAGAGCGACGCCGTCCGGTCGATGGAGCTCGTCGAGGTGAATCCGACGCTCGATCAGCACAACGAGACCGCGGAACTCGCGACGGAACTGGCCGCGAGCGCGTTCGGAAAGCGGGTGCTCTGAGGGGAGACCCGATCAGGGACTTCGGTCCAACTGGTCGACGACGTGCTGGAGGTTCGCCTCGCGCTCGATCTCGCGTTTGATCTCCTCGCGGCGGCGGACCGCCGCGGAGTCGGCGTCGTACGCGCGCACGAACTCGGCGCGGGTGTGCTCGTCGAACGCGTGCCGGATCGCGAAGTAGCCGTCCGGGACGATCGTGCCGCACACCTTGCACTCGTGGCGCTGGTGGCCGTTTGTCTGGTGGACGATGGCCGACTCCACGTCGTCGAAGCCGGCGTCGCAACCGTCGATTCCGCACGTCCAGCGGGGCATGTGATACCGTCTCCGCCGCGAGGGATTAACGGTTTCCCCCGGTCGCCGTCACTCGGAGAGCTCCGCGTTCTCCCGCGCTCGTCGACCTCGAGGCGACGCCGCCGGACTCGCCGTCGAACGATACGCCTTTGCTCGGCGACGCAGAACGAACGCTCGTGACTCGATCGAGAACGCGCGTCGACGCCCACGTGAAGGTGCTCGACGACGACGTCGTGGCCCTCGCGAAGGAACGGGGGATCGACGCGCTCGTGTACGCCCCACACTTCACTCGCCTGCCGACGATCCGGAAGCGCGCGGCCCGGTTCTCCGACGACGACCTGACCGTGATTCCCGCTCGCGAGGTGTTCACCGGCGACTGGGGGAACCGGCGGCACATCCTCGTTCTCGGCTTAGACGAACCTGTCCCCGACTACATCACCTTCGAGGCGGCGATGGCCGAGGCCGACCGACAGGACGCGGCCGTGCTCGCGCCGCACCCGAGTTTCGCGACCATCTCGCTCACCCGTCCGGAGATCGAAGCCCACGGCGCCCGGATCGACGCGGTCGAGACGTACAACACGAAGCTCCTCCCGCACCAGAACGCGCGGACGCGCCAGATCGCCGAGGCCACCGACCAGCCGGGGTTCGGCTCGTCGTACGCCCACCTCACCGGCACCGTCGGCGAGGCGTGGACGGAGTTCGACGTCGACCTCGACGGCGTCGACGCGGTCGTCGAGGCCTTCCGCGAGGCGCGGCCCCGCACCGTGGTCCACCGCGGCGGGGCTCGCCATCAGCTCCGCGGGCTCGTGGAGTTCGCCCACCTCGCGTACGAGAACACGTGGGAGAAGCTGGACCGACAGTTTCTCTCCGGCGACGAGCCGACCCTCCCGAGCAACGTCGCCTACGAGGGGCGATTCAACGACGTGAGCGTCTACTCCGGGACGCTCTCCGACTACCGGCCGAACTGATTTTTAGATCCCGATCCCGGAGGCCGCCTCCGAGGCGATCGCGGAGACGTCCAGATCGAGGGTCACGACGTAGGTGTGGATCGCCCAGAAAATCACGAGTTCCACTGCGGTGACGATCACGGTGACGAGATCCGCGTACTTGCTGCTCGTCGTCACGCCGGTCGGCATCCCGTACTCGGTGTCCGACAGCGGGTGGAACAGCGCGATCCCGCGGCGGCTCCCGACCACGTCGAGGACGTAGTGTGTCAACACGCCGATCCAGACGTACTGGAGGTTCCCGAACACGATCGGATACGCGAGGAAGACTCCGAGCACCGGGAGGCTGTGGAGCGTCTTCCGGTGGCGGCCGAAGGCGGTGTCGACGTCCGGGAACAGCGCCCCCAACACGATCGGGACGGTGATCTCGGCGACGGTCCGCGCGGTGGCCGTGCTGAGGTTGGGCTCGATGACGAAGCCGAGCCCGAGCGCGAGCAGTAAGCCGTTGAGGACGTGGCCGCGTTTGTTCATGTCTCCGGGTAGCCGGGGCCGTAAGTGAAACCACCGGATCGTGGGGGGACGTCGAGAGAGGGCCGTGGCGGAGCGTCGAGACGGGTCGTGATGGAGCGCCGAAACAGGTCGTGTCGGGGCGGCGGCAGCGGTCGAAAGAGCCACGGCGCCCGGCGCCGAGCGACCGGTATGGAGTACGAGGAGCCGAAGTTCTTCCACGTGATGCAGTACGCGGCCGCGGCCGACGGCGACGTCATCGACATGGTGAGCGGCAATCCCGACTGGGAGCCGCCGGCCGCCCTCCGGGAGGCGCTCGGCGAGTACGCCGACCTCCCCTCCGAGGCGTTCCAGTACCCGCCGAGCGAGGGGTTATTGGAACTCCGCGAGGCGATCGCCGAGCGCCGGAACGTCGACCCCGACCGCGTGGTGGTCACGAACGGGACCGGCGAGGCGAACTACCTCGCGATGGCACGCGCGTTCGAGCGCGGCGCCGGCGACGAGGCGCTGCTGATGGACCCCGTCTACCCGTACTACCCCGGCAAGACGGAACTGCTCGGCGGGGAGTCGACCCTAGTGCCGACCGAGCGCGACGGCAGCCTCGATATCGGAGCGATCCGCGAGGCCGCGAGCGAGGACACCGCTCTCATCGTCTTGAACACGCCGAACAACCCGACGGGAGCGGTGTACGACCTCGACGCGGTCCGCGAGGTCGTCGGGATCGCCGAGGCGGTCGACGCCCTCGTGATGGTCGACGAGGTGTACGACCACTTCGATCTCACCGGCGCGTTCGAGTCGGCGCTGACGCTCGGCTCCGACCGCGTGATCGTCACCAGCGGCTTCTCGAAGTCGATGGCGATCACGGGGTTCCGGGTCGGCTACGGGATATTCCCGGAGACGCACGTCGGCGACGCCAAGACGCGGCACATGCTCGTGAACGTCACCGGGGCGCGGCCCTCCCAGTACGCGGTCCACCACGCGCTCGCGGAGACGCCCCCGGAGTACTACGCGGAGTCGCGCGACCTGCTCGCCGACCGCGTCGACGCCTTCACCGACGCGCTCGACGCGGCGGGCGCGGAGTACACCCGGCCGGAGGGGGCGTTCTACGTGCTCGCGCGCTTCGACGACTTCCCAGGAACGATGGCGAACGTCAAGCGCCTCGTCGACGAGGCCGGCGTCGCCGGGATGCCGGGCGACGCGTTCGGCACCGCGCGCGAGGAGTGGATCCGGTTCGCGCTCGTGACGCCGCGGACCGTCGAGGCCGCGGAGCGACTGACGGAGTACTTCGAAGACTGATCCAATCTGATCGGGGTGGCGCGTGCCTCTGAGCGCCCATCGGGCGCGAAGAGCACGCGCGAGGGAGTCGGACCGGCGCGACTGCGCCGGTCCGACGAGGCTGGGGAGGCATGAGGTGCGGTTGCTGTGCGGGGCGGGACTCAAAGGGGCAGTCGCGAGAAGGTCGCAGGCGACGCAAGCAGCGTGGCGCTACGCGCCACGGGCAGCCGGCGGCTTCGCCGCCGGCGACACCGGACGGAGGGAGTGAAACGAGCGACTGAGGAGCGCAGCGAGCGTGCGACCTTCTCGCGGCTGGGGCTTTGTAGGTGTTCTTTGTCGATCCAGGATCAACCGTTTATAAATGAACGCCTACGGGTCTGGAGATGTCTCTCATCGATCCAGGATCAAACGTTTATATCCAAGCGACTGGGGATCTGCAGGAGCTTCCCCCCGATACGCAATCGGCGATTTATAAATGATCAACTGAAAGCTTATAAACCGACTCTAGCCGAAGTTCTCGACCTTCGCGGCGTCGGCGTCGCCGCCGGCGGCCTCGACGGCGGCCTCGGCGTCGGCCACCAGATCGGCGAAGCCGTACACGAAGACGGTCTCGCCCTCGCTCCCCGTCAGCGCCGCGGCGACCGCGTCGTCGAGCTCCTCGTCCGCGTCGAGGAGGTGAATCGCGGCGCCGCGCTCCGCCAGCGCGTCCAGCCGGTCCGCGTGCGACACGTCGTCGTCGCGGTAGACGACCGCGGCCTCGGCGCCGTCGTCGAGCGCGCGCTCCGCGATGGCGACCGCCGGGCCGACGCCGGGACCGCCGGCTATCACGACCGCGCGCGGCTCCCCGTCGTAGTGCTGGTCGCCGAACGGGCCGGAGAGGGTCATCTCCGTCCCCGCCTCGGCGTCGGCGAGGAACGCGGAGAAGTCGCCGCCCTCCTCGGGGTCGATGCCGACCGTCACCTCGAACGTGTCGCCGACGGTCGGCGACGAGAGGGTATAAAAGCGGGCGACGGACTCGCCGTCGATCTCGGTGCCGAGTTTGACGAACTGCCCGGGCTCGGCGGCGAACCCGTCGGGCGCGTCGAACCGGAGGGCGTACGTGTCGCGGCCGACCGCCTCGACCGCGCTGACTGTCGCTGTCGTGTCCATATCGCAGATCCGACCGGGAGACACAAACGTGTTCCCGTCGGCGTCGGTGCTGCCCGTGTCGAAACCCGGATAGGCGCTTCGGCCGAGGGTCGGATCGGAGCGAGAGTCGCCACGCATCGTCGCGCCACACTCGGGCGCGGACGGTGTCCGGGCGCCGCCGCTTTCGGTTCGACGACCGTCGAAACCACCGACGACGATGAGGGTCGATCGTGAGAGATCTGAAAAACGTTTGTCCACTGTACGCGCTATATCGGCGCAACTCGCACCTTTAAAGCGACAATATCTGCGAAAAACAAAACGAACGTCCAGAAATGCTGTGATGGCTCCTTCCAGAAGTCTTTTGATGAGTCCGGCGAAAGCCCCCGTATAGCATGCCTGCGGACTTCAACTGGGCCGTCGGCGGTGAGGCCGGCGACGGCATCGACTCGACCGGGAAGATCTTCGCGCAAGCGCTCTCTCGGGCGGGTCGACACGTGTTCACGTCGAAGGACTTCGCATCGCGGATTCGGGGCGGCTACACCGCCTACAAGGTGCGAACGTCCGTCGACAAGGTACAGAGCGTCGTCGATCGCCTGGACGTGCTCATCGCGTTGACTCCCCGGACCATCGAGGAGAACCTCGCGGAGCTTCACGAGGGGTCGGTGATCATCTACGACGGCGAGCGGACCACGATGCAGGACGTGGAGATCCCCGATGGGATGATCGGGATCGACGTCCCGCTCAAGCGGCTCGCCGAGGAGGCCGGCGGGGCGATCATGCGGAACGTCGTCGCGCTCGGCGCGGCCTGCGAGGTCGCCGAGTTCCCCATCGAGAACCTCGACTCCGCGCTGGAGAAGCGCTTCTCGGACAAGGGCCAGAAGCTCGTCGACAACAACAAGGAGGCCGCCCGCGCGGGGCAGTCGTACGTCGCCGAGGAGTACGACCACGAGTTCGACTACGACTTGGAGACCACCGAGGAGGACTACGTCCTCCTCAACGGCGACGAGGCCATCGGGATGGGCGCCATCGCGGCCGGCTGCCGCTTCTACGCCGGCTACCCGATCACGCCCGCGACCGACGTGATGACGTACCTCACGGGTCGGATCGAGCGCTACGGCGGCCACGTCGTGCAGGCGGAAGACGAGCTGTCCGCGATCAACATGGCGCTCGGCGCCGCCCGCGGTGGCGCGCGGTCGATGACCGCCACCTCCGGTCCCGGGATCGACCTGATGACGGAGACGTTCGGGCTCATCGCCACCTCGGAGACGCCGCTCGTCATCTGTAACGTGATGCGCTCCGGCCCCTCGACCGGGATGCCGACGAAACAGGAGCAGGGCGACCTGAACCAGATGCTGTACGGTGGCCACGGCGAGGTGCCGCGGTTCGTCCTCGCGCCGACGACGATCGACGAGTGCTTCTGGAAGACGGTCGAGGCGTTCAACCTCGCCGAGAAGTATCAGCTCCCCGTCTACCTCACCGCCGACCTCTCGATGGCGGTCACCGAGCAGACGTTCTCGCCGGACACCTTCGACATGGACGAGGTCGAGGTCGACCGCGGCAACGTCGTCGACGAGACGACGATCGACGACCACCTGAGCGAGTCGGGCGGCTTCCAGCCCCACGAGATTACCGACGACGGGATCTCGCCGCGGGCGTTCCCCGGCACCGCCGACGGCGCGCACATGTCCACCGGCCTCGAACACGACGAGCAGGGGCGCCGGACCGAGGACACCGAGATGCGCGTCGAGCAGGTCGACAAGCGCAACCGGAAGGTCGAGACCGCCCGCGAGCGCGAGGACTGGAGCCCGCGCGAGTTCGGCGACGCGGACGCCGACACGCTCGTGATCTCGTGGGGTTCGAACGAGGGGGCGCTCGCCGAGGCGGTCGAGTTCCTCGCGGACGACGGACTCGACGTCCGAGTGCTCTCGGTCCCGTACATCTTCCCGCGCCCGGACCTGTCCGAGGACGTCGAGGCGGCGGAGACCGTCATCGTCGTGGAGTGTAACGAACAGGGACAGTTCGCGGACCTCGTCGAACACGACGTGCTGGCCCGCGTCGACCGGATAAACAAGTACAACGGCGTGCGGTTCAAGGCGGACGAACTCGCAGACGACATCAAAGAGACCCTCGCGACGGGGGTGGAGGCGTAACCAATGAGCTCAGACATTCGATTCACCGACTTCAAGTCCGACAAGCAGCCGACGTGGTGCCCGGGATGCGGCGACTTCGGCACGATGAACGGGATGATGAAGGCCCTCGCGGAGACGGGCAACGACCCCGACAACACCTTCGTCGTCGCCGGCATCGGCTGTTCCGGCAAGATCGGCACGTACATGCACAGCTACGCGCTCCACGGCGTTCACGGACGCGCGCTTCCGGTCGGGACCGGCGTCAAGATGGCACGGCCCGACATCGAAGTGATGGTCGCCGGCGGCGACGGCGACGGCTACTCCATCGGCGCGGGGCACTTCGTCCACGCCGTCCGGCGTAACGTCGACATGACGTACGTCGTGATGGACAACCGTATCTACGGGCTGACGAAGGGACAGGCCTCGCCGACCTCCCGCGAGGACTTCGAGACGTCGACGAGTCCCGAGGGCCCCAAACAGCCCCCGGTCAATCCGCACGCGCTGGCGCTGGCGTCGGGCGCGACGTTCATCGCGCAGTCGTTCTCCTCCGACGCGCTCCGCCACCAGGAGATCATTCAGAAGGCGGTCGAACACGACGGATTCGGCTTCGTGAACGTCTACTCGCCGTGCGTGACGTTCAACGACGTGGACACCTACGACTACTTCCGCGACTCGCTGGTCGACCTGAAGGAGACGGACCACGACCCCAGCGACAAGGACGCCGCCAAGAACGTCATCTTCGACGACGAGACCGAGCACCAGGGGATCATCTACCAGGACGAGGAGTCGGTGCCGTACCACGAGCGCCACGGCGTCGACGAGGACATGTCCGTCATCCCGGACGGCGCGCCCGAGAGCGCGACGGACCTCGTCCGCGAGTTCTACTGACCAGTCGCCGAGCACGCGGGCGGTTTTCCCGGAGGGGTTCCGACTCGGTCGACACGCTTCGGATCGAGACCGAGATTCCGACCTCCGTATATCGCCAAAATCCGGCGACCGAGCCGGGCCACGGCCCCTTTGCGACCGGTTTCAGCAAGCCTAATTACGTGGGTCCGTTTTCACGGGTATATGGTTGATCGTTACGACGTCGTGATCGCGGGTGCCGGACCGGCGGGCGCCCAGTGCGCTCGCGACCTGGCGACGCGAGGCTACGACGTCGTCGTTCTCGAAACGGAGTCGGAAGACGAGTTCCCCCGCCAGAGCAACAAGTCGACTGCCGGAACGTTCCCGTCGATGATGTCCTCCTTCGGTATCCCCGACGACGTGGTGATGTCGTACACCGACGACGTGGTGTTGGAGTCGCCCAACAGCCACTACAAGAGCTACCAGCCCGGCGCGGTGTTGGAGTTCGCCGAGTTCAAGCGGTTCCTCGTCGCGGACGGCCGCGAGAGCGGCGCCGAGTACCGGTTCGACTCCCGGGTGTCGCGACCGATCCTCGACGACGACGGCGTCATCGAGGGGGTCCGGTACAACGGCGACGAGGAGGTGTACGGCGAGGTCGTCGTCGACGCCACCGGCCCCGCGGCGCCGATCGCGAGCGCGCTCGACGTGGTCGATCTGGAGCGGGAAAACCAGGCGATCGGCATCGAGTACGAGATGGAGGGCGTCGAGATGAACCACCCGGAGTACGCCGACCTGCGGCGGGCGATGATGCTCCGGCTCGACCACGACATCGCGCCCGGCGGCTACTCGTGGATCTTCGCGACCGGCGAGGACACGGCGAAGGTCGGCATCTGTTACATCCAGAACGACCGCCACCGCGAGTTCGCACAGGAGGGGCAGACCGTCGACGGCTACCTCGACGCGTGGGTCGACCGCGACCCCCGCTTCGCCGACGCCGAGAAGATCGACGGGAAGATCCACCGCGGCTCCGCGCACATCCAGATGCCCGACGAGATGCACACCGACCGCTTCCTCGCGATCGGCGACACGGTCCCCTCCATCGACCCGCTGTGGGGTGAGGGGATCCACAAGGGGATGAAGTCGGCCCGCGCCGCGGCGGCCACCGTCGACCGGTGTCTCACCGACTCGGAGCGTCGGCTCGACGCCGAGAGCCTCGCCGTCTACGAGCGGCTCTGGCACCGCGACGTGGCCCCGCGGATGAAGTCGCGGCTGATGCTCACGCGGCTGCTGTACCTCGCGCCCAACGAGCGATACGACCAGTTCATGCGCGACCTCCGGAAGGCAGAGGAGAACACGCTCGAGCGGGCGAACCAGGGAGAGAAGTCGTCGATGGCGAAGCTGCTCCACCTCTCCGACATCCCGCTGTTAGCGAAGTTCGCGCGCGAGCAGTTGGGGTCGTAGGGCGGAACCGCCGTGTCCGGCGCCGATCGCTCCCGTTTTCGCCCCCAGAACTGTTTTCTCTGCCGGTTACCCACGAACGATTATGCTCGATTACGTGGGACTGGAAGCTGACCTCGGCGAGGAGGAGCGACTGATCCGCGACACGGCTCGGGAGTTCGTCGACGAGCGGGTGCGACCCGACATCGGCGCCCACTTTCAGGCGGGCACGTTTCCGACGGAACTGATCGAGGAGATGGGTGAGATGGGGTTTTACGCGCCGAACCTCGACGGGTACGGCCTCCCGAACGTCTCTGAGACGGCGTACGGTATCCTGATGCAGGAGCTGGAGGCGTGCGACTCCGGGCTCCGGTCGATGGCGAGCGTGCAGGGCGCCTTAGTGATGTACCCGATCCACGCCTACGGCAGCGACGACCAGAAGGAGCGGTGGCTGCCCGCGCTCGGCGAGGGGAAGGCGGTGGGCTGTTTCGGGCTCACGGAGCCGGACCACGGCTCGGACCCCGCCGGGATGGAGACCACGGCGCGGACGGACGGCGACGAGTACGTCCTCGACGGCTCGAAGACGTGGATCACGAACGCGCCGATCGCCGACGTGGCGGTGGTCTGGGCGCGCGACGTGTCCGGAGGTGCGGGAGATCGCGGGGATGATGACGAGGCCCCCGTCCGCGGGTTCCTCGTCGAGACGGACCGCGACGGCGTGACCACGAACGAGATCGACGACAAGCTCTCGCTGCGCGCGTCGATCACCGGCGAGATCAGTTTACAGGGCGTGCGCGTTCCCGAGGAGAACGTGTTACCGGACGTGTCGGGAATGAAGGGGCCGCTCTCGTGTCTCACGCAGGCCCGCTACGGGATCGCGTGGGGCGCGGTGGGCGCGGCGCGGGACTGCTTCGAGCAGGCGCGCGACTACGCGCTCGACCGCGACCAGTTCGGCGGGCCGATCGCCCGGTTCCAGCTCCAACAGGAGAAGCTCGCGGAGATGGCCACCCAGATCACCACCGCCCAGCTGCTCGCGTACCGACTCGCGGACCTGAAAGAGCGCGGCGATCTCACGCCCCGGCACGTCTCGATGGCGAAGCGGAACAACGTCCGCACGGCGCGCGACCAGTCGCGGATCGCCCGGGAGATGCTCGGCGGTAACGGGATCACGACCGACTACTCGCCGATGCGCCACATGGCCAACATGGAGACGGTGTACACCTACGAGGGTACGCACGACATCCACACGCTCGTGCTCGGGGAGGACCTGACCGGCATCGCGGCCTACGAATAGTCGGGTGGGCTCGGGGGAAGGGGGTTGACCGCCGTCGGTCAGCGTCCACCGACCGGGTGTCTCCTGGTGTAATCCGCCAAAACCCGCCGGTTTAATGCTGCCTGCCAGTGAGACGGTATCACGGGTCGTGATACACGATGAATGACGTGGAACTGTCCGAAGGCGACGCTCTGCGCCGGATGTACCGGATCACGGCGGAGCAGGAGCGCCCGTTCGAGAGCAAGCTCCCGGATCTCCTCGACCTGGGCTGTGTGTACCTCGGCGTAGAGACCGGCTTTCTCACCGAGATCGACGACGACACCCAGCACATCGTCGCCGCGAGCGGCGACCACGTACTGCTTCAGACCGGCCGGAGCTGTCCGCTGTCGAAGGCGTACTGCCGGAAGACGGTCGACGTCGACGGCGCGCTGACCGTCCAACACGCGCGCGTCGAGGGGTGGGAGGACGACGCCGCCTACGAGGAGTTCGGACTTGAGACGTACATCGGCGCCAAGGTCGTCGTCAACCGGGACGTGTACGGCACCTTCTGTTTCGCGGACACCGAAGCGCGCGACCGTCCCTTTTCCGAGGACGAGGAGACGTTCGTGGAGCTGATGGCCCAGTGGGTGAGCTACGAGATCTTCCAGAAGCGGGCCACCGAACGGATGCAACAGCAGCGCGACCAGCTGGAGGAGTTCACCCGCGTCGTCTCCCACGACATCCGGAACCCGCTCGGCATCGTCGACGGCTACCTCGATATGGCCGAACAGACCGGCGACCCCGAGCACTTCGAGCGATGCCGCGACGCGATACACCGGATCGAGGCGCTTATCGACGACCTGCTGTTCCTCACCCGCGAGGGGCAGACGATCGGAGGTCGCGAGGAGATCCGGATCGACGAGCTCGCCCGGGAATGTTGGTCGTTCGTGAACGCGAAAGACGCCACCCTCGAGATAGACACCGATCGGGTCGTGCTGGGCGACTGGAGCCGGCTCCAGCAGGTGTTCGAGAACCTGTTCCGGAACGCGATCGAACACGGCGGCGAGGGCGTGGCGATCCGCGTCGGCGACGTAGCGGACGGCGACGGCGTCTACGTCGAAGACGACGGCGCAGGGATACCCGAGGACGAGCGCGACCAGGTGTTCGTCGACGGGTTCACCACCGGCGAGTCCGGAACCGGGCTCGGCCTGACGATCATCCAGCAGGTCGTCTCGGCGCACGGCTGGGAGGTGTCGGTGACCGAGGGCGACGACGGCGGGGCGCGGTTCGAGATCCGCGGGATGGAGTTCGTCGAGTCGGAGACGGACGACGGCGAATAGCCGACCGGCTCCGTTGCGATCTTCCCCAGTGGTGTTCGGTTTCGGTTGCAGTGGCACAGACACCGCAGCGAACGATTTCGGGAGTATGTGTAAGGATTCGGTTGATCGGTTGTTTATAAGCGATCGAGCGGTGTTGCCGTCGGTTGTTTATAAGTGATCGATAGTGCTGCGGTGAACATCTCCAAAACCCCAGCCGCGAGGACTCGGTGCGCTCGCTGCGGTCCTCGTCACTCGTTTCATTCGTTCCCGCGGTCCTTGCGTCGCGCGCCTTCGTCCTCGCGACTACCCCTTTGAGTCCCGCCCGACCACAACTGCACCGCACCTCATGCCTCTCCAGCCTCGTCGGCGCGGCGCTTATAAGCGCCGCGCCGACTCCCTCGCGGGCTCCGAACGGTCGCCGATAGCGACCGTTTGGAGGCGCGCCACCACACCGCTCACTTATAAACAATTGGCGCCATCGCTCAGCGCTGTTTAAATAACCTCTTGCCACCACCGATCTGCAATACCCACTCCCGCAATCGATCGACGAGCGACTCTCAGCGATCGACGCTTCGAGCAACCCTTGTCTGAAAAATGGGATTTCGGCGGCGTCGTCGGAGCCAAACGACCGCCGTCAGTCGTGTCGGAAACAGCGCGAGCCGGTGAACGCCATCGCCATGTCGTGTTCGTCGGCCGCGGCGATCACGTCCTCGTCGTTGACCGAGCCGCCGGGTTGAATCACGGCCTCGACGCCGGCCTCGGCCGCCTCCTCGATAGCGTCCGGGAACGGGAAGAAGGCGTCAGAGGCCATCACCGCGCCCTCGGCGGACTTCCCGTCGGCGTCCTTCTCGGCCTTCATGGCCGCCAGCGTGACGGCGTCGACGCGGGACACCTGCCCCATCCCGACACCGACCGTCTCCGTGCCGGTCGCGAAGAGGATGCCGTTCGACTTGACGTGTTTGAGCGTCTTCCACGCGAACGTCATCGTCTCCAACTGCTCGTCGGTCGGCTCGCGCTCGGTGACGACCTCCAGGTCGGCGGCGGTCGGCGACTGGCGGTCGCGCTCCTGTACCAGCCGACCGCCGACGATCGGCTTCTCGGTGAACCGCTCGGAGAAGCGCTCGTCGCCCTCGCCGAGGGGACCCACGTCGAGCACGCGGAGGTTCTTCTTCTCCCGGAGCACGTCGAGCGCGCTGTCGGTGTAGCCGGGCGCGACGACGACCTCCTTGAAGGAGTCGACGACGGCGTCGGCGGTGTCGGCGTCGCACTCGCGGTTCAGGGCGACGATCCCGCCGAACGCGGACTTCGCGTCGGTGCGGAGCGCCCGGTCGTACGCGTCCGCGAGCGTGTCGCTCGTCGCGCAGCCCGCCGGGTTCGTGTGCTTGATCACGGCGGCGGCGGGCTCGTCGAACTCCTTGACGAGGTTCAACGCGGCGTCGGCGTCGTTGTAGTTGTTGTATCCCATCCCCTTCGCGCCGGGGTTCAACTGGGGCGCGTCGACGACGCTCGCCTCCTCGCAGCCGTCGTCGACGTAGAGCGCGGCGTCTTGGTGGGGGTTCTCGCCGTACCGCAGCGTATCGGCGCGCTCCTCGGAGACGAACCGCCGCTCGGGGAAGTCGCCCCCCTCGTCACCGTCGACGGTCACGTTCACGGGCGCGTCGTCGCCGTCGCGTTCGACCGTTACTCGGTCCTCCGCGAACCACCGCACCGCCCGGGGGTACGCCGTGAACTCGGCGTCGTGAAGCACGCGCTCTTTCAGCGCGGCGGCGTCGTCGCCCTCGTAGACGGGCACCGGCTCCTGCGTGACGATCGGGCCGGCGTCGACCTCCTCGGTGACGACGTGCACCGTACAGCCGGTTGTGCGGACGCCGGCGTCGAGCACCTGTTCGTGGGCGTCCATGCCGGGGAACGCGGGCAAGAGGGACGGGTGGACGTTCAGCGTCGGGGGCACCGCGTCGAGGAACTCGTCGGTGAGCACGCGCATGTACCCGTCCAGACAGACGAGATCGAAGTCGTACCCCGCCAGTCGGTCCACAATCCGTCGTTCGTGCGACTCGCGCGACTCACCCTCCTCACGCTCGACGACCTCGGTGGGGATCCGCCGTTCCGTCGCGGCCTCCAGTACGGGTGCCTGCTCCCGGTTCGTCAGGACGACCGACAGCTCCGCACCCCCCGGCACGGCGTCGGCGATGTGTCTGAGGTTCCGTCCCCGGTTGCTCGCGAGTCCGGCGATCTTCATACCTGTGGGGTCCGACCGATCGCGTATATCGATTGCGGTCCGCGGCGGGTGTGTATCCACGTTCGCGGATATATTCTGTCCAGGAGCCCGACAGAGATCGAGAACGGATCCACGTCCGTGCGACTCCCCATCGACACGCTTTTGCTGGCTCCGGCGGCAATCGCGGACATGACCGACGACTCCGAACCGGCGGGCGACGACGCCATCGCAGGGCTATCGCGGTCGGATCCCCTCGCCGCCGTCTCGCCGCTCGACGGGCGGTACGCCTCGCGGACCGCGCCGCTGTCACCGTACGCGAGCGAGGCCGCGCTCATGCGCGCCCGGACCCGCGTCGAGGTCGAGTACCTGATCGATCTCGCCGCGCTCGACGCGACGCCGATCGCGCTCGACGAGGCGACCGAGGCGGCCCTCCGCGCGGTCTACGAGGACTTCTCCGCCGAGGACGCTCGCCTTATCAAGGCGCTCGAGGTCGAGGGCGCCGAGGGGTACGACGCGACCAACCACGACGTGAAGGCGGTCGAGTACTTCCTCCGGATCCGACTCGACGGGCTGGCCGAGTCCGAGACGATCGCCGATAGCGAGACGCTGTATCCGTGGATCCACTTCGGGCTCACGAGCGAGGACGTGAACAACCTCGCGCACCGGCTGCTGGTGAAGGGGGCCGTGAGCGAGGTGATCGTGCCCGCGATCCGCGACGTTCGAGACGCGCTCGCCGACCTCGCGCGGGAGCACCGCGACACGCCCATGCTGGCGCGTACCCACGGTCAGCCGGCGACGCCGACGACGTTCGGCAAGGAGATGGCCGTGTACGCCTCGCGGCTCGGCCGCGCGCTCGGCCGCGTCGTCGTCGCGAACGGCGACCTCTCCGGGAAACTCGCCGGGGCTTCGGGAACCTACGCCGCCCACGATGCGGCATACCCCGAAGTCGACTGGCGGGCGTTCGCCGAGTCGTTCGTGCGAGGACTCGACCTCGAACACACGCGCCTCGCGACGCAGGTGAACCCCTGTGACGACCTCGCCGCGCTGTTCGACGCGCTGCGGGGAGTCAACAACGTCCTCCTCGATCTGGATCTCGACGCGTGGCTGTACGTCTCCGACCGCTACCTCGGCCAGCGGACCGTCGAGGGCGAGACCGGTTCCTCGACGATGCCCCACAAGGTGAACCCGATCGACTTCGAGAACAGCGAGGGGAACCTCTCGAAGGCGAACTCGGATCTCACGTTCCTCGCCGACTACGTGACGACCTCGCGGCTCCAGCGCGACCTCTCGGACTCCACCGTCAAGCGCAACGTCGGAGCCGCCCTGGCGCACTGCCTGATCGGCTACTCGAAGGCGGGCGACGGGCTCGAAACAGTGGTCCCGAACGAGACCGTCATGCGCGAGGAGTTGGCGGCGACTCCCGAGGTGATCGGCGAGGCGGTTCAGACGATCCTCCGGCGCGAGGGGGACACGGGGGCCTACGAGCGCGTCAAGGAACTCACTCGCGGGAAGCGCGTCACCCTCGACGACTTCCGCGACCTCTTCGACGACCTCGACGTCGACGAGGGCGTCCGCGAGGAGTTGAAGGCGCTGACTCCGGCGAACTACGTCGGGGTCGCCGACGAGCTGGTCGACGAAACCGACGAGTAGCGCCACGAGAAGATCACTGTCGGCGACGCGACACGCCCGCACGTTCTCGCGACCGCTTCTTGGTCACCGGGCGGATCGGAGTGGCGTGCTTCCGGTCGGATCTATCCGAGAACGCCGACGAGCAGGTCGGCGGCGATGAGTACGAGGAACACGAGCCCCGACGCGAACGAACCGGCCGCGACGCCGTGGGCGTTGCCGAGACCGCGACCGCGAGCGCCGAAGTAAGCGCCGAGGAAGACGAAGCCGGTCAACAGGAGTCCGACCGCGGCGTACGCGAGCGTGAGGAGGCTGCCGGACAGCCCCTCGGGCAGCCCGAAGTCACCGACTGCGAGGAGTGCGACCGTGCCGATTCCGACCGCGATAGCGACGAACGCGACCGCCCAGACCGCCGGTTTGCCGGCGACGTCGCTCAGCGTCCCGACGATCGCGTCGTACCTGCTGGCCGAATCGGCACCGGGCGCAGTGCGCTTCGCGCCGATCTGCGCGACGGCGACGAAAGTGGCCACGACGAGCAGCCCCATCAGTACGGTGCTCAAGAGCGTGAGTGAGACCATGGTGAGTTCGTTGTTAGCTGGTCCGTTCGCGCGTACAAATAGCCTTCGTATGTTCCGCCGATCGGTACCGCACTGTTCCGCCGTGAACTGCTGTGAACACAGATTCCTTCCGTTCGAGAAACACCTGTCACGGACCGGCCCCCACGCCACATCTCGGTCGGCTACACAAGAGATAAGTGCGCCTTCGCTAAGGAAGGTACAAGAACAAAGAGACGAACATGATAGATTCACTCATCCTGCAACAGGGGAGCGACTGGCGCGCGCAGGCGGAGGTCTTCGAAGAGATCTTCTTCGTCTTCCTCGCGCTGGGGACTCTCATCGGAACCATCGTTGTCGCGTACACGCTGTGGAACGTGTACAAGTACCGTGACGACGGCGGAGAGCCGAAAGAGGACTTCGATGCGCCGGAGGTCGGCGAGCTCCCGACGGGACAGGGCGGTCCGAAAGCCAAGAAGCTCTTCCTGTCGTTCGGGTTGAGCGCCATCGTCGTCATCAGCCTCGTCGTGTACGCGTACGGTATCCTCCTCTACGTCGAGGACGGGCCGGCCGCGGGCGACGGGAGCGACGTCGAGATCCTCGTCGAGGGGTATCAGTTCGGCTGGGCGTACGAGTACCCGAACGGCCACACCACGAGGGGCGAGATGATCGTGCCTGCCGATAACCGGATCAACCTTGAGGTGACCTCACGCGACGTGTGGCACAACTTCGGCTCGTCGGACTTACGGATAAAGTCCGACGCCATCCCCGGAGACACCAGCGAGACCTGGTTCTCCGTGAGTTCCGAGGAAGTCGAGGCACAGGGCGGGGAGGCGACGTACAGGGTCGAGTGCTTCGAACTCTGTGGCTCCCAACACTCGGCGATGGAGGGCCAGATCACGGTCCTCCCGGAAGACGAGTGGGAGGAGTGGTACGCGAACACGGGGAGCGACTCGGAGAACTCCTCGAACGTCGAGGGCGGCGTGAGTGTCGACGGCGCCGCAAGCATTAACGACGCCGCCGTCGGGGGTGTGAGCGCATGAGCGAACTTCCACCGACGACGTCCGTCAAGCGCTGGTTCGTCACGACGAACCACAAGGACATCGGGATCTTATACACGATCACCGCGCTGTTCTTCCTGCTTTTCGGCGGCGTGCTCGCGCTGCTGATCCGGATGCAGCTGTGGGACCCGACGAGCCAGGTCCTCTCCGGGCTGGCGTACAATGAGGCCGTCACCGCGCACGGACTCATCATGGTGTTCTGGTTCCTCTCACCGTTCGGCTTCGGCTTCGCGAACTACTTCGTGCCGCTGCAGATCGGCGCCGACGACCTCGCGTTCCCGCGGCTGAACGCGCTGTCGTACTGGATGTACCTGTTCTCGGGTATCCTGCTCGGGATCAGCTTCTTCCAGGGCGGCACGCTGAGCGCCGGCTGGACGATGTACGCCCCGCTCAACATCCCGATGTACACGCCGAGCATCGGGTCGACCGGGGCAGTGCTCGCGCTGTTCATGTTCGTCGTCGGCATCACGGCGTCGACGGTGAACTTCCTCACGTCCATCCACCACTCGCGCGCCGAAGGGATGGGGATCATGGACATGCCGATGTTCACGTGGTCCATCCTCGCGACGGTGTGGATGATGCTGTTCGCGTTCGCGGCGCTGCTCGCCGTGGGACTCATCCTCGCGTCCGACCGCGTGCTCGGGAGCGTGTACTTCTCGGCCACCGAAGGCGGCTCACTACTGTGGGGCCACCTCTTCTGGTTCTTCGGCCATCCGGAGGTGTACATCGTCTTCTTCCCGGCGCTCGGCGTGATGTTGGAGCTGTTCCAGACCTTCTCCGGGCGGCGGCTCGTCGGCCGGAAGTGGGTGATCATCGCCATCTGTCTGATCTCCGTGCAGTCGTTCCTCGTGTGGATGCACCACATGTTCCTGACGACGATCAACCTGGAGATCAAGACGCTGATGATGGCGACGACCATCGGGATCTCACTGCCCTTCGACCTGCTGGTGTTCTCGCTGATCTACACCCTGATGAAGGGCCGGATCCAGTTCACGACGCCGTTCCTCTTCGCGTTCGGGGCGCTGCTGCTGTTCATCCTCGGCGGCATCACCGGGGTGTTCCTCGGCGCGATCGTGCTCGACTACGAGTTCCGCGGCACCTACTGGGTGGTCGCGCACTTCCACTACGTGATGTTCGGCGGCGCCACGGCGCTGTTCGGCGGGGCCTACTACTGGTTCCCGAAGGTGACCGGAAAGATGTACGACGAACTGCTCGGGAAGATCCACTTCGTGATCTTCTTCATCAGCTTCAACATGGTGTACTTCTCGATGTTCCTCGGCTGGGAGACTCCCCGCCGGGTGTTCCAGTACAACCCCGAGTTCCAGATCTACCACCAGTTCGGGACGATCGGGGCGTTCGTGCTCGGATTATCCTTCTTCATCATGTTCTACAACTTCGCGAAGTCCTACGTCTCCGGCGAGCCCGCCGGCGACAACCCGTGGGACTACTCGCGAACCGCAGAGTGGGCGGTCTCCTCGCCCCCGCCGCTTGAGAACTGGCCGAATCGCCCCTCGTACGCCTCCGGCAAACTGGAGTTCGTGAAAGATTACGTGCCCGACGGCGGGCCGGCCGTGAAGGCCGACGCAGACGGCAACGCCGCGACGGACGGCGGCGATAACCACGAAGAGCACATCTCGAAGTACCCGTACTGGGACAAACACCCGAGCCACGCAAGTATCTGGCCGTTCTCGCTTTCGCTGGGGCTCGGCATCATGCTGCTCGGACTCTCCGGGTTCAGTGAGTCGCTCTCGTTCGCTCTCGGCGACTCGCTCGCGTCGACGACGATGACGGTGTCGAACCCGGTGTACCCGATACTCGTCGTGGTCGGCCTGATCTGGTTGATCGGGTCCGGCGTGAAGTGGGGGCTGGAAGAGTTCTACGCCCCGCCCAGCGAGTTCGCCGAGCGGTGGCCCTTCGAAGGCGTCGAGAAGGTGAAGCTGGGGATGTGGTTCTTCCTCGCGTCCGACGTGATCGTCTTCGGCGCGTTCCTCTCCGCGGCCATCTTCGTCCGGTACAACGCCGGCTGGATGACGTGGGAGCCGCTGACTGAATCGCTGCCCGGCCTCATCAACACGTTCGTGCTGATCACCTCCTCGTTCACGGTGATCTTAGCACTGGTGGCCGCTCACCGGAAGAGTCGGCAGGGGCTGCTCGCCTCGCTCGGCGCGACGATCGGGTTCGGGTTCGTGTTCCTCGCGATCAAGCTGTGGGAGTGGCACCACGAGGTCTTCGACCGCGGCGTGACGATCAACGCCAACGCTCACGGCGACCCGATCCAAGCGTCGATCTACTACGTGACGACCGGGCTGCACGGGATTCACGTGGTGATCGGGCTCCTGATCGCCATCTTCCTGTTCGTCCGGGTATATCAGGGCCACTACCTGGACGACGAGCGGCCGATCGAGTACTTCGGCCTCTACTGGCACTTCGTCGACATCGTCTGGGTGTTCATCTTCCCGCTGTTCTACCTCTTCTGAGGGAACGGCGGACACCCCGAATCGGCTCTTTTAGCGGATTTCCGTTCTCCGTTCCTCTCACTCCTCAAGCGACTCGGCGCACCACTGACAGAAGTCCAGCGTCGCGTCCGTGTCGCGGCCGCAGTGCGGACACGAGAGGGTGGCGGTTGTCGAGTCTGTTACGGGGTCAGCCGATCCCTGCTCGGCTCCCCATGTCACTTCGTCGCGGTCCCTCGTCACTTCATCACGGCCTCTCGTCACTTCATCGCGGTCAGCCGACGACGCGGCCTCGGTCGACGATGAACTGCGTTCCTGTGCCCGATTGTCTCGGACGGCGAGGACGTAGGCGTCGACGACGCTGGCGGCGACGACGATGAGTACCGGGGCGATATCGCCGATCGGCGGCGGGTCGCCGGCGACGACCTGATCGACCGCCGTATCGGGAACGACGAACACGAGCGTCGCCGTGATCACTGCGTACCACCCGAAGGCGCGTGCCCATCGTCTGAGGTACGCGTGGCCGAGTCCGGACACCAGAATTGCCAGCGCGGCAGCGAGCCACGGTCGCCGACCGGTTTTGGGATCGCTCATATCGTCGGAAACGGGCGCCAGCGCCGAGAAACTACGCATCGCTCGGAGCGTTTATGTGCCCGAGTCACCGAGCGGCAGTATGTTCGGCGTGCCGACCGGAGAGTTCCTGATCGGAATCGGATTCGCGATCGCCGGGGTCGGCAGCTGGATCGTCGGGCTCGGCGTCGCGTACCTCCTGTACCGGCGGTGGCGCGGTGACGGGCCACGCGACCAGGACGCAACGGGAGTCGACGCCGGACCCCCAGACGGCGGATCCGAGGACGGAGCACGGATCGAAGACTGACCGCAAGGTTCCGGATCGAAGGCGAGGCCAGACGTGGCGGACCGCGTGCCTGGAGCTACGGAAACGCGGTCGGTCGGCGAACGATCGGGTCAGTACGCCGCGTCCCACCGGGCCGGCTTGCGGCGGTTCCCGCAGTCGCGACACTCCATCCGGTCCATCGTGTCGATGGCGACGTTCGTCCCCTCGCAGTTCCCGCAGAGGTAGCCGTAGCGCTGTGTCAGGTCGGCGTCGACGTACGCGACGTAGAAGGGCGCGTGGGAGCCGCGGTCGCTCTCGTCGAAGGCGACGTGGACGGTCTCGCCGTCGTCCGTCTGGTAGGTGCCCTCGGAGATGCCGGTCAGCCGACCGATCTGTTTGCGGTACTCCCGCTCGTCGAACGTCCCGTCGCCGATCTCTACGAGGCGCTCCCCGTCGAGGTCGTACCCCTCGCGCTCGTAGAAGGCCGTTCCCGCCTGGTTATCGTCGAGGACGCGCGCCTCGATGCGATCGACGTCGGCCGCGCGGAGCTCCGACTCCACGCGTTCCAAGAGCGCGGAGCCGATCCCCGACTCGCGGTGATCGGGATGGACGTGGAGCCAGTCGATCTCGCCGATTCGCTCGCGCCGACCGACGACGTAGCTCTCGGCGAAGCCGACGACCGTCTCGTCGATGACGGCGACCGGGAACACCGTGTCGTCGTCGCCGATGTCCGCGCCCAACTCGTCGGGGTCGTACCACTCGTCGACCGCCTCCGCCAGCAGCGCCTCATCGACGGCATGGCCGTAGGAAGCGATCAGCGATTCGCGCGCGATCGTCCGGATCGCGTCGATGTCGTCGAGTGTTGCGGGTCGAAGATCCATACCGGTCCATTCACGCGCGGCTACAAAAAACACACAGGCGGAACGGATGGACGGATGACCGGCGGTGCGGCAACTAACTGGCCGGCAGTCCGATGACCGACTGGAAACTGTGGACTGAAAGGAGGCGTGAGCGGGAGTGGAACGATCGCGAGGAGCACGACCGTCGCGGGGCGGTTACGAGATGGAGTACGTCGCCGCGGCCATCAGCAGCATGGTGAGCGCGAGCGCGAGCGCCATCACGTAACTGAGCGAGCGGTTCTCCCACCGGAGGTGCTGGAAGTACGCGACGATGAGCAGGGTCTTGACCGTCGCGATCACCAGCGTCCCGCCGAGCGCCTGGGCGTACGTGAAGCTGAGGAAATCGGCCTCGAAGAGAACGAAGTTGAGGGAGGCCGCAACCAGGAGCGCGACGTAAATCGCGGTGTACAGTTTGAGCGAGTCGTCCGACATTGCTTGCCTGCACCTTCGTCCGTGTGCTTAAAGAATTAACCATCCGGGGGAGCATCCGCGGGGGTGCGATCCAACTGAACGCGCCGACTCGGCGCTCGGCGCCGATCGCGGATCCCGAAACGCCTATGCCCGCGACGCACCCACCTCACACCGGTCGCAGCCGCCGACCGGTATCACCGTGGACCCGCTCGAACCGACGGACGATCTGCTCGAATCGCTGTACGTCGTCAACAAGGTCGCAAAGCAGTTCGCCGACGAGGCGACCGCCGCCTACGAGCGCGGCGATCTCACCGAGAGCAACGTCCGGTCGGCCCGCAAGGACGCGCTGTACCGAACCAAAACGGCCGTCCTCTCTCGCGTCGTCGCCCACGACCCGTCCCGCGTCTCCGGGGAGTACCACGCCATCAACGGCGACGTGTGGCTCTTCTTGGATGTCAACGGGTGGAAGTTCCACCAGCCGACGTACGCGATCGGCGGAGATCTCACCGACGCGATCGACATCTCGAACTCGCGGTCAGACCCCCTCGATGCGCCGTACGAGCGGGATTCGACCGTCGAACGCTCGGATCGGAGCTTAGCGGAGTCGCTCTCGCGACTGGCCGACGCGGGCGTCAACGCGAACGACCACCTCGCGCGCCCGACCGTCACGAGCGAAGACGACCGGATCGTCGACGTCCGGTGGTCGTTCCTCCCGTAGCTTCCGGTGTTCTCGCGGTCCCCGGCGTCAACGGAGCCGAACCGATGCTATCGACAGCGGCGCTATCGGGTCGGCGTTTAAAAAATCGAACCGCGAGCGGTGGCCGCGTTACGCCTCGACGACTTCGATGGCGCCCAGCATCCCGACCGTTTCGTGGGGAAGACAGTAGTAGAGCTGGATCCCGGTGTTGTCGAACGACTGCTCGAACGTGGTACCCTCCTCGCCGACGGGGTCGCCGCTCTCGAAGTCGGACTCGGAGTCCTCGGCGGAGACCACGTTGTGGTTGCCGCCCTCGCCGGTCCACTCCCAGACGACGGTCGTGCTGGAGTCGATCCGGATCGCGGCGGGATCGAACGCCAGCCCGTTACTCCCGGCGCCGACCGACACCGTGACCTCGTCCTGTCCGGTGTGGTCCGCGATCGACCCGTCGTACATGTTGGCGTCGGAGAGGTAGTCGTCGATCGCGCTCGGCACGTCACTGCCGTCAGACCCGTCAGACCCGTCAGACCCATCGGAACCGTCGGAACCGTCGGAACCGTCGGACCCATCGGAACCGTCACCGCCGTCTCCGCCGCCGGAACAGCCGGCGAGCGTTCCGAGTGTCAGTGCGGCTCCGGTTCCGGCGACGTAGCGCCGTCTAGACAGTCTCTTAGACATCGACATATCGTATGAGTTCGAGCCTTACAAACCCCTTGATGAACGTCGGATACTGAGAACACACCCACGGTCTGAGAATCGGCTCGCTCCGTCGGCGGGTTTATTCGCGGCTGCCTCCGTGATCGATCCATGCGGGAGGACGAGTTGGCGACGGGCGTGGTCGACCACTACGCGACCGTCCACGACGACCCCGAGATTCAGTTGGAGGAGCCGTACGACGCGGATGGGCGCCGCGGGGTCGTCGACGTGTACGTCCGGGTCCGCACGCCCGAGCCCGTCGACCACGTCATCGAACTCAAGGGCGACGCGGCGGTGCGGCGCGCGACCGGTGCCAACGAGGTCCTCCGACAGTACCGCCGGATGGAGCGGTACTTCCACGCCGACGCGAGCCACGCGCTCCGTCCCAAACTCGGGCGCGCCGAGCCGGGCGCGCGATACCTCCTCTGTTTCGCGCCGACGCCGACCTGCGTCTATCACGTCGCGACTCACCGATCGCTGTACGGCAGCGTCGACGCGGCGGCGCGGGTCGACGACGTGCCCGCGGTCCGGACGGTCGCGTTCCTCACCGGACTCGACGGCGACCCCGCCGACCTCGGGATGGTGTCGGTCAACGGTGACGCGCCGTTCGGCTCTCCGCCGTTTTTAAATGCCGTTCCCGACGACTCTCGGCTGGCCGAGAGCATTCGGCGGGTCGACGACGACGTGATCGACTCGGGGAGCGCAGAATAGTGGGTGTCCGGGCACAGCGGCCCGGTGTTCGGTTCAGTACTCCTCGTACGCGAGGTTCATCATCCACTGCGAGAAGGCGTCCGCCTGCGCGTCGACCTCTTCCTCGCCGATGAACGGCGAGAGCATGTCGCCGGCCATGAGCAGCGAGAAGTCGAGGTCTCGGGGCGCGGGTTCGAGGTAGTACGTGTTGTGGCCGTCGTAGACGGTGTCCGATCGCTGGATGAGTCCGGACTCCTCTAACGCCTCCGCGATGCGGCTCCCCTTGCGCGAGGAGACGTCGAGTTCCTTCCAGAAGTCGCTCTGGTGGATGCCACCGGTCTCGCGGATGAGTTCGAGGCCGGCGTACTCGTCCTCCGAGAGGTCGGCCTCGAGTTCGGACACGCTCATACAATACCGGGCGCCCGCGAGTCGCTTAAAACTGGCTTTCCGCACCGTCGCCGTCGCTACGGCGATCCATCTACCCCGGAACTGGTGGGTCTCGACCCGCCGGATCCGAACCCCGCCGGCAGCGACACCGACTCAGCGGGCGTCTCGCAGGGCGGGCCGTCGGCGTACGCGAACTCGGGAGCGGTCTCGGGATCGGGAACGGTCCGAATCCGCGTGAACGACCGCGTGCCGAACTCGTCCCCGTGAAGACAGGCGCCGTACTCGTGGTCAGTGAGCGTCGCGCTCGCGCGGTCGAGCCACTCCGCGCCCGCCTCGCCCGGTTCGGGCGCCAGCGCGGCCGCGACCGCCCGCGCGCTGTCGGCGCGCTCGGAACCGAACTCACGCCGCCGGTCCGGAATCGCGAAGCGCTCGACGCCGTTGACCACGCCCCCGACGTTGCCGACGACGTGAACGCCCGGATCGAGTCGGGTGATCGCCAGTCCTCCGTCGTACGAGAGGAGGAACGCCGCCGACTCGTCGGCGAGCACGAGGTTGAATCCGTCGTACGATCGGGCTTCGAGGTCGCGCTCGACCCTGCGGACGGCGCCCTCCGCGGAGTCGGCCTCCAAGCAGTCGAGAACGAGCAGGCCGCGGGACCGGTCTCCCTCGCGGTCGGTGTCGAGCCACCGGTTCGTGACCGCGGCGACGACACCCGAGGCGGAGAGGCCGATCCACGTCCCGCCGGCCTCGGCGTCGCGGGGGGCGACGTAGCCGTGGCCGCGGTTGGCGTTGCCATCCTCGTCGACCTCCACATCGTCCCCCTCGTCGCCATTCTCGTCGCAGACGTCTCCGCTGTCACCGTCGATCCCCCGGATGCTCGGCGGCTCGGACGGCCGATCGAGCGCTTCGTCGCGGTTCGCGGCGAGTGCGATCGGCGCGTCACCGAACGTCCGCCATGCGATCGTGAGCGTGCACACGACAGTGATATGACGGGCCGGAAGGAAAAACCCGCGACCGTTCCGGACGATCTTTACTCATACTAAAAGAAATCTTTTGGTGGCTGACCGCTAAGACCGTGATATGAATGCGATCGCCGTGTACGACGGGGCAGACGAACCGGTCGTGACAGAGAAGCCGCGGCCGGAACCGGCCGCCGGAGAGGCGCTCGTTCGAACGCTTCGAGTCGGCGTCGACGGGACCGACCACGAGGTTATCTCCGGAGGACACGGCGGCTCTCCCGACGGCGAGGACCACCTCGTGTTGGGTCACGAGGCGGTCGGCGTAATCGAGGAGCCGAACGGCACGCCGTTCGAGATCGGGGATATCGTGGTCCCGACGGTCCGGCGCCCGCCCAACGGAGAGAACGAGTACTTCGCTCGCGGCGAGCCCGACATGGCTCCGAACGGCGAGTACCACGAGCGCGGTATCGTCGGCGCCCACGGGTTCATGGCGGAGTACTTCACCAGCCCCGCGGAGTTCCTCGTCGAGATCCCGCCGACGCTGGCCGAGTGGGGGTTCCTCGTCGAGCCCGTCTCGATCGCGGAGAAGGCGATCGAACACGCCTACGCCAGCCGGTCGGCGTTCCACTGGGAGCCGGAGTCGGCGCTGGTGCTGGGCAACGGCTCACTCGGGCTCTTGACCATCGCGACCCTCGACGAGGAGTTCGACCGGATCTACTGTCTCGGTCGCCGAGAGCGCCCGGACCCGACGATCGACATCATCGAGTTTCTCGACGCGACGTACGTCAACTCCAACGAGACGCCCGTCCCGTCGGTGCCGGAGGCCCACGAGCCGATGGACTTCGTCTTCGAGGCGACCGGCTACGCGCCCCACGCCTTCGAGACGATCGAGGCGCTCGCGCCGAACGGGGTCGGCGCGCTGCTCGGCGTCCCGGGCGACTGGGAGTTCGAGATCGACGGCGGCCGGCTCCACCGCGAGTTCGTCCTTCACAACAAGGCGCTCGTCGGCAGCGTCAACTCCGGCTACGAGCACTTTGAGGCCGCCGTGGATTCGCTGTCCAGCTTTTCTGAGACGTTCCTCGACGATCTCGTCACCGGCGTGCACGGTCTCGACGACTTCGAGGCCGCGTTCGCGGATGACGACACGACTATTAAAACGGCGGTCGAATTCAGCGCATATGAAGAACGTTGACGATCTGATAGACAGCGCGGCCGACCTCGCGGAGCACGGCCTCTCGAAGGGCGAAATCGCCGACGAGCTGAACGTCTCTCGGGAGACGGCGAGCTGGCTCGTCGAGCGCAGCGGCGGCGGCGACACGGACACGGAGCGCGGGGCGACGACCTCGACCGCCGACATCCACATCGACTGGTCCGCGCTGGGACGCGACTCGACGCGGCTCCGGTACGCGGCGAGCGCGATGGCGGACCTCCTGGCCAAACAGGGTGAGCACGTCGACCTGACGGTCGGCGTCGAGAAGGCCGGTGCGCCGCTCGCGACCGCGGTCGCGAACCAGCTCGACACGGACCTGGGCACGTACGCGCCAGCGAAACACCAGTGGGACGAGGGCGACATCGACGAGCAGGGCGGCGGCTTTTCGCGAAATTTCGCCGCCATCCGTAACCGCGACTGCTACGTCGTCGACGACATCATCACCTCGGGGACGACGATGCGCGAGTCGATCGACGCGATCCGCGATCAGGGCGGCGAACCGGTCGCCTGCGTCGTGCTCGTCGACAAGCGAGGGTACGACGAGATCGACGGCGTCCCGGTGTACTCGCTCGTCGACGTGGTCCGCGTCGACCGCGAGGAGTAGCCCGCTGGCCGCGTCCCCGCCGAGCACGCCCTCCTCCTCAATCGCGTCGACACCGTGCGGAACCCATTTGCGTCGGGGGCGCGTATCGGTCCCCATGACGTTCCAACCCGAGACCGACGCCGAGCCCGACGAGATCGCGGACCGAGTCGAGGAGACGATCGCCGACAACGACGTGGTGCTTTTCATGAAGGGCAACCGCCTGATGCCGCAGTGCGGCTACTCGCAGCGCGCCGTCGAGCTGATCGGCCAGCACGTCGAGGAGTTCGAGACGGTCGACGTGTTGCCGGCGCTGCCGCATTACCGCGAGGCGCTGGAGTCCCACAGCGGTTGGGAGACGATCCCCCAGACGTTCGTCGACGGGGAGTTCGTCGGCGGGAGCGACGTGCTCTCGGAACTCGACGAGCGCGGCGAGCTGGCCGCCGAACTGGGTGCCGAGTAGCCGGAGCCGATCCTCGAAGTTCGAAGGGCAGGCGATATAAACCTACGGGCCCTAGATAGAGTAGGAGCAGCAGTCGCCGCTGCCGCCGCGCCGACCGGTTCGACCCCATTCACCCAACTAACAATGACAGGCCGCGTGTTCAGACTTCATTCGACGCTCGAACTGCCACTCGAAGACGTGGAGACGTACTTCGAAGAAGATCCCGACCTCCCGCCGGAGATCGACGACATCGACATCACGCGTCGAAACAACACCCTCATTATCAAGGCCCTGTCCGACGACGAGTCAATTAGCAAGTACACGCCGACCGCCCAGCTGAAGGCGTCAGTGACGGAGACGCGCGTATGGGAGGAAGAGCCCCCGCGCGCCGGCGGCCCGCAGTGGATGGACGACGAGGAGGAGGAGATCCCCTCCGAGCTCGTCGAGTTCGCCTGTTTCAAGGGCGACCGTGAGACCGTCCTCCAGAACTCCGCGCTCCAGTATCCGATGTTCCTCGTACTGCGTAAGATCGCGACCCTCTCGGAGAAGGGAACGCTGACCGCGATCACCGAGGAGGACGGCGAGTTGGAGGCGACCCGCATCGTCGAGGGCGAGCCCCGCCCAGCGAGCATCGAGGTCGTCGAGAGCCCGCAGGGAGCCGGCGACGGCGACGGCGGCGTCAACTGGCGCGACAACGAGTTCATCAGCGACTGAGTCGGCTTCGGAACCGCCGGCTCGTCCGGGGCGATCCGACACCGACCGTTTTCCGCACTCACACCGACGTTCACCCGCCCAGCGCCCGCGCCGCGGACCGCCGACGCTTTAGGCGCGCCGAGCGTTCTCTCGCCAATGACCGACGACTGGGTGAGCCTCTTTTCGGGCGGTAAGGACTCCTCGTGGGCGCTGTACCGCGCGCTGGAGGAGGGCCTCGACGTCTCGCGGCTGCTGACGGTCCACCCCGCGGGCGACTCGTATATGTATCACACGCCGGCGACCGAACTCGCCGTGCTCGCGGCCGAGAGCGTCGGGATCGACCTCGTCGAGGTGTCGCCAGACGACTTTGGCGCCGCCGATGTCGACGACGCCGGCGCGCAGGGGGACGCCGAACTGGAGCCGATGGAGGCCGCGCTGCGGGAAATCGCCACCGAGGGGTCGATCGACCTCGCGGGCGTCACCGCGGGCGCGGTCGAGAGCGAGTTCCAGACGAGCCGGATCCAAAAGATGTGCGACCGGCTCGGGATCGACCTGTTCGCGCCGCTGTGGCAGGAGGATCCGGTCGAACTCGCCCAGGCGATGTTCGACGCCGGCTTCGAGATCCGTATCGTGCAGGTCGCCGCCTACGGACTCGACGAGTCGTGGCTCGGGCGGCGCTACGACGCGGACGCGCTCGCAGACCTCGTCGCCCTCCGCGAGGAGTACGGCGTCCACCCGCTCGGCGAGGGCGGCGAGTTCGAGACGTACGTCGTCGACGGGCCCCATATGGACCGGCGGATCGACATCGAGTACGACGCCGTGTGGGAGGGCGACCGCGGCCACGTCGAGATACGAGACGCGCGGTTGGAGTAGGAGAAGCGGTCGTTCCAGTTGGAGAGCTACGGCCAGCTACCGGCCTGATCGTAGGCGTTGACGATCCGTTCGATTGCGACGACGTACGCGGCGGTTCGGAGGTTCGGAGCGTCGTTCGCCTCGTAGCTGTCGACGATCCCCCGGAACGCTTCGGTGATCACGCGCTCTAACTCCTCGTTCACCCGCTCTTCCGTCCAGTGGAACCGCTGTCGGTTCTGGACCCACTCGAAGTAGGAGACCGTGACGCCGCCGGCGTTCGCGAGAATGTCGGGGACGACGTAGACGTCTTTCTCGGCGAGCGCGTCGTCGGCGTCGGGGGTGAGCGGCCCGTTCGCGGCCTCGGCGACCACGTCTGCGCGCACGTCGGCGGCGAGGTCGCCGTCGATGGCGTTCTCCAGCGCCGCCGGCACGAGGAGGTCGACGTCGAGCGTCAACACCCCCTCGTTCGTGATCGGCTCTGCGTCGCCGTAGTTGCTGACGCTCCCCGTCTCGGCCTTGTGGTCTTTCACCGCTCGGGGATCGAACCCGTCAGGATCGTGGACTCCGCCTGAGGAGTCGGAGACCGCCACTACGTCCGCACCGAGGTCGTCGAGGAGCGCGGCGGCGATCGACCCCGCGTTCCCGTACCCCTGGACGGCGACCGTCGCGCCGGCGATGTCGCGGTCGAGCCAGTCGAACGCCTCCCGCGCGGCGATCGCGACGGAGCGACCGGTGGCCTCGACGCGTCCCTCGCTGCCGCCCGAGTCGAGCGCCTTCCCGGTGATGACGCCGGGAGCGGTCGTGTTCTCTAAGGTCTCGTACGTGTCTTTGATCCAGTTCATCTCCCGCTGGCCGGTGTTGACGTCGGGCGCGGGGATGTCGCGGTCCACGCCGATCAGCGGGCGTAGCTCGGTCGCGAACGCTCGGGTGAGCCGCTCCAGTTCGGCCTCGGAGTAGTCGGTCGGGTCGATCGCGATCCCGCCTTTCCCACCGCCGTACGGGATGTTGACCACGGCGCACTTGTACGCCATCCACCCTGACAGCGCCTTCACCTCGTCGCGGGTGACACCGGGGTGATACCGAATACCCCCCTTATACGGCCCTCGGTCGCCGTTGAACTGCGATCGGTACGCCCGGACCGTCTCCAGCGTGCCGTCGTCGCGCTCGAAGGTGAGGTTCGTCTCCAGGACGCGTTCGGGATTCTTCAGGCGGTTGATGACCCCCGGCGGCGCGTCGAGGAACGCCGCGGCGTCGTCGACCTGCTCTTGAAGGCTCTCGAAGGGATTGGCTTGGTCGGCCATACGTCTGTTTCCCGAGGGGCCGAGGTTAACTGTGGCGAACGATTTATCGCTCGCAACGATCCCTTACGAATCGCCGGCAGCGGCGCGCTCGACGATCCGCTCCGCCTGCGCGATCAGGGGCGCGTCGATCATCTCGCCGTCGACCCGGAAGACGGCCGATCCCCCCCGGGCCGCGGCGTCGCGGGCGTCGAGCACCCGCTCGGCCCACTCGACCGCCTCGGGGTCCGGGGCGAACGCCGCGTGGATCGGATCAACCTGGTCCGGGTGGATCGCGAGCTTCCCGTCGTAGCCGAGCGTGAGCGCGAACTCGGCCTCCTCTCGGAGCCCGTCCGTGTCGGAGAAATCGGGGTACACCGTGTCGATCGCGTCGACGTCGGCGGCGCCGGCCGCGAGGACGACGTGCTCGCGCGCGTACAGCACCTCCGTCCCCTCGTCGGTGCGCGTCGCTCCCACGTCGGCAACGAGGTCCTCGGCGCCGAAGACGAGTGCGTCGGTCGCGGGGGCGGCCGCAATCGACTGCGCCGAGAGGATCCCCGTCGCGGTCTCGACCAAGGCGAACACGGCGGGATCGAGCCCGCGGTCGGCACAGATCGACGCGACCTCCCCGACCCGATCGGGCGACTCCACCTTCGGGAGCATAACCGCGTCGAGCCGGGGGTCGCTCTCGAATTGCGCTCCCGCCCCCACCAGCGCGTCGAGATCGGCCACCGGGTCGGTGGTCGTGAGACGAACACACACCTCCGCATCGGGAGCGAAGTCTGCATCAGTGAGCACCGTGCGGACCGATTCGCGGGCCTCGGCCTTCCGGTCGGGCGCGACCGCGTCCTCCAAGTCGAAGCAGATCACGTCGGCGCCGGCGCCGGGGGCCTTGCGCATGAGATCCGGGCGGTCACCCGGCGAGAACAGCAGGCTTCGTCGGACCATGTCGGGCGGTCCGCCCGCACCGACATAAATCGTCCCGACGGCGACGCAGCGGAGTCGGCGCGTCGCCCGCCGAACCGCTCGGGCGACGGAGCGGTACCGATTTGCCGCCCGCGGTCGACGGTGGCGCTATGGCCGGACGCTACTACGAGGAGTTCGCGGTCGGCGAGACGATCGAGCACGCGAAGCGACGGACGATAAGCGAGGCCGACAACCAGCGCTTCTGCGACATGACGATGAACCAGCAGCCGCTCCACCTCGACGCCGACTTCGCCGAGGGGACGCAGTTCGGCGAGCGACTGGTCAACGGGCTCTACACCATGTCGCTCGCGGTCGGCGTGTCGATCCCGGAGACGACCGACGGGACGATCGTCGCGAACCTCTCGTACGACGACGTCGAACACCCGGAGCCGGTGTTCCACGGCGACACGATCCGCGCGCAGTCGACCGTGACGGACAAGCGGGAGACGAGCGACGGCGATCGGGGCGTGGTCACGATGCACGTGGAGGCGTTCAAGACCGTCGCGGACGACGACGACGTGCTCGTCTGCGAGTTCGACCGGACCGTACTCTCGGAGAAGCGGCCCGATGACGGGGAATAGGCGGAACGACGAGCGACTCAGTCCGTCTCTTCGCCGCCGGCCAGCAACAGTCCGAGGTACGACGTTCGGATCTGCGAGTCGCCGTCGAGCCCGAGGCGGTCGAGGGCCTTCAGCGCCTCGTCGCGGGTGGCCGCTATCGCGTCCTCGTCGTCGACCTCGCGCTCGATCTCGACGAACTCGCCGACGTCGTCGACTCTGTCGAGGGTGACGGTGAACCCCGCGAACGACCAGAACTCGCGGCGCTTCTCCACGACCGCGGCCGGCTCGAAGCCGAGTCCGGAGAGCACGCCGGCCATCGCCTCGCTGTCGTCGACGGCGGTCTCGTGTTCCGTCCGCGTCTTCGATCCCTCGTCGAGGAGCGGACCTTTATACGTGAGTTTCGTCGTTTCCGCGGTCGGATTCGCGACCGACGATTCTTCGGTGTCCGAGCCGATCCCCTCCGCGAGCGGTGTCTCGCTCCGGACCCGGAGCGCCTCGTCGGTCTCGGCGAAGTCGCGGTGCGGGGCGTCGTAGTACGCGTCGCGCTGGCGGCGGGCGTCGACGCGCTCGGCGCCGGCCTCGCGCAGCCGATCACGGACCGTGTCGATATCGGCTGGGACCTTGATCTCGACCTCGTACATACCACCGGGTCCGCCGGGCGCGTTCATAAGCGCGGTGGGACGTGGCTCCGGCGCGACGCGACTGTCGCCGCGTCGAACCGTGCGCCTTAAGGGTGTAACAGGAGACCTTCAGGGTATGAGCGATCAGGAGCAAGCGGACGCGGCCGAGGACGCAGACGAGGCCGAGACCGAAGGACTCGCCGACGGCGACTTCGTGCGAGTCGCGTACACGATTCGAACCGCCGATGACGACCGCGTCATCGACACCACCGACGAGGAGATCGCCGAGGACGCCGAGATCGACACCGAGGAACACGAGTTCGAGCCGCGCATTATCGCGCTGGGCGCCGGCCACGTGTTCCCGTCCGTCGATGAAGCCTTCATCGGCGCAAAGGTCGGTGACAAGGGTACTGTCGACGTGCCCGCCGAGGACGCCTTCGGCGAGTACGACCCCGACGAGGTCGAGACCGTCAAGGCCGACAAGATCCCCGAGGACAGCCGCTATCCCGGTGCACAGGTCCAGATCGACAACCAGCAGGGCTACCTCGAGACGATCATCGGCGGTCGTGCCCGCGTCGACTTCAACCACCCGCTGGCCGGCGAGGACCTCGAGTACGAGTACGAGATCTTAGAGCAGATCGACGACCGCGAACAGCAGGCCGCGGGCATGCTCGGGATGTACCTCCAGGAAGCGCCCGAGGTCCGGATCGAGACGGTCACTGAGGAAGAGGAGAGCGTCACCGAGGACGACGACGGCGAGGAGACCGTCGAGACCGAGGAAGTCGAGAAGGACGTCCTCTACGTGACGGCCACGCAGGCGATGCAGATGAACCAGCAGTGGATGTTCCAGAAACAGCAGATCGCGCAGGACCTCATGGGCCGGCTCGACCTCGACCGCGTCGTCGTCGAAGAGGTCATCGAGGGCGGCGGTATGGGCGGTCTCGGCGGCATGATGGGCGGCATGGGCGGCGCCGGTGCCGAGGACATCGAGGACGCGCTCGAAGACGTCGACGTCGACGCCGACGAGATCGTCGACGAGATCGACGAGGAGTAAGCCGTCCTTTGGCCGGTCGGACGCCCGGACCCGTCCGAACCGACGATCGGCCGGCGACGCAAACGCGAACCGATCCCTTTTGAACTGCGGTCGTTCCACTGTGAGACATGGAAATCGAACGTGCGCGTGACGACGTGGTCGTCGCCGCGACCGCCGGCGGCACGACGGTCATACTCGCACTCCTGTCTGGCGTCGCCGGTGTCGTCGACATCCCGACCGTCCCGGCGTTGGCGCCTCTCGTCGTCTACGGAGCGTACCTCTTCTCGCGCAAGGGCGGGCCGTACGGCTCGCTCGACCGTCCACGGAACTGGGCGGCGGCCGCGGTGCTCGTTGGCGGTATCGTCGTCGTCGCGGCAGCGATCCTGCCGGCGTGAAGGCGGCGGTTCCGTCGTCGTGGGCTCACCGCCGAGTCAGGCGATATCTCGGCTCGTGTCGACCGAGACTGTGTCCGTGAGCTTCAACTTGAGCGGCTCTTCGAGCGCCGCACCGCCGCGGAACTTCGGAACGATCAGGCGGTTCACGATCTCCGTCCCGGTCACGCTCGTCCGGAGGTCGAAGACCACGTCCGAGACCTGTTCGGTGACGACTCGGTTTCTGCCGGTATCGCCTTTAAATCCGTGTAGTACGGCGATCCCGCCGGCGTCGACGACGTGTTGTCGGAGGTCGGTGAGGAAGGAGCCGTATCGTGACCGATCGACCGCCTCCAGCGGTTCCACGGAGTCGACGACGAGCGTGGCGCGTTCCGAGAGGTCCGCGGCGGCCGCCAACACGTCGTCGACCGGAGCTTCACGGTCCGTTTCCTCGACGACGGTGGCCTCGACCCTGCTTTCTCCCTCACCGCCGTTGGTCTCGCCGCTCTCCGTTCCTCCGTCGAGTGTGAGACCCGATTCGACCGCCTCGGCCGAGCGCACCGTCGTGAGGTAGCGACACTCCCGCGGGCGGGAGAACCGGTCCACGATCAGCTCCGACTGACTCGCGGGGTCCGCCTTCAACACGACGACGCTGCCGCTCGGGAGCCCGCCGCCGAACTCCCTGTCGAGCACGGAGATCCCGGTCGGGAGCGTCTCCATACCCCCGCTGCTGGTTCCGGAGGTTTGGCTTTGTCGGTGGGGGACGAGCGCCCGACGCGAGCCGGTGTCGGCGTTCACGCGACGCGCCAGCGGTCCGCCCCGTACTCGTCGACGAGCCGACGTCCCAGGTCGTCGTACGCCGTCCGCACCGACGAGTCTGACAGCGGCTCCGTCTCGACTGACGGAACCCGTCCGAGCACCGGACAGCCGAGCAGGCTTCCCACCCCTTCCGGAACGGACTCGGATCGGACGGCGACGACGCCGAGCGGGGGACAGCCCAGCCGACGCGCGAGCGCCGCGGTCTTCGCGGCGTCCCGGAGCGCCGCCCGCCGGAGCGGCGTCACGAGGAGACACCGATCGGCGACTCGGAGCGGCGCGGCGGCGTCGGGCGACGCCCCCGCTGGACAGTCGAGAAGCGTCGGCGAGTCGTCGGGCACCGTCTCTGCCAGCGCACCAAGGGCACGCCTCGCGTCGACGTCACCGGGCGTCCCCGGCGCCGCGAGCACAGTCGGTTCCTGCCGACCTGGCCGAAGCGCTCCCTCGGTCTGGATCGCGTCGAGTACGGTCGGCGCGTCCGCGACGGGGTCGCGGTCATCGTCGGTCGCGCCCGTCAGCCGCGCGAGGTTCGGGAGGTCCCAGTCGGCGTCGGCAGCGACGACGGGGGCGCCACGCCGTGACAGCGCCCGAGCGAGTCCCAGCGTGGTGGTCGTCTTCCCGCTTCCGCCCTTTCCGCTGGCCACGGCTATCACGGGGCGGGTTGCGTCGCTACCACTGATAAATGGCGGGACGGGGATCGAAACCGGACGGCGGGACGAAGAGAACGAACGCGATCAGTCCTGACAGCAGCCGCCCGCCTCGCCGCCGAAGTCGACCGCGAGCGGCTCCGAGATTGCCTCGTTCACGGCTTCGAGGGCGTCGTTCAGATCCTCTTGGGCGTCGAGGAACTCGCGCATGACGGGCATCGAGTGGAGCTCGTCTTGGGCCGCCTGTACCTTCTGGAGTCCGGAGTTCGTCGCCTGTCCGGTCTCTCGGGCCTGCATGAACTCCGCGCGGAGCTGCTCGAACTCGTCGATCTTCGCCTGAACCTCCTCGTCGCGCTGGACCGCGTCGCGGGCCGACTCGAACCGCTCGTACTCCTGCGTCTGGGCGATGCGCTCGCCGAGCTCGCGGCCGAGGTCCTCGATAGTGGCCTGTTCGTCGGGGGAGGCGTGTTCGACGCTCATACCGGATCCTCGGGACGGATCGGTTTCAACCTGCCGGAGCCGGGGGTGTCTCCGGGGATCGGTCGCCAGCGACCGTCTCGCTCACTCGGCCTGCGACTCCACGAACGCGACGACGTCGCTCAGCTCCTGCTGGCCGATCCCGTGGCCGCCCGGGTAGCTCCCCCGCGTGACGGCGGCGCCGATCTCGTCGAGCCGATCGGCCGCGGTCGCTGACCGAGATTCCGGAATCACGCGGTCGCCCGCCCCCGCGCCGACGAACACCGGCTTGCCCCCGATCCCGTCCGGATCGAGGTCGGTGTGCGCCTCCGCGAGGTAGCCGTGCAGCGCGACGACCCACGCGTAGCGGTCCGGCTCTTCCAACACGAGCGAGAGGCTCGTGATCGCTCCTTGGCTGAACCCGAGCAGGCCGAGCCGGTCGGGATCCAAGCCGTAGGATTCGACCGCGGCGTCGACGCTCTCGGTCACCAGATCGAGGCTCCGCCGGAAGTCTGCCGCGTCCGGCTGGCTCGATTCGAGGCCGCCGGCGGACAGATCGAGATCGTACCACGTGTACCCGCCCTGTAGCGGGTCTGGTGCGCGTAGGCTCACGACGTGGAGCCCGTCGGGCAAGCGCTGTGCCACCGGCAACAGGTCCTCCTCGTCGGCGCCGCGGCCGTGCAACACGAAGACTGCAGGGGCGGGCTCGATGTCGGAGCCGTCGTCCGGCGCGACGTGAATGTGCTCCAGCGGAATGTCGGTCATGTGTCCCGCGTTCGTCGGCTCGGGGGTTGTATCCGTCGACCGCGGCAGCGATCGGGTTATCTGTCGGTGAGTTATTTACTGGTGCGTCGAGAGGTCGAACTATGGATCCCCGCACCATCGCCGCAGCGATGGCGATTTTCCTCCTCGCGGTTGGGATCGCCGCCGCACCGGCGACCGACGCGCGCGCGCCGCCGACGCCGATCTGCGGCGTCTGTGACCTCGACCGAACGACGCCGGACGGCACGCCGGTGACCGCCGGCGAGAGTTCGCTGACCGTCACGCTCCACCGAAACGGGTCGACGACGTGGGACGCACGGGTCGACCTCGCGGCCGGCGGCGACGCGCTCGCGGCGAACGAGTCGCTTCGGCACACGATCGCGTCCGAGGCGGCTCGTGACGGGATCGCGGAGCCGAGAGACGTCGACGCTCGGATCGACGGAGACACCCTCGTCGTCGGCTACCGAGATCCGAACGCCACGGAGCGACACCTCGGCGTCGTGGTGTTCACGCCGCTGACTCCCGCGTCTCCCTCGGTCCCGTTCGTCATCGGCGGCGAGGGGGCGCGGTACCTCGGCGCCGATCGGCTGACCGTCCGCGGGGCGTCCGGATGGGACGTCCGCGGCGACGCGAGCGCGGCCGATTCCGACGGTGAACTCGTCTGGACCCGTGAGGGTATCGACCCCGACGACGAGGGACGGGCCTTCGTCGACGTCGACCGGGATCCCGTCGCCGTCGAGGGGGATTCGCTCCTCCCCGGCCCGCGGGCGTGGATCGGCCGACTGCTCACGAGTGACACGCTCTGAGGAGTCGGCCGCGCCGCGACGTTCGCGAACGTCACGAACGTCACGGACGAAACCCACGGTCGAACGCGCCGTTTAACCGTCCTGCCGCACAATTCGCTCCATATGAGCGGCTCTACGGAGGGCGACCTCACCAAGACGGGGATGGCCCTGAAACACGACCGCGAGTGGGACTACGAGCTGGATCGAATCTTAGAGGCCATCGAGGAGCGCGACGCCTCGAAGGTCGGCCTCCAGTTCCCCGAGGGACTCAAGCGCCGCGGCCCGAAGGTCGCCGACGA
>ENA-ORCR01000253-ORCR01000253.1-marine-metagenome-genome-assembly--contig:-NODE-253-length-45223-cov-7.149471_pt1 | contig 45223 bp, 50 predicted proteins | sample MGYA00237782_ERZ508514 | MGnify/ENA primary metagenome ERZ508514 (study PRJEB26185, sample SAMN06268960) | marine metagenome | isolation source: Eden Landing Ponds, San Francisco, CA, USA | place...
GTCGAAGAACTGCGCGACCCCGAAGTCGGCATCAAAGTCCCCGAGAGCCAGGACTGGGACGGCTACCGCTGGGAACCAGTGTAAGCAGACGGACGGCGCTCGGTCCTACGTCGTGCCCATCGCCGCCGGCTCCGATTCGAGCTCGTCGAGGCAGTCGGCGACGGTCCGGCAGCCGTCGGGACAGACGTGGGGATACACGCCGACGAGTTCGTCGCCGTCGAGCACCGTGACGCACACCACCGGGAGCGTCACGACCTCGTCGTGGACGCCGGTGTAGCCGCTCGACCGCTCGTGGCGGTCGAAGGCCGGTTCGAGCGTGACATCGTTTCCCCTGGCCCACGCGTCCATCTCGTCGAGCGACGGGAGCGCCGTATCGGCGGCTTCGAGTTCGGCGAGGCGCTTCCAGTGCCTGACCGCGAAATCGCTGATCGCTCCCGACTCTTTCAGGGACTCGATCCGCGCTAGCACGGTCTCCTGTCGCTTCTGGGTCTCGGTCGCCACGGGCGTTCTGAGGAACGCGACGACGCGACGCTCGGCAGTCATACTTGTGTCACCTACATCGGATGGAGATACGTCAGATGAGAAGATAGCCGTATCGGTGGGTCGGCTCCCGGTCAGGCGGTGGACGCCTCGGTCGCTTCCAGCCGCGGCAGTCCGTCGCTGTCGGCGAGTGCGGCGATGCAATCCTCGACGGACTCCGCCCGGCCGTCGTCGGTGAACGGCGCGACGCGCACGAGGTCACCGCCCTCGTAGACGGCGAGGCAGACGACCGGCAGAACGAGCTCCCGTCGGCGCTCGCCGGTCGACGTGCTGTAACAGAGCCGGGTATCGAAAAACGGCGCGAGCGCGACATCCGAGCGACGGGCCCACGCGGCGAACTCGTTGTACAGTTCCCGCTCGCCGCTGTTGTCGCCCCGCAGCGGCACGCGCTTTCGCCACTCGACGGTCTCGACGCCGTCGATGACCCCCTGACACGCGAGCGACTCGACTTCACACTCGATGGCCGTACACCGCTTTCGCGACGGTGTCGGAAGGTCGGACCGAACGAACAGCCTGGCGCGGCGCTCCCCTTGCGCGCTTGTCTGTGGCATGAGTATCCATACCACTACTTCCAAAATAATAAAACATTATGATTGTTTGCGTACGTTTATTCGCGCGGCGGGGTCGGTCACGCCTCGTCGGTTCCGTCCCCGTTCTCCTCGCCCGCGTCGCCGCCCTCGTCACCGTCGACCTCCTCCTTGATCGACCGCAGTTCGGCGTCCACGTCGACGGGCACGTCGGTCGCCTCGGCGTCCGACCCGTCCCCGTCCGCCTCGGGCGCAGCTGCGAGCCGCTCGGCCAGTTCCGCCCGTAACTCCTGGGCCTCGTCGAGCAGTTCGCGGGCCTCCTCGTCCTCCGGCGTGCCCTCGACGGCGCGCTGGAGGTCGGTCAGCGCGTCGTCCAGCCGAGCGAGCGTCGCCCGACTCAGCCTCGTCGCGCGCTGGCGGACCTCGCCGGAGGCCGACCCCGACGAGGTGGGTCTGCCCTCGGCCATGCGGAGCGCCCGCCGGAGGAGTTTCAGCGCCTCGACGTTGGTCTTGAGGACGAGGATGATGGCGGGAATCGTCACGTCGCTCGTAAAGCGGAGCAGTTCCCGCGGCGTCGGCGGCCGCGGCAGCCCCGACTCCGTCGTCGGCTCGATCTCGGTCTCGAGGTCCTGGAGCGTCGTGACGAGGTCCGTTACCAGGGCGGTGAGGTCGTCGTCCGAACTCATACCTATGGGTAACGCCCTCGGGTACTAAAGGCCGCGCCGGTCGGCCTCTAGGCCAACCAAAATCCTTTTTACTTTAGGCATACCTAAGTCAGACAATGCCAACACAGACGGACGATGTCGCGGACGACGACCGTCCGGTCGTCTCTGCGCTGGACAGTGGCGCTGACCGAACCGTGTTCACCGAAGACGGGAACCGCGACGGCTGGATCGCGACCGACCTCACCGTCGATCTCCGCCGATAGGGTCACTCTGACTGCGGCCGAGTCCCTCCACGCGCCGTCGATTCTCGCCGAGCTAGGGATGACGTTCTTCTCCGAAAACGACCGTCGCGTCCAACCGCGCGATAGCTACGCGGTGTTTCGAGGTCTCCCGGTAGGACACCGAGAGACGAGGACTCGTCGTTCGAAAGCGGGGATTCGTCCGGGTCCGTTCGCCGACGCCGTGCTCAGTCTAGGACCAGCGTGTCGTCTTCGAGGTAGTGCTCGACGTGGTGTGCGTCTTCCTCGACCTCCACGATGATCTCGCGGAGGATCTGCGCGCTGGCGTGGTCGCCGAGGTTCTCGGTCAGTTCGATGTGGTCGCGAAGCGACTCGATGATGTCGCCGTACAGTTCGAGGTCGTTCTGGAGCGACGCGCGGATGTCGTAGACGTCCTCGCCCTCGGGGTCGACCGACGCGTGTTCTTCGAGCGCCTTGCCGCCGGAGACCGGCGTCCCGCCGAGGGCCTGCGCGCGCTCGGCGAGTTCGTCGGCGGCCTCCTCGGCGCGGCCCGCTGCGTCGCCGAGGAACAGGTGCAGGTCGCGGAACTCCGCACCTTCGACGTTCCAGTGGTGCTTTTTCAGCTGGTGGTACAGGACGTACGTGTCGGCGAGGTCCTGGTTCAGCGCGTTGATTACCTGTTCGGACTTCTCGACGTCGAGGCGGAGTTCGTTCTCTTCGACGGTCCCGAACTCTCGGCGGACGTGCTCTTGGGCTTCTTCCATAGTCACTTCGACGTACACGCGGGTACCACTTAAAGATTGTTTTACGAAAATTTGTTTTTGGGAATGCGAAAAACTTGTTTCCGGATGGAACCGGAATTTGCTGGGGTGCGAACTAATACCGTGGTCCACAGTACCCCCGGACGGTCACGGACACGGCGTCCTGTCGTGCCCTGCACAGCAATGGATGTCGGTTACGCCGGACGCGAGACGACGACCGCCACCGTGGTCTCGTCGAGGGCGTCGCTCTCGACGGCGTCGTCCCGGAGGACCTGTTCCTGGTGGACGGCGACGACTGCGCCGAGCAGGCGGTCGTCCAGTTCCAGGTGGTCGCCGTACTCGCGCCAGATCCCCTCTCTGACGGAGACGTAGAAGGTATCGGGGGTCCGGAGGAGTACGGCGTCGTCGAAGCGCTTTCGCCACTCGTAGACGAGGTCCTCGACCCCCGGGGTCTCACGCATCGTCCGCTGGTGGTCTTCCAGCGCGGTCCGAAGCCTGTCTTCCTCGATGTCGTTCGCGCCCGCGACGGCGCGGATCACGTCGTCGTCGAACGGCGACAGGAGGTCTGAATCGGTCATCGTCGCTGGCTACGACACGCGCCGACTAAAGCGGCGTGCCGGAATCGTGCCCATTCTATCACCGATATTCTCGGGGTATGGGAGTCCTCCCACAGCTATATTCGGGGGCCGGTGTAACCTCCGGACAGAGGCATGGGACGACTATCGACGCTATTCGCGCCGGAACGTGTCGCCGTGGTCGGCGCGACCGACTCGGAGGGCTCCGTCGGTCGCGCTGTCACCGCGAACCTGCTCGACTCGTATACCGGTGAGATCGTGGCGATCAATCCGAACAAGGACACGGTGTTGGGACTGACGTGTTACGACGGCTTCGCGACCGTCGACGAGCCGGAGACGATAGACGTCGCCGTCGTCGTCGTGCCGCCGACGGTGGCGGTCGACGTGATCGCGGACGCCGGCGAGGCGGGTATCGAAAACGTCGTCGTGATTACTGCAGGGTTCGGCGAGACCGGCAGCGACGGGGCCGAACGCGAGCGCCGACTCCGCGAGGTCGCGCGCGAGTACGACCTCAATCTCGTCGGCCCGAACAGCCTGGGCGTGATGTCGACGCCGGTCGGGCTCAACGCCACGTTCGGCAACGAGATGGCGAGCGAGGGCGGCATCTCGTTCATGAGCCAGTCCGGGGCGTTCATCACGGCCGTCCTCGACTGGGCCGCCGAGCGCGACGTCGGCTTCAAGGACATCGTCTCGCTGGGCAACAAGGCGGTGCTCGACGAGGGCGACTTCGTCGCCGAGTGGGGCGAGGACCCCGACACCGACGTGATACTGGGTTACCTCGAAGACATCAACGACGGGACGACGTTCGTCGAGACCGCCCAGGAGGTGACACAGGAGACGCCGATCGTGCTCGTCAAGTCCGGTCGCACGGACGCGGGCGCGAGCGCGGCGGCCTCCCACACGGGCGCGATGGCGGGCTCCGAGCGCGCCTACGAGGCCGGTCTGGACAAGGCCGGAACGCTCCGCGTCGAGTCCGTTCAGGAGCTGTTCGACTACGCACAGATCCTCTCGGGCCAGCCCCTCCCCGACGGCGACGAGATCGCAATCGTCACGAACGCCGGCGGCCCGGGCGTGATGACGACCGACGCCGTCGGCGACTCGGACCTCTCACTCGCTGACTTCAGTGACGAGACCTTCGAGCGCCTCCGCGAGGAGATGCCCGACGAGGCCAACATCTACAACCCCGTCGACATCATCGGGGACGCCCCGGCCGAGCGATTCGAGCGGGCGCTTGAGATCGTGCTGGCCGACGACAACGTCTCGATGGCAGCAGTCGTCGCCTGTCCGACCGCGGTGCTGTCCTTCGAGGACCTCGCGGAGCGCGTGGCGGCGGCCCAGGAGCGCTTCGAGACGCCCGTCGCGGCGACGCTGATGGGCGGGAAGTCGGTCGGCGCGGGCGCGGCGATCCTCGGCGAGGCCGGCATCCCGAACTACTTCGACCCGGCGCGCGCGGTCGGGAGTCTGGACGCGCTCCGGCGCTACCGCGAGATCAAGTCGACGACCTACGAGGAGCCGACGACCTTCGACGTGGACCGCGAGCGCGCCCGCGAGATTCTCGAAGACGCCGCACGGCGCGACTCGAACCGGCTCGGCGTCGAGGCGATGGACCTCCTCGACGCGTACGGAATCCCGACGCCGCGGGGGTCCGTGGTCTCCTCGCCCACCGAAGCGGAGGCAATTGCTGAAGACATCGGCGACGACGTGGTGATGAAGATCGTCAGCCCGGACATCCTGCACAAGTCCGACATCGGCGGGGTGGAGGTCGGCGTCTCCGTCGAGGACGTGCGCGACACCTACGAGGACCTCGTCGTCAGGGCGCGAAACTACCAGCGGGACGCGACGATACTGGGCGTGCAGGTCCAGGAGACGATCGACCTCGACAGCGGCGTCGAGACCATCCTCGGCGTGAACCGGGACCCGCAGTTCGGCCCGCTCGTGCTGTTCGGCCTCGGTGGTATTTTCGTCGAGGTGCTCGAAGACACGACTGTCAGAGTCGCCCCGGTGAGCGAGTCGGAAGCGAGCGGGATGCTCGACGACATCGACTCCGCCCCGCTGCTGCGCGGGGCGAGAGGGCGAGACCCCGTCGACGAGGCCGCCCTCGTCGAGACCGTCCAGCGCCTCTCCCAGCTCGTCACCGACTTCCCGGCCATCGTCGAACTCGACATCAACCCCCTCGTCGCGACGCCCGACGGGGTCCAGGCGGTCGACCTGCGGCTCACCCTCGACCAGGAGGAACTATGACCGACACGAACACGCTACTCGTCACGTCAACGGAGGAAGGTATCGGCAAGACGGCTATCACGCTCGCGCTGGCAACTCGCGCACGCGAGGCGGGCCACGACGTCGGCTACATGAAACCGAAGGGGACGCGCCTCCAGAGCGCCGTCGGGAAGACCAGAGACCAGGACCCGATGCTCGCCCGCGAACTCCTGGACCTCGACACCGAGATCCACGAGATGGAGCCGATCGTCTACTCCCCCACGTTCATCCAGGAGGCCATCCGCGGCCGCGAGGACTCCGAAGAACTCCGCGAGCGCGTCGCCGACAGCGCCGCGGTCTGTGCGGAGGGGACCGACCTGCTGCTCGTCGAGGGGAGCGACAGCCTCTCGACCGGGAGCATCGTGGGCCTCACCGACGCCGACATCGCGGAACTGCTCGACGCCCGCGTGCTGCTGGTCTCGGACTACGCCACGCCGAGCGACACGGACGAGATTCTGGCGGCCGCGCGGTCGCTCGGCGACCGGCTGGCCGGCGTCCTGTTCAACGGCATCACCGACGCGACGGTCGACGAACTCGCCGACGACGTGGTCCCGTTCCTCGAGGGCGAGGGCGCGCCCGTCCACGGCATCCTGCCCCGGGACCGCTCGCTCGCCGGCGTCACCGTCGACGACCTCGCCCGGAGCCTCGGCGCGGACGTCCTCACCGCCGAGGCCGACACCGACGTGCACATCGAGCGGTTCAGCGTGGGCGCGATGAGCGGGAGCAGCGCGCTCGACCGCTTCCGACGGACGCGCGACGCCGTCGTCGTGACCGGCGGCGACCGCTCGGAGGTCCAGACCGCGGCGCTCGAAGCCTCCGGCGTCAAGGCCTTACTGCTCACGGGCGGGTTCCAGCCCGCGAGCGCCGTCGTCGGGCGCGCGGCCGAGCGGAACGTCCCGATCCTGTCAGTTCAGTCCGACACTCGGACCACCATCGACCGAGTCGAAGAGGTGCTCCGGACCGGGCGTACCCGGAACGAGGCCACCGTCGACCGTATGCGTGAACTACTCGACGACGGCGTCGACGTCTCCGAGCTCCTGTCTGTCGAGCTATAGGTCCTCGGTTTCGGTTGCGAGGTAGTCGGCTCCTACCGAGAGAGTCTCGCCGAATTACCCGAAATCTCCAAATGAAACGTGCCCTGGTATTTTAGTCATCGGCGTTTTAGTAATGGGTGGAGCCTCACGGCTCCGTAGTGTCACACGTTCGGGGGCACTCCCCCGTCCTATCCCCTTCAGACGACCGTATTCGTCGTAGCGATTCCGCTCACTCCCCAGTCGCACCCAGCAGCGACGCCGGCAGATTCTCCCGAATCCCGTCGACGACGCGCTCGTTCGGCGCGACGTCTAGCGGCGGGACGGTCCACACCGGACGGTCGGTCATCCGCTCGATGACGGCCGGGTTGGTCCGCTCTGCGGTCGTTTCTCCCTCGTACTCGTTACAGACGACGCCGACGACGGGGACGCCTCGATTCCGCAACGCTCGGACGGTCAGCGCCGTGTGGTTCAGCGTGCCGAGGTCCGACCGGGCGACGACGAGCGCCGGGAGCCCCGCGTCCGCCACGAGGTCTAGCACTTCCCTCCCGTCCGCGAGCGGGACGCGCAGGCCGCCGATGCCCTCGACGACGGCCGTCTCGCGCGATTCGACGACGTCGGTGACGCCGGCGAGGATGTCGTCGTAGGCGAGGGAGTCGTCGGTCTCCGCCGCGGCGACCGCGGGTGCGAGCGGCGGTTCGAGGCGGCGCAGACAGACCGCGGCGTCGTCGGTGCCACAGACCGACGCGACGACGGCCGCGTCGTCGTCCGGCGGGTGTCCGGTCTGACAGGGCTTGACCGCGACGGCGTCCCGGCCGCGCTCGCGGAGCCAGGCGGTCAGGCCCGCCGTCACCACGGTCTTGCCGACGCCGGTGTCGGTCCCGACGACGAAGACGCCGTCGCCGACGGTGTGTTCGACGGACGAGTCCGGTCCGCTAGCGTCGCCGGTCACAGCACGCCCACCTCCTCGCCGGCCTCCCCGAACGCGTCCAGACACCGCGCGACGTCGTCGGCGGTGTGGGTCGCCATCGGTGCGACGCGAATCCGTGACGTACCCTCCGGGACCGTCGGCGGCCGAATCGCCGGGGCGACGACGCCGCGGGCTTCCAGCCGGTCGGCCAGTTCCACGGCGTCGCCGCGGTCGCCGACCAGCACCGGGAGGATGTGCGTCTCGCCGCGGACCTCGTAGCCCATCCCCTCGAGGCCGTCGCGCAACGTCGCCACGGTGTCCCAGAGGTCGTCGGCGCGGTCGGTCTCGCGGGCGATTCGCAGCGCTTCGCGGGCCGCCGCGGCGTTAGGCGGCGACAGCCCGGTCGAGAAGACGAACGACCGCGCGGCGTTCAGCAGGTACTCCACGAGCGCCTCGTCGCCGGCGACGTAGCCGCCCTGGCTCGCCAGCGCCTTCGAGAGCGTCCCCAGTTGCACGTCCACGCGGTCGCTCAGCCCCTCGCGCTGGACGACGCCGCCGCCGTCGCCGAACAGGCCCGTCGCGTGGGCCTCGTCGACCATCACCCACGCGCCGAACTCGTCGGCGGCGTCGCAGACGGCCGACAGCGGAGCGACGTCGCCGTCCATCGAGAACACGGAGTCGGTGACGACCAGCCACCGCTCGTCGGCCGTTTCGTCAGTCGCTTCGTTCGCTCGCGCCGCCATCTCCGCGCGGAGGTCGTCGGCGTCGCAGTGGTCGTACACCACTGTCTCGGCCGCGCCGACGCGACAGCCGTCGATGATCGAGGCGTGGTTCAGTTCGTCCGAGAACACCACGTCCGGAGCGAGCGCGTCGATGGTCCCGACGTTGGCCGCGTAGCCCGACGAGAAGGCGAGCGCGCGCTCCGCGCCCTTGCAGGCGGCGAGGTCGCGTTCGAGCGCCCGGTGAACGTGCGTATCGCCGGTGACCAGTCGGGAGGCCCCCGCGCCGGTCCCGACGGTCCGCCCGGCCAGTTCGGCCACCTGCTGGACGCGCCCGTCGTCGGCGAGGCCGAGGTAGTTGTTCGACGCGAAGACGACGGCCTCCTCGCCGAAGTCCGGCGGGTCGCCCTTCGGGTCGTCGGCGAACCGCGTTCGCGCCGTGACGGCCTCCGCCACGTCCAGGTGGCGGCGGAGGTCGCGGTCCTCGCGCTGGTCGAGTCTCCCGTCGAGGTCGAATCCGTGGGTCATGAGATGCGTCCGCGTCGCCTCAGAACCCGGGCATGAGGTCGGCGGGGCCGAACACGCCGTAGTGACCCGCGCGGTTGTTGCGGACGCCGGCCTTCAGGTAGCCCAGCGCCGGGCCGTTGACGTTCGCCTCCATGCTGGTCGCGTCGTCCAGTTCGAAGGTGTTGGTCCCCGTCTCGCCGTCGAAGGTCGTCCCGGTCACGCTGACCGTCGTGGTGGTGGGCTTCTCGTCGGAGCGCACGTCGAGGACGCCGCCGACGTGCACGTCGTCGGCGTCGCAGATGCCCGCGCGCTCCAGCAGCACGTCGTCGGCGTGCTCCATGTCGTGGAACTCCAGGACGCCGTCGTGCTCGTCGATGAGCGCCTCGATTTCGTCTTCGCTCATCTCGCGGGCCGTCTCGATGTCGTAGCCGTCGAGGTGCGCGATGTCCTCGCGGACGGTCCCGCGGTTGTCCTCGTAGCCGGATTTGAGGCCGACGCCCCACCAGATTTCGACTTCCTCGACCTCGACGAACGACTGGGCGGCCAGCGCGGCCGCGCCGGTCAGGAATCCCGGCGTCGCGCCCGCCCCGCAGACGAACGTGATGCCCGATTCCTTCAGCGTCTCCTCGCGGTCGTCGAGCATCCCGATGACGCGCGAGCGCTTGAGCACGTCGACGAGGACGCCCTCGTACCCCGCGTCGGCGAAGCGCTCGGCGACGCGCGGGATGAAGTCGTGTTCGAGGTTCGGGAGCGCGACCAACACGGCGTCGATAGCGTCGCTCTCCGCGATTACGTCGTCGATGGGCGTCTCCGTCGGCTCGCCCTGCTCGCTGGCGACGACGCCGGCACCCTCGCCGTGCCGTTTCACGCCGTCGGACGCCGCCGCGGCCGCGCCCCCGTCGGAGGCGTAGTCGTCCGTCGGCGTCGCGGGCGTCGTCCCGGACGCGTCGTCGGGCCCGCTCGCGATGTTCCCCTCCGTCGCCTCGAGCAGTTCGTCCACGTCGAGGCCGCCGTGGTCGACGGCCACGCCGTTGCGGTCGCACGCCGCGACCGCCGTGAGACCGTCCTTGTGCCGCGACACGTCGAGCGTTCGTCGGCCGATGCCACCCGTTCCGAGAACCGCGAATCGTACGTCGTCCATGTCAATCGTCGGATTTGAGTTCCGCGTTGCTCTGTGCCGTTCCCGCCGCCGTCTCGGTTTCAGTCTGTGCGTCGTCGCTCGCGCGCTCCTTGACCGCCTCGGGGTCGAAGTCGTTGGCCTCGGTGTTTGGCTCCAGTCCGGCCTCCGCGACGATTTCGAGGTCGTCGGCCGCCGACTGGCCCTCGGTGGTGAGGTAGTCGCCGGTGAGGATGCCGTCCGCGCCGGCCTCCAGCGCGGCCACCTGCCCGTCCGTGTCGAGGTTGACCTCGCGCCCGCCGGTCAGGCGCACGCGGGCCTCCGGGTGGAGCAGTCGGTACACCGCGATGGTCTTGACGACCTCCTCGGTCGTGATGTCGGGGAGCCCCTGTTCGGCCATCGGCGTCCCCGCCACCGGGTTCAGGATGTTGACCGGGAGCGAGGAGATGCCGATGTCCTGGAGGGCCATCGCCGCGTCGACCCTGTCGGTCGGCGACTCGCCCATCCCGAGGATGACGCCGGCACAGAGGTCCATGCCGGCCTCCTTGGCGACCCGGAGCGTCTCGACCCGCTTCTCGAACGTGTGGGTCTGAACGACCTCCGGGAAGTACCGCGGCGAGGTCTCGATGTTGTGATTGTAGTGATTCAGCCCCTCGTCGGCCAGGACGGCGGCCTCCTCTTCCGTGAGGATGCCGAGGCTGGCGTCGACCTCCACGTCCGTCTCGTCGCGCACGAGGCGGATGGCCTCGAGGACTTCGTTCCACTCCTCGGGGCGTCGTTCCTTCGAGACGCCCTTCTCGGCGACGACGATGCCGAAGCGCTGTGCGCCGTCGCGCTCGGCGCGCTTCGCGGCCTCCAGTATCTTCTCCGGGCCGAGGAAGCCGTAGGTGTCGATGCCGGTGTCGAAGTGGACCGACTGGGCGCAGAAGCCGCAGTCCTCCGCGCAGTCGCCGGCCTTCGCGTTTACGATGGAACACGCGTCGACGGTGTCGTCGCCGAGGCGCGTGCGGACGTAGTCGGCCCCGGCCGCGAGCGCGTCGACCGACTGTGCGATGAGCGCCAGTCCGTCCCGGCGGTCGAGGCGCTCGCCGTCCAGCACGCGAGCGACGGCCTCGTCTACCGTTCGGTTGCCCGTCTCGTAAACCACACTTCCGGTGTCGGTTGACGGTGGGATAAAGATTCGGGTGGCCCGACCGCTCGGGGGTATCGTTTTACCGGCCCCGCCGCTACGCCCTCGCATGGCAGAGACGACTGAAGTCGCCGCCGAGCACGCCGGTGACGAGGGCCACGAACACCGGAGCCGCTGGCCCATCGTCGCGGCGCTCGGAGCCGCGTCGCTGTATCTGGGCGTCGGACTCGCGTTCGTCGGGCTGACGCTCGTCCCCACTATCGTCCCGCTCGTCCTCGGGAGCGTCGGCGCGCTGGGACTGGTCGGCGGGCTCGCGGGCTGGGCCAACGAGGCGTTCGTCGCGGACTACTTCGCGGGGCACGCGGGACCCGGGTCGGAGGTCTACACCGGCGGGATGGTGCTGTTTCTGATCTCGGACGTGGCGACGTTCGCCGCCGGGTTCGTCTACTACGCCTTCGTCCGCGCCGGCGCGTGGCCGCCGGCCCACCTCCCGCACCTGCTCGGCTCGCTCGTCGCGGTCAACACCGCCCTGCTGCTCGCCAGCAGCGTCACGCTCCACTACGGTCACGAGGCGCTCGAACGCGGGAACCGGCGGCGCTTTCTCGGCCTGCTCGGCGCGACGCTCCTGCTCGGCGTCGTCTTCCTCGGCGGCCAGGTGCTGGAGTACTACGAGTTCGTCGTCGGCGAGGGCTTCACGCTCTCCTCGGGCGTGTTCGCGAGCGCCTTCTTCGGCCTGACCGGCCTGCACGGCCTGCACGTCTCGCTAGGTGTCGTGCTGCTCGGTATCGCGTTCGCCCGCGCCCTCCGGGGGCACTACGGCCCGGACCGCGACGCGGCCATCCGGACGACCTCGCTGTACTGGCACTTCGTCGACCTCGTCTGGGTGTTCCTGGTCGCGGTGCTGTACGTCGGCGCGGAACTCTAGCGAGCGTTCACTCGGACCGCTTCGCCCGCTGTTCCAGTCTGATGAGCCGCCGGTACAGCGGCGGCGTCAAGATGCCGAGGACGCCCAGCGCGATGGCGAACACGCCAAGCGGGAACTGCAGCGGCGCGGCCTGGAAGCAGGTGTTCTCGGCGACGATGGTCACGTAGTGGTCCTCGCCCTGGTAGGAGACGACGGCTCCGCGGCGGAACGCGTCGGCGTTGGGCACGGCGCCGACGACCTGGGCCTCGCCGACGGCGTCGTCGAGCGCCTCGCGGAACGCGGTCTGTTCGGCCTCGGAGAGGTCCTCGAACGCGAGTCGGGCGACGCGCGGTCGCGGCGTCTCGCCGCCGAAGCGCTCGGCCGTCATCTCGGGCGACTCGACGCCGATGGTCGGGTTCCCGCAGTTCTCCAGGTCCGGTTCGAGGATGGCGTAGCCGCCGGGGACCGCGCCGGCGATGCCGACGGCGATGAGCAACACGCCGACGAACGGCGCGACGTACTGGAAGACGGTCGACTGCGACCCCGAGCTCATCGCCCGAACGCCCCTCCGTCGGACCGGAGCGCTTCGTCTGACTTGAGGAACTGGAACGTCACAGTCAGGCCGAGCCCGTACGCCCAGTGGGAGACGAGGACGAAGGTGAGATACCCCACGAGGGCGAGTCCGCTCTGGCCGGTGTAGAAGGCGATGGCGAACCCGCTCGAGATGATCGTCGCGAACACCAGTCCGGTCTCGAACAGCAGGCGTCCGGGCAGGTACTCGGAGAAGGCCAGGAAGATCAGCGGCCACGTGACGGTCCCGCCGACGAGGAACAGGACCGCGCCCACGGTCTGGTTCGCGCCCAGGCCGACCAGTTCGGATATCTCGCCGAACGAGGCGGGGTCGAGGACGCCGATGAGAATCGCCGTGACGAGGCCGCCGCTCATCAGCACCGTCCCGACGAACCCGCCGACGGCAGCCATCCAGGCGTTGCGCGAGACGGTCTGTGCCACCGTCCCGACGCCGCCGGCTAGCCCCGTCGGCTCGCCCTCGGGCGCGTACGAGCGCCGCCGCGTCTCCGGTTCGCTCGGCTCCATGTCGTAGCGCTCGATCATCCGCTTCTCGAACCACTGCCACTCGCGGGTGAACTGTCCGGTGCGCTTGAGGCCCCACGGGTCCGTCGTCGACACCGGCGCTCCCTGCCAGTAGGAGGCGAGCATGTTGTACAGCCACAGCAGCGCGCTCAGGCCGACGATGTACGCCCCGACGGTCGCGATCTGCTGGGCCAACTGGTACTCCGCCGGGTAGATGGCCTGCCGGCGCGGCAGTCCCAGCCCGCCGATGACCAGCAGCGTCATGAACGTCACGAACGAGCCGAAGACGATGAGCAGCGACTGGAACTTCGCCAGCCGCGTGTCGTACCACCGGCCGGTGATGAGCGGGTACCAGTAGTAGCTCGCCGCGATCATCAGGAACGGGATGATGCCGACGACGATGAGGTGGAAGTGCCCGACGACGTAGTAGGTCCCGTGGTAGAGCACGTCGATGGGGATGACGGCGAGGAACACGCCCGTGACGCCGCCGACGATGAACGTCGAGATGCCGCCGGCACAGAGGATGAACGGCGCGGTGATCCGGATGTCGCCGTCCCACATCGTCGTGATCCAGTTGAATATCTTGATCGCGCTCGGGACCGCGATGGCGATGGAGACGGCCATGAACGAGAGCTTGATTCGCGGGTCCGCGCTCGTCGTGAACATGTGGTGGGCCCAGACGCCAAAGGAGAGGACGCCCAGTCCGAGCGTCGAGTAGACGATGAACTGGTAGCCGAACAGTTTCCGGCCGACGAACTTCGGCAGGATGGTGCTCATCAGCCCGGTGGCCGGGAGGAAGAGGATGTACACCTCCGGGTGCCCCCAGAACCAGAACAGGTGCTGCCAGAGGATGGGGCCGCCGCCCTGCGTGGCGAAGAACGTCGTCCCGAGGTTCCGGTCTAACAGGAGCATGACGAGGGCGCTCCCCAGTAGCGGGAACGCGAACAGCGCGAGTCCGCTGGTGACGAGCATGTTCCACGAGAAGATGTCGAGGTTCCCCCAGGTCACGCCCTCGGCGCGCTCGTAGGCGACGGTGGCGATGAAGTTGATCGCCCCGACGGTGGTCGCGATGCCCGAGAGGTGCAGGCCGAGCAACAGCAGGTCGATCTGCGGGTTCGGTTGCTGGACCGACAGCGGCGCGTACAGCGTCCACCCGACGCTCACCTCGCGGACGGTCAGGAAGAAGCGGATCGTCTCCTCGGGCAGGAACAGGTTGAGCACCTGGCCGGTCACCTGGATCAACAGTCCCATCCGGACGAGCACGAGCGCGGGCGGCAGCAGCCAGAAGCCGACGGCGTTGACCCGCGGGAACGCCATGTCGTCGGCTCCGATGAGCAGCGGGAGGACGTAGTTCCCGATGCCGAAGAACACGGGCAGGACGAAGAAGATCAGCATCGTCAGGCCGTGCGTGGTAAAGAGCGCGTTGTAGGTCTCCGGCGTCCAGATGTCCGCGGGCGGCGTCAGCAGTTCCGTCCGGAGCATCATCGCGTCCATGCCGCCCCACAGCGCCGCGACGGTCCCGAACGCGATGTACAGCAGTCCGATGTCGCGGTGGTTGGTCGTCGTCAGCCAGCGGTACGCCGCCGACTGGACCCGCCCGATCTCGTAGCGGACCTCCTCGCGGGTGGTGTAGCCCCCGTCGCTCTCGGGCCGCGACGCCCTGCGGTGTCGGACCCACACGAACGCTATCGACAGCGCGAGGAGCGCGAGCGCCGTTCCCTCGACGGCGGCCCTGTTCAGCATACCTGCGGCCGTCCCAGCGGTGAGTCAGTTCCCGTTCCAGTCACGCGACACATTACCGGAACCTGACAGTCGCACGGGTATAAAACTACGCGGGAAACCGAAACCGGGCGCGCCCCCGACCGGCCCGTCCCGTCTGGCCAAGTTATTTGACAGCGCGCTTGGAACTACCAGGTAATGCGTCTCCGACGGAGCCTGTTTCGGCTGTGCCTCCTCGCGGCCGGTCTCTCGGCGCTCGCCGCGCCCGCCGCCGCCCAGTCGGTCAACAGGGCCGCCATCGACGAACTCAACGCACAGTTGCTGTACGTCGCGCTGCCGCTCGCGCTGTTCGTCGAACTGACGCTCGTCTACGCAATCTACCGCTTTCGCGACAACGACGACCCGAGCCCGACCGTCGACGACCCCGCACTCGAAATCACCTGGACGGCCGCGACGGGCGCGATCCTCGTCTTCGTCGGCATCTCCGCGTTCGTCGTCATGGCGAACCCCTACATCACGCCTGCCGCGGCTCAGGCCTCGACGCCGGGCGACGCCTTCGCCGACGACCACGAGGTCGAGGTGCTGGCCTACCAGTGGGGCTGGGAGTTCTCCTATCCCGAGGCGAACGTGACGACGGAGGAGCGACTGGTCATCCCGGCGAACGAAAACGTCACCTTCCGGCTCAGAACCGCCGACGTGATACACTCGCTCTACATCCCGGACCTGGGCGTCAAGCAGGACATCTTCCCCGGTCGGACGCTGACCGCGCGGACCCACCCCACTGAACCCGGCGAGTACCGCCTCTACTGCGCAGAGCTGTGCGGGTCTGGCCACAGTCGGATGAACGCCACCGTCGTCGTCAAGAACCAGACCGCCTACGACGCGTGGGTCGAGAACCAGACCGAAGCAACCGAAAATCGAACCGAAGCGGCCGGCACCCCGACCGCGACGGCCCAGTGAACAGTCAGTAGAGGTCGTCGAGTTCGTCCTCGGTGTGGCTGTGTTCCTCGCCGGGGAAGTCGCCGTCTTCGACGGCGTCGACGTACTCGCCGACCGCGCCCGCGATTTCGCTTCGCACGTCGCCGAACTGTTCCGCGAAGGGCGGACTGCGCGCAGACAGCCCCACCACGTCGGTGAAGACGAGCACCTGTCCGTCGCAGTCGCCGCCGGCCCCGATGCCGATGGTCGGAATGTCCACGGCCTCGGTCACCTGCCCGGCGAGGTTCGCCGGGATGTGTTCGAGGACGAGCGCGAACGCGCCCGCGGCCTCGTGCTCGCGCGCGAGGTCGAGGATTTCCTCCGCCTCCTCGCGGTCCGTCGCCTGTCTGGTGTACCCGGTCTGATTGACGCTCTGGGGCGTGAGACCGAGGTGCGCCATCGTCGGAATCCCGAGGTCGGTGAGCCGTTCGGTCAGGTCGACGGTGTGCGGTCCCGATTCGAGTTTGACGGCGTTGGCCCCCTCCTCTTTGAGCATCCGACCGCAGTTCTCGACGCTCTCGGCCGCGTCGGCCCCGAACGAGAGGAACGGCATGTCGGCGACCACGAGCGCGTCGTCCGCGCCGCGCGCGACGGCCCCGACGCGCGAGGCCACCTCGTCGAGCGTCACCGGGAGGGTGTCCTCGTAGCCGAGGACGGCGTTGCCCATGCTGTCGCCGACGAGGATGCTGTCGACGCCCGCGTCGTCGACGATGCTCGCGGTGACGGCGTCGTAGGCCGTCAGCATCGTGATCGGTTCCTCGCCGGCCATCGCTTGCAGGTCCCGAACCGTTGGCATGTCCGTGCGGGGGCGCGCCGGCTCCTTACCTGTTCGGGTTCCCGGTCCGGTCGTGTACGTTCGACCCGGGCGGCGAAACCGCAAGGTGCTTGCCGGGGGTCGAAGTAGTCGGAGGCGTGCCAGCAGTCGAGAAAACGAACCCGGACGGCGTCGACTTCGGCTGGGTCATGCAGACGACGTTCGTGACGACCATCCTCGTCGGGTCGCCCATCGTCGTCCTCGCCTCGGTCGGTATCTCGCTCCAGACGTGGACCGCGCGGGCGCTGTTCGCCGTCCGCGTCGGCGCGCTCGTCTGGTTCGTGACGGCCGTCTGTGCCTATCTCTACGCGCGGTACCGGCGCTGATCGAACTCGCTCGCCCACGCGAAGTGCATGTCGGCCCGCCGCGCCGCCGTCCGGTCGCTCTCCGAGTCGCCGACGAACACCGCGTCAGCCGGGTCGACGCCCATCTCGTCGGCGACGACCAGCAACCCTTCGGGGTCGGGCTTCGACGACCCGACCGAGTCGCGGCCGACGACGGGGCCGACGTAGTCGTCGATGTCGTGGACGGACAGCGCGAGGCGACAGGCCACCTCGGCGTTGAGCGAGCAGACGCCGACCGGGACGCCGTGGGGCAGCCCCTCCGCGAGCGGCAGGGCCTCCGAAGTCCGCGCGCCGTCGCGCTCGTAGTCGGTTATCGCCGCTTCCACCGCGTCGCGGTGGCCGGTCTCGTCGGAGAGGTGTAGCATGTCCCACAGCCCCCGCCCGGCGGGGTCCACGTCGCGCTCGCGGAGGACGCTCGCCACGTCGGTGGCGACGGCGTCCCAGTCGACGGCGAGGCGGACGAGCGTCCCGTCCAGGTCGTAGATGACGGCGTCGTGAGTCACGCTCGGTCGTAGGGCCGACGACCGCAAAACCGCTTCGTCCATCCCGCGTCGCGCGACCGCCGGCGCGGTCGACGACGGCTACTCCAGCAGGTCGTCCGCGACGATGTTCTTCTGAATCTCGGTCGTCCCCTCGTAGATGGTCGTCACCTTCGCGTCGCGGTAGAGGCGTTCGACCGGGTAGTCGGTCGTGTAGCCGTAGCCGCCGTGTATCTGTACCGCCTCGTTGCTCACGTCCACGGCGCTCTCGCTCGCGAAGTACTTCGCCATGCTCGCCGCCGCTCGGGCGTCGTCGCCGCGTTCGAGCGTCCGCGCGGCCTCCCACGTCAGCAGCCGCGACGCCTGCACCCGCGTCGCCATGTCCGCGAGCTTGTGCCGGACGGCCTGGAACTCGCTGATCGGTCGGTCGAACTGCTCGCGCTCCTGGGCGTACTCGACCGCCTCGTCCAGCGCCGACTGCGCGAGTCCCACCGCCTGGGCGGCGATGGCGACGCGACCGGTGGTGAGCACCGACAGCGCCGCGGCCAGTCCCGCCCCCTCCTCGGTCAGCCGGTAGCGCTCGGGCACCCGGACGCCGTCGAACTGCAGCGCCGTCGTGTCGCTCGCGCGCAGGCCCAGCTTCTCCTCTTTCTTCCCGACGGTCAGCCCGTCGGCGTCTTTCGGCACGAGGAACTGCGTGATGGAGCCGTCGTCGTCGGGGTCGGCCTTCGCGAAGACCACGACGACGCCCGAGCGCTCGCCGTTGGTGATCCACTGCTTCTCGCCGTCGATGACGTACTCGTCCCCCTCGCGTCGCGCCGTCGTCGTCATCCCGCGCGGGTTCGACCCGGCCTGGGGCTCCGAGAGGGCGAACGCGCCGACGGGGCGGCCGTCGACCATCTCGGGCAGCCACTCCGCTCGAACGCCTTCGGACCCGAACGCGGCGATACACGAGGTGGCGAGACAGTGGACCGACAGCGCGGTCGCCACCGCCAGCGAGCCGTAGGCGAGCTCCTCGTTGACCAGCGCGTAGGTCGTCTCGTCGGCGTCGAAACCGCCGTAGGCCGCCGGCGTCGTCAGGCCGGTGACGCCGATTTCGGCGAGGCCGTCCCACACGTCCTCGGGAAACGACTGCTCGCGGTCGGCCGCGGCGGCCACCGGCCGGATGTCGTCGACGGCGTACTCCCGGACGGTATCGCGAATCGCCCGCTGCTCGGCGGAGAGGTCCATACGGCCGCTACGGACGGACGCGGCAAAATTATCGGGGTCAGCTGGACTCGACGAGCTCCACGTCGAGGCGCTGTTCGAGCGCCCTGATGGTCGACCCGCCCACGTTCGCCTGCGTGGCGCGGCCCTGCTCGACGGCGAGGATGTCCGCTTCGTCGAGGTCCAGTTCGTCCGCGAGCTCCTTGGTCTGGAGGCCCTCGTCCTGTCGCGCCTCGGTCACGCGCTCTCCGTAGCCGCCGACGAGGTACGGCAACTGGTCGTCGTCGTAGTCCGCGCCGTCCTCCCAGTGGGAGGCGTCGCCCTTCTGTGCGTCCTGCATCCGAGCGGCGTTCTGTGCGGCCTTGCGCCGCCGCTTCTGCTCGTCTGACGAGCCGCCGCCCGTGTCCGTTCGCTCGTTCTCACCGTGGTCGCGCGCACAGCTGTCGCAAACCTGGAGGGTCGCACCCGCGACGTTGGCGGTCTGCAAATCCCCGCCTTCACTGCCACAGAGTTCACAGCTCCCGCCGGCGCTGTCGCCACCGCTGCCGGTCGAGTATTTGGCCATGCCCCCGGTAGCGGTTTCGTGGTATTTCAAACGTCCGGTTCGAGAGAGTGCCACACTATCCCGCGGCGCGGCGCAAACGAAAGCGCTTTTATTGGCCCACGGGGAACGATGTAACGCAGTAAGACAGAGCGCGCGTGGGTAGCCAAGCCAGGCCAACGGCGCAGCGTTGAGGGCGCTGTCCCGTAGGGGTCCGCCGGTTCAAATCCGGTCCCACGCACTCTCTGAGTGCAGGTGCACTCCCCTTGGGACTGCACCCACGCAAATTTGCTTCCGACGCTACTCGACCAGTCACGTCTGGGTCCGTCCGGACCCGCCGCACCGACGCGATAGCCGTCGCTCCCGTCTCTTAGTATTGTAAAACGGACTCCGTCGCTGCGGACCGCCGCCGCTCACACCATCTCGTCGAGCGCGACGGCGTGCTCGACGTCCATCGAGATCCAGTGGGTCGGAAGTTCGCCGTCACGCTCGCTGTAAATCGTGACCTGCGTCGGGTCGTCCTCGTCGTCGACCGCGCAGTAGAGGTCGAGGAGATCCGCGTGAGCGGGCTGGACAGACGAATCATCGAGCGCATCGGAGACTGGCATTGTAGTTGCCTCAGCTACACCTTCGAGTACCCGTGTAATAAGGGGTGGTCGCGGTTCCTACCCTGTGGGAATCCTTGACTACTCCGGCGTCGAACGGGCTGTCGTCGCTCGGGGGCGTTCGGCTTCCCAGAGTCGTTTCACTCGGAACTGTACCGCACGAGAATTGGCCAGCAGCGGGACCGGATTTGAACTGGAGGGAGACGTGCTCACTTCGTTGCGCGCGACTCCCAGGGTTCAAATCCGCTGGCGATTTCGCTGCTCGCGTATCGCTCGCAGCAGAAATGCGCGGGACCGGATTTGAACCGGCGGACCCCTACGGGATAGCGTCCTAAGCGCTACGCCTTTTCCTGGCTCGGCAACCCGCGCGCACCAGTGCGTATCCGCGACGGTCTCAAGAACCCTTCGCTTGCCGGCGACGAAGGTTTAGGTACGACGGGGGCGAACCCCGTGATATGTACCGCGCCAGCGACCGGGTCGAGCACGACGAGTGGCTGTCCGACATCGAGACCGCCGCGGACAGGCTCGACCTGGGAACGCAGGCGCGGTCCCACGCGGTCGACCTGTTCCTCTCGGAGATTCCGGACGAAGACCGCTCGAAGCAGGCGACGCTGGCGGCCAGCGTCTACGTCGGCGCGCTCGTCGCCGGCGAAGAGCGGTCCCAGACGGCCGTGGCGGAGGCGACGGACGTCTCTCGGCTCTCGATACAACAGCGCTGGAAGGACCTGCTCGAAACCGCCGGGCTGGAAGCGCCGGACTGGTAGCTACGAGATGTTCTCGCGGCCGGTCCGCTCCGGCGTGAGGTTCCCGTGCTCGTCGATCTCGCCCTTGACGATGCGAGTCGAGGAGATGATGTCGCCGTCGTCGGCGTAGACGTGGGGAACGACCTCGATCTCCAGAGGGTCGTGGCCGCGCTCCTCGCGAATCTCGTTGATGCGCCGGCCGCCGGTCTCCGTCTCCGGGGAGACGACGAGCGCGTCGAACTGCGGCTCCGTGGCGATCCCAGTTGGCTCTGTGAGTTCGCGGATCTCCCACTCGCGGTCGAAGTCGACGGCGAGTGTCGAGAGTTCGTCACTGAGGTTCGCCTTCCGCTCGCTGTAGGGGCGGACGTGGCGCTGGTCGTGGCGCGTCTTCGGTGCGAGTTCGTCGCTGGTGAGTCCCACCGTTACGTTCCCGAGTTCGAAGGCGCGTTCGAACAGCGCCCGGTGCCCGTCGTGAATCGGGTCGAACGTTCCCCCCAGCGCGACATTCATATCCCGGGAAACGGCACGGGTAGGTTTAGTAATATCGACTTGTAGAACGCCTGCCCATTGAGTGGAGACTACGCGTCGATGTCGTCGAGACCGTCGTCTTCGTCGTCGTCCGCGTCGGTGTCGTCCCCGCCCTCGTCAGCGTCTTCGACCGAGATAGTCACGGGTTCGTCGTCGGCGTCAAGCGTCGCGCTGTCGCCACCGAGGTGGTCGTCGAGATTGAACACGGTGTTCAGTTCCGCCTGGATGTCGCCGACGATGGTGTTCACGAGGTCGCTGGGCGAGATGGCGCTGTACTCGTAGGGGTTGTTGCCGGCCCCGTCGCTCTCGCGCTTCTGGCGCGTCACGACCTCCTCGTCGGTGAGCGCCGCCAGCGCCTCGCGGACGGTACTCGGGTAGAGGCCGGTCCCCTCCGCGATCTCCTCGCTCGTGCTCTCGGGGTGCTGACGGAGGTGGACGTAGATCCGCGCGCGCGTCTCCGTGTCGAGCACCCAGGCGAGCAGGTCGACGATCCCCTCGTCGAACTGCTCGACCGCGCGGTCGGCCTCCTGTTCGATTCGGTCGCGGACGTCCCCGCTCTCCTCGGGTTCGTCGTGTGGATCGTCGTCTGTGGACATGCGTTGTCTCTGTAAGGACGAAAGTCGTTGCCCGATAAAAACCCTTGGCTCGGGTCACCAACGCGGACACCGGGGAGTCACGTGCTACGGACCCACGGCGACGGCCTTACGACAGCAGGAGCGAGTCTGCGAGCGCCACGACGCCCTCTTCAGCGCGGAGTCGGCGCTGGCGTTCGGCCCCGCTCTCGCGGTCGACCAGTCGCCACAGCCCGTCGACGCCGAGGCGGTCGCACTCCCGCTCGACCAGCGTCTCGACGGGGACCGACTCCGAGAGGTCCCGGGAGAGCAGTTCGGCGGACTGCCCGTAGCGGATTGCTCGCCACTTGTTCTCGTCCAGGAACTCCCGGCGGTGCGCGCGGCCGGACTCGCCGTCCTCGTAGCGCTCGGCGAGGTCGACGACGAGTTCGCGGACGTACTCGACGAACGCCATGATTCTGTCGGGGTCTGCCTGCCCGTCCGGGGCGCGCACCTCGACCGTGCCGTGGCCGGAGTGCGGGCGCACGTCGAACCACAGTTCGCCGCGGTCGTCGATGCTGCCCGTCTCGATCATCCGCCGCTCGTAGGCCTGGAACGCCTCGTAGTCGTCGAACGCCGTCGGCATTCCCGTGTTCGGCAGGCCCTCGAATATCTTCCCGCGGGCGGACTGCAGGCCGGTGTCGAAGCCGTTCCAGTACGGCGAGTTCGCCGAGAGGGCGAGCATGAGCGGGAGGTGCCAGCGGAGTTCGTTCGCCACCCAGACCGCCTTGTCGGCGTCGTCGACGCCGACGTGGACGTGCAGGCCGGCCGTCGTGTTCCGGTGTTGCGGGTACTGGATGCGGTCCAGTTGCGACCGGTAGCGCGGCTTCTCGGCGTGTTCGAGTTCGCGCCACTTCGCCAGCGGGTGCAGGCCGGCCGCGGCGATACCGAACCCGTTCGCGTCGGCGTGTTCGACAAGCGCGTCTCGAACGGCGACCAACTGCTCGCGGGCGCTGGCCGGGTCTTCGATGAGCGGCGTCTGCGTCTCGATGACGCACTTGAACAGTTCGTGGTCGAGCCGGCCGTCGAGAATCGCCGGCGGCTCCGTCTCGTAGACCAGTTCGTCCGTTCCCGAGGTGGGGCGACCGAACTCGTCGACGACGTAGAACTCCTCTTCGATACCGAGCGTCCCCATCCGGCTGAAGTTCTCGGCAGACCCCGTCGCGTCCATTGTCGTGCACATCGGAATCGACTCGCTAAAGCCTTCCGTCACCGACTGCCGTCCCGCACTGCGGTTCGGGCCAGCGTCGCCCCTGCACGCCGCGCGTCACTCGCTCCGGGGCCGAGCGACCACGCCCAGGTGGTCCTCGTGGTAGGGCTCCAGGCGCATCGTCTCCAGAAGCTCGTAGTCCGCGGACAGCCCCTCGCGGACGGCGTCGAACACGTCGTCGGGGTCGGCCGTCACGTCCTCGCTCCGGGCCTTTATCGCCGCGAGGAGCCGGCCGTCGTCGTCGAGGAAGCGCCCGTTCAGCGCCGCCACGCGGGCCTGTCCCCGGGTGGCCACGTCTTGGACGAGCACGTCGACCGGCTCGACGACGTGGGCGTAGCGCTCGGGCTTTCGGGCGTCCTTGAGCAGCGGAAAGAGGTTGTGCCGGCTCTCGGCGGCGTCGAGCAGGTCGCGCATCGGCCGCGGCGCGAACTCGACGGCGTAGGTCGGGCCGCAGAAGTCGGCGACGTGGCTCACGGTCGTCCCCGCCGCCGCTCCGAGATACAGGACCGTCTCCCCGCCGTCGAGGCCGGTCTCCATTCCGCCTTCCAGCATCGCGCCGAGCTTCGAGCGGTGCGGGTCCCAGCGCCGCCACTCGCCCTCCGTTCGTTCGCCGTACACCGGCTCACCCCGCGTGGCGAGGCTCGTCTCGCCGCCGAAGTCGTGCCGCTCGACGCCGTCGGGGAGCGTCATTCGTCGCCCTCCCGCGCCCGGATGCGCTCGATGCGCTCGTCGAGTTCCCGCTCCAGTTCCGGCCGCCTGTCCCCGCTGTAGTGGTCGACGCGAGCCGCGATAGACAGTTTGCCGGCGAGCGCTCGCGCGGCCGAGCCGCGGTCCTCGCGGCGCGTCCCGCGGACGTACTCGTGGGTGAAGATGACGCCGTGTTTCGGCGACGGCGCGGACCCCTTGAGGTGGGCGAACAGCGCGTCCTCCGCGCCGAGGACCTGCACGGTCCCGCTCGGCTTCTTCGCAAGCTGTTCGAGCCCGCCGGCCAGCGAGACCAGTCGCGCGGCGAGCACCGGACCCGCGAGCATCGAGAGGTTCGGCGCGACGGCGGGAGCGGTCCGCTCGATGTACGCCCGGAGCGACGCGGCCTCGTCGGCGAGCGCCGCCGTCCGTTCAGCCAGAGACCGCAACGCACGGTCGCCCTCGTCGGCGGCGTCGTCCCCGCTAGCGGCGTCGCCCTCGGCGAGCGAGCGCGCGTACTCGACGCCGCTTCCCGCCTCGCCGTGTCGGCTGCCGCCCCACTCCGCGACCCGCTCGGCGAGCTCGTTCGCCGTCCGCTCGCAGTCGGCCATCGCTCTGACCGCGTGGACGAGCTGCTGGTCGTCGGCCCGCTCGCGGGCCTGCACCGCGGCCTTCGTGGCGGCCATCGTCACCTCGTGCAGGCGCTCGTAGTACGTCGATTCGTCGTCGGCGAACCCGGCGTCGACGGCCCGCTGCGGCCAGTGGTCCGGCGCGTCGGCTCGACCGGCCTGTATCCGCTCGACTGCGGCGGCGTCGTCGTCGGGGTCCAGTCCGGCGAACCACCCGTCTGTCATGGGCGTGTGTGCGACCCCGACGCGAAAAAGTGACGCGGTTGGTGTCCGCGCCGACCCGTCACCGCATTCCCGGCGGCGGTCCGCGGTCGCGCGGGTCGTCGTCCTGGTCCTCCTCTTCGAGGTCGATGCCGGCCTCCTTTCGCCGGCGAATCGTCGCCTGCAACTGGCGGTAGTAGTACAGCGTCCCGACGAGACCCACGACGATCCCGATGCCCGCCAGCCCGCCGAACAGCAGCAGGTCGCGGTCGAGGTAGTACCGGACGACGATCTGTCCCGACGTGACCTCCTCCCAGTGGATGACCTGCTGGCCGTCGACGGTGCTGGACTCGTAGCCGCCGGGGCTGATGCGCGAGAGGAACGGGATCCCCGCGCCGGTGTTCGGCGGCAGGACGACCGTGTAGGACCCGCCCTCGATCAGCGTCGGCGTCGCGAAGCGCTTCCCGTTTCGCGGGACCGTGTACCCGACCGCGCCGGTGACGTTTCGCGAGAAGTCGATGGTCGTCCGCTGGCGGGTCTCCGTGACGTTGATCGAGGAGTTCGCCGCGGAGACGACGGTCCCGTTCTCGTATCGAAAGCGCATGGCGCTGATGGGCACGCTGCGCTCGCGGCCGAGGCCGTCGACCGTGTAGACCTGGAACGAGGAGTCGTTCTGCACCCGGTAGACGGCCGTGTACTCCGACTCCTCGATGACGATGGTCCCGTCGGCGGACGTGTTCCAGTCGTAGCTCGCGTTCTGGTTCAGCCGCTCGGGGTCGGCCTCCTGAGAGCCGAAGAAGCCGCTACAGCCGGAGAGGGCGACCAGCGCGAGGATGGCGACCAGCAGGAGATGGCGGCGTCTCATGGGTCGGCTTACGGGACGATTGCCAGCAGCTCCGAGGGCATGTACGTCCCGATGTCGGCGAGCAGGCCCGGCGGGTCGGTGTCCGGATTGCAGATGATGCTCTGCTCCAGCAGACCGAGTCGCTCGACGGTGACGATGTCCTGTGCGTGCCCGGCGCGGTTGACCGTGGCGCGCGCCTCCGAGCGGGTGACGCTGTTGGCGTTGATGCGGCCGTTGCCGCGGGTCCACTCGTAGAGGCGGTCGCGCTCCTCGTCGGCGAGTCGCGGCGGGTCGCCGGCGACGAACCGGAGCGGCAGGTGCTGGACGAGGCCGAAGCGCGTCCGAATCTGGCTCGGCGTCCCCTGTCCCAGACCGATCTGGTCGGCGGGAATCCGAACCGTCTGGCCGAAGCCCACGTCGAGGACGAAGCCGTCGTCGTCCCAGGAGTCGAGCGTCCCGACGTAGGTCTCGCCGTCTTCGTGGTCCGTGACCATCTCGCCGAACTCCTCGCGCAGGAGGTTCCGCGCGACGGTCTCGTCGGGCCCCTGGACGGTCACCGTCGGGAAGTCGTCGTGGCGCAGTCCCACGTCGTACTCCACGTCGAGGTCGCCGAGTTCGTTCCCGACCATCGAGCGCAGGCCGTCGAGCGTACGGTCTCTGGCGTCGCCGGAGACGTACACCTTGGATCCGAGGACGACCATCAGGCCTCCGCGTCGATGTCGACGTTCAGTTCGTCTCGGAGCTCCTCGATGCGGTCCTCCATGGCGGTGACGAGGCGGGTGTTCTCCATCGCCTCGACCTGGTTGCCACACTCGGGGCACTCGAAGCCGAACTCCATCGCCTCGCCGAACTCGAAGCGGATGCCGCAGTGCTCACAGAGGTAGAACTCGTTTTCCCGCTCGTACTCGCGGCGCTCTTCGAGCCCGTCGAGCAGGCGGTACATCTCCTCTTCGAGCTGTTCGGGTATCTTCTCGTACTCGAAGGTCCAGAGGTAGGTGAGCCAGCCCGAGTCCTCGTCGCGGAGCCGGCGGTAGGTAGCCAGATCGTTCTCGTAGAGAATAAACAGCGCCCGGCGCACGTCGTTCAGTTCGAGTCCGAGCTCCTCGGCCAGTTCCTCGTCGGTCACTTCGCCGTCCGGCGGCGCGGCGGCGACCGGCATCCCTTTCGGTCCGACCAGCTCGTGGAGGTACTTCTGTATGACGGGATCCTCCAGGAGTTCCTCAAAAGCCATTACCCGCACATCCGGGAGTCACGTGGTTAAAACCATCGGGTCGATACCGACCAACGGCGGGCTCCCGGTTCGCTGGATGCGCGAACGGCCGCGATTCAGAGGTCGTCGAACGACCGCGGCGAGTCCTGGACGTACTCGATGACGTCGAATCCGTCGTAGGGCTCCCGGTCGACCTCGGTCCAGTCGTCGCCGAGGGTCGGAAAGTACCGGTCACCCTCGTTGCGTTCGTGGATGCGGCTGAGAAAGACCCGCTCCGCGAACGGGAGGAACAGGTCGTAGACGGCCTCGCCGCCGATGACGTAGACCACGGGCGTCCCGGCGTCGCCGTCACGCTCGGCCGGGGCGTCACCGTCGGTCCCGAACCGGTCCGACGCGGCCGCTCGGGCGGCGGCCTCGACGGCCGCCCGCGGCGAGGAGACGTACTCCACGGTCTCCGCGTCGGCCGTCAGGCTCTCGTCGCTCGTCAGCACGACGGCGTAGCAGTCGTCGAGGGACTTCATCGAGTCGAACGTGCGCCGGCCGAGGACGACCGGGTGGCCGGCGATTCGGTCCTTGTACTGTCGCACGTCCTCGGGGTAGTGCCACGGGACGCCCCCGTCGAGCCCGATGACGTCGTTCTCGTCGGCCGCGACGACGAGGTGGAGCGCGACGTCGGGCGTTGCGTCGGTCATCTGTACCCCAGCGCTTCGAGGCGCTCGTCCAAATCCGCTGTGAACTGCGTGTCCGACGCGTCCTCGAACTCGGTGTAGTCGGGCAGCGGCGTGGCGACGTCTACGGTCGCGAACCGGTCGCTGTCGAAGACGGCGCGAACCTCGCTGGCGTCGCACTCGCCGTCGTCGGCCGTCCCACCAGAACCGCGGACGACGGACTCGCGGGCGTCGTCGCCCCAGGCGGCCTCTCTCCGCACCTCGTCGCCGGGCCGGTCGCGGTAGACGATTCGGGCGTGCTTCGCGAACGGCGCGGCGTCGCCGCAGACTCGCGCGGCCTCCTCGCGCATCGCGTCCCCGATTGGGGCCTGCGACGCGACCGCCGTCCCGTCGGCGGGGGCGAAAGCCGGGCCGTCGGCGCGGCCCTCGCCCAGCGCGAGCGCGCGAACGGCGTCGGGGAACCGCGTGAGGGTCGCCAGGTCGGTCACGCGGCGGCCGTCGCGCTGGCCGGGCGCGCGGACGACGAGCGGGACGTGATAGAGGGCGTCGTGGGTCCCGATTCGGTGGCTGACCGCCGGCGGTTCGCTCGGAATCGCCGTCGGTTCGCCGAAGCCCTCGCCGTGGTCGCCGGCGAAGACGACGAGCGTGTCGTCGAGAACGCCCTGCTCGTCGAGGCCGCGGACGAGTGCCTCGAAGACGGCGTCGGCCTGCCGCACCGCGCCGTCGTATATCTGTTCGAGGATGCGAGCGAAGCCCGGTGAGAGAGTCCCGGAGAGGAACTCCCAGTGCCACTTGTAGCCCATCGCCTCCTGCAGGTCGCGCGAGCGGTCGTCGCTCCAGCGGTCGTACTCGGCCAGCGGTTCGTACGGGCGGTGGGTGTCCATCAGGTTGACGCAGGCGGCCCACGGGCCGTCGCGGTCGTCGACCCACTCCAGCGTCCGGTCGGCGTACCAGAAGCCGTTGGGCCAGTCGCCGAGCGACCCGTTCGTCTCGTACGCGGCGTCGAAGGTCTCGGGCGACCCGCGCGCCGTCTGGAACGCCTCGTCGAGACCGCTCTCGTGGTCGGTGAGGAAGGGGTTGTCCGAGAACAGTCCGGTTTCGTATCCCCTCGCGGCGAGGTCTTCGAAGACCGTGTGGCCGGAGTCGAGTTTCTGGGTGTGGTCGACGCCGTGTTCGTGGACTTCGTGGCCAGTGAACATGCTGACGTGGCTGGGGACCGTCCAGTTGCTCGGCGCGCGGGCCTGCGTGTACACCGTGGCCTCGTCGGCGAAGGAATCGAGAAAGGGCGTCGTCTGCCGCCGATAGCCCAGGACTGACGCGTTCCGGGCGCGGAGGCTGTCGGCGACGACGAGCAAGACGTTGTGACGCGACATCTGCGCGGGTCTTGGCGGGGCGGCCTAAAAGCCTCGCGGCACAACTGTGTGGGTCGGCCGCACGGACGAGCGCCTCACTCGTCGTCGGGGTCGACGACGCGCTTGCCCGTCTCCTGGGGGACGACGACCCTGTCGGGGTCGTCCCACTCGCGGTCGAGTTCCCGGCCCTCGAACAGGCGGTCGAGGAAGACGGCCAGCGACGCCACCTCGGAGTGGGGCTGGTTCGTCACGCCCACGTTCCAGTCGGCGTGCTCGTACACTTCGAACGGGACTTTCTCCGCGCCGACGACGACCAGCAGCGGTCCCTCGGCGTGGGCCTCGCGGACGTCGGCCTCGACGTCCTGGACCGGTTCGCCGTACATCGTCAGGTGGACGACGCGGCCCTCGAAGTCGCGTATCAGCTTCCGGGGCTCGTCGGTCGAGGACACGTCGAACGGCCCGCCGAAGCGGTCGGTGATGTCGACGACGGTGTCGGCCTGGTTCCGGGCGGCGTTGGCGAGCACGACCCCGTCCGCGCCGAGCGCGCGCGCCGTCAGTCCCACGTGGGTCGTCATCCGCTCGTCGCGGCCGGGGCGGTGGCCGAGGCGGAGCACCGTCACGTCCGGTTCGTCGCGCATCAGTTCCCCCGCGCCGACTCGATGGCCGACTGCAGCGGTTCGAAGGCGATCTCCTGCCACTCGACGGGCTCGCCGTTCACGAGCACGGCCGGCGTCGCCTGAACGCCCCGGTCGATACCGTTCTGCCGGTCCTCCGAGACGGTCGGGCGGTACAGTTCGCCGGTGGCGGCCGCTCGGACCGTCTCGCCGTCGACGCCGAGGCCGTCGGTGAGGTCGGCATACGTCTCCGGACCCAGGCTGCTCTGGTTCGCGAACAGCCGCGCTGAGTAGGTGAAGAAGGCCTCGTCGCCTGCCTCGTCCTGGACGGCGCGGGCGGCGCTCGCGGCCTGCCACGAGACGGTCTCGTCGACCGGGATGGGGAAGTCGTGGAACTCGTAGCGGACCGTCCCCTCGCTGATGTACGTCTCGCGGACCTGCGGGTACACCTCCTCGGCGTACGTCCGGCAGTGCGGACAGGCGTAGTCCTCGTAGACGGCGACCGTCACGTCGGCCTCGGGGTCGCCCGCGACGGGCGTCGGGAGGGGCTGGCCCGGAACGGGGGTCGGTGTGGGAGTCCCCGAGTCCGATGGGGTATCAGCTCCCGAGCCGCCGCCGAGACAGCCCGCCGTCGCGCCGAGGGCGACCAGCGACGCCGTCAGGAAGCCGCGGCGAGTGCGTCGGTTCATGTCCGTTCCTCGAAGCGGGAGCTATAAAACGACGTTGTCATCCGAGCCAACGGGCGGCTTCCGTTCTCCCACATTGCTACCGATTCGCACGGCGCGGCGGGGGTAGCCGCGACCACAACGCTTTTTCTCGCGTGGGGAGCAACGCAACTATGAACGTATCAGATAAGCGAATTGTCGTCACCGGCGGGGCGGGCTTCATCGGGTCGCACCTTGTGGAACGCCTCGTCGACGGGAACGACGTGCTCGTCGTCGACGACGAGTCCAACGGCCGGTCCGACTGGGTCCACGAGTCGGCCGACTACCTCGGCGGAGACCTCACGGACCCGGACGTGGTCGCGGAGGCCATCACGCCCGACGTGGACCTCGTCGTCCACCTCGCGGCGTCGAAACTGGTCGACACGGACACGCCGCGCCGCCAGTTCGAGGACAACAGCGAGATTACGTTCAATATCCTCGAACGCATGGACGACGCGGGCGTCGAGAAGCTCGTGTTTACGTCGTCGTCCACCGTATACGGCGAGGCCCCGCGGCCGACACCCGAGGACTACGCCCCGCTGGAGCCCATCAGCGTCTACGGCGCGACCAAACTCGCCGAGGAGTCGCTGGTCTCGACGTACGCCCACAGCCACGACCTCCAGTCCTGGGTGTTCCGCTTCGCCAACATCGTCGGCCCTCGGCTCCGCGGCGCGGTCATTCCCGACTTCGTCGAGAAACTCCGCGAGGACCCCTCTTCGCTGACCATCCTCGGTGACGGCCGCCAGGAGAAGTCCTACATGCACGTCTCGGAGTGCCTCGACGCGATGCTGTTCGCCGTCGAGCACGCCGAGAAAGACCACAACGTGTTCAACCTCGGCACGCGGACGACCACCTCGGTCGACCGCATCGCGAGCATCGTCGCCGACGAGATGGGCGTCGACCCCGACTACGAGTACACCGGCGGCGACCGCGGCTGGACCGGCGACGTGCCGCGGATGCGCCTCTCGGTCGACAAGCTCTCGGCGCTCGGCTGGGAGCCGAGCCAGTCCAGCGACGACGCGGTCCGTCAGTCCGCGCGCGAACTGCTCGACGAACTCTGAACCGCCGACCGCCGCTCAGGCCGGGTACGTCCCGGTCAGTTCCGCCTTCGCCACGACGTGGCCGCTCGCCGCGTCGTAGGCGTCGTCTTTTCTCGCCCCCGGCGAGAGGTCCAGTTCCGCGTCCAGCGCGTACAGGAGGAACCGGTAGGTGTGCTCCCGGTCCGGGGGATTCGGCCCGCCCCACCCCGTCTCGCCGTAGTCGTTCTGTCCCTCGGTGGCCCCGGCGTCGGCGGGGTCCCATCTCTCGGGAATCTGCGCGATGTCGGGCGGGATGTTCCAGACGACCCAGTGGTCCCACACCTTGCCGGCCGGGTCCTCGGCGTCGGGGTCGTCGACGATTAGCAGGAGCGACGCCGCGGACGGAGGGACGTTCGATATCTCTAGCGGCGGGTTCGTGTTCGCCGCCGTGTAGCCGTGTTCCTCGGGAATCCGTTCGCCGTCGTCGAACGCCGGGCTGGTCAGTTCGAGGTCGGCCATGTGTGGAGATATGACAGCCGAGTAGAAAAACGTCGTCCCGGCAGCCATTTGCCGCTCCGCGCCGAACCGGCGGCCGTGCAGGTCGTCGGGTACCGCCCTCGCGTCGACGAGCACGCCGCCCTCCTCCTGGCCGAGGACGGCCGCGTCACCACCGAGCGACTGGACCCGGGGACCGAACTGGCCTACGCGCTCGGCGAGCGCCACTGCGCCGGCGCGGTCGACGGCGACGACCACTACGCCTGCGACAACGGACCCTCGCCGTACTGCCCCGAACACACGGACGTCTGGCCGTGCGCCCGCTGTACCGGGCAGTGCGACAAGCCGCTAGATGCCTGCGACGAGGAACACGCGGTCTACCTGGCGGCGTTCGCGCCGGACACGGTGAAGGTCGGCGTCACCCGGTCGTGGCGGCTGGAGACGCGCCTCCGCGAGCAGGGCGCTGACAGGGCCGCCCACCTTCGGACGGTCGCCGACGGCCGCATCGCCAGGCAGGTCGAGGCCGACATCGCCGCCGACCTGGGCGACCGGGTGCGCGTCCCGACGAAGGTTGCCGGTTTCGACCAGTCCGTCGACGAGGACTGGTGGGCCGCGCTCCGTCGCGACTACGACCCGCTCTCGACGTTCGACTTCGAGTACGGGCTGGACCTCGCCGAGCGCCCGATGGCCGAGACGCTGGCGACCGGGACCGTCAGGGGCACGAAGGGTCGGGTCGCCGTCCTGGAAAACGCCGGGAGCGTCTACGCCGTCGACCTCCGCGGACTCGTCGGCTACGACCTCACCGACGGCGGGACGGACCGCGACCTCCAGTCGAGTCTGGGCGCGTTCGGGTGACACTCCGACCCCGTCGGCGGTATCACGCGAATGTGACCGTACAGAAGACATTTACAGCACCGTGTTGCCCTGTCACTCGTGCGACGCGAAGTACTCCTGACCGGTGGCGTGGTCGTGGTCGTCCTGGCCATGCTCATCGGTGCGATAACGGTCCCCGGCGCTCTCGCCGAGCCTCCGGAAGACGTGCGAGAGAGCTATCTCGACCTCCGCGAGACGACCATCGAGCCCGCGGCCGTCACCGGACAGACGGTCACGCTCTCGATAGACGCCCGACTCTCCCACCGCGGTGGCCCCGCCGAGAACGTCACCGTGGAGACGCGGGCCGTCGACGAGGACACCGGCCTCGTCGCGACGACGGTGACGCGGCGGGTCGGCACGGTCGACGGGGAACGAGAGGTATCGGTCCCGACGAACATCACGGTCGAGCGACAGGGCGGCTACCGCATCGAGACCATCGTCTACGAGGACGGTCGGCGGGTGACGACCGGACGGCAGTCGGTCCGGAACGTCGACGCGCTCACGCCCGCCTTCGCCCGGAGTCCCGTGACCTTCGAGCGCTTCGAGAACGCCGGCACGCCACTCGACGCCATCGCGTACCGAATCGACGGCGTGTCGGATAACCGGACGACGCTGAACGTCTCCGTGTACCTCACGAACACCGGCGACGAGCCCGCGGGCGGCATCTCCCTGCGCCTCCGCGCGCGCCAGGCCGACTCGAACGTCATCGCCGACGAGTCGACGGTCGAGATCGGCCAGATTCGTCCCGGCCGGACCGAGACCGTCTCGACAGAGCTGACGGTCCCCGACGGCTACAACTACTGGCTGGACGGCATCCTGCGCTCCGACGGCGTCGTCGTCGGCACAGAGAGCTCGCCGGCGAACCTCCACCCGACCGAGCGCCTGCAAAAGAACGAGACCCGGCGCGACGTCGGCTTCGAGTCGAGCGACTTCGAGGAGGAACCGGCCGGCGGCTCGGGCGGCCGGCCGGAGGAAGCACAGGCCACGACTTCGCAAGGCCCCGGCTTCACGGCCGTCGGCGCACTGATCGCACTGCTCGCGAGCAGCCTCGTCATCGCACGGAGACAGACCAATGAGTGACACCGAACCCAGCGACCCAGCGGGACAGCACGCCGAACGCGCCGCCGCCGAGGACGCGGCCGAGGAACCCGACGGCGGGCGGTCCATCGCCGTCTTCGCCCAGTGGGCGGCGTTCGCGATTCTCGTCCTCGTCGGCCTCATCGCGACGCTGCAGTTCTACTTCTCGGCGTCGGCGGCCATCGACACGTTCGTCACGTCGCGGTACCGCCCGCTGTTCAACGCCGCGTTCAACCTCGTCGTGTTGCTGGGCTGTGGAATCGGCATCTCGGTGCTCGTCCGCCGCCTGGTCTGAGACCCGCCGTCTCGCCAATCAGGTACCTGCAACCGCCGTCTCACTTTTCGATAGATTGACAGTACCGTCGCCCCTGGTACGAGCGAACGACAGATGACACGACAGACGACGCGGCGGCGGTTCGTCGCCGGAGTCGGCACGCTCGCCGCCGGCTCCGCGGCCGGTTGTTCCGGGTCCGAGTCCCCGGCCACGGAGACGGAAGCGTCGCCGACGGACGCCTCGGGCGGCGCGGAGCCGTCGCCGGGCACCGGGACGGCGACGGAAGCGGATGGAGCGGCGGATACCGAGACGGCGACGACGGACGGCGGGGCGGTCGAGACGCTGGTCTCAATCGGCGGCGACCGAGTCCCAGAAAACATGGCCTTCGGGCCCGAGGGGGCGCTGTACTTCGGAATCACGGCCGGCGAACTCCGGCGCGTTCCCGCCGAGCAGACGGGTGCGACGGGGCTGACGCTCGACGACACCGAACAGGTCGCCACGCTCCCCGGAGCAATCGGCGTCGAGACAGGCCCCGACGGGACGGCCTACGTCGCCGTCGCGACGCAGGACGACCGGGCCGGCGTGTGGTCGGTCACTCCCGAGGGCGACGCGAGCCAATTGACTTCGATCAGCGGGTTCCCGAACGACATCCTGTTCGACGCCGAGCGGGACCGACTGCTGGTGACCGAATCGCAGGGCGGCGTCGTCTACGCGGTCACGACTGACGGCGAGCGGACGACCTGGCTCGACGACGACCGCCTCGACACGGAGAGCTTCGGCGCGAACGGCCTCACCCGCGACGCCGACGGGACCGTCTACGTCGCGGTGACGCGCGCGGCGAACGAGACCGGACGGCTCGTCCGGGTTCCGGTCGAGTCCGATGGGACCGCCGGCGAGGCGTCAACGTTTCTCGAGGGCGGGTCCATCTTCGGGGCCGACGGAATCACGGCCCGCGGTGGGGACATCTACGTCGCGGCCAACAGCCAGAACCGCGTCGTCCGGGTGACGCCGGACGGGGCCACGTCGACGGTGGCGGACGCCGACGACGGGCTCGTGTTCCCCTCGGACGTGCTGTTCGGGACCGGCGAGCGGTCCGACTCGCTGTTCATCTGCAACTTCGCGAACCAGTCGCCCGAGGACGGCGCGATTCTCCGGACGACCGTGACCGACTGAGGACGAGGCGGTCGGTCCCGTGGCGGTGTTCCCGGACGACAACCCTTTTCAGCGGGCCAACCGAACCCGGTCGTATGGCAGACGACGAACCCGAAGACGCTGAAGAACCGGCGGAGGCAAGCGAAGGCGACGGAGAGGAGAAGTCCTTCCGCGAGCGGGTCGAAGAGATCCGACAGCAGCGCGCCGAGGAGCGCGAAGAGGGCGAAGAAGGAGAGATGAGCCGCGAGGAGCGCATGGAAGAGATGATGGGCGGCGGTGGCGGTCCCGGCGGCATGGGCGGCGGCAACCCCTTCGCCCAGATGATGGGCGGCATGATGGGCGGCGGCCCCGGCGGCCCCGGCCCCGGCGGCATGGGCGGCGGCCCGCCCGGGCGCCCCGAAGAGGAAAGCGGCAGCGACAACGAGGAACTCACCCGCGAGATGCGAAAGCTCCGCGACGAGGTCCACGACGTGCGCCGCTCGCTCGACCGCATCGCCGACGCGCTCGAAGACTGAGACTCACTGCCTTCGTCGGAAACTAACGGCAGACGGTCCGCTCGCGACGCCTGTCGCGATTCTCCGTTTCTCGTTTTTCGGTGACAGAGCCGCGGCGGTGTTCCCGGATTGCTGTTGCACGGATACGGAGCGCCGCTACCGCCGGAGAAGAATACCGCCGTCGAGTGACTACCCTTCGCCGATCATCTGGTCTTCGTCGTCCCACTCGCGCTCGCGCAGCTCGTACTTCTGAACCTTCCCGGTCGCCGTCGTCGGGAGGTCCTCGACGAACTCGATCCGGCGGACGACCTTGTACGTCGCCAGTTTCTCGCGGGTGAACTGCCGGAGTTCGTCCGCGGTCACGCCGGGGTCGTCCACGTCTCCGGAGGCCGGGACGACGAAGGCCTTCGGCGTCTCGCCCCAGTCGTCGCTGGGGGCCGGGATGACCGCCACGTCGCCGACGGCGTCGTGGTCGTAGAGCGTGTCCTCCAGTTCGATGGAGGAGATGTTCTCCCCGCCGGAGATGATGATGTCCTTCTTGCGGTCGCGGATGGCGATCATGCCGTCCTCGTCGACCGTCGCGAGGTCGCCCATGTGGTAGTAGCCCTCGACGCGGTCGGAGAAGGCCTCCTCGGTCTCCTCGGGTTTGTTCCAGTAGCGGTCCATCACCTGATTGCCACGGACGACGACCTCGCCCAGCGTCTCGTCGTCGTGGGGCACGTCCTCGCCGTCCTCGTCGACGACGCGGACCTCGGTCCCGAGGTAGCCGATGCCCTGGCGCTTCTTGACGCCGAAGCGGGAGTCGCTGTCCTCGTCGAGGAACCGCCGGGCGTCGGAGGTGGTGATGAGCGGGCCGGTCTCGGTCGCGCCGTAGACGTGCTTGAGGTACCAGCCGAACTCGTCCTCGACGGTGCGGATGTTGGCCTCCGGCGGGGCGCTGCCGGCCGTCGCGATGCGCACGTCGTTGGCCCCCTGCGTCTGGACGCCGTCGTGGTCGTGGTAGTAGTCGGCCAGCATGTTCAGCACCGTCGGCGCGCCACAGAGGTAGGACACGTCTTCCTCGGCCACGGTCTCGAAGATGCCGCCCGCGTCGACGCCGCGGGTGCAGACGTGCTTCGCGCCCATGCCGGTGACGGCGTAGATGTGGCCCCAGCCGTTGACGTGGAACATCGGGAGCGTCCAGAGGTACACGTCGTCGTCGCGAATCTCCTGGTGGAGCGAGACGATGTAGGCGTGCAGCGTCTCGGCGCGGTGGGTCCGACAGACGCCCTTCGGGTCGCCGGTGGTCCCGGACGTGTAGTTGATGGTGATGATGTCGTCTTCGTCCATCTCGGGGCGCTCGTAGTCGGTCCCGGCCGCCTCGATGATGTCGTCGAAGGACTCCCAGTCGCCCTCGACGGCGTCCGGGTCGTTCGTCACGAAGATTTCGGTGGGGACCTCGTCACGTATCGGCTCGATCTTCTCGGCGTACTCGTAGTCGGCGTACACCGCGTCGACCTCGGCGTCCGAGAGGATGTACGCGAAGTCGTCGGGGACCAGTCGGTAGTTCAGCGGCGTGTGGACCGCCCCCAGTTGCATGCTGCCGTAGGCCGCTTCGAGGTGGTAGTGCGTGTTCGGGTCCAGAACCGCCACCCGGTCGCCCTTCTCGATGCCGCGCTCGGCCAGCGCCGCGGAGAAGCCGTCGGCCCGCTCGCCGAACTCGTCGTAGGTGTAGCGCTCGCCCGTCGTGGCGACGACGGCTTCCTGGTCGCCGTAGTACTCTCGCGCACGGTCGAGGAAATCTGTCGTCAGCAGTGGCTTGTGCATCCCACTTTCCCGTATGGTTAATGATGATAAAGCGATTGTGGAAGGCGGCCGGTATCGCCGCCGCGTCTACGGGTCATATAGAGGGGTTCGGCGGCGCTCGCTCCGTCGGCCGCCGGTCCGCGCCGGGGCGTGACCAACCACAGTCGCTTTGGGGGCCGCGTCCCCAGTTTCGGGCAATGAGTACAGCGACGGCCGACGTGTCGAAGCGGAAAGCGTGGCTGATGGCCGCGCGGCCACAGACGCTGCCGGCGGGCGCTGCGCCGGTCATCGTGGGGATGGGGCTCGCGGTCCACGCGGGCGTCTTCGCGCCGCTCCCGGCGGTCGCGGCGCTCGTCGGGGCGCTCCTCATCCAGGTCGGGACGAACTTCGCGAACGACTACTACGACGCCGTGAAGGGGGCCGACACCGACGACCGCGAGGGGTTCACGCGGGTGACGGCGGGCGGCCTCATCGACGCCAGCGAAGTGAAGCGGGCGATGGTTCTCACCTACGGACTCGCCGTCGTCGTCGGCGTCTACCTCGTCGCCATCGGCGGCCTCCCCATCGTCGTCGTCGGCCTCTCGGGCATCGCGGCCGGCGTCCTCTACACCGGCGGGCCGCTCCCTTACGGCTACCGCGGCCTCGGCGACCTGTTCGTCTTCGTCTACTTCGGGCTCGTCGCCGTCACCGGGACCTACTACGTGCAGGCGGCCGCGACCGCTCCGGGCGTCGGGACGTTCCCGACGGCGCTCCCCGCGGGCACGGTCACCGTCGACGCGGTGACGGCGAGCCTCCCCGCCGCGGGCCTCTCGACGGCCATCCTCGTCGTCAACAACGTCCGCGACAGGGAGACAGACATGGCCGCGGGCAAGAAGACGCTCGCGGTCTACCTGGGCTACGCGTGGAGCCGCGTCGAGTTCCTCGCCATGGTCGGGATGGCCTACGTCGTTCCCGTGGTATTTGCCCTCGACGGCGGCTACGGCCTGCCGGCGCTCGCGCCGCTGCTCTCGCTCCCGCTCGCTGCGAGCGTCTCGAAGACGGTGCTCGAACACACCGACGGCGACGCGCTGAACCCGGCGCTCGAACGCGTCGGCCAGACGCTGTTCGTCCACTCGGTGCTGTTCGCGCTGGGACTCGCCGCGCCCCAGGTGCTATGAACGTCGACCGATTCTCGCTCCCGCTCTCCCGTCCGCTGGCGACGGCGAGCGGGACCATCGACGAGCGATCGGGGTTCGTCGTGCGCTACGACCATCGCGGCGAGACGGGCGTCGGCGAGGCGACGCCGCTGCCGGGCTGGACGGAGTCGCTCGCCGACTGCGAGGCGGCGCTCGACCGAGCGGGCGAGGCGGCGTCGGCCGGGGGTCACACCGACGTGCTCCTCGCGCTCGACGCGGGCGAGGTCCCCGCGGCGCGCCACGGCTTCGCGACGGCGCTGCTCGACGCCGACGCGCGGGCCGACGGCGTCCCGCTGTACCGCTGGTTCGATTCCGAGCGGCGCTGCGAGCGGGTCCCGGTCAACGCCACCGTCGGCGACTCGTCTCCGGCGGAGACGGCGGACGCCGTCGAGCGGGCGGTCGAGGCCGGCTTCGAGTGCTGCAAGGTCAAGGTCGGGAGCCGCACCGTCGCGGACGACGCGGCCCGCCTCCGAGCCGTCCGCGACCGCGTCGGCGACGGCGTGACCCTCCGGGCCGACGCCAACGGCGCGTGGTCCCGCGAGGAGGCCGAACGGGCCTTCGAGGCGTTCGCGGACCTCGGCGTGGCGTACGTCGAACAGCCGCTCCCCGCGGACGACCTGTCGGGCCACGCGACGCTGCGCGGCGGCCCCGTCGGCGTCGCGCTCGACGAGTCGCTCGTGGACCGCCGCGTCGACGCCGTGCTCGAGACCGACGCCGCGGACGTGCTGATACTGAAGCCGATGGTACTCGGGGGGCCGGGCAACGCCCACACGCTGGCGATGCGCGCCCGCGAGCGGGGCGTCGAGCCCGTCGTCACGACCACCGTCGACGGCGTCGTCGCCCGCCTCGCGGCGCTGCACGTCGCCGCGGCGATTCCGAACGTCGCCCCCTGCGGGCTGGCGACCGGCGACCGACTGGCCGCCGACCTGGCGGCGGACCCCGCTCGCGTCGCCGAGGGCGAGATGACGGTCCCGCAGGACGCGGGGCTGGGCGTCGACCCGTCGGAGGTGCGGACCGATGCGTGACCCGCTCGACTGGCCGACCGCGGACCTCGTGACCCACCGCGTCGACGCCACGCCCGAGCGGACGGCGATGGTCACCGCCGAAACCGGGGAGGCGTGGACCTACCGCGACCTCGACCGGGCGGTCGCCGCCGTCGCCGCGGACCTCGACCGCCGGACGAACGGCACTGACGCCACCGTCGCGACGCTCCTGCCCACGCGTCCCGCGGTCGGCGTGCTCCTGTTCGCCGCGATGCGCCGCGGCGCGACGCTCGCGCCGCTGAACGTCGAACTCGACGCCGAGGCGCTCCGCGGGCAGGTCGCGGCCGTCGACGCCGACCTGCTCGTCTGCGGGGCGTCGACCCGCGCGCTCGCCGAGGAGACGGCGACCTGCCCGGTCGTCTCGGTGGCCGACCTGCCCGTCCAGTCGGACGGTGCGGAAGGCGAGCGGGAACCGGGCGTCACGCCGACGGAACTGACGCGCGACCGGACCCAGCTCGTTCTCTTCACGTCCGGGACCACCAGCGAGCCGAAGGGCGTCCGGCTGACGGTGGGGAACCTCGTCGCCAGCGCGGTCGCGTCGGCGTTCCGCCTCGGCGTGACGCCCGGCGACCGCTGGCTGGTCTGCCTGCCGACCTACCACATGGGCGGCCTCGCGCCGTTCGTCCGGTGCACGCTGTACGGCTCGGCGGTCGTCGTCCAGCGCTCGTTCGACGCCGCCGCGACACAGCGCGCGCTCGCCGACCACGGAGTGACCGGCGTCTCGCTGGTCCCGACGATGCTCTCGCGCCTGCTCGACGCCGGCTGGGAGCCCCACGACGCGCTGCGGTTCGTCCTCCTCGGTGGCGGCCCGGCGAGCGAGGGACTCGTCGAGCGCTGCCGGGAGCGCGGTGTTCCGGTCTGTCCGACCTACGGGATGACCGAGACGGCCTCCCAGATCGCGACGGCTCGCCCCGAGACGGCGTTCGAGCACCGCGGGACCGTCGGCCAGCCGCTCGTGTTCACGGATGTGACCGTCGTGGCCGACGGCGAGCCCTGCGACCCCGGCGAGCGCGGCGAAATCGTCGTCGACGGCCCGACAGTGACGCCGGGCTACCTGAACGGCGACGGCGATTCGTTCGGTGATTTCGGCTTTCAGACCGGCGACCTCGGCTACCGCGACGCGGACGGCCGGCTCTGGGTCGAGGGCCGCGTCGACGACCGCATCGTCACCGGCGGGGAGAACGTTGCTGCGTCGACGGTCGTGGATGCGATTCGCGCCGTTCGGGGAGTCGAGGACGCCGCCGTCGTCGGCCTCCCCGACGAGGAGTGGGGCCAGCGCGTCGCGGCGCTGGTCGTCGGCGACGCGACGCCCGACGCGGTCCGTTCGCACTGTGCGGACGCGCTCGCGGCCTACGAGGTCCCCAAGACGGTCCGCATCGCCGACGCGCTCCCGCGGACGCCCTCGGGGACCGTCGACCGCGAGGCGGTCCGCTCGCGGCTCTCGGGAGACAACGCCGACGACGTGTCGGGGTGACCCCACGCCGAGCCAAGCGGTTTTGCCCGTCGGCGGCCTACGGGAGAGCGTGTGTACCATCGTCCTCGCGTGGCAGGTCTTCGAAGACGCCCCGGTCGCGGTCGCGGCGAACCGCGACGAGCGCTTCGACAGGCCGTCACAGCCACCGCAAGTCCGTCAGTGGGGGAGCCGCGTCGTCGCGCCGGCCGACGAGGAGGCCGAGGGGACGTGGCTCGGCTACAACGAGCACGGCGTCCTCGCCGCCGTGACGAACCGCTGGGTCGACGCCGACCTGGCCGGCGAGCGCTCGCGCGGCCTGCTCGTTCGCGACGCGCTGAGCCACGAAACGGCCGAGTCGGCCGCCCGCGCCGTCGAGCGAGCGACCAGGGAGGCCGAGTACGCGGGCTTCAATCTCCTGCTGGCCGACGAGAACGCCGCCGTCCTGCTCGAGTGGGACGGCCAGCTCGCGGTCCGAAACTTCCAGCCCGGCGTCCACGTCGTCGTCAACGTCGGCGCGGACGGCGACTACCGGATTCCGGCACGGCGCCCCGAGGTTGGCGAGGAGCAGGCGACCAACGCCGACCGGCTTCGAGAGCACCTGCAGCCGACGCCCGCGGAGTCGGTCGGGGCGTGGCTGGACCGCGCCGCCGAGGCCGTGGGCGACCACGACTACGGCGTCTGCGTCCACGGCGACGGCTTCGGGACGCGGTCGTCGTCGCTCGTCACGCTCGGTGAGGAGCGGCGGTACCGCTTCGCCGACGGGCCGCCCTGCCGGACGCCGTACCGTCCGGTCGAAGGTCAGATTTAAGCGGCCGACAGTCGGTGTATGTGATACATGAGTTCAGCAGCGTCGGAGGACGACCTCACCGAGGGAGAGCGGGCCGGGCTGGAGCTGATTCGCGAGTCCGGCGGCATCCACCAGAGCGACTTCTGGAAGAACCTCGACGTGTCCTCCCGGAAGGGGAGCCGCATCGTCGAGTCGCTCTTCGAGAAGGGACTCATCCAGCGCGACGAGACGGTGTACGAGGGGCACAACACCTACTACCTGACGCCGGCGGCCCGCGACCTCGACTTCTCGCTCCTGATGGCCGGCGACCAGCTCTCGCCGTTCATCGGCGACGAGGAAGTCGACCCGCACGACGACACCTTCTCGCAGTGGGTCATGACGCTGGCCTACGAAGGCTGAACCCCGGTTTCACACTCGACGGCCGCGAACTGTTACCGACGACAGACCGCCTCAGTAGTGCCACGGCACGTCGTCGAAGTCCGGGTCGCGCCCCTCGTTGAAGGCGTCCCGTCCTTCCTGGGCCTCGTCGGTCATGTAGGCGAGCCGCGTCGCCTCGCCGGCGAAGACCTGCTGGCCGACCATCCCGTCCGAATCGAGGTTGAACGCGTACTTGAGCATCCGCATCGCCGTCGGCGACTTCTCGTTCATCCGCTCGGCCCACTCGATGGCGGTGTCCTCCAGGTCCTCGTGGGGAACGACCTCGTTGACCATCCCCATCTCGGCGGCCTCCTCGCCGCTGTAGGTCTTGCCGAGGAAGAACACCTCGCGGGCCTTCTTCTGGCCCACCTGCCGGGCGAGATACGCCGAGCCGAAGCCGCCGTCGAAACTGCCCACGTCGGGGTCGGTCTGGAGGAACTTCGCGTGCTCCTCGCTCGCGAGCGTGAGGTCGCAGACGACGTGCAGCGAGTGGCCGCCGCCGACGGCCCACCCGGGGACGACGGCGACGACGGGCTTTGGGATGTGGCGTATCTGGCGCTGGACTTCGAGGATGTGGAGGCGGCCCACGTTCTCGGGGGCGTCGTCGGCCACGCCGTCGCTCGTCTCTCGCGGGTCGCTTTGCTTCCCGCTCGAGTGGCCGGAATCGCTTGCCGACTCGCTGTCCTCGTCCGCGCGGTACTCGTACCCGCTCTCGCCCCGGATGGACTGGTCACCGCCCGAGCAAAAGGCCCAGCCGTCGTCCTTCGGCGACGGCCCGTTCCCGGTGAGGATGACGCAGCCCACGTCGGTGAGCCGCTTGGCGTGGTCGAGCGCCGTCGAGAGCTCGTCGACCGTCTCCGGGCGGAAGGCGTTGCGCTTCTCGGGCCGGTCGAGGGCGATGCGGACCGCGCCCGTCTCCGTCGAGCGGTGGTAGGTGATGTCGGCGAAGTCGAACCGCTCGACGGCCGTCCAGCGGTCCGGGTCGAATAGCTCAGAGACCATACCGTGGCTGGGGACGGCCCTCGCAAAAAGCTACCTCGTGGCGGGCGGGTCGCGTCGCCCCGGGACGCCGTCGAGTCGCGTTTCCGCGACCGATACTGGCGGCGCAAACGCTTTGGCACCGCGCGCGTGACCCAGAAACGATGCCCTCCACTCGGAACCACACCGCGATACAGGCTGTCCTCGCCGTGCTGTCGGTCGTCGTCCTCGCGTACAGTTTCCTCATCGTCCAGCAGATTCTCCTCGGGTTCATCGTCGCCGTCCTGCCCTGGCTCGCGTACGCCGTCGTGTACGTCCTCTTGCGCTTCGTCCGGGCGCTCGAACGAATCGCGTCGGCACTGGAGCAGCAGGCGGAGCAGGACGACGGCCGGTCGCGGACCGGTGAGAGCACCCAGCGCGGAGGCGTCGAGGACGAGTGAGCGCGGCGGGATGACCGAGACGTTCTACGACGTGCTCGGCGTCGCTCCGGACGCGTCGACCGCGGAGATTCGAGCCGCGTACCGCGCTCGGCTCAAGGAGACCCACCCTGACGTGAGCGACGACGCCGACGCGGGCGAGGCGACCCAGCGCCTCATCGAGGCCAGAGACGTGCTCACCGACGCGGACGAGCGGGCGCGTTACGACCGACTCGGACACGCGGCCTACGTTTCGGGCGAATCCGCTGGGGCGGACGACGGGAGCACCGTCTCGGAGGCCGCGCGGCGGGCGGGCTACGGCGGCGACGCGACCGACGCCGGTTCGGACGGGGACCCGTCGGCGAACGCCGGTTCGACCGCAGGCGAGTCCCGCGGGCGCGACCAGTCGCGCGCCGAGCGCGAGCGCCGGGCCGGCGAGCGGGTCACCGAGGAGCGACGGCGTCGGGCGGCGAGCGACTCGACCACCGATGAGGGGAGCGACGCGGGCGACGCCTCCGTTGACTCGGACGGACACGCCGCCCGAACGGGCGACGGCCGGAGCACCGGTTCGACGGCGACGCCACGCGGCAGCGGCGGGGACGGCGTCTGGAGCACGTCGTCGACGTACAGCGTCCGCCAGCGCGCGTCGACCGGGCGCGGGCGGGGGTTCGAGATGCCGACCGGCCGCGACCTCACGCTGTTCGGAATCACGTTCGCGCTCTACCCGGTGTTGCTGTTCAGCGCACTGCTGCCGGCGTTCCCGCTGTGGGTCAACGTCACCATCGGGCTCTGTACGGTCCTGCTGGTCGGCTACCTCCAGTCCGAACCGGTCATCGCCATCGGGGTGTTCGGGACCTGGAGCCTCGCGACGGCGGCGGCGCTGGTCGTGCTGAACGTCGGCGCGCTCTCGGTACTCGGCCTGCTCGCGCTGGCCGGGACGTGGCTCCCGTTCGGGTTCTCGCTGCTGACGGCCGCCGCACTCCGGGTGTGATACGGCGACCCTCGATTGCCGTCGCTACGCGTCGGCAAGCCGGTCGGCGACTCGCTCGGCAATCCGGTCGCGGACCGCGTGGCTGTCGCCGGCGTCGAAGCGGACCTCGATGACTTGCGTGCCGTCGCGGTCGAGCGACGCGGCGAACCGCTCGCCGAACTCGCGTCGGTCGGTCGCGCGCTCGAAGTCGAGCGCGTAGAGCGCCTCGGTCGGCTCGAAGTCGAGCCCGTGCGGGGTGCGGAACTGCTCGTCGAAGGTCGGGTGGTCCTCGATGGGGAGCATGTGGAAGATGCCGCCGCCGTCGTTGTTGAGCAGGACGACGGTCGCGTCGACGCCGCAGCGCCCCAGCGCGAGCAGCCCGTTCATGTCGTGGTAGTACGCCAGGTCGCCCGTGACGAGCACGAGCGGGTCGTCCGTCGCGCTCCCGGCCCCGAGCGCCGTCGAGGTGATGCCGTCGATGCCGCTGGCCCCCCGGTTGCCGAGGACGGTGAGGTCGGCGGGCCGCGGCCGCCCGAAGCGGTCAGCGTCGCGGACGGGCATGCTGTTGGAGACGAACAGCGTCGTCGGGTCGGGCGCGAGCGCCGTCGCGTCCGCGAGGACGCCGCCCTCCCAGTAGGTCTCGTCCAGCGTCGCCTCGACCGCGTCCCAGTGGACGCGCTCGGCGGTCGCGAACCGCTCGCGCCACGCCGGGTCGCTGTTCCCGGGCGACGCCGCCGCGAGCGCGTCCGCGGTGGCGTCCTCGTCCGCGACGACGAGGTCCGTCGCGGTGAACTCGGCTTCGGGCCAGCCGCCGGTCGGGTCCACGACGACCTGCCGGCAGTCGGCGTCCCGGAGATACCGCCGGAGCGGCTTGGAGGTGGGCGACGCGCCGAAGCGGAGCACCACGTCGGGGTCGTCCCACGCCGCGACCGCGTCGGAACCGAGGTAGCCGTCGTAGCCGCCACAGACCGGCACGTCGAGGCGTTCGACGTGCGGGCCGAAGCGGAGGTCCGACAGCGGGTCGGCGAGGACCGGGAATCCCGTCGCGGACGCCAGTCGCTCCAGCGCGTCGGCGCGCAGGCCGTCGTCCGCGGGACCGGCGACGAGCAGGCCGCGGTCGGCGGCCGAAACGGCGTCGCGAAGCCGCTCGACCGCC
>ENA-ORCR01000254-ORCR01000254.1-marine-metagenome-genome-assembly--contig:-NODE-254-length-45071-cov-3.634418_pt1 | contig 45071 bp, 37 predicted proteins | sample MGYA00237782_ERZ508514 | MGnify/ENA primary metagenome ERZ508514 (study PRJEB26185, sample SAMN06268960) | marine metagenome | isolation source: Eden Landing Ponds, San Francisco, CA, USA | place...
CTACGAGGGGACCGCGATCCACAAGAAGAACGGCTACTACTACCTGTTCGTCTCCGGTGGGCACTGCTGTCTCGGCCTCAACAGCACCTACGAGGTCCACGTCGGCCGGTCGAAGTCCCTGAAAGGTCCGTACGTCAATCGCTGGGGGCGGGACCTGATGGACATCGACATGAGCAACAGCGGGTTGCCGGAACTGACCTCGAGCGCGGCGTTCCCGGGGCCTGGCCACAACGACGTCGTCAGCTTCGAGGACGGCTCGGACTGGATCGTGTACCACTCCTACGTCCCGGAGAAAGGTGGGTTCCTCGAGGATGGCCCGCCCCGACGCGTGCTGATGATCGACCGCATCGCCTGGGACGACAACGACTGGCCGGTCATCGGGGACGACGGCAAGCCCAGCAAGACGGCCGTTGCCCCCGGCGGCGACTATCCCGAAGTCGAGGGCGACATGGTGGCCTCGGTCCACGACGCCGACGAAGGCACGTACCGACTCGTCAACAAAAACAGCGACAAACGCCTCGAGGTGGCCGACGCGGGGACGGGCGACGGCGCGTCGGTGCAGCAAAACTCGGCTGCCGAGGGCGACGCCGAGCACCAGCAGTGGACGATTACGATGACCGACACCGGGACCTGCCGGGTCGAAGCCGTCCACAGCGGAAAGGCACTCTGCGTGAAGGGTGGAACCGTCGAACAACCAACGACGCTCGTCCAGCGCGAGTGGGCCGACGACCGCGACCAGCACTGGAAGATCATGGCGAACACCGACGGTACCTATCGCCTGATCAACCTCAAGAGCGGCCGCTCGGTCGACGTCCTGGAGAAGTCCACCGAGGACGGCGCCGACGTCATCCAGTGGGATTACTGGGGTGGCGCGAATCAGATGTGGACGTTCGAACCGGTCTGACTGTGACGGATACCCGCCACTCACCCGCTGGCAATGCCGAGGCACCTGTCGGCGGTGAGCGCCCACTCGGTCGGCGGGAGTACCACAGATTGCGATCCCATCTATATTGTCGAGAGAATAATACATGCGGTCGCGGTACTGGCACCCGCCTCTGTCGAACAGCAGAATTGGGTTGTAGTATCAAATCTCAGTGTATCCTGTAAATATATACTGACCGTCTCGGAGCGGACTCGCCTCCCGTTGAATCGTTCGTTCGTTCGAAGGGACGAGACTCTCTATTCACCGACTGGACCGCTGTAGCGTGGGGTGTTCGCCATCGAGCGTTCCGGCCCACCGTGTCCGATTGGCGATGGCGACCAGCGGACCAACTGAGCGTCTCGAGAGGCGCCACGTTCACTGCCGTTGCGGGTGGAATCCGGCGGTCCAACTCATTCAGACCTGATCTCCGGCGACCAGACGCGTTCACTCGCAGGTATCGGGGACATCTGTCGTGAGTAGTGTGCCACCGGGGCAGGACGAACGCGTTTCTCCCATCGAGGCTGGTACCTCCGAGCATATCATACGATATCTGGGGTATATACAATCGTCATTGTACTCCGAAATTTATGGAATCACGATGGATTCGACAGTCGGTTGGGCTATATACCCATCAAAAATACTATATTATATTCGCGAACTCGGTCCGAAGAGTTCGAGACCCGGTCACTCTCGCCCGGGCCCGGCCCGCTCTGAGTAGCGGGGGGAGTCGACGCGGCCGACGGGTGGACACCGGTCGGTCGATGGACGAGTTTTTCTTCCCTCGGTCGATAGTATCGGCCGGTGGCGATGACGAGCAGTTACCCCCACTGAGCCCCTTGTGACGAGGCCTTTCACCGAGCCACCGTCTGATCCGTCGAGCGACGGCGCCCTTCGGTGGACCAGCGGGCGGTACGCGAGTCGAGGGCTCGGATGCCGGCGAGCACCGCGACTCCGGGGTCACGCTGACCTGCGCCTCTCAGGCGCGCGCGAGAGCAACGCTTGCCCTCCGAACTCTGACGGTCCGGCCAGGCTCGGACCGCTGCCCGTCCCGAACGCCGTCGAGACCGTTTATCTCGCTGCAGTACAGTTGTGTGCACCGAGGTTTTCGGACGCTACTCCTGCGATACAGTCAACTGTAGACTCGGTCTGCTGGTACACACAACTGCAACAGCCGGTGTCATCGAGCCCCAAAATACGGATATATTTTGCTGAAATATTAATTCTAACGCGGTCTTCGGGGCAGAAATCGAATCTGTACCCGTTTCGGCCACTCGGGCACCCACTGAACGGTAGATCGTTATAAATACTCGGTCCCGGACGCGCTGGATATGCCAGACACACTGGCAGTGCGCGGGTGGCACAGCAACCGACTGAGAGCGGTCGACAGGGGGGGAGCCTCGTGGCGTCCCTGACACAGATCGGGCTGGCGCTGTTGCCGCTGGTCGCGATCACGGTGTTGATGGTCGTGTTGTACCAGCCGGCGACGCGGACGATGCCGATCGCGTGGTTGATCGCAGTCGTCGCCGGCTACGTCGGCTGGGGCATGTCGCCGGACCTGCTGGCGGCGGCCTCGATCGCTGGCGTGTTCACCGCAACCGAGATCCTGTGGATCGTCTTCGGCGCGATACTGCTGTTGTACACGCTGAAACAGTCGGGCGCGTTCGACGTGATCAACGACGGCTTCTCGTCGATCAGCGACGACCGGCGCGTGCAGGTGGTCCTGCTCGTGTTCCTCATGGGCTCGTTCATCGAGGGCGCGGCCGGTTTCGGGACGCCTGCGGCCATCGTCGGACCGCTGCTGGTCGGCCTCGGATTCCCACCGCTGGCCGCCGTGGTGATCGCGCTTACGGGGAACCTGATGGCGATCACCTTCGGCGCCGTCGGCACGCCGCTGATCATCGGGCTGGAAGACGTCTTTAGCACGGGCGACATCCCGGGCGAACTGGCGGCGGCGGGCTTCGACTCCGTCTCGGCCTACGTCGCGCAGGTCGCCGTCTGGGCGGCCTCGATCCACGCCATCGTCGGCGTCGTGCTCCCGTTCATCGGCGTCGCGATGATGACCCGCTTCTTCGGCGAGGAGCGCTCGATCAAGCCCGCGCTGGAGATCCTGCCGCTGACCCTGTTCGCGTGGGCTGCCTTCGCGATTCCCTACTGGGCGACGGCCTACTTCCTCGGGCCGACCTTCCCCGCGCTCATCGGCGCGATGATCGGCCTGTTCGTCACCGCGGCGACGCTCCGCGCTGGCTACCTGCGACCGGACGAGGAGTGGGACTTCGGCCCGCAGGAGCACTGGCCCGAACACTGGATCGGTGACATCGAACCCGGCGAGAGCACGGGCGCCGGCACCACCGTCGGGTCGGGCAGCGGCCCGGCGGCAGCGGACGGCGGCACCGCGTCCGCGGCGACGGGCCGCCAGATGTCGCTCGGCATGGCCTGGCTGCCGTACCTCCTGACCGCGGCGCTGCTCGTCGTGACCCGGGTCTGGGAGCCGCTCCAGACGTTCCTCACGTCGAACCTGATCCTCGCCTGGACGGACATCTTCGGGTTCGCGGGCCTCTCCGGGTCGTTCCGGACGCTGTACCTGCCCGGCGCCATCTTCGTCGCCGTCAGCGTCGCCACGTACGCCCTGCACGACATGGACGCGCCGGAGATCACCCAGTCCTGGCGCGAAACCGTCCAGAAGATCCTGCCGGCCGTCATCGCGCTGTGGTTCGCGGTCGCGACCGTCCAGATCATGATCAACTCCGGCCGTGCGGGGAATCTCGACAGTATGCTCGTGGTCCTCTCCGACCTGACGGCCAACGCCGCCGGCGGGGCCTACCCGTTCTTCGCCGCGGTGGTGGGCGCGTTCGGCGCGTTCATCGCCGGGTCGAACACGGTCAGCGACATCCTCTTCGGGACCTTCCAGTACAACGCCGCCCAGAACATCGGCGTCTCGACGCAGGTCGTCGTCGGTGCCCAGGCAGTCGGCGGCGCCATCGGCAACCTCGTGGCGATTCACAACGTCGTCGCCGCGCTGGCCGTCGTCGGTCTCGTCGGTGAGGAGGGTCGGGTCATCCGCCTGGAACTCATCCCGCTGGCCTACTACGCGACGGCGACCGGGCTCCTGACGCTCCTGTTCGCGTACGTCGTCGCACCCGGAGCGTTCTGACGATGGCCGGATCCGAGGCCGGACCGGACGGCGACTGGCGGCCCGCAGCGGACGAGCGCGCCGGCTACACGCACGTCGCTGACCGCGAGGAGTCGGACCTGGCCGCTGCGCTTCGTGCGCGCGTCGACGGCGACGTGCGCTTCGACGAGTACTCCCGCCAACTGTACGCGACGGACGCGAGCATCTACGAGGTCCCGCCGGTCGGCGTCGTCTTCCCCGCCTCGACTGCCGACGTGGCCGCGGTCGTCGAGTACTGTGCGGAGGCGGACGTCCCGGTCCTGCCGCGTGGGGGCGGCACCTCGCTCGCTGGCCAGACGGTCAACGAGGCGGTCGTCCTCGACTTCACGCGCCACATGGACGGCATCGACCGCATCGACCCGGACGACCGCCGGGCCACCGCGCAGGTCGGGACGACGCTCGGCGACCTCGACGCCGACCTCGCGCCGCACGGGCTGAAATTCGTGCCAGATCCGGCCTGGGGTGACAAGTCGGCACTCGGTGGCGCTATCGGCAACAACTCCACGGGCGCTCACTCGCTCCAGTACGGCAAGACCGACCACTACGTCGAGTCCTGCGAGGTCGTGCTCGCCGACGGGACCGTGACGACCTTCGGCGAGGTCGCAGTCGCCGACCTCCGCGACAGGGCCGGGCGCGAGGGGCTGGAGGGCGACATCTACGCCGCGGTGGCCGACCTGCTCGACGACCACCGAGCGGACGTCGCCGCCGCGTATCCCGACCTGAAACGCAACGTCTCGGGGTACAACCTCGACCGCCTGGTCGCCGAAGCGGAGGGCGAGTTCGGCGAGGCAGGGACCGTGAACCTCGCTCGACTGCTGGCCGGGAGCGAGGGGACGCTCGCTATCGTGACCGAGGCCACCGTCTCGCTCGACCCGGTCCCCGAGACGAAGGCGATGGCGCTGCTGTGTTACGACGACCTCGTCGAAGCGATGGCGGACGTGGCACCGATCCTCGACCACGACCCGGCGGCCGTCGAGGTGCTCGACGACACCATGTTGGATCTCGCCCGTGATACAGCCGAGTTCGCGGAGGTCGCTGGGATGCTCCCCGAGGGCACCCGCGCGACGCTCATCGTCGAGTTCTACGCCGCGGACGACGCCGAGGGTGAGGCAGCAGTCGAGCGATTGCTCGCCGATCGACTTCGCGGCGAGGACGCGGCCGGTGCGGCCGCGGGCGACGGTGGGACGCCCGCCAGCGACGCCGCGGGTTCGGTCCGCGACGAAGACGCACCGCTCCGCGACGAAGACGCGCCGCTCCGCACCGAAGACGCACCGGTCCGCGCCGAAGAAGCGCTCGAAGCCTACGACGACGCCGAGCGCGAGCGGTTCTGGAAGCTCCGCAAGAGCGGTCTTCCCATCCTCCTCTCCCGGACGACCGACGCGAAACACGTCGCCTTCATCGAGGACACGGCCGTCCCGCCGGAGACCCTCCCCGAGTACGTCAGCGACTTCCAGGCCGTCCTCGACGACCACGACACGTTCGCCTCGTTCTACGCCCACGCCGGGCCGGGCGTGCTCCACATTCGCCCGCTGATCGACACGAAGACCGTCGACGGCGTCGAGCAGATGGTCTCCATCGCCGACGCCGTCACCGACCTCGTCGTCGAGTACGGCGGGTCGGTCTCGGGCGAACACGGCGACGGCCGCGCCCGGAGCGCCTGGAACGAGAAGCTCTACGGGACGGACGTCTGGTCGGTCTTTCGCGACCTGAAGACGGCCTTCGACCCCGACTGGCTCCTCAATCCGGGCCAGGTCGTCGGCGTCGACGAGGCGGCCGTCGCGGCGGGCGAGGCGCCCGAGCGCGCCCGGACCGTCGACATGGCGACCCGGCTCCGATTCGACCCCGACTACGAGTTCGACGAGGGCCTGACGCCCATCCTCGACTGGAATATCGACAACGGCATGCAGGGCATGGTCGAACTCTGTCACGGCTGTGGCGGCTGTCGCGGCGGCCAGGACACCACCGGCGGCGTGATGTGTCCCACCTACCGCGCGGCCGACGAGGAGGTCACCGCGACGCGCGGCCGGGCGAACATGCTCCGCCAGGCCATGAGCGGGGACTTGCCCGACGACCCGACCGACGAGGCGTTCGTCTCGGAAGTCCTGGATCTCTGTGTCGGCTGCAAGGGCTGCAAGCGTGACTGTCCGAGCGGCGTCGACATGGCGAAGCTCAAGGCGGAGGTGACCCACGCCGCTCACCAGGAACACGGCGTGAGCCTGCGCGACCGGGTCTTCGCCAACGTGGACACGCTCTTCGGCCTCGGCAGTCGCGTCGCGCCGCTGGCGAACCTGCTCGCCGCGGTTCCCGGCGCCGACTCCCTGCTGGAGCGGACGGTCGGCATCGCACGCGAACGAGACACGCCGACGCTCCACCGGACGACGTTCGTCGACTGGTTCGAGTCGCGGGGACCGGCGGTCGCTGCCGCCGACGCCGAGCGGTCGGTCGTGCTGTTTCCCGACTCCTACTCGAACTACACGCATCCCGCGGTCGGGAAGGCCGCCGTCCGCGTCCTCGAAGCCGCGGGCGTCCACGTCCGTCTGGCCGGAACCACCGACAGCGGGCGACCGGCGTTCTCGAAGGGGTTGCTCGACCGGGCCCGAGCGACCGCCGAGGCGAACGTCGAGCGGCTACGGCCACACGTCGACGCGGGGTTGGCCGTGGTCTGCCTCGAACCCTCGGACGCGGTGATGCTCCAGTCGGACTACCTGGACCTGCTCGGCCACGACGACCCCGACGCGACGGCCGTGGCAGAGAGCGCCTACGGGTTCTGTGAGTTCCTCGACCGGACCGCCCTCGACGAGCGCGTCGACTGGGCGGCTCCGGACGAACACCTCACCTATCACGGCCACTGCCACCAGACGGCGACGAAGAAAGACCACCACGCCGTCGGCGTCCTCCGGCGAGCGGGCTACGCGGTCGACCCGCTGGACTCGGGGTGTTGCGGCATGGCCGGCAGTTTCGGCTACGAGGCCGAACACTACTCCATGAGCCAGGCCATCGGGTCGATCCTCTTCGACCAGGTCGACGAGAGCGACGGCGACACCGTCGTCGCGCCCGGGGCCTCCTGTCGGACGCAACTGGGCGACCGCGAGGGCGCCGACGCGGCCCCGCCCCACCCCGCGGAGGCGCTGGCCGACGCGCTCGCAGACTGACGGCTGACTCCGACCGAGATACCACGAACTGAGATGACACGGACTGACACCGACTCGCCGGGCGAACGCGGGCCACTGCTGGACCGCTTTCTCGACCGGCTCGACGACTTCGACGTATCGCACACGCTCGTGACACCGGCGGGCGTCCCAGACGCGGTCGACGCTGTCGCGTCAGACCCGGCCGTCGGGATCGGACTCCCGGACGGCCTCGGGACCCTCCCCGAGCGCGTCAGTACCGACTGGTCGCCCGCGACCCTCCGCACGGCCGCGACCGGCGTCACCCCCGCCTCGTTCGGAATCGCCGACTACGGCAGCCTCGTGCTCCCGACGACGACCGACGGCGTCGAGCCAGTGAGTCTCTTCGCCGAGGCGCACGTGGCTGTCCTCGCCGCGGACGACGTCGTGCCGGGGATGGCGGACGCACTCACACGCCTCGGTGACCAGTTCCGTGCGGACGCTGAGAGCGCCATCCTCGCCACTGGGCCCAGCGCGACCGCCGACATGGGTGCGCTGGTGAAGGGTGCCCACGGCCCGAAGACGGTCCACGCGGTGGTGGTCCGGTCGTGACGCCGGACGCACGCACTGCGAAGGCCGAGCACATCCGCCGCGTCATGGACGCCGAGGGTGTGGCCGTTTCGGACAACACCCAGGGATTCAACGAGGGCCGGTACGAGTCCGTCGCGGACCTCGAGGACTACGAGGCGCTCAAGGACGAGGCACGAGCGATCAAGGAAGACGCCATCGAACGGCTCCCAGACCTCCTGGACCGACTCCGCGAGACCGTCGAGGACGAGGGCGGGACGGTCTATCTCGCTGACGACGCCGCGGACGCGAACGAGTACGTTCGCCAGGTCGTCGCCGACGTCGAGGGCGAGCGGGTGGTCAAGAGCAAGTCGATGACGACCGAGGAACTCGACCTCAACGAGGCGCTGGCCGCCGACGGCGTCGACGTCGTCGAGACGGACCTCGGCGAGTGGGTCCTCCAGGTCGCCGACGAGGCGCCCTCCCACATCGTCGCGCCGGCCATCCACAAGTCCAGGGAGGGCATCGCCGCTCTCTTCGAGGATCAGTTCGACCCCGAGGAGTCGCTGGAGACGGCCGCGGACCTCACCGCCTTCGCCAGGCGGACGCTCGCCGAGCGAATCGTCGACGCGGACGTGGGCGTCACCGGCGCGAACTTCGTCACTGCCGATTCGGGAACGATGGCGCTCGTGACCAGCGAAGGCAACGCCCGGAAGACCGTGACGGCGACGGATACCCACGTCGCCGTCGCCGGCGTCGAGAAGGTCGTCCCGACGGTCGAGGACCTGGCACCGTTTATCGAACTGATCGGCCGCTCTGGCACCGGCCAGGACATCACGTCGTACATTTCGCTCCTGACGCCGCCGGTCGAGTCGCCGACGCTCGACTTCGCGGCCGACGAGACCGGGCCGGCAAGCGACCGCGAGTTCCACCTCGTCCTCGTCGACAACGGCCGCATGGCCATGCGCGAGGACGACGACCTGCGAGAGACGCTCTACTGCATCCGCTGTTCGGCCTGTTCGAACTCCTGTGCGAACTTCCAGCAGGTCGGCGGGCACGTCTTCGGCGGCGAGACCTACTCGGGCGGTATCGCGACCGGGTGGGAGGCCGGCGTCGAGGGCCGCGACACCGCCGGCGAGTTCAATGACCTCTGTACCGGCTGTAGCCGCTGCGTGAACGCCTGTCCCGTCGGGATCGACATCCCGTGGATCAACACCGTCGTCCGCGACCGGATCAACCGCGGTGGTGACGACGGCCGGTTCGACTCGCTCGTCGAGGGTCTGACCCCCGACGAGGAACCGACTGGCATCGACATCCAGAAACGGCTGTTCGGTAACTTCGCGACGCTCGCTCGCCTCGGCAGCGCGACCGCGCCGCTGTCGAACTGGCTGGCCGACGCGGCGCCGACGCGGGCGCTCATGGAGCACGTCCTCGGCGTCGACCGACGCCGGGCCCTGCCGGCCTTCGAGCGGGAGACCCTCCAGGACTGGGCGGCCGACCGCGCGCCCGTCGTCAACCCCGAGCGCGAAGTGGTGCTGTTCCCCGACGTCTACACGAATCACGTCAGGACAGACCGCGGCAAGGCGGCGGTCCGAGCACTCGAAGCTCTGGGCGTCGCGGTCCACGTGCCCGACGTTCGTGCCAGCGGCCGCGCCCCGCTCTCTCAGGGGATGATCACGACTGCCCGCGAGCACGCCGAACAGGTCGCGGATACCCTCCTGCCGCAGGTCGAGGCCGGTCGGGACGTCGTCGTGATCGAACCGAGCGATCACGCCCTATTCCAGCGGGAGTACGAGCGACTTCTCGACACCGATCGGTACGATGCACTCGCCGGGAACAGTTACGAACTGTTCGAGTATATTTACGGCTGCCTGGAGAACGGTGCCGACCCCGAGGCGCTGGTCGACGGCGACGGCCACCGGGTCGCCTACCACAGTCACTGCCAGCAGCGGACGCTGGGCATCGACCGCTACACCGAGGCGGTGCTGACCGACCGCGGCTTCGACGTGACGACCTCTGACGTGGAGTGTTGCGGCATGGCCGGCAGTTTCGGCTACAAACGGGAGTATTACGACGTGAGCGTCGCCGTCGGCGAGGAGTTGGCCGACCAGTTCCGGACAGCGGAGACGGACGACCGGACCGTCGTCGCGAGCGGGACGTCCTGTCTCGAACAGCTCGACGACCTGCTGTCGCGGCCGAGTCGCCACCCCGTGGAACTGCTCGTCCCCGACGCACCCGACGTTCGCGGGAGCGAGTGACACGGACCGCCCGCGGAGAAGATTAGAACAGCCCGCCGGCGGTCAGGCCGAGCCCCGACCGTTGCTCGACGGACGCGTCGTACGGGTCGAGCACCGACCGCACCGCCTCGACGAACGCCTCGAGGTCCACCGGGCCGTGTATCCTGAAGGACCGAGTCGACTCTCCCTGCGCGTCGAGGACCAGTTTCTCGCGGCCGATCGACCCGCCATCGAAGACAGTGACGCTCGAGAGGTGCTCGTATGGCGTGACCCACTGGTCTTCGGCGCTCGCCAGTGCGGCGGCCAGCCCCTCAGTCCGGAGCGTCGCGGCGAACTCGTCGGCGCGGCGCTGCACGCCGCCGGTCGCCAGGTCGATTGGCGTCGCGTAGTCGTACTCGACGGCGACCACCTGTGCCGGACAGAAGAGCACGTCGACGAGGCGGAGCGGATAGGACCCGGCCATCGTGTGGTGGAGGTGGACCTGGACCGGTCCGAGGTCCGTCACGAGAACAGCCCTTGCCCGGCCGCCGAGCCCTCGACAGTGCCCGCGCTCGCCAGTTTCGCTCGCGTGGTTCGATACATGGTGTATGCCTGGACGGCGGCGTAGGTCGCCCAGAGCACGTAGCCACCCACGCCGCTCCCGAGGACCGTCGGCTGGATGGCGAACAGTTCGATACCGGTCTCCGCGGCGAGCACGATGCCGATCAGGAGGACGCTGAAGTACCCGAAAAAGGCGGCCGCGACCCACATCGCGACGGTGCGGCCCCACCCGGGCATCGTGTGTTCGGGCAATCGCGTCGCGTTCAGTAGCTGGACGACGACGATGTAGGGCCACATGATCAGCCCTGACATCGCCGCGCCGACCACGAGCAGGTTGAACGGGTCCATCCCGATCGGCAACAGGAGGATCAACACGCCCCAGCCACAGAAGAGGGTCAAGAGGCCCCAGAACAGCCGCGGGAGGTCCCACCCCGCGTCGCGACCGTACAGTTCGTAGATCACGTCAGAGCTGTTGCGGACGAACGACTCGATGATGGCGTATTCGGTCGTGAAAAGGGCGAGAAAGAGCGTGACGTACACCAGCGCGCCGGCCAGTGGCCCCACCGAGGGCGCGATGCCGACGAGCCACATGTCGACCGCGCTCCGGCTGGTCCCCGGAGCGTGCGTGACTGCGGTGGCGACCATCGCCGTCGTCACGACGACCAGTCCCACCGCGAAGGTGAGGAAGTGTTCGAGTTGCGTGACTCGCCACCACCCGCGCCAGCGCTCGATATTGGGCGACTCGGGGAGGAACGAGAACCCGTCTTCGTGGACCGTCTCGGGGTCGTCGCCGGCGAAGGGGTTCTTGATCCGCCCCTGGTACCGGCCCATGCCGTACCCCTTTTCGCGGATCCAGAGGCTCTGCGAGAGGTTGAGATAGCCCCCGGCGCCAGCGTAGGCGATAGCCCCGAGGAGGACCGCGACGGCGGTCACCGGCGGCTGGTCGCCGAAGGCGCTCGCACCGCTGGGGACGCCACCGATCGACGACACCGACCCGACGAGCGCGAACAGGGCGAGCGCGAAGGTCAGCGACAGCACGATCAGGAGGATCTGGAGGCGCTCGACGACGTTGTACATCAGCGGCGTCACCTGGTAGGTGACCCAGATGAACACCATCAGGAGGATGCCCAGGACCCGCCAGCCGACGACCGGGACGCCGAGGACCTCGTAGGTTCCCAGCGAGAGCCCCGCGGCGCCGACGCGGGCGGCGTTGGCGGCCCACCCCGGCCAGCCGAGGCTGATGAAGCCGCCGAGCATGAACGCCGCCGGGACGGTCGGGTGGAGGCGTTCCATCGCACGGAAGATCGTTTCGCCGGTCGCGAGCGTCCACCGTTGGATCTCCGTGTTGACGACGAACTGGACGGCCACGCCCGCGAGGAAGATCCAGTACAGCAGCCAGCCGTACTGGGCGACGAGTTGCGGCCAGAAAAGCGTCTCACCACTGCCGAGCGAGGCCCCGAGCATGATCGCGCTCGGGCCGACGACGTACTTGAGCCGCGGGACCTTGGGGAGGTCCAGCAGCCGGAAGGACCCGCCCTCACCCCGGTCCGGGTGGTCGTCGGTCGCCGGGGCTTCCTCCAGGTTGTCGTACGCGACAGGCGTGTACCGCGCGGTCGGGTAGTCGAACTCGTCGGGGGAGGCATAGACCGTCGAGTGTTCGGACCCGTCGTCGCCGTCCGCTCGCTCGCGTTGTGAATCCATCCAGGTGTTACTCCAGTCTCGCTTCGTCGGCTGCTACCGCTGTGGGGGGCACTCGCGGGTGGTTCGTCATGCGGTCACCCACCGACGTAGTGCCAGGCGTGGTCGTGGTCGTCGGCCACGTCGACGTTCGGGAGTTCCTTGAGCGCCGGCTCGATGCTGTCCCACCACTCGTCGGCCGTCTGGTACCCCGCTGGATGTTGCGGAAACACCTCTTCGAGGAACTCGGTCGTCGACGCGTTGGGATTGTCGCTGAGGTAGTCGTAGGCCGCTCGCAGGGCTTCGCGACGGCGTTCGAGCGTCTCGCCCGACCCAGGCAGGTCCGCACGCCCGATCTCAAGATCGACCGACGGTTCGCGGTCGACGCTCTCGACACCGGTGTCAGTTGTGATGGCCGTCGCCGGGACCCACCAGACCCGACCGCGAGCGCCGACCTTTCGGGTGGTGAGGACGCCCTGCTCGACCAGCGCGTTGAGTTTGTTGTGCGCCGTCCGCCGGGAACAGTCCAGTTCGGCCATCACGTCGTTGGCAGTCAGCGGTCGCGCCGGGTCAGATCGCGCGTTGAAAACCGCCAGGACCGAGTCGAGCGAGAACTCCGCCGCTGGCGACTCCTCGGCCGCGGCCTCGCTCGCTGTGTCACCCATGGTACGTACCGTGAAATCGAACGCCGAGAGCTAATGGTTTATGATACAAAATCGCACGAGTCGACGGATTCGCCCCCGGTCCCAGCCACTCGCAACGGGGCCGTGGATTCTGCGCCGGTGCCGGCCGCTCAGAACGGGGCCGTTGTTCCGTCACCTGACTCCTCGGCGGGGCCCGACGCGTCCAGTGGGCCGTCCCACGCGTCGAGGCCGCCGTGCAGACTCTCGACGCGGCCGTCGACACCCTCGTAGGACCCGACCAGCCGAGCGGCCTGGACGCTGGACTGCCCGACCGGGCAGACCGTGATCACCCGTTCGGCGCCATCCAGTTCCTCGATGCGGTCTGTGAGCTCCGAAGCCGGGATGTTCTCGCTACCGGGAATGTGGCCCCGTTCGTAGGCGCCCGGGTTGCGAATGTCGACGATTCTGAGGTGATCGTCCGGGACGGGGTCGCTCCCGCCGTCGCTCCCGTCGTCGTCCGCATCCGATTCCTCGCCGTCCACGTCCAGCAGTTCCTGGAGTTCCTCGACCGAAATCTCGCCGTCCATCGTTGGTCACTATCGGTCGTCGCGCCCAATAGGTTCGTCGGAGTCTGCCGGGACGCTCGGCCCGCCCTCAGTCCAACAGTCCCTCGTCGGCGGCGACCAGCAAGGGTGCAAGTCCGCCGCCGAATGGGGCATCGCGCGACCGGACGGCCGCAACCGCCTCGGCGGCGGGGACGGTGTAGGTTCGCATGTCTTCGCCGCTCTCGCGGGCGGTCGGGCCGGGTTCGAGACCCGTCGCGTACACGACGGCCTGTGTCATGCGTGTCCAGGCGGTCGGCCGATAGGTCTCCAGGAGGTCGGCCTCGCTCGCACGGAAGCCGGTCTCCTCGCGAAGCTCGCGAACGCCGGCCTCGACGAACGACTCGCCCTCGTCGACGGCCCCGCCGGGACACGTCAGGAGCGACCCCTGCAGGCGGGCGCTGTACTGTTCCAGCAGGACGACCTCGCCGGCGTCGGTCTCGGGGACGACCGCGACGTAGTTGCCGGGATCGATCCAGTAGTACGTGCTCCGTTCGCCGTCCGGTTGCTCGTACTCGTCGTAGCCAGCGGTGAAATAGGGGTTCTCCCAGACCACTTCGGTATCCAGGCAGGTCCAGCCGGCGCCGGCGTCGGCGGGCGGGTCGGCGAGCCGGTCAACGGTCGCCGATATCGGCCGTTCGCCCGCATCGTCCGCATCGCCACTCAAAGCAACCCCTCCTCACGGGCGAGCAACAACGGCGTCAGCGAGATGCCGTTTGCGGGCCCTGGCCGGTCGCGGAGGCGGTCGACCGCGTCCGCCGCGGCCACCGTTTCACACTCGATGAACTCGGCGTCGTCCCGGTCGGGCGCTGTCAGTTCGAGGTCCCGCGCGACGAAGACGTGGCGCGTGTAGCGCGTCCAGGGCGTCGGAATGTACGAATCCAGTTTCGACAGATCGCCTGCCACGAATCCGGTCTCCTCCTGGAGTTCCCGCGCTGCTGCGACTGCTGGGTCCTCGCCGTCCTCGACGCCACCGCCGGGCAAGCCCAGCGAGTACCGTCGCAATCGCGGGCGATACTGTTCGACGAGGATGATCTCGTTTTCGTCGGTGAACGCGACGACGACTGCCGCGTCAGTCGGTTCGAGCCAGTAGTACTCGGCGCGCTCGCCGGTCGGCCGCTCGACGACGTCCTGGCCCGCCTCGAAGAAGTCCGTCTCCCAGACGATTTCGGTGTCGTGGACCGGCCAGGCCGGGTCCGTGCGGGTCCACGGATGGAACGTCTGATCTGCGTCCGCTGGGCAACCATGTGACGAATCTCCGTCCTCGCTGGGCTCCTCCCCGGTCACAGCAGACCCTCTTCACGGGCGAGCAGGATGCCCTCGATGGTGGCGTCGTTGGCTGGCTGGCGGCGCGCGACGTCGAGTGCGTCGTCGATATCGACGGTCGTCACCGAGAGGAACTCGTTGCCGTCGAGTTTCCGCTCGACCGGTTCGAGCCCCTCGGCGTAGACGATGGCCCGTTTGTGCCGGAGGACGCCGGTCGCACACCAGAACTCCTCGACGAGCGAGACGCCGGCAGGGTCGAATCCGGTCTCCTCGCGGAGTTCGCGGGCGCCGGCGGTCGTGTAGCTCTCGCCGTCCTCGACGATACCGGCCGGGAGTTCGAGGCACTGTTCCCGGATGACCGGTCGGTACTGGTCGACGAGGACGAGTTCGTCGCCGGTGCGGGCGACGACGACGACGGCGTCGGGCAACTCCGCCCAGTAGTAGTTTTTCTCGGTGCCGTCGGGCTGTTCGAGGCGGTCGTAGCCACCGGTGTACCAGCCAGTCTCGTACTCCGTCTCCCGTTCGAGGACCGGCCACTCGTCGGGTGGCTCGCGGTGGGATCCCTCGCGCGAGTCGTCCCCCGGGGTCGATTCGCTCGGGCCGGATTCGTCGCGGTCGGACCCATCGCGTCGGGATTCGTCGCGGTCGGACCCATCGCGCCGGGGCTCCTCAGATTCGTCGCGGTCGCTCATACCCGCTGTCCGACCGCGACGCTGTAAAGCGTGCCGTTGTACGAGACGAGCACGCCGTCGTCGGTGACGGCACTCCCGTTCCTGGTCGCCAGCGCGTTCCGCTCGTCGAAGGGGGAGTGGGCGAACGTCTCTTTCAGCCCCCACGGGCCCTTCCGGTAGGGGCCGGAGGTGCCGTTTCGGAGCGCCTCGGTCGTGTACGGGAACCGACGCTCCGAGAGGGCCGATCCGTTGACGGCGGCGCTGGCGTTCACGGCCCCTGGGTCGCCACTCGTGCTGGCGGTTTCGATCGGTTCGGCGGTCACGTAGTACGGATCACCGCTCGCGAGAAAGGTCGGGAGGGCGCCGAGCGCGAGCAGCACCACCAGCACAGCAAGGATCAGCAATACGGCGTTGCGGGTGACCGGTCGCATACCCACGCTTTGGCGGACTCCCTGAAAACGGCACGGATACCTCCTGGCGCTACCGAGGACTGCCCCCGTCAGTCCTCGCTGGCGTCGCCGGCGTCCGCAGATTCATCGTCGGCGACCAGGTCGCGGTAGATCCGACCGAAGGCCTGGCGGCGGAGCGTCCCGACGGCGGCCTCGCGTTCGTCCTGGTAGGTCGCGGCGACGACTGTCCCCGTCGCCGGTGCGACGTGCCAGACGACGTTGTCGACGTGTTCGCTGCCGACCTCGACGACGTCGTAGTCGTCGTTGTCACTCGTCCACTCGTCGAACTCCGCTCTCGTGCCCACGTACACCTCCAGCATCGATGCAAAGAGTGCGTCACGCGCGGTCTCGACCACGTCGCTCGTGACGCGCTCGCGATACTCGTCTGCGTCCATGGCCATCGCCTTCGCGACTTCCTTGACGACGACCTGTGCGGTCGGCCCGAGCGCCTCGAAGCGCTCGCGAGCCTCGTCGGCGGTCGGGGGTGCGAGGGTCCCGTCGCTGTCCATACACGGACCGTGGCCCGCGGGGACTTAGGAACGCTCGGTTTCGTCTTTGCTATCGGCTTCGCTCTCGGCCTGGGGTTCGCGACCGCCGTCTGCCTCGCCTTCCGGTCCCGCGTCTGCGTCGGCCGCGTCGTCGTCCTCGTCGGCACTGGCCGCGCCGTCGCCCGCGTTCTCCCGGCGTGCGCGTGTGAGTTCCCGCGCCTCGGCCAGTACGTCGTCGGTTTCGCCTTCGAAGTCCTCGAGGTCGGCGACGCCGCCGGCGACTGCGTCGTCGATGGCGTCCGGCGACTGTCCAGCGGCCTGGCCGCCCTGGCCGTCGTGGCCGTGGTTCCCCTGTCGATGGCTGCCCTGACCGTGGCTGTGGCCACCGGAACCGCCGTGGTCGTGGCGGTGCCCGGCGTCGTGGTGGCCACCGGTCGTATCCTCGAACACCTGTGGAAACTCCTCTTGGTCGGCGTGCTCGGCGACGTGTTCGGCGAGTTCCGGTGGTTCGAGGTCGGCCCAGTCGTCGACGCGGTCGTCGAGCCACGTCTCGTGGCCGTCGCCACGGAGCATCGCCGTGAACGCGAGGTGGTTGGCGAGGTGCTCGGCGTCGGCCTGGGGGTCGTCGCAGACTGGACACGCGTAGCCCATACCCGGTCAGTCGGCCCCGAGGCGCATATGCCTTTCAGAATCGGCCGCGTGGGCACCCGCCCAGTCCGCTCAACGAGTCGACACACGTAAGAAGCGACCGCCCCTCGCCTCTGGTGATGTGGCCCTGGGGACACCTCGCGCTGGCCTATCTCGTCTACAGTCTTTACTCGCGCGTCCGACGCGGGCATCGGCCCACGCCGGCGACCGCGCTCGTCGTCGCAATTGCCTCCCAGGCGCCCGACCTCGTCGACAAACCCCTCGCGTGGACCCTCTCGCTCTTGCCCAGTGGCCGGTCGCTGGGTCATTCGCTGCTGACGGTCCTTCCGGTCGTCGCGCTCGCGTACACGGTCGCGGTCGCGAGGTCGAACGACGAGGAACCGCTCGTGGTCGCACTCGGCGTCGGCGCGCTCGTGCATCTGTTCGGTGACGCGCTCTACCCCCTGTTCGACCTGGAGTTCCGACACGCCGGATTCTTGCTCTGGCCGGCGGTCCCGTCGCTCGAGCACGAAATCGAACAGAGTTTCATCGCTCACTTCGCACTGCTGGACCTCTCGCCGGAGTTTTACTTCGAACTCCTGCTCGTCGCGATGGCACTCGTCGTCTGGCGGGCCGACGGCTATCCCGGCCTCGCGACGCTCCGCTCGTGGCCCGCCCGCGCCTGGCGGGGCGTGGTCGGCGCCGACTGAGCACGGATGCCTGCATTCCCCGACGAAGAGGACCGTCACGCCCTCGCCGACGACTGCCGCCGCTGTCCCGAACTCGTCGAGCACCGCCAGTGCATCGCCTGGGGGAACGGTCCCCTGGACGCGTCGCTGGTGGTCGTCGGCGAGGCTCCGGCCGCGGGGAATCCCGAGGCCGAGCGCTGGCGAGGCGGCAATCTGACGGGACTGGCCTACACCTCGCGGCGGTCGGGCCGGAAGATCCGGGATCTGATCGCCGACGTCGGGTACGCCGGCGACGCCTACTACACGAACGCGGTGAAGTGCTTCCCGGCAGACTCGGCCGACTCGGACGACAACCGCGAACCCACCGCCGAAGAGCGGGCGAACTGCCGGCCGTATCTCCTCGAGGAGATCCGGCGGGTCGACCCCGTTGCTGTCCTCTCAACCGGGAAACACGCCACGCAGTCCGTGCGCTCCGTCGAGGGCGTCGAACTGGATGGCTTTCTCGACGCGGTGCTCGAACCGGTCGAGTACGAGACGGTCGAAACGACGCTCATTCCGCTGGTTCATCCCTCGTACCAGGAGGTGTGGATCGGCCGACTCGGCTACGACTACGGGGGATACGTGGCGGCCATCCAGTCGGCGCTCTCGGCGCTCGTGGGGGAGTAACGACGCCGGTCCGCGCGGACGACCGACCACTTTCACTCTCCGCTCCGAACGTTGATACGGCACGAGGCGGAAGCCACGGATAGATGTACGCCGTCGTCGGGTGTAGCAACTGTTCGATGCTGTGGGTCGTGGCGGGCCGCCCCGAGACCAGCCAGTGTCCGCGGTGTGGCAAGCGCCGCCAGTACGCAAAGCGCAAGAAGTTCGTCTCGACGGAGAACGAGGACCACGCCAGGGAGGTCCGCGCGTCGATGCTCGCCAACCGGCAGGACGAGGGCGAGGCCTTCGCCTCCCTCGATTCGTTCGCCGAGATGGAAGCACAGATCGACGACGTGGGGCCATCCGACGCCGAATACCTGGAGGGCTCGGGCCTCGACGCCGAGGCCGTCGAAGCGGCAGGTGAGCGCGCGACGGGCAAATCCCGCACCATGAGCCGAAAAGAACGTGTCCTCGAAGCGGTCCGCTCGTGTGACGAAGCGACGACGGACGCGGTCGTCGAGGCCGCGAGTGACCGTGGCGTCGACGCCGAATTCACGCGCAAGACGCTCGACAAACTCGTCCGAGCGGGCGAAGCCACCGAGAACCGCGGCGTCTACCGGCTCCTGTAGGCGACGGGAACTGCCCGAGGAGGGCTGGCCGCCGCTGTGCTCGATGGGTGCTCGCGGAGCCGTGACCTTCGTCCGGTGTCTCGACGCATTCCCCAGCCCGCGAGCCGGGTACCACCGGTGCTACCGACGGGTCCTCGGTGTCTGGGTCGTCCCGGCGAGTCAGAGGATGAAGACGAGTGCGAAGACGGGGACGCCGACGAGGTAGCAGAGGCCGTAGATGAACAGGTTCGTCGGAATCTTGCCCTCGTCTTTTGGCTCGTCCAGCGTCTCGTGAGACATGGCGTCGTGGAACTGTGCCGGAATGTCGTCGCGGACCGTCGCTCGGGTTCGATACCGGTCGAGGGGGTCCCAGCCGGTCAGACCGAGTTTCCAGGCCAGCGAGATCAGCCAGAGAACCCCCATCAGTGGGACGAGAAACTGGATCAGGAGGCCGACTATCGGGTGTAGATAGCCAGCGATGACGGCCCGTCTGATCAGTCCGACGGTAATGGCTGGTGCGACGACGCCCGATGCCGCGGCATAGATTGGGGCCTTGTCGCCCAACGTGGAGGTGACGTCAGCTGCGTGCGTGTCGTCCGACGCCTGGGGGTCGTCCCACGGGGGGTCGTCGTCCATCGTCGGGGACGACGCAACCGACCAGTAAAGGCCTTGCTCCGGTCCCGCTGCGAAACTCGGTGGCGGCTCCTCAGATGAAGCCAAGCGCTTTCGCGACGCCGACGAGTGCGCCAAGCGTCGTCGCCACGAGTTTCAGCAGGCGCATGATGCGGGTGGCCCGGCGAACGGGGCGCCCGTCGTCGCCGCTGTCGCTATCGCCGGTGGTGTTCGTGCGGACCTTCGGGTCCGTTGCGGTGTTGGGACGCATCGGTGTGGGTGCGCCCGCCGGTGCTCCCCGACGGACGCACTCGTATTTCCGGGGGCACGTACCTAAACGCCAGCCAGCACCGGAGTGAAAGTGAAAGTAAAACCGAGACTCGGGCAGAAAATGGGATCTGCGTGTCAGTTCGCGGCGGGTGCGGCGGACCTCACCGGCCGAGTTCTTCGTGGGCGCTGGAGAGTTGCCGGGCGGCCAGGCCGGCGACGAGCGAGAGTTCGCCCGCGAGCGCACCGGTGGCGATGACCTCGGCGAGCGCATCAGCGTTGGACCCGACCGGGTCGCCGCCACCCGAGAGTCCCATGACGTCGAGCAACTCCGACTGGGTCGCGAGCGTCGTGCCGCCGCCGACGGTGCCGACCTGGAGGCTGGCCAGGTTGACGCTGGCGTACAATTCGTCCTCGCGAGCCTCGACGGTGGTGATGCAGTTCGACCCCTCGACGACGTGGGCCTCGTCCTGTCCCGTGGCGAGGAAGACGCCGGCGACGACGTTGGCGGCCTGTGCGTTGAACCCCAGACTGCCCGCCTTCGCACTGCCGACGAGGTTCTTGCGGGTGTTGACCTCCTCGATGGCCTCCGGTGTGGTGTTGAACCGCTCCTCGACGACGTCGCGCGGGATGGTCACGTCGGCGGTGACGGTGTGGCCGCGGCCCTCGATGGAATTGATGGCGGCCGGTTTCTTGTCAGTACAAAGGTTGCCGGAGGTTGCGACCAGGGAAGCGGGCGTCTCCGCCTCGACGACGTCGGCGGCGGCCCGGGTCGCGATGGTCGCCATGTTCATCCCGTTGGCGTCGCCGGTGTCGTAGGAAAAGCGCAGAAAGACGGAGTCACCGACGACGTAGGGGGTGACCGACTGGAGGCGGCCGTGACTGGTGGTCTCCTCGGCGGCCTCGGCGAGTCGGTCTTCGTTCGCCTCGACCCACTCTGCGACTTCGGCACCCTCCGAGATGCCATCGACCCGGAAGACCGGGGCGCGGGTCATCCCGCGTTTGGTCACGCGGACCGTCGCCCCGCCGGCGGCGGAGATGGCCGAACAGCCACGGTTGACGCTGGCGACGAGGGCGCCCTCGGTAGTGGCGATGGGGAGATAGAAGTCGCCCTCGGCGGCCTCGCCCTCGACGGTGACGGGGCCGGCGACGCCGACGGGCAGTTGCGCCCCACCGATCATGTTCTCGATGTTCGAGTCGGCGTTCTCGGCGGCGAAGGTGTAGTCGCCGGTGGCCGAGAGGTCGACGCCGGTGTCGCGTTCGACCACGAGGCGGCGAGCGGTGGCGGCCGTCTCGGCGTCGGCGTGGTCGTCGAGTTCGTAGAGGCGCAACTCGCCGTCGGTGACTCGGTCGGCGAGGTGTTCGGGGTCCGCGTCCGCGCCCGCGGCGTCGGTCACGTCCGTGGCGTCGGTATCGTCGGTCATGCCCGGCACGTCGCGGGGGACGCCCCTAACAGTTGCTGTCCGGGGCTGGGAAATTCCGAGACGGAGAATCCATGCCGTCAGCGGGTCTGTCAGTGAGTCAGTGCCGACTGTACGGACCCCTCATCGAATCTTGGTGAACCGATATCGTGACAGTTCGGCCACGTCAGCCCTGCGTCCGTTCCATCTCGTAGCTCAGCCGGTGGGGCATGAGTGCCAGCGCGCGGACGATGGCCGCAAGCGCCACGAAGATTCCGACGAGCACGTGGGCGATACCGCCGAGTTTCATCCAGAGCAGCGTCGAGGGGAACTTGTGAATCGTCGCGAGTTCGCTGCTGACTGCCGCCGACCGCTCCGGGCCGCCACCGGCCAGACTGGTCTGCGTGTGGGTGGTAAAGAAGCGCTCGATGAGCGGGTGGAACTGCGTCAGTTCGAGCACCAGCGCGCCGATGACCAGCAGGTAGCCGATTCCGACGAACACGGCTCCGACTTTGACCATCGTCTTGATACTGCTGACCGTCGATTCGATGGTATCGGGCGATTCACGCGTCAGGTCGATCGATTGGGTCGCCATGACATCACTACCGACGCGAGGTTACGTATTAACAGTGGGTTACTATTGCAAACCGACTGCACGACGCCGGAATACTTATGCAGTGGGTGCTGGCGCGGGGGCCGATGGCCTGGGGAATGTGACTGGTTGGCTGGAGGGCGGTCAGGCGGTCAGCGGTCCTCAGATCGGCCAGTGACGCGCCCGAGGAGGTCGGTCAGTCGATCGAGGGGATGGCTCGTCACCAGCGAAACGAGGCGCTCGCTCCGGTCGTAGACGCGCTGCAGTTCCCGGATCTGTTCGAGATGGCGCTGGGCGCGCTCGCCCTCGGCGTCTTCCAGCGTCTCGGCGGCCTGGTCGAGTGCCCGGGTCATGATCTGTATCTCCCGTGTGACCTCCTGCTGGAGGAACTGCTGGAAGACGTACCACAGGTCGGTCTCGGCCTCGAAGTAGGCCTTCTTCCCCTCACCGGGGAGCGATCGCCGGTGGACGAGGTGGAAGCGTTCGAGTGTACTCATCGCGGTGCTGACCGTGGACTTCGCGTACCCGCTCTCCTCGGTGAGTTCGTCCAGCGAGCGGGGGTCCTCCGCGAACAGGAGGATGCCGAACAGGCGCCCGTAACTCCGCTTGGCGCCGTAGACTTCGGCGCTGCGCTCCAGGGCGTCGATGACCGCTTCGCGTGCCGATTCGACCGGGTCGCCGGACGGTGTGTCACTCATGGGTGTGCGATGCCGGAAACGGCCTGCGTGAGACCGCTGATGGCAGTATCGATGCTAGCGGCCCCCAACGTTTAAATCGTTCCATCCAGAATATTTTGTATATGCCGAATATTCCGATCATCTCTGGACGGAGTGGTCCCGATGACGAATCGAGCCTCGATACGGGCGATTCAGAGGGGGCCAGCGGTGCCGTCGTCCTCCGCGGGACCGGCATCGAGAAGGCCTACGACTCGTGGAGCCCGTTGGACAGCGGCGTGGACGTCCTCGACGGCGTCGACGTGGAGATTCGGGCGGGCGAAATCGTCGGCATCGTCGGGGCGAACGGGAGCGGCAAATCCACTCTGATGCAGATCCTCGTCGGCGCGCTCGACGTGGACGCGGGGAGCGTCGAGCGGGCGGGTCACGTGGGCTGGTGTCCCCAGGAGACGCTACTGTACGACAGGTTGACCGTCGAGGAGACGTTCGACCTGTTCGGCGCGGCCTACGGGCTCTCCGATGAGGCCATCGCCGAGGCACGGGATCGATTAGCCGAGCGATTGGACTTCACGCAGTTTCTCGACTACCAGGTCCGTCACCTCAGCGGCGGCAACCGCCAGAAGGTGAACCTCGCGGTCGCCCTGTTGCACGACCCCGACGTGCTCCTGCTGGACGAACCCTACACCGGGTTCGACTGGGAGACCTACCTCGCCTTCTGGGGGCTGACCGAGGAACTCACCGAGCGAGGCACTGCCATCGCGATCATCTCCCACTTCGTCAGCGAACGCGAGCGCTTCGACCGGATCTACGAACTCCGGGACGGCGACCTCTCCGTGTCCGACGGCGACGCTGGAGCGACGGACTCGGAACCAGACGAAACCGTCGAGGGTCGGGCGACCGAACGCGACCACGAGCCGAACACGGACCCGACGGAGGTGGCGTAGATGAGTGCAGAGACCACCAGCGGCGGGTCCGCAGTCGCTGGGAGCGGTGCTGACTCCCCGGCGGGCGGGACACACCGCGAGCGACTTGCGGCCGGGATCGCTGCCCACGTCCGCGAGTTCCTCCGCGAACCGGTCCACGTCGTCTTACTACTCGCGCTCCCGCCGCTCGTCGTCGAGGGGTACGGGCGTGCGATGGCGTCGTTTCCCGAATTCCCATACATGACGACCGTTCCCGCGACGCTCGGCAGGGTCAACGGCGCGGTCTTCGCCGCCGCCTTTCTCGCGGGGCTGATCGGACTCTTCCAGGTCGTCAGCGCCGTCCAGGCCGACGACCGACTGGCAGTGTGTGGCTTCTCCCGGGCCGAACTGTTCGTCTCGCGCCTCGGGACTGTACTCGCTGTGAGCGGCTGCTCGGCGCTCGTCACCTTCGGCGCGCTCTGGTGGCGCGTCGACGTCGCCGCGCCGCTCGCGGCGTTCGGCGCGCTGGTCCTCGCCGCGCTAACCTACGGGCTCATCGGCGTTCTGGTGGGGACCGCCCTCCCACGGGAACTCGAGGGCTCGCTCGTCCTCGTGTTCGTCGCCGACTTCGACGACTTCCTCGCCAGCGGCATCGTCGACGTGGACTCGCCGGTCGTGAACGTCCTGCCGCTCCACTATCCCCACGCGCTCTTCCGTTCGGCCGTCCTCGACGGAACGGTCCCGACCGACGACGTCCTCGCGGGCCTCGCCTACCTCGGCGTCCTTTTCGCCCTCGTGCTCGCGGCGTACGTTCGGTTCGCTGGCGGAGGTGAAGCGACGTGAGCACAGACGGATCCGCACCGGTCGGCGCGGCGGAGGGGCCCACCGCTGGTGGCCGCTGGACAGCGCTCGCAGCCTTCGAGAGCGGCCTCCGCGAGTACGCCCGGACGCCGGTCCTCCTGGCGCTGTTCGTCTTTCTCCCCGCCTACCTGATCGGCGCGTTCACCCGGCTCGTTCCCGCCACCCAGGCGCCGCTCGACGTTCCGGGAAGCGGCATACAGGTCGTGGACATGGCGAACGTCTACGCTGTGTTCATGGTCCCCCTCGTCGGTGCGCTCGTCGGTGCGCTCGCGGGCGTGTTCCTCGTCCAGAGCGCCCGTGAGGCCGACGCCCGCCTCGTCGTCGCTGGCGCTCGCCCCGCTTCGGTCCTCCTCGCTCGGTTCGGCCTCCTCACCGTCGTCGGTGCGCTCGTCGCGGCGGTCTCCGTCGCGACGGCCGCGACCGTCTACGTTCCCGAGCGACCGCTCGTCCTCGCTGGCGCCACCCTCCTCGCGGCGCTGGTGTACGGCCTCCTCGGCGTTCTCGCTGGACTCGTCGTCAACCGACTCGCTGGGGTTTACCTCGCGCTCTTCGGAACGATGCTCGACCTGTTCATCGTCCAGAACCCGATGGCCGACCCGCCCGAGTACGCTCGCCTCCTTCCGGGTCACGTCCCCGTCGAACTCGCCGTCGATGCGGGATTCTCGACCGAAATCGCGCGCTCGACGGTCGGCGAGGGGCTGGCGTACCTGCTCGTCGTCGCCCTCCTCACTACGCTCGCGCTCCATCGGACGATGCGAGTTTCGTGAGCGCCGGCGGCGACTCCCACGTTCGCCCGAACGCTTACCAATCGTTCCGCGCGCACTCTCCTCCATGACGACGGCAGCGGATCTGGTCCTCACGAACGCGGAAGTACACACGCTTGCGGACCCCGACGAGACGGCCGAGGCCGTCGCGATACGAGACGGTCGCATCGTCGCCGTCGGGAAGCGCCAGGACGTCGAGCACCTCGCGGGCATCGAGACGACGGTCCGGGACTGCAAGGGACGGGTCGTCCTGCCCGGATTCATCGACGCGCACACCCACCTCCCGATGGTCGGGCGCCGCCTCGTCAATGCCGACCTCTCCGGAGCCGACTCGCCAACGGATGCGGTCAATCTGCTGGTCGCCCAGGCCGCCGAGACCGACCCCGACGGTTCGGGGCCCGACCGCGAGTGGGTGATCGGGTTCGGCTACGACGAGAGCACCTGGGACGACGACCGATATCTCACGGCCGACGACCTGGCCATCGTCAGCGACGACAGGCCGGTCGCCGCCATCCGCGAGGACATGCACCTGGCGTCGCTGAACGCCGAGGCGCTCCACCGCCTGCGCGCGGAGATGCCCGATAGTGACGTTCACACGCGCGGGGGCGAACCGACGGGCGTCGTCGTCGAGGACGCCCTCGACGCCCTCTGGGCGGCAATCGAACCCGACCGCGTGGCGATGCGCCGTGCCATCCACGCCGCCCAGGCGCACGCGAACGAACTCGGCGTCGTCGGCGTCCACGACATGGTCAGAAACTCCGAAGCACCGGCGATATACCGCGAACTCGACCGGGTCGGTGAACTCTCACTCCGGGTTCGGATCAACTACTGGAGCGATCATCTCGACGCGGTCAGAGAACTCGGCCTCCGGACGAATCACGGGAGCGACCGGGTTCGCGTCGGCGGGATCAAGACCTATACCGACGGTTCCATCGGCGGGCGGACGGCGAAGCTCTCTGAACCCTACGCGGATTCATCGGCAGACGCCGACCCCAGCGAGACGGCCGACAGCGATGACCGGTCCGACGGGGCCAATCGCGGGCAGTGGGTCGTCGGGCCCGACGAACTCCGCGATATCGTGGCCCGTGCAACCGACGCGGACCTGCAGGTCACCGTCCACGCCATCGGCGACGAGGCCATCGCGGAGACGCTGGACGTGCTCGAAGCTGCCGAGGGCTCCAGGCATCGGATCGAGCACGCGGAAGTCCTCCCCGACGAGTTGGTCGACCGACTGGCCGAGAACGACGTGGTCGCCTCGATGCAACCGAACTTCCTGAAGTGGGCCCGCGAGGACGGCCTCTACGCGGCCAGACTGGGGGACGAGCGTCGCTTGGCGTCGAATCCGTTCGGTGAGGTGCTCGGTCGGGGCGGCAGGCTCGCCTTCGGGAGCGACTGTATGCCCCTGGATCCGCTGTTCGGGGTCCAGCAGGCGGTGACAGCGCCCGACGACCGACAGCGACTCTCGGTCACTCAGGCGCTCAGGGCGTACACGAGCGGTGGGGCATACGCTGGATTCGACGAGGACCGACTGGGGACCATCGAGGCGGGGAAGTGTGCGGATCTGGTGGTCCTCGACCGCTCGCCCTGGGCCGTCGCTCTCGACGAAATCGGCGCTATCGACGTCCGGACGACTGTCGTCGGCGGAACCGTCGTCTTCGAGCGCGGCGCGGAGCGCTAGCTCACTCCGTCGTGAGCGAGTCTCGACACGCCCGCTCGGAGTGATCTGAACGACCGACAGGAACGAGGGGACGCCGCTGGACCCGGACTCAGCCGCTCGAATTCCGGACGTTGGGCCCGAATCGAAGCCGCTCCAGCCCCGATGTGTCTCTGATTGATGAGTAAAACGGGAAGTGTTTACTAGCAAGAGGATATTACAACGAATGCAATTGGGATGCAATGACAGGGGAAGTACATACAGGGGAGCGTTCGGTGCTCCGAACGATCGCAGTCGTCACAGTTCTCCTCGGTCTCACGGTACAGGCCGGGGCAGCACAGGTATCACTCCAGCAGGGGGCGAGCGTCGATTCGACCGCCGGCAGTTCGGTCGCCGTCGAGACGACGTGGGCCGATCCGATCAACGAGTCGTCGGTCGTGGTCGCGGGGAATCTCACCGCGCTCGCCGCCAACGAGAGCGCGGACGTCTGGTTCGAGTACCGCCAGAAGGGCACGGCTAGCTGGCACTCTTCGACCATCGAGACGGTCGAGACAGTTGGACCCTTCCGCGAGGTCCTCACGGGACTCGAATCCGGCGCGACCTACGAGTACCGTGCTCGCGCGGCCGACGGATCGGCCGCGATCAACGGGACGATATCGACGGTCACGGTGCCCGACAATCCGCCGACGGTGAAGGCTGAACCGGCGGCGAGCGTCACCGAGTCGAGCGCGCGCCTCTCCGCGAACGTCGGATGGCTCGGCAACGCCGATTCGGCCGAGGTGTTCTTCGTCGTCAGTCCGGTGGGTTCGGACGAGACGATCCGAACGGCGAGCGAGACTATCACGCAGGATGGGACGGTCACGCAAACGGTCCAGCAGCTACGGCCGAACACGTCCTACGAGTTCGTCGCGCACGTCCACGCGAGCGACGGCGACAACGCGACCGCCAGTCCGCTCCAGTTCACGACCGATACCGAGTTTGCCGTGAGGACGGGCGTGGCCGGGGCCGTCAACGAGACGGCCGTGAAGGTGACCGGGTGGGTCTCCGACTTCGGTGGTGCCGATTCCGCCGACGTCGGCGTCGAGTACCGCCGCCAGGACGCGAGCCAGTGGACCCAGGCCGGGTGGACCACGGTCACGTCGTCTGCCACCGTGAGCGAGACGATCACCGGGCTCTCGTCGGAGACGACCTACGAGGTCCGAGTCGTCGGTGCGGCCATCGACAACGACCAGGATACCGGGCAGACGCTGACGGTGACGACCGAGTCCGACCCGGCGCCGAGCGTTTCGACGACCGGTCCGGCCGACGTGAGCGAGACATTCGTCGGGATGACCGCCTCGGTCACGGACCTTGGCGGGGCCGAGTCCGTCGACGTCACGTTCGAACTGCGTCAGTCGGGCGCGAGCGAGTGGCGAACGGTCGCCGCTCGAACCATCTCGGAACCGCGCGACGTCCGCGCGGACTACTTCGACCTGCAGTCGAACACGACCTACGAGTACCGCGCCGTCGCGGCGGGCAGTGACGGCGACAACGCGACCGGTGCGCCAGTCCAGTTCACGACCGACACCGAGTTCGCGGTTCGCACCGACGGCGCGTTGGCGCGCAACGCGACGGCAGTCGGCGTGACCGGACAGATCACCGACTTCGGTGGTGCCGAGTCGGCGTCCGCCTTCGTCCAGTACCGCCTCGCTGGTGCGTCGAACTGGACGCGAACGAACGAGACCCGGGCGACGCTCTCCTCGGCTGGGAGCATCGAGGGAGTCGTCACCGGACTCGCTCCGGAGACGACCTACGAGGTCCGGATCCGTGCAGTCGGCACGGACGAGGACCAGGACTTCGGCCAGGCAGTGACCGTCACGACCGACAGTGACGCCGCGCCTGCCGTCGCGGCGACCGGCGTGTCCGACGTGACCGAACACTCCGCGCGAATGGCCGGGACGGTCACCGACCTGGGCGGCGCAGACAGTGCGGAGGCAGCGTTCCAGTTGCGCCGTCCCGATTCGAACGAGTGGTTCACGTTCGAGACGCGAACGGTTCGCGGCCCGGCCGACCTGAACGCCACCTTCCGTGACTTCCAGGCGAACTCGACCTACGACTACCGCGTCGTGGTGAACGCCAGCGACGGCGACATCGCGACGAGTGATTCGGTCGCGTTCACCACGGACGAGGCGGTCAGCGTCACGACCGACGCCGCCAGTGCGGTCAATTCCAGCGCTATCGTGGCCAACGGCTCGGTCGAGCACTTCGGTGAGTCGGCGGACGTCTCCGTCGAGTACCGCAAACCGGGAAGCTACACCTGGACGGTCGGCGCCCAGACGAGCGTCTCCTCGGCGGGGACCTTCGAAGGCGTCGTCACCGGCCTCGATCCGGGGACGACCTACGAGGTCCGCGTCCGCGCAGTGGCCAGTGACGGCTACGAGGGCTACGGCGCCGTCCACAACGTCACGACCGGGGACGACCCGGACCCCATCGCCTCCACGACTGGCGCCACGAACGTCACCGAGGACTCGGCACGACTCACTGCGAGTGTCACCGACCTCGGCGGCGCGGACGGAGCAACTGTCACGGTCTCCCTCCGGAACGTCGAAACTGGTGAACGGAGCACAGTCGCGACCCGAACCATCAGCGGGCCCGCTGACGTGAGCGTCCTCGCCGAGGGACTCTCCGCCGATACCACCTACGCGTACCACGTCGTCGTCGAAGCGACCGACGGCGACGTGGTCGAGACCGGTTCCGAGCGGTTCACGACCGAGACGGCGCTCGCTGTCACGACCGATTCGACCAGCGTCGTCAACGAATCGGCGGTGACCGTCTCCGGGACGCTCGCGGACCTGGGCGGGGCGGACACGGCGACCGTCGCCGTGGAGTACCGCCAGGCCGGGACCAGCGAGTGGGTGACTGCCGAGCAGTCGACCCTCGCCAGTCCGGGCGACGTGACCGCCACTGTCGACGGCCTCGGCTCTGGCACGACGTACGAGGTTCGCCTCACGGCGACGGCCAGTGACGGTGACGCCGACGCCGGCGACGCGCTGACCGCCACGACCGAGACGGCAGCGAGTGCCCCCGCGGTCGACTCGTTCTCGACGGACCAGGCGCACTCGCCCAACCCGCACCTCGAATTCAGTGCGGACTGGTCGGTCTCGGATGCCGACAGCGACCTCGACACGGTGACCGTGGACGTTATCGACAGCGACGGGACGGTCGTCAGGAGCACCACCTCGTCCGTGGGTGGCGGGTCCGCGACCGGATCGGACTCCTTCAAGCTGAAACACGTTCGCAACCAGGAATTCACGGTCAAACTGACGGTGACCGACGAATCCGGTCGAACGACGACCGAGACGCGAACGGTTACCGAGTAATCGGCGACGAGCGCTCGCTCACGCCGTCGTCGCTCTGCAACTGGGCGGTCACGCACGTCGTCGTCGTGTAGCAGATGCCCGTCTGCTGCTTCTCAGACCACGTCGGCCGCGATCCCTTCTCTGACGTGTAGCGCGTGGACGAACGCCGCGTTTGCCCACGCGAGTGCGGCGTAGTTGTGGTCGCCGTGCACGTCGACTTCTTCCGCGAGCGTCCCGCCAGGCAAGCGTTCTGTCTGCAAGCGTTCGAGGATTCGATCGGCTTCGGCCTCCCGGTCAGCCGCATAGAGCGATGCGGCGTAGGTGAATTCGCGCGGGAGCCAGTACTCCTCGCCGTCGTGGTGGGTGGCCGCGAACCCGTCGAGGAGCGCGGCGGTGTGGCCGTAGTCGCTCGCCCACCCGGTCGGATGGACGGCCGCCGAATACGCCACGTTCTCGTCGCGTTCCGGGCCCCGGATGGTCAACTCGGTGGCGAACTCCTCGCGGCCGGCGAAACAGGCCCGGTCGAGCGCGTCACCGACGTGCCTCGCGGCGCGTCGATACCGCTCTCCGTCGGCGCCGAGGTGCTCGGCGAGCGTGGCGCCGTCGAGCAAGCCGCGGTAGGCAAAGGCGTTGGTCCAGAGGCTCTGGCGGGCGTCGCTAGGCATCTCGGCAAAGTCGGGCGTCGCCCGCAACAGTCCGTTGTCGGCGATGGCAGTGACGGTGTACTCGAGCGCGTCGACGACCGTCGGCCAGGCCGCACGGAGGAACGCGTCGTCGCCCGTCGTCTCGTGGACGGCCCGAACGGCGTGGACGTAGATGCCCTGCTGGTCGTTCTCCCGGGGGATGATCCCCGCGGCGGAGCCATCGCTGGTGTAACACTGCTCGAAGCCCCCGTCGGCTCCTTGCACCGAGGGGAGGAACTCACCGAGGTAGGCGGTCGCGGGGCCTTCGATTCCGGCTTCGGCGAGTGCTATCGCGACGAACGCGCCGTCGCGCGGCCACGACGGGTAGTACGTCGGCTGAAAGTTCGGTGCCGCGGAGAGACTCCCCGACGTCGGGTCGAAGAGTTTCACCAGCCCCTCCACGGACCGCTCGTACTGGTCGGCGAACCGGTCGGGGACCTGGTCGACGGGGACCCCGGCCAGCCACTCGCTCCAGCGCTGGTCCCCGGTTTCGTTCGAGGGACCGCCGCCGTACCCGTCGGCCGCTCGGCCACCGTCCGCCGCTGCATCCCCACCGCGCCAGGTCGTAGACACGGTGACGGTCGTCTCCTCGCCGGGTGCGAGGTCGACGTCGAACGAGAGGAAGCCACCGACGTGGCGGCCGTCTCCGACTGGTCGCACGTCGTCGAACGCGTCGATCAACGGGCCGGTGACCACACCGGTCGCAGCGACTGGGTCCTCGCCAGCGAGTCTGATTCGGCGTTCGCTCCGTTTGTCGCGCCACGTCACGGCCTCCTCGGCTGCGACGACGCGGTTCGGACTGGTGATCCCGGGCACGTACTGCTGGCGGTCGTTCGCGTTCGCCTGGAGGTAGTAGACGACTCGGTCGACGGGCCGTTCGCCGGTGTTCTCGACGGTCAGTTCACGCACCACCGTCTCGGTTCCGGGCGGGACCGAGGCGCGCTCGGACGCTTCGACCGGTCCGCCAGACCTGGGCTCGTACGTGAACGAGAGCTCACCGATTCCGGGACCTGACGAGAGCCTGTGTGCGAACGAGGGTTCCCAGAGCCAGGTCACGCGCTCGTCGCCCCGGCACTCGACGCCGAAGAAGGCCCCCTCGCGGGGTCTTGCGCCCTTGAGATGTGTCCCACCGGTCTCGTAGTAGGGCAGTTGCTGGGTGTACCCGGTGTGGGGACAGAGGAGCGTGCTCATCCGGCCGCGTTCGGTGAACCCGGCGAGGATGCCGTCGGCGGGCGTCGACACGTAGCCCGCGACCGGGCAGTGACGCTGGAACGCGTTCATCTCGCCTGGATCGACGAGTAATCGCAGGAGCTCTCGCGGGAGTTCCCGAGCGACCAGGTCGCGGTTGTAGTACCAGTCTTCGAGGGACGGGCGCGCGAGAATCGAGAGCGCGTTCGGCAACATCCGGAGGTTCCGGCGGTCGACCCGGCCGAGAAAGTCGAGGGCCGTCGCCACTCGTGTCCGAAGCGGGTCCTCGCCCGCCGTGTCGCGCCCTGCCATCGATTGACACACTCCTATGGCTGTGACAATCATTAACGTGTTGGCTCGGCAGGGCGGATTGCCGGTCGGGGACTCCCCGAGAAAAAACGGTGGACGGACCGGTCGAGTTCGGCTACTCGTCGTCGCTGCCGTCGTCCACGACGCCGTATCGTCGGAGAAGCGCGCCACCGCCGATGGCCGCGAGTGCGCTCCCGATTCCGAAACCGGGACCGTCGTCGGAGGTGGTTTCGGTCTGGGATTCGTCGGCCGCAGTCTGCGCATCGGTCGCCATCTGGGTGGGTTCGGGCGTCGGAGTCGGGGTGGGTTCGGGCGTCGGCGTGGGAGTCGGCGACGGGGTGGGTTCGGGCGTCGCCGTCGGCGTGGGACTCGGCGTCGGCGTTGGCGTCGGCGCCGTCTCGCCGCCGAGTTTGACGGCCCAGGCCTCACCGGGCTTCTCGACGTTCTCGTCGTCAGTTTCGGCGTGACCGGCGACGGCGATGCCACCGTCGTTCGTCCTGATGACGTCGGTGAACCCGCTCGACTGCTTGCGGGAGGGGGCGACTGACCACGCCTGCTCCGCCGCGGCGTTGTACTCGCCGAGCCAGGCGCGGGACGTGCGGGACTCCTGGTTCGAGATGGTCCCAGTGACGTGATAGGTTCCGTCCTGTCCCGAGACGGTTTGCAGTCTGAGTTGCTCGGCCTCCTTCTCGCGAGAGATGGTTCGGTTCGCCGTGATTGCGCCCGAGGCGTCGGTCGCGACCAGCCAGGCGGAGGGCCCGAGCGCGTCTCCGGTAGCGCCCACGAGGAGATAGCCGTCGTCAGTGCCCCCCAGGTCCATCAGTCGGTTCATCTGGTTGGACTCGCCATCTGTCTCGCCGACGAGTTCGGTCTGCCAGGTCACCGAGCCGCTGTCGTCGAATTTGAAGACGAGGCTCTCGAGGGGTGGACTGTCGTCTTCACTCTCGGCTGGCTCCTGTCGCCACGCACAGCCGACGTATCCGTCACCGTCGTTCGTGAGAGACCGGACGAGCGCGAGATGGTCCTCGAAGAAGGAGTGGCGCCATTGCTCTGCGCCCTGGTTGTCCACTTTCACGACGATGGCCGTTGCGGCACTGGGGTCCGTCGTTTCGGCACCGGTCTGGACGTATCCGGCGACGAGATAGCCGTCATCGACCGAGTGCAGGTCGAAGACGGGGAAACTGACCTCGTCACCCTCGGCCTCTGGCTCGTATTGCTGGCTCCAGGCTTCTTCCCCGTCGTCGGTGAGCTTTCGGAGCGAGAACGTCGGAATGCCGAACTGGCGGGCACCCAGCAGGACGTACCCGTCCTCGGCCTCGACGATGTCCAGAAGCGGCAGCGACTCTTCCGTGCGTTCCATGAGGTGGCTCCACTGGCCGTCACCGCTCTGGGGGTCGAGAGCGAACAACCAGTCCGAGCCTGTCCCGTACTGTTCTTTCTTCGCGCTGCCGAGGACGACGAGATTCCCGTCGTCGTTCTGGAGGAGTTTCCTGGCACGGTTGTAGCGTTTCGGTCCGTAGGCCCGGTTCCAGCGAACGTCCGGCGGTTCGAGGGCGTAGTTGGAGGGCTGTTCGACACCGTCCGTGCCGGTCGCACCGGCGGCGGACACGGCACCGGCCGAAACGGCGAGTCCGGCCGACGCCAGGAGGCGGCGTCGCGTCATGTCTTGGACCATACACTCGGCCGTTGGAAGCAACCCCGGATAAATGACACCATATCGGATCGACACGCCTGCAGTCGGGGTCCGATCACCAGCCCACGGTGGAGTGGCCGATTACTCCCGCGAGCGTGAGTCGACGTCATCGCCAGTTGGTCCACTCTGGCGAGCGCGTCGCGCGAGCGCACCACCGCCGAGCGCGACCAGGGCCGTTCCGACCCCGAACCCGGGACCGTCGTCCGCGGTTGTGCCCGACGGCTCGTCGGTCGGTGTCGCTGTCGGCGTCGCGGTTCCCGCCGGAGTCGGCGTGGGGGTCGGCGACGGCGTCGGCGTCTCCGTCGGCGTCGGCGTCGGTGACGGCGTCGGCGTCTCCGTGTCAGTCGGGGTGGCTGTCGGGGTCGCCGTCGCCGTCTCGACGGGGTCGCCGCCGAGTTGCATCGCGAGGGCGTCGGTCGCCGTTCGACTCCCTTCGGCGTTCACGTTCCCGAAGACGAGCAACCCGTCGTCGTCGGTGCCCAGCACTCGCCGGCCCTGACTCCCGTTCGCGTACTGCTTCGTCGCGGACCACTGCTCGGTGAGTTCGCTGTCGAACCCGAGCACCCAGACGCTCGCGGCCTCGGTCTGCCCGGACTGTCCGGCCCCGATGGCCGCGTAGCCGTCTTCGAACGGCTGGATCCCCTGCAACTGTGCGATGGACATTTCGTCCGGTTGGGTCTGCAACTGCGCCTGCCGTTGGCCACTCTCGTCGACCGAGAGCACCCACCCGCGCTGGTCGCTCAACAACTCCGGTGAGGTGGCGCCGACCGCCAGATACCCCGACTCGGTCGCCTGGAGGTTGTAGAAGAAGTGTAGCTGGTGGTCAGTCCCGTCGGTTGCCTCGGAGTAGGTTTCGCTCCACTGCTGTGCCCCCTCGTCATCGACCGCGAGCAACCACCCGATGAACGGCGGTTGCTGTTCCTCCTCGGTTGGCTCGTCGCGGACGGCGCCACCGAGGAGATAGCCGCCGTCGCCGGTCGGTGTCATCGTGGCGGCGTAGTTCGTGTACCGCGGCGCGAACGTCTGACTCCACTGTTGGGAGGCTTCGCCGTCGATGCCGAAGACCCACGCGGCGACGTTCAGGAGGTTTTCCCCCCGGTCGAGCCCACTCGCAACGTACTGACCGTCGCCAGCGGGAGCGAGCGTGACGACGTTGCCCCCTTCGCGCGGTGGCTCGACGGTCCGCTGCCACTGGGGTTCCCGGTCGGCGTTCAACCTGACCAGCAACGGTTCCTGCCCCTGGGCCGCGGTTCCGCGATAGCCGCCGAGGATGAGGCCGCCGTCGGCTGTTTCGACGACGGTGTTGAATCCGGCGCGCTGGTCGGTTTCGACCACTCGTTGCCAGCGGCGTTCGCCACGGTCGGTGACCGAGAAGACCCAGGGGTTGACGCTACTCGACCCGTTCGCAGTCTGGCCGGCGACGACGTAGTGCCCGTCGGCCGTGCGGATAGCAGCCTGGAGGCTGTCGGTCTCGCCCTCGTCGTAGCGGTCTGCCCAGCGAATGGGCGGGGGGTCTGCCGCCCTGGCGTGGGACTCGGCAGCTGTGGCACTCGCACTCGTCGCCAGGAGGCCGCCTGCGAACAGGGATCCCCCGGCCGCAAGCAGACTGCGACGTGAGACGTGATCGTTCATATTCGGTCGCTTGCGACGGATGAGTGATAAACGACGCTATTTCGTGTCGGTGGAGCGAAGGGTCAGGACCGGTCGGCTGGCGAGGACTCCTCACCGGTCCTGGAACGGGGCTTTTAGGTCGCTGGCCCCTGAACCGGCGCGTATGAGCTACGCGACGAAGTTCACCCTGGGCACCATCGGCATCGCTGCACTGTTCGCAATCGCACTCGTTCTCGTGTTCCTGTCGTAAGTCCTGCTCGGGCACCGATACCCGAACGTCCGCAGTTGGGGTCGCCCCCGCCAGGGGTCGAACCGTCCTCAGTCCTCCGAGTTGCCACCCAAGCGACTTCGGGATAGCCACGCACCGCTCCCGAGCGCGGCGAGCGCAGCGGTGACACCGAACCCGGGGCCGTCGCCTGCTGTCGTGGCCCCAGCGTCGTCCGCTGCCGTCGGTTTCGCCGTTTCCGCACGCTCCGCGGTAGCGGTCTCGGTGTCGGGTGCGCTGCTTGTAGGTGTCGGAGTCGGCGTTGGACTCGCTGTCGCCGTGGGAGTTGGTGTTGGTGAGGCCGTGGGAGACGGCGTCGGCGTCTCCACGGGGTCGCCGCCGACTTTCGCGACGAAGGCGTCGCTGAGCCCCGAGTCTGTCTCGTGATTGCCCGCGAGGACGAACCCGCCGTCATTCGTCGCACGCGCGACGCGAATCTTGGCCCGCTGGTCGAGCGGGTCGACCGTCTCCCAGTTCCCCGAGAGCGTCGCGTCGACGCTGCGAATCCAGGCGTACTTTCGCTCGTCGTACTCACCGATAACTGCGGTCCCGACGAGGCCGTACCCGTTTTCGAGTGGGACTACCGAGCGGAAGACCCCACTCGCACCCTCTTCGGGCTGGCGAAGCGAACTGTACAGTCGTTTGCCCTCGTCGTCCGTCGAAACGACCCATCCGCGACCGGCGGGGTCGTCGCCCTCGGGGGCGACGTAGCCGACGAAGAGATACCCGTCATCAGTCTCCGTCACATCTTCCAGGTAGTGGTACCTGCTCTCGTCCCCATCGGAGCGCTGTTCGTAGCGCTGAGACCACAGTTGGCTGCCCTGTGAGTCGAGGAGTGTCGCCCAGCCGCTTAGCCCCTCGTACTCTCGTTCAGACCCACGGTGGGCGCCACCATGCAGGAGGTAGTTCTCGTCACTGGTCTGTTGAATCCCGAACCCCCACGTCGCGAAGTGGTCGTCTATCTCTTGCTCCCAGCGGATGGACCCGTCCGCGTCGACGGCGACGAGCCACGTGTACGCGTTCGATGTCTCCATGGAATACCCGATGAAGACGGCTCCACCGTCCACCCCGGGGACGATGCCCGAAGTGTAGAAGTAATCGAACGGTGGTTCGTACGTTCGTTGCCAGACGAGCTCTCCGTCCTCGTTCGTCCGGACGAGCATCGGCTCCCTGCTCGAATCGTCATCGTCGGGTTCTTCCGTATATCGTCCTGCGAAGACCTGATCACCCGACGGGAGCTGTGCGACGCCCTGCGTGAGGAACCGGCCATCGATTTCGGCGACCGTGTTGTCCCCGACGTCTCCCGTCGCTCGGTCGACCGTGACCGACCACGGGTGGACCGCGTCGTACGCGACGCCGCCGAACCCGCCGACTCGAACCGAGCCATCCTCCTCTGAGAGCACTGTCGCCGGCCGTTCGTAGCCGCCGTACGACACTGGTTCGTGCCAGCGAACCGGCGGTGCGTCGCCGCGAGCCACGTCCCTCTGGTCATCCGTGGCCGCCACGACTCGCTTCGATCCGATTCCCGTGACCATACTACCCGTCAACGCGGCGCCCGTGCCCAACAGGACCCCACGACGTGAAACGTCGTCCACCATGTATCCGGGCTTGGTCCCGTGTTCGCATAAAAAGGTTAGCACAGCATCACGTCGTGTGGTAGCGCCTCACGGGCCGTATCGGCAGGCTTGCGGGCACTTCCGCCGGCCGCGGACCGGTGGTGTTTACCCGGGCCGACCCTTCCTGACGAGTATGATACCGAACTCGTCCGCTCGGCCGGAGTGGACGGCCCCGGCCGGCGCCAGGCCACCCGTGGCGAGTCAACTGTGGGGCGGTCGCTGATGTTCAGCGAGCGCGACCTCTCCGCCGATCTGGCCGCCGTCCGCGACGAGCACGCGCCCGGGGCGCTCGTGCTCGATTGCGACCGGGACTTCGAGACGCTCCCGCCGGCCCAGGCCGAGGAACTCGGGCTGGTCACCGACCGATTCGACCTCGATACCTACCCAACCGACTGGCTCCCGTCGGACGCGCCGGACATCCTCCAGCGGTACGCGACCGAGGAATTAGCTATCGGGGCGCCGGGAGACGGCGGCGTCGCCTGGACCCACCAGACCGACCCGCCCGTCGTCTTCGTGAAACCACGGCTGGCGGGGTCGCCGGACGCGTTCGTCGACTTCCTCGTCGCGGAGGCGCTCGTCCAGGTCGGCCTCGACCTGCCGGAACACTTCCTGGGCTTTTTCGAAGCCCAGTACCTCGACCTCGCCGAGGCGGCGGGGGACCGACTCGACTCGACGGGCACCTACCAGCTGGCAGCCGCCCTCTACGATGCCTATCTCGGCCTGCACACGCGGGAGGTGTTCGCAGGGTGGGAGGCCGACCACCCCGACCTCCACGATGCGTGGGCGGACGCAGGCGAGAGACTGGAACCGCGACTGGCCGACCTCTCGACGGAACTCGTCCGCGGGTCGACCGGCTTCGGTGACGCCGCAGAACTGGCCTGTGCCGCGGTCAAACACCAGGTCGAACCACCGACGCCCTTCGCGGCTCTCGACACCGAGGCCTATCGCGAGTACGGCGCCGACTACGCCGTCGAGTGGGCCGAGAAGACGTTCGCAAAACTCGACTGACGCGGTGGCCCCACCGTTGCCAGTGGAGAGCGACTGGACTCGCACTGGCTCGGACCGACTCCGTGTGACACGAGCCCAACCCTCTTTTCGACTGGAAAATTTCGCTCGCCCGTCATCGATCCGAATCGCAAGACAGCGAGCGTGTGACGGGCGTCTGACGCCGCGGAGTGAAAGTGTGAATATCGCGACGGAATCGCAAGACGTGAGACGGGTTCGAGTTGAAACGGAGGGGTTCGCTGAAAATCGGCCGGTAGAGCCGGTTTGAGCTGAAACGAGGGGGTTCGCTGCTGGTGTCGAAACAGGGGTGATCGAGGGTTGTGGTTGGCGGCTGTCCGGCGGGTCACGTGGGGTGTTCGCTACAGAGTGAGAGGACGGTCGAGGGTGATCGAGCAGTTGCCGTGGACCTGGTGAGTGAGCGCTCACTCAGTGAGCTAGCTTCGGGTCAGTGGACGCTCGATATCGAGCGATAACGGGCCGGCGCGCCGTCTGCGGACAGTCTTCGAGAAAATATGGCCCGTGGAACTGAGTCCGTGCTCAGTCGCCGGCGGATTTCATGCCGGTTCCCTCGAGGTCTTTGCCACCGACCGACGAGCGGAGCGCGTCCATCCCGTCGTCGCGGTCGATGCCGAAGTTGTCTTCGTAGAGTTCCTCGACGCGGTCCATCTCGGCGTCGGAGAGGGCCGGCACCTCGGAGGCGGCGGCCCACTCGTCGATGTCGTCGGTCGTACGGAATGTCGGGGTGACCGACGCCACCTCGTCGTGGCCGAGCAACCACTGGATAGACGCCTGGGCCATCGTGCGCGTCCCGTCGGCGTGGTCCGGATCTTCGAGATATCGAAGATTTTCGACTTTCTCCCAGCCGGTCTCGTACCACTCGTCCGGCCGGTGGGCGCGGTGGTCGCCCTCGCCGAGTTCCGTCTCGGGCGTGACCTGCTCGTTCAAGAGCCCGGAGGAGTGGGGCACCCGCGGAATGACGCTCGTCTCGGCGTCGAGTTCGCGGATCTGCTCGATAGTGTGGCGACCGGGCGTCTGCTCGAAGACGTTGAACACCAGTTGCACCGAGTCGAAGCCCTCCTCGACGGCCTTCGTCGCCTCGGCGAGCCAGCCGATGGAGGGGCCGAGCGCCCAGCCCACGGAGTCGACGCGCCCGGACTCCTGGAGCGCGTCGAGGGCTTCGAGCACCTCTTCGTCGACCTCGTCGACGTTGGCGTTGTGCAGCATCAGGTGGTCGACGTACTCCATCCCCAACCTATCGAGCGAGCGGTCGAGCGCCGTCTCGATCCACTCGGGGTCGACGCGCTTGGGGAGTTCGCCGTGGCCGGCCTGTGGATTGTTGTAGAAGTCGTAGCCGACTTTCGTGGAGATGGTGACGTCCTCGCGGTACTCGCCGAGTGCCTCACCGACGAGTTCCTCGCTGTCGCCGTGGCCGTACACGTCGCCGGTGTCGAAGTAGGTGATGCCTTGGTCGACGGCGTGATGGAGCATGTCGACGGCCTGCTCGCGCGTGCGGTCGCCCCACCAGTCGGTGCCGACGACCCACGCACCGAAGCCGACTTCGCTGACCTCGACGCCCGAGGATCCGAGTTCGCGCTGGTTCATGCCCGCGAATTGGGCGTCGGTCCACTTAGCCGCCGCGGTTGCCGCCCGTCCAGTCGCTGGTCGGTCCGGCAGGGCCAGGGAGAACGAGACTGCTGTGTGGCCGCCTCAGTCGCTCGCCGTCTGGGGCTGAACGGCGGCGTCGCCCTCGACACGGTAGTAGGTGGTGCCCTCGCCCGGAGAGCGGGTCCCGTCGATGTGGCCCTCCGCTTCGAGCATTTCCAGGTGTGGCTCCAGGGCGTCGTAGGTGATGGTCACGTCGGCGCTGTAGGCGAGGTGGCGCCGGATTCTCGTCGTGTCCGCAGTTGGTCGCTCCGCCAGGAACTCGAGGATCTCGTCTTGGATGGCGTAGCGGTGTGTCATTATCGTCTCCGAGGCAGCACAGCCATATAAGGACCCGCTGAGTCGGGTTCGAGTAAAGAATTGGACGCGGCGCCACCGGCGATTCGCGTCCGGGCCGCGAGAGGCGCTATCTGGCCGGTTCTATCGGCTTCCCCCGGGGGTCACTGAATGGCGTCGAGGGCAGCCTCCATCTCCCGTTCGAACTGCTGGGCTGCGTCCTCGTGGGACTCCTCGACGTAGTCGACGTGTTTGTCGAAGTGACCGGCAGTCCCGAGCAGGCCCACTGCGTCGGACACCGATGCGCGCTGTTCGTGGCCGTCGGGGAGCGAGTCGGCCCGCCGGCGGTACCCCTCGTGAAACGCGCCGACGAGTCGCTCACCGTCGCTCTCGTCCCCGAAGTCACGCAATCGCTCCTCGACGCGACGGAGTTCACGGGCGGGGTCGCCGACGTGGGCTATCTCCCAGTCGATGAACCCGATGGCGTCGTCGGTGCGAAAGACGTTCGGCATCGCGGGGTCGCCGTGGACGAGCGTCGCCGGAGCGCGGTCGAGGATCTGAAGATTCGCCCTGACTGCCTCGATCACGGCGTCGAAGTAGTGGTCGTACCGGTCGGTCGAGGTCAGCCGTCGCTGCTGTTCGATCCTGCCCACCAGGGTTTCGGTCCACGAGGCGGTCGCGACGGTGAGACCGCCGGCACCGCCGCCCACGATCTGTCCGTGGTGCTCGAACTCGCGAGCGTGGATCGACGCGAGCGCGGCGCCGACGCGCTCGATCTCGGCTGCACGCTCCGCCGTCGACCATTCTGCCCAGGGCCGGTGGAAGTTCGCGCCGTCCATCGGCGCAGTGACGACGTAGGGCGTCGAGTCGACGCGCCCGCTCGCGAGGACGGTCGGGACCGCCACGTCGCAGTGGCGGCCGGCGTATTCGATGGCCGCCAGTTCCGTCTCGATCCGCGCGTCGGTCCCGTCCGTCGCGACCTTCAGGAAGGCAGCGTCGCCGTCGGCGAACGTGACACGCACTGAGCGATTCCCCTCGTTCCAGGACACCCCCGACCGCCCGACCGCTTCGAGTGTGCGACCGGGAAAGGCGTCGTCGAAGACCGATTCGACCCACTCGGATTCGGCCGGCATCGTCTGGTATGAGCGTCCCACGGACGTCGTTTGAGTGTTTCCGTGGTGTGTGGCCCTGTCCCATGCTGTGCGATGGGCCTGGCCGGTGAGACGCGCTCACTCGTCGTCGTCGGATCGGCGCTTCAGCAGCCCACTGCCGCCTGCGAGTGCGGTCAGCGTCCCCACGACACCGAATCCGGGACCGCCGTCGCTAGTCGTCTCTCCCCCGCTGTCGGTCGCTTCCGACGCACCTTCGGCCGTCGGTTCGCTCGGTCGTTCGGTGTCCGTCTCGGTGGCGGTCGAGGCCTGGGTGGCCGTGCCGTCGGCCGTGGAGTTCGTCGGCTCGGTCGTCGCCGTCTGCTCGCCACTCCTGTCCGGGAGCGCCCCGGAGAGCGTCTCCACGCCGCCGACGACCGGGAGGTCTACCGAGGTGTCCCCGAGCGAGAGCGTCAGTTCCGCGTTGTCCGGCGGGTGAAGCGTGAACTCCGTGTCGCTGGCGTAGACGACGAGGCCGATGCGAGACCCCGCCTCGAAGACGTGGTCGGTCGCCTGCAGCGGGAACTCGACCCGGATCTGTTCACCGGAGTCGAGCGGCGCGGACTCCCGCAGCGACTGCTTGTAGGCCAGCGGCGTGTCGTAGTCGCTGTAGGAGGGGCGGTTCAGCGGGTCGGCCCACCCGCGCGTCACGACGTCGCTACCGGAGTCGTGGTACTCGACGAGGGCGACGCTGACGACGGTGGGTTCGTCGAGCGAGAGCGAGAGTGAGGGGACGACGCGGCCGCTGAGGCGGACCGGTCCGGAGAGCGGCCCCGTTTCGAACCGCAGGCGGTGGTCGGACGCCTCGGCGTCGACCAACTCCTGGGGGCGGATGCCGGGGTCGTCGACCAGCGACTCCGTTGCCTGCTCGGCGTCGTCGTCGACGAGTACCTCGCCAGTACCCGCCCCGCCGGGGCCGAACCCGACGGTGGTCGGTTCGCTATCGGGAACCGGCCAGGTTGAGGCCGTCTCGAACTCGGTGCTGCCCCCGGTGGGGTCGCCGCGAACGACGGTCACTGGGTCCTCGTCCATGACGTCGTTGTCGGCGTCTTTGAGCCAGTAGGCCCACCAGCGGTCGAGCAGGTCGACCCATGCTTCGCCGCGGGCCGAGGTGTGCCCGCCCTCGTGGAGCCAGAGCCGCACCGGCGCGTCGTGGGCCGAGAGGGTCTCGTACCAGTCGGCGACGTTGTTCGGCTTGACGATGGGGTCGTCGACGGCGTGGGTGAGCAGCACGCTCGCCTCGACGTCGTCGGCGTCGGTCAGGAACGTTCGCTCGTGCCAGAAGTCGTTGTAGTCGCCGGTGGCGTGGTCCTGGCCGGCTTTCACGGTCGTTGTCCAGTGGTCACAGTCGGGCCGCTTCGCGTTGCTGGCCGCGACCCAGGAGGACAGATCCATCATTCGCTCGCTGGTGCTGGGAACCACGGAAATCGGGGTCCCGTTCGCGCGAAACAGGGAGTACTGGCCGATGTTCGCGGCCTGCGGGACGACGGTTTCGAGACCGTCGACGCCGGTCGTCGCCGCCGCGTTGGCGAGTTCGCCGTTCGCGGAGGTACCGATCATGCCCGTCCGGCCGTTCGTCCAGGCTGGGGCGACTTCCTCGCCGCCATCAGGCGCGTCGTACGCCGTCCCGCGACCGTTGAACCAGTCGATCACTGCCCGGAGGGCCTCGGTCGTCGGCGGGCCGGCAGCGGTGTAACACCCGGTCGACTCGGCCGTTCCGAGCGAGGAAATCTTCGCGACGGCGTACCCCTTCGGGACGTATCGGTGCGCAAGATGGCCGGGCGTCGCCCGCGCGTCCGCCATCGCTGGCTGGTGGCGTGGTCCACTTGGGTCCATCGTGCTCGCGCTCGCGCGCTCGCCCCCATCCTCTCCCCCACCTCCACCGTCACTCGCCTGCGGGGCCGCCGTTCGGTCGAACAGCATCTCCTCGGTCGTGTCGCCGTGGTCCTGGTCGCCGTAGTAGGGGCTCGCAACGGCGATGATCGGGTGCTCGACCCCCTCCCCGTTGGTTTCCTCGTCGCGAGTCACCCGAACCTGGATCCGGTCGGGGTCGCCGCTGTCGTTCGTGTCGACGGCAGTCTCGACCCAGACCTCGTCAGTGGTGACGTCGACGCCGTCGATGGCTGGGCCCGCGTCGGTCCCCAGCGAGCCACCGAGCGGGGACGCGAGCGTGTACCCACTCAATACGGTCACACCAGCACTCGCCGCACTCATGCCGGCCAGGAGGTCACGACGCGAGAGCGCCCCGCCGCTGGGCAGTGTCGCACCGCCGTCGCCACCGACCGTCTGCTCATTCGACATGTCCGCCGATTCAGCCACGGGACGGAATGGTGTTTCGAAACGTCAAAATCGATTTCACGTACCGGGAGTGGACTGCCACCGGAGCCGGCCGGCCCGCCGCTGGAACGGGCGGATCCAGCTGATCTCGGCGTGATCACGGCGGCGACTGCCGGGCGCAGCTATCGTTCGCCGGTCGTGCTGTCCGACCCCGCGTCGCTCCTCGCCCCGTCGTCTCTGAGGACGGGCCGAGCCACGGCCGGGCGCCACGTGACGCTCCTTTCCCGGTGTGAAACCCAGCCGACGAGGGCGCCAGTGCCGACGACGAGCGTGAGGAGGGCGACGAGCCCACCTTCGGGCCCGAAGGATCCACCGGTGAGGAGTGGGGGGCCGGACTGTTCGACGGCGATGGCGGTGACGGGCGTCGTGAAGCCGCTGACGGGGAAGCCAAACACCGAGGCGATGGAGAAGTTCCAGGTCACGTGGAGCCCGATGGCGACGGCGATGCGCTCGGTCAGGAGGTAACTCGCGGCGAAGAGCCCGCCGTAGAGGACGATGTTCACCACCGCCAGGGGGGTCACGTTGGGGTTCAACCCGTGGCCGAGCCCGAAGGCGACGCTCGACAGAACGCCCGCGACACCGAGTGCCGTCGGCGTGCCTATCCCTCGCCAGCCGTCCAGCCCCTCGGCGATGTTGGTCAGGAGGTACCCGCGAAAGAGCAGTTCCTCGAAGACGCCGACCCCGACGAAGTACGCGAAGGTGAGCGCCAGCGCCAGCGCGACCGGGAGGTCCGGTGCGATGCCGAGTGACCCGCCCGCCCGCGTGACGAAGGTCCCGCTCACCCGCAGGAACCCGGCGGCGAGTTCGAGGCCGAACACGAGCGCCGGGAGCGCCACCCCGAGGCCCAGCCCGAACGAGAGGTCGGCCCACCACGCCCGGGAGCGACCGAGGCCGAGGTCGGTGAGTCGCCGCCGGTCGACGACCCACGCCGCGACGAGGATGGCGACGACGAAGCCACCGACCTGGGCGAGTTGGGCACCGACGAGAACCAGGGAGGTGAGCATCGCCGAGGAACCGTCGGGGAGGCGGTCGGCGACGGTCGTCGCAGCGAGGACGCCGCCCACGCCGCCGGCGAGGAGGACGACGATGCCCAGTCCGACCCGCCAGACCGCACGCGGCCGTGCCTCCGCGTCGTTCCAGAGTAGCCCTCGAATCTTCGAGCCATCGCTCATCGTCTGTCGCTGGGCCCGTGGAGGGCTTAAGTGTCGGGCTAGTTGCCGTCAGGCCTCGCCGTCGGGACCAGCCGTAGGGTCCCGCCCTTGGGACCAGCCGCCAGGCCCCGCCTGTGGGACCAGCCGCTAGGCCTCGCCGTTGGGACCAGCCGCTAGGC